>Ga0315298_1000271_pt1 | contig 103832 bp, 82 predicted proteins | sample WHS_1_MG_FD_203077 | JGI IMG/M metagenome (GOLD analysis project Ga0315298, IMG submission 203077) | Extremophilic microbial mat communities from Washburn Hot Springs, YNP, Wyoming, USA - WHS_1_MG | ecosystem: Environmental > Aquatic > Thermal springs > Hot (42-90C) | place: USA: Wyoming...
CCGCCCAGAGCGGCGCGACGGCGCTCGTGCCGCCAAAGACGGCCGAAACCCCGTCGACCACGATTTGATAGCCGGATCGCGGGTCGGCATCCGCAGCCACGTCGGGTACGCCGCGGCGGGGGAGCACTTGGGTCGCCCCCTGCACATCGGTGGTCTGCAGTCCCTCCTGCCACGCAGGCAGCGGAAAGAAGCCACTGACGCCGCCGCCGGTTGCGCCGGCCGCGGGCGTGCCGTCGTTCCACACGGTCTCACTCACAATCGCGTTCGCCGTGGCCGTGACTCGGGTGCCGCCGCAGGCGAGCGCATGCGGACTGGATGCGGGGAAATCCACCTCGTAGACGCCACCGGCGGCACCGTCGGTGGCGCCGCCGTCGCCGGCCGCCACGCACACCGTGATGCCGAGCGCCGCGGCGGCCTGAAACGCCTGATCCATCGCGCGCAGCGCCTGTGCCGACCAGGAGGGTTCCGGGCCACCCCAGCTGATCGAGATCACGGACGGGCGATGCACGGTGTCATGCACCGCCGTGGTCACCGCGTTGAGAAACCCCGCGTCCGTGTTGGGCGCGAAATACACGGCAATGGTCGCCGCCGGGGCAATCGCACCCGCCACCTCGATGTCGAGCATCACTTCACCATCGGCGCTGTTGGGGTTGCCGGTGGGGGCGTTGAGCGCCTGGTCGACCGAGACCGCGACGACGGCGGGCAGCGGCACAGAGAGCGCGCCGAAGTAGGTCCGCAGGTCCGCGGGCCGATAGCCGCCGCCGAGTTCGATCAACGCAATGCACTGACCGGCACCATCGCCGGCGGGAAAGCCGTAGAGCGCCGCCAACTCCACCGCTGAGAAGGCGGCGGCCCGCGGGGCCGTGGCGCGGGAGCGCCGCGGTTTCGGACCGGTGCGGATGCGAAAATGCGGCCGGGCCTGCGGACGGTTGTCGAGTCCGAGCACCGCGACGACCGAATCCGCGAGCTCCGTCGGTACGAACACCGGTCCATGCAGACCGCGGTACGTCCCGCCCGCATGCTCGAATTGCCACAACTCAACGCCGAAGGCGGCATTCATCTGCTGCACGGTGCCACCGAGCGTGACCGTCGAGCGCGCCGGATGTCGGGCGAGCACGGCGAGCCCGTGGGCGGCGGCAAATGCGGCGACGGCGTCGAGATCGCTTTCACTCGCGCCATGCGTCTCGGCGAACACCTCGCGCGTCAACGGCGCCGGCCGCGCCCCGCGCGCGAGTTGTTCGAGACGCTCCTGCCACGGCGTGGCGCCGCTCGGGCGCAACATCACGGTGACTTCCAACCGTTCCTCTGCGGCGGCGGGTCGCAGCGCCCGGGCCCCCGGCAGAGGTTCGCGTTCGCTGCCCTGCAGCGCAACTCGGGTCATGAGCACTCCTTCGGCCCGATGTCCGTCGGGCCTGTTCAAACCCTAGCGCGCTCGCGCGCCGAGCGCCACTTGTGACGACGATTGGCGACAACCGGAGCGCAGCGTGCGGCCGTTGGAGCTCGCTCAGACCGGGATCCGCCGCGCAGTGGCGGCATAATGGAGGCATCGGCCCGCTGTTGCCGCGTGCCGCGGGCGCTGACAGGGGAGACTGACGAATGCGTTCACGTGTCACGACGGGGTCATGTTGGGCTGCCATGGTGCTCGCGGGTGTCGCCGTGTGCGTGGCATCATCGGCGGCGGCACGCGACGTGCCCGCCTATCGGCTGGCGCAGCGCGTTGCCCTCGGCGGGCCCACGAGCTGGGATTACGCGGTATTCGATCCGGCCTCGCGCCGCGTATTCATCGCCCATGGCAATCGTCTGACGGTGGTCGATGCCGACCGCGGGCGCATCGTGGGCGAGGTCGGACCGATCCCCGGCGGGCCGCATGGCGTGGCCTTCGATCACCGCGCCGGTGTCGGCATCACGGATGACGGTGGCCGGGGGCAGGCCGTGATCTTCAGTCTCAGGACGCTGAAGGTGTTGGCACGCCTGAAGATCCAGCGCGGCGCCGATGCGGTCACGTTCGATCCGGCGAGCCGCCACGCCTTCGTCATCGACGGCGACACGGGTACCGTGGCGGTGATCGATCCAGCGCGACGCACCGTGGTGACGTTCATCCACATCGGCGGCGATCTGGAATACGCGGTACCGGGCACAACGGCAAACTCTACGTCAACGGCGTGACGCACCCGGAGATTGTCCGTATCGATACCGCGACCAACCGCGTCGACGCCACCTGGCCGATGCCGACCTGCCGGTCACCGCACGGATTGGCCATCGACACGGTGACGCACCGGTTGTTCGCGAGCTGCGAGAACGGCCATCTGGTCGTGGTGAACGCTGCCGACGGCGCGGTGATCGCCACACTGCCGATCGGCGCGGGCACCGATGCGGACCGCTTCGATCCGCGCCGCCGGCTCATCTTCAGTTCCAACGGGATGAGCGGGACGCTCTCGGTGATTCGCGAGGTGAATGCCGACACCTACATGGCGCTGGCGCCGGTCAGGACCGAACTGTCGGGGCGCACGATGGCGCTCGATCCACGCACCGGGCGGGTGTTCGTCGTGGCGGCACACACCACGGCGAAGGCGCTGCGGGCGTTCTTCGCCGCGTGGCGCGGCGGCAAGCGGCCGCAGCACTCGCCGTTCACGCCCGGCTCACTGCAGCTGCTGCGGTTCGATCCGGTGCGCTGAGCCGCTCACGGGGCAGGGCGCGGCCGTCGCGGCCGCGCCCTGCTATCGCTCAGCCGGCGCAGCGCGCCGCGATCCAGCGGCGATGCACGTCGGTGTACACGTCCTGGTAGATCTCATTGAGGCGTTCGCGCCCGGGGAAGCCCGCCGCAAAGTCCGGATCGGCATCGCCCGCGGCGAGCGCCGCGGCCTGGCGCAGGTGCTCGAGCAGGTAGCGCGGGTCCTCGTCGCCGACCGAGATGCGCAGCGTCGTCGGCGTGATCCCGGCGGCCGCGAGTGCCTGTTCGCTGAGCTCCGAGTGGCTGGTCAGCGCCGGACAGAGCACGACCGTGTTGGTCTGTCCGAGCGTCACCTGCAATCCGAATGCCGGCTCCAGGCTGTCGAGCAGGCGCTCGAGACGACTTTGCTCGAGGCGCCCGGGATGGCGCGCGGTGCCCTCGAAGTCGATGGTGAACAGCGGGGCCGGAAGGCCGAGCGTCATCAGCTGCTCACGCAGTGCGCCGTTGGGATGGCCGTGCACCGCCGAGCAGTGCACGTTGATCATCGGATGCAGCGCCAGGGCACGCGCCAGCACGATGGTGTTGATGCATTTCTGCAGTACGCGCAGCTCCATGGTCCGCATGCCGCTCAACACTTCGAACGCCTTGTCCGCATCGAGGAACGCGCCTTTGACGTAGTACACGTTCCAGAACATCGTCTCGTCCCAGCGGTATTCGCGCTCGTGCCCGTCGTGGCCCGCGGCCCGTACGCTCTGCCCCTTGGGCAGAAACATCCGCTCGGTGCGGCCGATCACCACGCCCGCAGTGGTGTTGCCTGAACCGCAGATGTCCTTGGTGTAGGAATGAATGAGGAAGTCCGGCCGTTCGGTGCGCTCGGGACGCTGCAGGAGCCGCTGCAGCACCGGGGTGCCGACGGTGGCGTCGCAGATCACGGTCAAACCCTTCTCGTGCGCGGCGCGGCAGATGCCCGGGACATCGAGGATGTTGCCGTGCGGATTGCACGGGGACTCGAGGTAGATATAGATCTGTCGACCCTGGGCGAGACGATCGGCATAGCGGCGCTCGAGTTCGGCGAGGCGCGAGCTGAATTGCACACCGGTCTCCCCGTCGAACCACTCGACCGAGACGTTGAGGTTGCTGCGCTTGCCGTACCAGTCGTGCAGTAGCTGGTACGTGCCGCCGTACACGTTGCGGCTGGCGAGGACGATGTCCTCGTAGCCGACGAGGTTCGCGAGCGTCGCGTCGATCGCGGCCATGCCGGAATTGAAATTCCAGGCGAAATAGTGGGCGGCGTCGGGCCCGGCTTCGAGGTCGACGATGTGGTTGGCGAGGCAGATCGAGGTGGGGTTCAGCAGCCGTGAGTAGATCTCGTGCAGCAGCTCCTTGCCCTGGAAGGCGTCCTCCACCCACTCGGTGCAGGCGTAGACGTACGTTGCCGTGCGTGTGATGACCGGTGTGGCGCTGAACAACGCGGTCACGTTGTCGAACAGCGGGTTCGGTCCCTTGGCGATGGCGGTGGGCGCATCGTCCATGATCGACTGATAGGTGGCGCGCAGCGGGTTCTGCAGCGTGTCGAGCACTTTGGCGAGCTGGAAACAGGCGAAGCGCTTGGCGTTGAACCAGGCGATGCGGTCACGGCGTTCGAGCGTGGCGAGCGTTTGGTTCGTCAGGCGCCAGGCATCCTGAGCCGCACCGTTGGCGTCGATCAGGGCGCGCGTCAGGCGGGTCAGTGCCTGGCCATGGGGAGAGTCTGCGGCGATGCCGAAATGTGCGAGCTGTTCGGCGACCAGCTGCTCGACGGTGCGTGCGGTGCTGGTGTGGCGTCTGGGGCTGAGCTGCAGCGCCTCTGGGGTCAGGGTCTCGGTGGACATGCGTGAGGTCCCTTTCGGGCCGGTAAAAGTGAAGGGCGGATTCTGCCACCACTGCACCGTCATGGTGCGGCTGCCCGAGGATTGCGGCGCACGGGGGCGGTATACTGAACGCGTTCCGATCCTGTGCTGAAAGGGCGCGCACGCGCCAAGGAGTTCCCTATGCAGACCCGAGTGCTCGGCCAGAATGGTCCCCGCGTTTCCGCCCTGGGACTCGGCTGCATGGGGATGAGCGAGTTCTACGGCGTGCGCGACGATGCGGAATCCATCGCCACGATCCACCTGGCGCTCGAGCGCGGCGTCACCCTGCTCGACACCGCGGACATGTATGGGCCGTTCGTCAACGAGGTGCTGGTGGGCCGGGCGATCCGGGACCGACGCGACCAGGTCTTCCTGGCGACGAAGTTCGGGATCGTGCGCGACGCGGCGGATCCGACCAGGCGCGGCATCAGTGGCCGGCCGGACTACGTGCGCAGCGCCTGTGAGGCGAGTCTGAGGCGGCTCGGGGTCGAGCACATCGATCTGTACTACCAGCACCGGGTCGATCCGCAGGTGCCGATCGAGGACACCGTGGGCGCCATGGCCGACCTGGTGCGCGCCGGGAAGGTCCGCCACCTCGGGCTGTCGGAGGCCGGTGCGGCCACGATCGAGCGGGCGGCACGGGTGCATCCGATCGCTGCGCTGCAGAGCGAATATTCACTGTGGTCGCGCGATGTGGAGGACACCGGCGTGCTGGCCGCCTGCCGCCGGTTGGGGATTGCGCTCGTGGCCTACTCGCCGCTCGGGAGGGGATTTCTGACCGGCGCGATCCGGCGGCCCGAAGACCTGGGTGCGGAGGACTTCCGCCGCAACCACCCGAGGTTCCAGGGCGAGAACTTTGCTCGCAACCTGCGTTTGGTGGAGGCCGTGCAGACGCTCGCGAGCCAGAAAGGCTGTACATCCGCACAGCTTGCCCTCGCCTGGGTCCTCGCCCAGGGCGAGGACATCATTGCGATTCCGGGAACCAAGCGGCGCGAACGTCTCGAGGAGAACCTCGGCGCACTGGCAGTGCGCCTCGAGGCGGCGGACTTCGAGGCACTCGATGCGGCGTTCCCCCCGGGTGCCGCGGCGGGCACGCGCTACCCGGCGGCCGGCATGGCCGCCGTGAACCTGTAGCGAACGTCGCTCAGATATCGAGGTTCGTCACCGAAAGCGCGTTCTTCTCGATGAATTCGCGGCGCGGCTCGACCTGATCGCCCATCAGGGTGGTAAAGATGTCATCTGAGGTGACGGCATCGTCGATCTTCACCTGCATGAGCCGGCGGGTCTCGGGATTGATGGTCGTCTCCCAGAGCTGCTCGGGATTCATCTCGCCGAGTCCCTTGTAGCGCTGGATGCTCTGGCCCTTGCGCGCCTGATCAAACAGCCACTTCATGGCCTCCTTGAAGGAGCCGACCGGCTGGCGGGCGTCCCCGCGGGTGACCGTCGCGCCCTCTCCGATCAGGCCGGCGAGCGTACGGGCGAGGTCCGCAATACGCTGGTACTCGGCGGACTCGAAGAACTCGCGAGTCAGGTACTTGGTGCTCTCGGTGCCGTGTTCGGTGCGGCGGATCAGAACTCGCGGCCCGTGACCCTGGGCGGGTGCGTCGCGCAACTCGACCGCGTACGAGCGGGTCGCGTCATCGAGCGCGTTGAGGCTTTGATGCAGTTGGGCCGCCCAGGCCCGCAGCCAGTCGGCCTGGTCGAAGTCTTGCGGGCGCACCACGGGCAGGTAGATCAGCTGCTCCAGGAGACGCTCGTCGTAGCGACGCGACCAGCGCTTGATGATGGCCTGAACCTCGGTGTACTGACGGGCCAGCACTTCGAGGCCAGGCCCCTGCAGGGGCGGGGCTTCGGCGTTGACGTGCAGTGCCGCATTTTCCAGCGCGGAGTTCAGCAGCACCGCGTCGAGTTCCGCCTCGTCCTTGACGTACATTTCCTGTTTGCCGCGCTTGACCTTGAACAGCGGCGGCTGGGCGATGTACACGTGTCCGTGCTCGATCAGCGCCAGCATCTGGCGGTAGAAGAACGTCAGCAGCAGCGTGCGGATGTGGCTGCCGTCGACGTCCGCGTCGGTCATGATGATGACGCGGTGGTAACGCAGTTTGGCCAGATCGAAATCATCCTTGCCGATGCCGCAGCCGAGCGCGGTGATGAGCGTACCGACCTCGGCCGATGAGAGCATCTTGTCGAACCGCGCCTTTTCGACGTTCAGGATCTTGCCCTTCAGCGGCAGAATCGCCTGCGTCCGGCGGTCACGGCCCTGCTTGGCGGAGCCGCCGGCCGAATCGCCCTCGACGATGAAGATCTCCGAGAGCGCCGGATCCTTCTCCTGACAATCCGCCAGTTTGCCCGGCAGTCCCGCGATGTCGAGCGCGCCTTTCCGCCGCGTCATTTCGCGCGCCTTGCGCGCCGCTTCACGCGCTCGGGCCGCCTCGAGCATCTTGGCGATGATCGCTTTGGCATCCTGCGGGTGCTCGAGCAGAAAATCCTGCAGCTTGGCGGCCACCGCGGCCTCGACGATGCCCTTGACCTCCGAGGAGACCAGTTTGTCCTTGGTCTGCGAGGAGAACTTCGGATCCGGGAGTTTCACCGACAGAATGGCGGTGAGCCCTTCGCGCGCATCGTCACCGGTCGTGGGGACCTTGTCCTTCTTGGCGGACATTTCCTTTTCGATGTAATCGTTGAGCGTGCGCGTCAGCGCGCTGCGGAAGCCGGCCAGATGGGTTCCGCCGTCCTTCTGCGGAATGTTGTTGGTGTAGCAGAACATGCTCTCCTGGTAGGAGTCGTTCCACTGCAGTGCCACTTCGATGGTGACCGGCCCGTCCTGGGTCTTGAACCAGGGAATCGACTCGTGCACCGGTGTGCGGGAGCGATTGAGATATTTCACGAAGGCCTGCAGGCCTCCCTCGTGCTGAAAGACGTCCGAGGTGTTCTCGCGCTCGTCGATCAGCTCGATGCGTACGCCGGAGTTCAGAAACGACAGTTCGCGCAGCCGTTTGGCGAGCACGTCGTGGTTGAACTGAATGTGCGTGAAGATCTGCGCGCTCGGCTTGAAGCGGATGGTGGTGCCCCGCTGCTCGGAGGGGCCGACCACCGCGAGCGGTGCGACCGGGTCGCCGAGGCGGTATTCCTGGCGGTGGACCCTGCCGTCCCGGTGAATGGTGAGCAGCAGGTAGTCGGAGAGCGCATTGACCACCGAGACGCCGACCCCATGCAGCCCGCCAGAGACCTTGTACGAGCTCGCGTCGAATTTTCCGCCGGCATGCAGCACGGTCATGATGACCTCGGCCGCGGAGCGCCCCTCCTCGGGGTGCAGATCGACCGGGATGCCGCGGCCGTTGTCCGATACGGTGATGGACTCGTCGGCGTGAACCGTGACGACGATGCGGTCGCAGAATCCGGCCAGCGCTTCGTCGATGGAGTTATCCACGACCTCGAATACCATGTGGTGCAGGCCGGTGCCGTCATCGGTGTCGCCGATGTACATGCCGGGCCGTTTCCGTACGGCGTCCAGGCCTTTTAAGACCTTGATTTTACTAGAGTCGTAGACGTCTTCGGCTGCCATGTACGGTTCCGTTCTGCAATGTCACATTATACCGGGCGAACGTCGCCTTGTTCCACGTGAAACACCCGATCGGGCTGGGTAAACCCTGGGATCTGCGGCTGCAGCGCCGTGATCACGAGCTGGCAGTTCAACCGAAGGATTTCCGCCACAAATGCCGCCTGGTGTTCCGCGTCGAGCTCGGCCGCGGGATCATCGAGGAGCAGCGTCGGCATGACGTTCGTCGAGTCGGCCAGGAGCCGCAGCTGCGCCAGCGTCAGCGCCGCCGCGGTCAACTTCTGCTGACCGCGCGACAGGATGTCGCGGGCCGGCTTGCCGTCGAGCGTGATTCGCAGGTCCGCCCGGTGCGGCCCCACTGTCGTGGTCTGGCGTGCTTCGTCCCGGGCACGCGCCGATTCGAGTGCGTCCGAGAGCGATTGGGTCTCGGCCCAGCCTTGTGCGTAGCCGATCCGGGCCCGGGGACAATCGACGGCCGCCACGATCGCGTTCCAGTACGGTTCCAGGCGTTCGAGCACGGCCCGGCGGGCGGCGGACATGCGGGTACCCTGTTCCACCAGTTCCGCTTCCCAGGGTCGCGCCTGCGACGGCCGTCCTTTGAGCGCCGCATTCCGCTGACGCAACGCCCGGGCATACCGGAACCAGGCCTCCCCGAACTGAGGTTCCACGTGGAACACGGCCCAGTCGAGCCAGCGGCGACGCCGGCGGCCACCCTCTTCAATCAGCTTGTGGATCTCCGGATCGATGACCTGTACCGGGAAGGCCAGGCTGAGATCCGCCAGCGACTTCACGGCCTGCCCATCGACTCGCGCTGAACTGCCCTGCTCGCGATCGAATTCGACACCGACGGCATGCGGAACCGGTCCGTGCGTGCGTCCGAAGACGGTGAGCCTCGAGGCCGCTCTGCGCACCAGCTGCTCGGTACGAGGGGATCGAAACGAACGGCCCCGGCCGAGCAGGAAGGCCGCTTCGAGCAGCGACGTCTTTCCGGCTCCATTGCCGCCCCAGATGAGCGTGCAACGCGGATGCAACTCCAGTCGCGCGCTGCCGATGCAGCGCACATTCTGAATCTGGAGCTCACCGAGGCTCATGGATGGTACGGCCGGCGGGTCTGCCGGCCGTTCGGTTCAGCGGCGCACTCCGTCGTCCGCTCAGAGCCGCATGGGCATGACGACGTATCGCGCCTCCGACAAACCCGGCGCGCGGATCAGGCAGCTGCTGTTCGCGTCCGTAAATCCCAGTTCGACGCGATCCGTCTCGATCGCACTCAGTGCGTCGAGCAGATAGTTCACATTGAAACCGATCTCGATCTCTTCGCCCTCGTACTCGATCTCGAGCTGATCTTCGGCCTCCTCGTGCTCGGGGTTGTGCGCCTGCAGCGACAGGAGTCCCGATTTCACACCGACCCGAATTCCGCGGTACTTCTCATTCGACAGAATCGCCGTTCGCTGCAGCGCCTGGCGCAACAGGTCCCGGTCCGCCTGCGCGACGCGCGGTGGCTCATGCGGAATAACGCGTCCGTATTCCGGGAAACGTCCATCGATCAGCTTGGAAGTGAAGCGAATATCGCCGATCTGGGCGCGAATGTGATTGGTTCCAATCGCCAGTTCGATGTCGCCTTCGGTGCCGAGAATGCGCTGCAGCTCGAGGATGGCCTTGCGCGGCACGATGACCTGGCCCCCCCGCCCGGGTGAGCTCAGCGTCATTTCGCACAGCGCCAGCCGGTGCCCGTCAGTAGCCACCGCGCGCAGCGTGCTGTCCTGCGTCTCAAGCATCAACCCGTTGAGGTAATACCGCACATCCTGCTGCGCCATCGAGAAATGCGTCTTGTCGATCAACCGGTGGAACGCGCCCTGCCCGAGCGTGAGCGTCTGCTGGGCATGAATCTCCTCCAGCACGGGAAATTCGGCCGCCGGCAGCGTGGTCAGCGTGAAGCGGCTGCGTCCCGCCCGCACGGTCACCTTTTCCCCCTCCGTGCTCAGCGTCAGGTCCGCCGCGGGCGGAAGCGCGCGCAGGATGTCGAGGAACTTACGGCCCGGCACGGTGATGTCGCCGGCCGTCTCGAGCTGTATAGCGCTCGTGGCGGCGAGTTCGACCTCGAGGTCCGTTCCGGTCATGACCAGGCGTTTATCCCGCGCAGAGAGCAGCACGTTCGCCAGGACCGGCATTGTTTGGCGCCGCTCGACCACGCCGATCACGCTTTGCAGGGGAGCGAGCAGTTCTTCGCGCTTAGCCGTGAGCTTCATAAGTCTTATCTTCTTGTCTTGAGATCTTAAGAATCCGATTGTAGTAACGATTAGGCCTGTGGATAAGGAGGATTATGCCGTCCTCCGAGTCCGATCAACCGGTTACGCACCGCTGGCGCTCGCGCTTTCCGGGGAGCATCTGGGTACGACCTGTGTGCCATCTGTGCATAACTTTATCCCCAGAATCGTCCACAGCTCATCCACAACCCTGTCCTCTCAGGCGGTCAGGGTTCTCAACAGGTTCGAGTAATCCTCGCTCATGCGGATGTCGCTGTCCCGCAGCTCCTTGATGCGCTTGCACGCATGCAGCACCGTGGTGTGGTCGCGGCCGCCGAACGCATCGCCGATCTCCGGCAGGCTCTGGCTCGTGAGTTCCTTGGCGAGCGCCATCGCGACCTGGCGGGGGCGGGCCACCGAGCGACTGCGCCGCTTGGAGAGCAGATCGGCGACGCGCACCTTGTAGTAATCCGCGACCGTCTTCTGGATGTTCTCGATGGTGACGAGTTTCGCCTGCAGCGACAGCAGGTCCTTCAGCGCCTCCTTGGTGAACTCCAGGGTGATCGGATGCCCCGTGAAGCGCGCATTGGCGATCACGCGGCGCAGCGCCCCTTCGAGTTCGCGAACGTTCGAGCGGATCCGCTTGGCGATGAAGAAGGCGACCTCTTCGGGCAGCGGCATGCCGAACTGGCGCGACTTGCTGATCAGGATCGCCACGCAAGTCTCGAGTTCCGGCGGTTCGACCGCCACCGTCAGTCCCCAGCCGAAGCGGGACTTCAGCCGCTCCTCCAGACCTTCGACCTCCTTCGGGTAGCGGTCGCAGCTGAGGATGACCTGGTGCTGCCCTTCGAGCAGCGCGTTGAAGGTGTGAAAGAACTCCTCCTGCGAGCGTTCCTTGCCGGCAAAGAACTGGATGTCATCGATCAGCAGCGCATCGAGCGATCGATACGCGGTCTTGAACTCGTTCATCGAGTTGTGCTGCAGGGCGCGCACCATGTCGCTGACGAAGCGCTCCGAGTGCACGTAGGCGATCCGCGCTTCCTCGTTGTGTTCGCGGATGTGATGCGCGATCGCATGCATCAGGTGCGTTTTGCCGAGTCCGACCCCGCCGTAGAGAAACAGCGGGTTGTAGGCCTTACCGGGATTCTCCGCAACCTGCAGCGATGCGGCCTTGGCCAGCTGGTTGCTCTTGCCCTCGACGAAGCTGGCGAAGGAGAAATCCGCGTTGAGCCGCGCCCCGATCACCAGGCCCTCGCCGCGCCGCGCCCGCTTCGGCGCTTCCGCTACCGCAGGGGGGGGCGGCTCCGGCGCGCTCGGGCGCGAACCGACCTCCACCGTCACGATCGGCACATCCCCGGTACTCTCGTCGCGCAGCAACTCCCCGATGCGCGGCAGCAGCCGCTCATTGATCCATTCGACCACGAAGCGGTTCGGCGCGAGCAGCTTCAGGGCGCCGGCACCCTCGAGCGCCTGCAGCGGACGGACCCACGTATTGAACTGCTGCTCCGGGAGTTCGGCCTCCAAGGCGCATATGCACCGACCCCACAGCGACGCTTCCAAGCGTGATCCCCCGACTGCGGCTACAGGCCGGCGCCGGCCCGAGGTGCCCGGCCGCCGCCGACGGCCCCCTCGCGCTTCCGGAGCAATTGCGGCAGGATGCCGCTGCGGGGCAACCGCAGAGTGTGCATCGGGAAGGGCTCCGGCTTGGTGGAAAAGGCTGGCGAGTCTATACCGATCGGCCGCCCCGCTGAAGATTTTCACGCGATTAAATATTGACACCTTGGCGGTCAACGGCTTAGCCTTGCCGCCCCTTTTTGGACCCCACTGGAACCTTCTGGAGCCCCGGTATGAAGCGTACCTATCAGCCGAGCAAGCTGCGCCGTAAGCGCACGCACGGGTTCCGGGCGCGCATGGCGACCCAAAACGGCCGCAAAGTGCTGGCCCGTCGCCGTGCCAAAGGACGTAAGAAGCTGATCCCGTAACGCGGGACGGCGCTGACGACCGCTGCCCGCCCGGCGCCGATGCGTCTTCCGGGGCCGGCTCGACCCGGCCCCGGACTGCATCCCGGCGTAGAACGAGGGGTCCGCATGTCCAGTGAGCCTCGAGCGCGGCTGACCTTTCCGCCGTCGAGGCGGGTGCGGCACAAATCGGACTTCGATGCGGCCCGCCTGCGCGGCCGGCGCTTTGGCAACGGATTTTTCGCGGTGACAGTGATCAGCAACGACAAGACCGGTCCCCGCCTCGGCCTGGCCGTCGCACTGCGCGTCACCCGTACCGCGGTGGAGCGCAACCGCATCCGCCGCATCATCCGCGAATCCTTCCGGCGCCATCAGCAGGCGCTGCCCGGCGTGGACCTCGTGGTCAGTGCCCGCGCCCGCGCGCTCGGGGCCCCGGGCCCCGCACTGCATGCCAGTCTCGAGGCGCTGTGGCGCCAGGTCAGTGAACGATGCGTGCCCTCGCCCTCGCGCTGATCCGCCTGTATCAGTGGACCCTCAGTCCGCTGCTCGGGCCGAACTGCCGGTTCCACCCGTCCTGTTCCCACTATGCCGCCGAGGCGATCGAACGCTTCGGCATCCTGCGCGGCGGCTGGCTCGCGCTGAAGCGCATCGGCCGCTGCCATCCCTGGCATGCGGGCGGCTACGATCCGGTGCCCGTCCATGGCTCGACCCCGATTGCTCACCGACATGACTAATCAACTGCGCTACTTCGTCTGGTTGGGACTGGCCCTGCTGCTGTGGTTCAACTACACGACCTGGACCACGGATTTCGCGACGGCACCGACCGCGGCGCACACGCAGCAGGCCCCGGCTCCCGCGAGCCTCGCCGAGAACATCCCGCAGACCCAGGGTGCGGCGGCCGCACGCCCCGCCCCGGCGCCGGTTGCGAATGCGGCACCGGCCGGTGCCGCCAGCGCGAAGCTCGTCTCGGCGCCGGCCCCCGCGATGGCGACGGTGCAGGTGCACACCGACGTGTACGACCTGCAGATCAGCACCGAAGGCGGCACGCTCGAACACGTTCGGCTGCTGAAGTATGCGAAGGTGAAGGGCAAATCCGAGCGTGTCGTGCTCGAGAACCCGACCCCGGCGAGCGAGTACCTGCTGCAGACCGGCCTGACGGGGCCGGCCGGGTCGGCCTACCCGACGCAGACGGCGGCCTTCACTGCCCCGCAGCAGGAGTACCGCATGGGTCCGAGCGGTGTGCTCAGCGTGCCGCTCACCTGGACCGCCAACGGCATCACCGTCACCAAGACCTTCATCTTCCGCAAGGGCTCCTACCGCATTCGTCTGCAGTACGCCATCCACAACGGCAGCGCGCAGCCGTGGACCGTCACGCAGTACGCGCAGCTGTTCCGCAACGATCCGCGCACCAGCGGCAGCTACTTCGATCCGGGCAGCAAGGCTTATCACGGTCCGGCCATCTGGAACGGCCACGAGTACGTGAAGCTCGATCCGGCGAGCAGCGACTACCAGCACTACACCCGCACGGTGACCGACGGCTGGATCGCCGTGCCGCAGCACGACTTCGTCAGTGCCGTGGTGCCGCCGAAGGGCGCCGCCTACCGGTTCAGCTCGCAGGTCTCGGGTACCGGGTATCTGCTGGCGGCCTCCGGACCTGAACATACGGTGGCCCCCGGAGCGGTACTGACCCTCGGCCAGACGCTGTTCGTCGGTCCGACGCTGCATGCCCAGCTCGACCGGACCGATCCGACCCTGACCTACCTCGATGACTACGGCAAACTCACCATCCTGGCGCGCCCGCTGTTCTGGATGCTGAGCGAAGTCCACAAGCTCACCGGCAACTGGGGCGTGGCGATCATCGTCGTCACCATCCTGCTGAAGCTGCTGTTCTATCCGCTCTCGGAAACCAGCGGCCGCTCGATGGCCAAGATGAAGGCGCTCGGACCGCGCATCAAGAACATCCAGGAGACCTACAAGGACGACAAGGAGCAGCTCGGCCGCGCCATGATGGAGCTGTACAAGCGCGAGAAGGTCAATCCGGTCTCCGGCTGCCTGCCGATGCTCTTGCAGTTCCCGGTGTTCATCGCCTTCTATTGGGTGCTGCTCTACAGCGTCGAGCTGCGCCAGGCGCCGTTCATGTTCTGGATCCAGGACCTCTCGGCGCGCGATCCGTACTTCATTCTGCCGGCCATCATGGCGCTGACCGGCGTGCTGCAGTACAAGCTCAATCCGGCGCCGCCCGATCCGGTGCAGGCCAAGATGTTCATGTTCATGCCGCTGGTCATGGCCGGCCTGTTCGCGTTCTTCCCCTCGGGCCTGGTGCTGTACTACGTGGTGAACAGCCTGCTGTCGATACTGCAGCAGTGGAACATCAACCGCCGCATCGCCGCCGCGACCGCAACCCGGACCTGACGGCCCCTTCTATCGGTCGGGCCGCGGGGGTACTCTTGGGCGCATGACGCGTACGGATACCATCGTGGCGCCGGCAACCCCGCCGGGACGCGGCGGCATCGGCATCGTGCGCGTCTCCGGACCGAAGGTTCCGGAGATCGCCGCGGTGCTGCTCGGCGACCTGCCGCCGGCGCGCATCGCGCGCTTCGCGCGCTTCCTCGACGCAGCCCAGGAGCCAATCGACGCCGGTCTCGCGCTGTTCTTCCCGGCGCCGCATTCCTACACCGGCGAGCACGTCCTCGAATTGCATGGGCACGGCGGCCCGGCCGTCCTCGAAGCCGTGGTGGCTCGGGTCCTGCAGATCGGTGCGCGCCGGGCGCAGCCCGGCGAATTCACGCTGCGCGCCTTTCTCAACGAGAAGGTCGACCTGGCGCAGGCCGAAGCCATCGCCGATCTCATCGATGCCGGCTCGCGTGAAGCGGCCCGCGCGGCGATGCGCTCGCTGCAGGGGGAGTTCTCTGCCATGGTGCACGGATTGACCGAAGCGGTGATCGACGTGCGCACGTACGTGGAGGCGGCCATCGATTTTCCCGAGGAGGAGGTCGATTTCCTCGCCGACCGTCAGCTGCACGAGCGCTTTCGCACCCTCATGGATCACTTCGAGGCCATCGAGCGCAGCGCCCGTCAGGGCGCGCTGCTGCGCGACGGTATGACCGTCGTGCTCGCCGGGCGGCCGAATGCCGGCAAATCGAGCCTGCTGAATCGACTGGCCGGCTACGACGCCGCCATCGTGACGCCGATTCCCGGCACCACGCGCGACATCGTGCGCGAACGGATCGACATCGACGGCATGCCGCTGCACGTCCTCGACACGGCGGGTTTGCGCGATGGCGCCGACGAGGTCGAGGCCGAGGGCATTCGCCGCGCGCATGAGCAGATGCGCCGCGCCGACCGGGTGCTGTTCGTGATCGATCTGCTGCAGGACCCGCACGCGCTCGCTTTCGCCGAAGAACGGGATCGTCTGCCGCCCGATGTCCCGGTCACGTTGGTCCTGAACAAGAGCGATCTGGCCGCGGGGATTCCGCTCGCGGACACCGTTGCCGGCCCTGTGCGGGTGGCCGTCTCGGCGCTCACGGGTGAGGGCATCGAGCGTCTGCGTGCGCACCTGAAGGACTGCGTGGGCTTCACGAGCATCGATACCGGGACAGTCTCGGCACGGCGCCGGCACCTCGATGCGCTGCACCGTGCGCGCGGCATGGTGGAGGAGGCCGAGCGGCGGCTTCGCGAGCGCCGATCCGGCGAACTCCTCGCCGAGGATCTACGTGCCGCGCAACAGGCGCTGAACGAAATCACCGGGGAGTTCACCAGCGAGGACTTGCTGGGGCGCATCTTCGGCAGTTTCTGCATCGGAAAATAGCGCGACGTCCGGAGGCGTCCGGGTTCGTCCACCGCCTTCGAGAAAAACACTGAGTTTCTAGGCTTTTTGCCCCACCTTCGTCCATTGCCCTCCGCGGGCAACCTTTTTACGGTGCCCCCATAGGTGCCCCATTTGAGAGGTCAGCAGATCGCATGGGGCACCGAATCGCGTGCCGCATGGGGCACGGAGTCATTCCGAAGGGGGCACGCATGGCGCTCAACGACACGAAACGCCAGCGATTGCAGGCCAAAGCGCGCGTACCAGGTCGCCGACGGCGGCGGTCTCTACATCGAGGTCCACCCGAGCGGCAAGAAGGTCTGGCGCATGCAGTACCGATGCGGCGGACGCGGGTCACGCAAGGAGAAGGTGACCCTCGGCGAATACCCCGCGCACACGCTCAGCGAAGCCCGCCTGTGGCGCGAACAGTGCCGGGCGCTCCTCGCCCATGGGCGCTCGCCCACGGCCGCCAAGCAGGCGGAGAAGGCCGTGCAGGCGGGGCGCGCCACCGACACCGTCGCCGCGTTCGCCAACCTCTGGTACGCCGATGTCGTGAGCCGCACGAACAGCGAGCCTCCGGAACACCCGCCGCGTGCTCGACAAGGACGTCCTGCCCGCCATCGGCGAAAAGCCGGTGGCCGAGGTGACCATCCCGGACATCCTCGCGATCACCGATGCCGTGAAGGCCCGCGGCGCCGACCAGATGGCGCTTCAGACCCGCACCGTGATCAAGCGGCTCTATGCCTACGCGATCGCGCGTGGCAAGACGCAGTTCAACCCCGCCGCCGCGATCGAGGCCCGCTTCATCGCCACCGCCCGCAGCCGCGACGTCGCGCTCTCGCAAGCCGAGATTGGCCAGCTGCTGCGCGGTATCTACCAGTCCTCGATCCGCCGGCCGTACACGCTGGCGCTGCACCGTAAGCGTCCGGGCAACACACCTCCCTTCTGAAGCGGCGAGATAAGAGCATACGTGTCCACCAAAAATGGAGTGGACACGTGAACACTACGATCATAGAGCGGCGCCGTCGGCGCCGGCATAGCGCTGAGTTCAAGGCCGAAGCGGTAGCGGCCTGCCGCCAGCCGGGAGTCTCGATAGCAGCGGTGGCGCTGTCGCGGTCGGTGAACGCGAACCTGCTGCGGCGGTGGGTTGTGGAAGCGGAGCGAGCCGCTGAGCCGCCGCGTGCGAGTGGACAGCCGAAGGCGCTGGCGAGAGGCCCGATCGAGGCGCAGCGGTTCGTGCCTGTGGCTCTGGAGAGGCCGGCGGTGAGCGAGGCACGGATCCGGATCGAGGTCCGGCGCGGCGCAACGACCGTGATCGTCGAGTGGCCCCCGTCGGCGGCGCGCGAGTGCGCCGAGTGGCTGAGCGGTCTTGTCAAATGATCCGGATCGATGCGGCCTGGTTCGCACTCGAGCCGCTGGACATGCGGGCTGGGGTGGACACGGCGCTCGCGCGCGTGGTGAGCGTGTTCGGCGAGGCGCGTGTGCACCACGCGTACCTGTTCATGAACAAACGATCGAACCGCATGAAGGTGCTGGTGTCGGATGGTTTTGGGTTGTGGCTGTGTGCCCGACGGCTGCACCAGGGGCGCTTCATCGGCGCACGACTGGCCCAGGGGGCACACGTGCAGCTCACATCGGACCAGTTGCAAGCGCTCATCGTCGGTCTGCCGTGGGAGCGACTCGAGGAGTACGGATCGATCCGCGTGTTGTAACAGATTTTGATGTTGGTTTTAGGGCACGTGTGGCATCATCTCCCGTATGGAGTCGACGCCGAATCTCGCCGAGATGAGCCCCGAAGCGCTGCGCGAGTTCGCCGCGAAGCTCCTCGGGAAGCTGGCGCAGAAGGACGAGACGATCCGGGTCAAGCAGCTGAAGATCGATCAGCTGACGCACGAGATGGCGATCCTCAAGCGCTGGCGCTTCGGGCGGCGCAGCGAGCAGCTCGAGAGCGGCCAACGGAGCCTGCTCGAGGAGTCGATCGACGAGGACCTCGAGGCAATCAGCGTCGAGCTCGAAGCCCTCCAGGAACCGGCGGCCGATCGGCCGGCGAAGCAGAAGCCCCGTCGCGTTGCGCTGCCGGGGCATCTACCCCGCCGCGAGATCCGCCACGAGCCGGAGCAGACCGCGTGCAGCTGCGGCTGCGCGCTCGAGCGGATCGGGGAGGACGTCAGCGAGAAGCTCGGGTACATCCCCGGACTGTTCGAGGTCGAACGACACATCCGCGGTAAATGGGTCTGCCGGCGCTGCGAGCGGCTGATCCAGGCGCCTGTACCGCCCCAGGTGATCGATAAAGGGATCCCGACGGCGAGCCTGCTCGCTCAGGTGCTCGTGGCGAAGTACGCCGACCACCAGCCGCTGTATCGCCAGGAGGGCATCTTCGAGCGAGCCGGCCTTGGCATCCCCCGCTCGACGCTCGCCGAGTGGTCCGGCATCTGCGGCGTTCGGCTCGAGCCGCTGTGGTCGGCGCAGAAAGATCATCTGCTCAGGCGCACTGTGCTGCATGCGGATGAGACCCCGGTCCCGATGCTCAAGCCCGGACTTGGGCACACACACCGGGCTTATCTCTGGAGCTACGGCACCACCGAATACGATCTGGCGCCGATCGTGGTGTACGACTTCGCCGAGAGCCGCAGCGGAGCGCATGCCCGCACGTTCCTCGGAGACTGGGCGGGAACGCTCGTATGCGACGACTACGTCGGCTACAAGGCGCTGTTCGAGAAGGGCGTGATCGAAGCCGGATGCATGGCGCACGCCCGGCGCAAGTTCGATGAGCTCTACACCAACCATCGCAGTGAACTCGCTGCCGAAGCGCTGGAGCTGTTCGGGAAACTTTACAAGGTCGAGCGCGAGGCACGCGAGCAGAACCTCGATGCAATCGGCCGCGCGCGGCTGCGCGGCGAGCGCGGCCGGCCCATCGCGGATATCTTGCACGAGTGGCTCGTAATCCACCGCCTTAAAGTGCCCGACGGCTCGGCGAGTGCCAAGGCAATCGATTACAGCCTCAAGCGCTGGAAGGCGCTGATACGCTACATCGACGACGGCAACCTGCCGATCGACAACAACTGGATGGAAAACCGCATCCGCCCGGTGGCGCTCGGTCGGTCGAACTGGTTGTTCGCCGGTTCCCTGCGTGCCGGCAAACGCGCGGCCGTTATCATGAGCCTGATCCAGTCGGCCAAGCTCAACGGGCACGACCCGTACCGCTATCTCACGGACGTCCTGGAGCGTCTGCCGACGCAGCCGGCCAGCCAGCTCGATGAACTACTGCCACATCACTGGCAACCGCGCAGCTGATCTCCCTCACCGCCCCCGGCCTGAAATACAGAACACCGTCAAGGTGTGATGCCCGACCGCTTACGCTGCACCTGCTGGTGCTGTGCATGGTGCGCAAGGGGGAGCTCATCGGCCCGCGCTGGGAAGAGATCGACGTCGACAAGGTCGAGTGGCTGATCCCGGCCGAGCGGATGAAAAAGGACAAGCCGCACCTCGTGCCGCTCTCGAAGCAGGCGGTGGCGATGTTCCAGGAGCTCAAAGGCCTCGCCGGCCATTCGTCCTGGGTATTGCCGAGCCGCAACACCTGGAAGGAGCCGATCGCGCTCCGCACGCTCAACCAGGCCATCCGCTCGCTCGAGCTCGGCATCCGGGATTTCGTGATCCATGACTTCCGGCGCACGGCCTCAACGCAGCTCCACGAGGCGGGCTTCAACTCCGACTGGATCGAGAAGGCGCTCGCCCACGAGCAGAAGGGTGTGCGCGGCGTCTACAACAAGGCCGAATACCTCGCGCAACGCCGCGAGATGCTCCAGTGGTGGGCCGACCTGGTGGATGCGCAGATCGAGGAGGGGAGGAAGGTGGTGATCGGGCGGTTCGGGAAGGCGTTTCAGGCAGCGTAAGCGGTCGAGCGAGCATCGCCGGCCATCAGGATCGCCGCATGCGGTGAAACTGTTCGACGAGCAGGTGCATGTCGCTATCTGGCGCTGCGGCGCCGTTGGCCCTCAGTTCAGCCTTCAGCTGCTCGACTCGCTGGCACGCTCGCACGAGTCCTGTCGCCGCCTTGCGGAAGATATCCCGATCGTTTTTCTGATCATCGGGCAAGTGGGCACGCAGAACCTGTTGGACCTCGGCCGCAGTCCGGAAGGGACGCGACGAGTATTCGAAATGCAGCAGCAGCCAGAGTTCAATGCTCGGGACGTTCGCGATCACCTGCACCTGCGTGCTCGCGCCGGCAGAGTTCTTCAGCGGGGCGCGCTGCGAGCGCACGCGCCGCGGCCAGGTGTTGCGAGTCGCCATCGCAGACCACATAGACCCGATCGTAATCCCGATCGCCTTTGAAGAGCCGCTGCGCCTTGCGGACGAGCCCGATAGGATCGGCCACCGAATCGCCGCGCTCGATGTGCACGGCCGCAGCGTTCACTCGCAGGTGATCACGGAGGCCATCGATATCATTCGGCTCGGTCTCCTGACCCTCGCATGCGATCAGGATCGCCGGCAGCCCTTCACGCGACGCCTTCTGGCGCGCGAGCCGCCGCTGCTCCTTGCGCATCTGCCGGTGCTTGGGCTGATTGTCCCGCACGGTGTCAATGCAGGTCCGTGCGGGAAATGAAGGGCACACCACCGTAGCGCGCGCGTAGATAGCCCTTCTCCAGCGCTTCACCCTTGCGCGGACTGAAGTCTGTGAGCGGGTAAAGGCGACTCGCCCGGCGTTCGTCCTTTTCCACGAACCAGATCTGGTCGCGGCGCAGCAGATCGCTGTCCAGGAGCGACGTGTCGTGCGTCGTCATCCAGAGCTGCGCACCACGCTTCGAGACTTGCCGGTTGTGGAACAGGCCCAGGATGAATCGAACGACCATCGGATGCAGGCTCGAGTCGAATTCATCGACGACCAGCAGCTTGCCGTTGTCCAGCGCATCGAGGATCGGACCGATATAGGACAGCAGTCGCTGGGTACCGGCAGATTCGTATCGACCGTCGAAGGCGACCGGATCCTCTCCCTCGAGCTTGTGCACGAACTTCAAGACGGGCAGGCTGCGGGTGCTGGTCGACAGCTCCGGCGCCTTCCCCATCTCCAGCTTGAAGTCCACCTGGTGACCCGGGACGTTCTCGACCTGGATGTCGGCGATGTGCAGATCCGCCGAGCGCAGGAGGCCGAGCGCCCGAGCCTTGAAGGCCGGGTCGTCCATCAGCTGCAACGTCTGCGGAATACCCAGCGCACCCAACCAGTTCACGACGATGAGTCCGTCCATGAACCAGTTCCAAAAGGGCTTCAACTGCTCATTGTTGAGTTGAATTGCTGTGGTCAGAAACAGGGCGCCGGGCCTCGTGGCCTGCCGCCAGGTTTCCTTAGGCCCAGTGAAATAGCTCGAGAACGCGGCCCACTCGTGTTCGCCCTTCGCGTCGTTCCAGCGGCGATCGAACCAGGACTGGCCCTTGCCGGTCCTGTACACGATCAGCCACTCGTCCCTGACGCGCTGCGCGTCGTAGGAGAAGCCGTACTGGTAGCGCATGCCGTCGAGCAGAACCGTGATCTCAAATTCAGTGGGCTCGGTGGCGCTGCTGCACTCCAGACGATAGGGCGTGTACTGTTCCGCTCGCGCGGCATCCAGCATGGACGTGGAGTGCAGCACCAGGTTGCGCATCGTCACGAGCGCAAAGATGAGGTTGCTCTTACCGCTCGCGTTGGCGCCGTAGATGACGCTCGATCGATTCAGCCGAGGGACGCTCCGGATGCCCGTATCAAGGGTGTGGGTATCCTGGTGAGAGCGATCGGAGCTCGAAAGCAGGCTGAGCGTCTGCTCGTCGCGCAGAGAGCGGAAATTTCGAGTGCTGAATTCGACTAACATTTCTGCTCCACAATAAAAATAAGGCCACTTTTTACGTATTATAATCGGAAATGTTATTCATTTTTTGAACAAGATCCATATTTGTGCGCCGCTTTGCAAATCATGGGATCTGTACCTCGCGCCAACTCATCGTTGCCATAGCGCTATATAGCGCTATTATAGTTGCACGGTCTCCCTCGGAGCGTCCCATGCAGTACTCACTGGATTCCTTTGTCGCCGTGCCGCTGCCGCACGATCTTTACGCGCAACTGGTGAGGCGGTACCCGACTGGCGTGTCCTCCGTACTTGAACATGTCATCCAAGACTTTCTCGACCGCACGGAAGACGACTTCGCTGCCAAGCAGGAAGGCGCACACGAGAACGGCGTGCGGTGGGATGCCCTGTTCCTTCCGCACGGGACGCAGATCCGAACCAAGTACTTCGGCAAATATCCGATCGCGGAAGTCGCCACCGGCGAGATCCACTGGGAGGGCCAGAAGTACGCCTCAATGTCCCAGTTGGCGCGAGCCATGCGCGGCAATACCTCCAACAACGCGTGGGTCGTGCTGGAACTCAAACGGCCGACCGACCGCGAATGGATTCGTGCGGACCGCCTTCGGAAGTAAGGCCGCTGCCCTCGGTCCGAGGTGCTTCAGATCACCGGTCTTGATCGGGCGGCGCAGAGGCGCCCCACCTAAAATAGCGATCCACCCTATATTTAGGGTGAGCGGCTCTACCGCAACAACCAGCGCCGCACACGCCTGCTGCGCGGCGCGCGCCTGAAGGTCGCGCAGGCCTCCATCGAGGACATCAACTACAAGGCCGCCCGCGGTCTCGACAAGCGCCAGATCGCCCAGCTCGCCACCGGGGCGACCGGCTCGGGAAAGACCTGGATCGCCTGCGCGCTCGCACCGCAGACCTGCCGCCAGGGCCACTCGGTGCTCTACTGGCGGATGTCGCGCCTCATCGAGGAGCTGCGGATCGCGCACGGTGACGGCAGCTACATCAAGTTCCTGACGAGCCTCCCCAAAGCCGCCCTCATCGTACTGGATGACTGGGGCCTCTCTGCGCTCTCGGCACAGGATCGCGCGGATCTGCTCGTCTGGCGCGATGGCGCGCCGACTCGCGACCTCTACCACTGGCGGCTCAGCTCCGGGCAGGAAGTCGACTTCATCCTCGAGGAAAACGGGCAGCTGTTGCCCGTCGAAGTCAAAGCCGCCACCGACGTCGGTGCCCGCGAAGCACGGCACGTGATCACGTTTCGCGAGCGGCACGCCAATACGCCGCGCGAGGTCGTTCTGAGTGCCGACCGCGAGATCCGCGCCATTCGACCCGGTGTCATTGCATGCCCGTGGTGGGCCGTCTTATGACGAGCACTGTCGACTGACTGCCGGCGTCCCAGTCTGGTGAACACATCTGTCGCCGAGCAGCCGGGGCGTGAAGCGCGCCGAGCCCAAACGGCGCTCGGCTGGCCCGCCCAACCGCTGAGGAGCGCGACAGGGAGGGAAAGCCCCCCGGACCGCGGCCCTGTGCGGGCTGGCAGTAGGCGCTCAGTGCAGGGTCAAGTCTGAGCACTCACCTCAATCCGCAAGTGACGCCGCGTCTCAGGCGAGCGGCGCATCGAACACGTAGTGGCCCGACCCCAGCGTGATCAGTGTGCGTCCAGCGCTGCGCCGTGCGTGGAGAACCCCGTACGCCTCACTCAACGCCCGCCGGCCTTCGCGGACCCGATCCGGTTCGGGACACGGTACAGCGACCGTCGCCAGCATGCCGGCTGGAACGGACACGCGCAGCCGCAGACGGGTTTCCCCGACGTTCTTGACCCAGCGGACGCTCACTTCGCCGAACACCGCTTGGTAGCGCACCGCCGCATAGCGGACCCCCTTGACCGGCTGCGGCTCGATGCGGATGCGCTCGTGAGCCGCGCGGTGCAGATCGATGCGCAGTCCAGCCAGCCCGCCGTACAGCCACGCCTCGGCTTGGCCGAGCATGAAGTGGTTCTGCGAGTTGTCGGGATTCGCGTTCCAGGTTTCCGTCAGCGCAGTCGCGCCGCGGGCCAGCTGATACCCGTAGCTCGGTGCGGTGGTTTGCGTGAGAATGTCGAATAGGACATCGGCGCGACCGCCCTGCATCAACGACAGAATGACATACAGGTAGCCGATGTCTCCGGCCGTCACGTGATTGCCGTGTGCCCGGATGTCGGCCACCAGGTTCGCCAGCACCGCGCGGCGATGCCTGGCCGGCACCAGGCCGATCGCGAGCGGCATCGCATTCGCCGTCTGACTGTCGCGTCCGTAGGCATTCCGGGACGGATCGAACAGCGCACGGTTCAGTGCACGCCGTACCGTTACGGCGCGGCGCGCGAAGCGGTGGGCATCGGCACGGTGGCCGAGGACGCGCGCGATGGCTGCGAGCGTTGCGAGCAGCCGGCAGTAGGTGGCCGAGGCCGTCAGGCGCTTACTGGTCAGCTGCGATTCGCCCGGCGACTTCGGACCCCAGTCGAACCAGTCCCCGAGACCGTAATCGAGCAGGTCCCCCTGGGCCCGCGTGGCCAGATAGGCCGCATAGCGGCACATCGCGGGATAGCCGGTGGCCAGGATGCGCCGCTCGCCGGTGTAGCAGTATGCGGCCCACGGCGACAGCACGATGGCCGAACCCCACTCCGGGGAATCGCGGAACGCGGAATTGCGCCCGTCGGCATCGATGAATGCGACGTACTCCGGGGCAATGCTCGGCACCAGTCCCGAGGCTCGCTGGCTGTCCATCATGTCGCGCAGCATCTTCTCGTACACCGTCACCGCCTGTTCGTTGTAGAACACGGTGTCGGCATTGAGGTAGGTCTGCTCCAGCCAGCCGAGCTTCTCGCGCTGCGGGCAGTCGGTGAGCACGCTGTAGCTGTTGCTGAGCAGCGCCTGGACGATCAGCTGGTGGATCCGCCGCAGCAGCGGCTGGCCGATCTGGAGCGTGCCGATGCGCGTCAGCGCATCGTGCAGGAACTCACCCTCGAGTGAGAGCAGCTCGGGCACTGCGGTGCGCGGCATGCCGCGCGGCGCAGCGACCTCGACCTGCACATACCGGAAGCCGTAGTAGCTGAACTGGGGCCGCCACCGCTCGAGGCCGGTACCGGCCAGGGTGTAGGAGAACCAGACTGCATCTGCGGGGGTCGCCGCTGCGCTGCGTTGCGTGACACAACCGTCTTTCCGGAGCAGCTCGCCCGGCAGCAGGCGCACGGTGCTGCCGGCCGGGCCGCGTACGGTGATGACCGGCCAGCCGGCGAAATTCTCCCCGAGATCGTAGACGAACACCCCGGGCTTAGGCTGCGTGACGGTCACGGCCTTGAGCGTGCGCGCCGACCTCACTGCCGGGACGTTCTGCGCCCGCAGATGCCCACCGGGTCCCTGCACCCGCGTGGCACGCTGCCAGCCCGTAGCGGCGAACTCCGGTCGGTCCCAGTCCGGCAGGGCCCGCCGCGCGTCGAAGTCCTCTCCGCCGTAGACCGAGGAGAGCACGATTGGACCGGGGTGCGTCTCCCACGAGGCGTCACTGACCACCCATTCCTCGCTGCCGTCGGCATAGAGCAAACGCAGCTGCGCGATCAGTTTCGGTCGGCCGAAGCTGCCGACGAACTTGGTATACCGGCCCGGGTACTTCTGAACGTTGAAGAATCCGTTGCCGAGCAGGACGCCGAGCACATTCGCCCCGGGTCGCAGCTGCGAGGTGATGTCGAACGTGTCGTAGAGCACCGTCTTGCGGTAATCCGTCCAGCCGGGGTTCAGCACGCTGGCGCTCGCCGGCGTCCCGTTGACGTGCAGGGCATATTGACCGAGTCCGCTCACCGACAGCAGCGCGCATCGCAGCGGCTTGTGCACCCGGAACTGACGGCGAAACAGCGGCATCGGGCGCGGCTGTGACGGCGGGCTGCGATTGATCGCCGGTGGGGGCAAGGGACTCTCCGGCCCATCGGGCCCGTCCGAAATCCATTGCGCACGCCAGTCCGAGGCATGCAGGATGCCGGTGCTGAACGGTACCGGTGGCGCGAACTCACTGGGGCGGCCCCGCTGGTCCCAGACGCGCACCGCCCACCAGTAGAGACTCTGGGATGTCAGGGGCAGATCGTGCTGCGGCGCGACCCGCAGGGCGGCCGCGGGCTGCCGGCCACTGTCCCAGATCTCGCCACGCCCGGCGCGGATCGCGGCGCTCGAGCGGGCCACGATCACCTGGCAGGCGCTCTGGCCCAGCACGCGCAGCTGCGCCGAGCGCGGCGCCAACGTCCACCCGAAGCGGGGACGGAGTGCGTCGACTCCCCGAGCGGCGCTGCGCCACTCGACCTGCAGATCCATCGGGCTGACGTCGCACGGTCCGCCCCTCGCGCCGGCCTGCGTGCGGCGCACGCCGGCGAGCCCGGCTGGCGTGCCGAGCGCCAGCGCCCGCAGCACTGTGCGGCGCGAGGTCATGTGGCGCGCGTCCAACAGACGTCGTCCAAGAATATGATCTTGCGTTTCATATTATGAGATTCCCCTTGCGTCGGTCGGTGCGCCAATGGTATTTATATTCATATACGAAGATATCATCCGCCTGTAAACAACGCTGCGGGCGGAACCGCCGAGTGTCGCGGTCAAAGGCGTTTGCACCATTGCATCAACTGACTCGAGGGGGATCGATCATGAAGCTCACGTCAAGGCTCGTGTCCGGAGCCGTCGCCCTGGCATTGGCCGGCGCCGTGCCCGCCTGGGCCAAATCCGCCGGACCCGGCCCCCAGGCCGCACCGGCCGCCGACTCGACCGCGGGCAGCGCCCACGAACAAAAGAAAGCCGCGGCGCCGGCGGTCCTGCAGGAAGTCGTCGTGACCGGCATTCGCGCCAGCATGGAGAGCGCGCTGAACATCAAGCGCTTCTCGAACACCATCGTAGACGCCATCGTCGCGTCCCAGATCGGCAAGCTCCCCGACGTCACCGCCATCGATGCACTGCAGCGCATCCCCGGTATCCAGGTCAGCCGCCAGCTCGGCGAAGGTGGCGGCACGGTCAATATCGGCGGCTCCGTGGTCAACAGCGGCTATGAAATTCGCGGTCTCCCCTACGCCGAGACTACCTTGAACGGCCGCGAAGTGTTCAGCGCGACCGGCAGCCGCGTATTGAACCTCGAGGACATTCCTTCATCGCTGCTCGCCGGAATCGACGTCTATAAAGACCCCACGGCGAGCTTGATCGCCGGTGGCCTCGCCGGCACGGTCGACCTGCGTACGCATCGGCCGTTCGATTTCGCGGGCCACCAGCTCGATTTCAGCGCCGGGGAGACGTACGGCGACATGATCGGCACGGCCAAGCCGAACTTCAACATGCTGGCGAGTGATATCTGGCACACCGGCATCGGCAAACTCGGCGCACTGCTCGATTTCTCCTATCACGACCGGGCCTACCGCGAAGACGGCGCGACGAACAATTCGATCGCCATCAGCAAGACCGCCATTCCCGGCAAGACCGTCGAGTACACCAACGGGGTGTACAACACGATGTTCGTCGGCAATCGCCACCGCGTCGGCGTCGATGCCGTGCTGCAGTGGCAGCCGACCCAGGACTTCCAGGCGTACGCCGAGGCCACGAGCGAAGATTTCACCTGGGCGCAGAATCAGTACACCTTCTACTCGCAGCAGGGCGGTGGCACCATTCAGCCGGGCTCCGTCTCGCTCTTCCCGGGCACCAGCGATGCGAACGCCGTCACGTTCAACAATGGGCTGGCGAGCACCGTGGGTGCGTGGCGGACCGTCGAGGACGTCAACCGCCAGTACAATCTGCACCTGAAATGGACGCCGATCCCGTGGACCGTCACGGGCGACATCAGCTACGACAAGGCGACCGAACGGCTGAACAACCCGGCCGTCGACATCGGCACGACCGTGCCGACCCTCGCGCAGAGCGTCTCGACCTCCGGCATCACGACCTCGCTCGTGCCGGGCTTCGATCTGACCAACCTCGCGAACTTCAACGACAGCACCTCGAGCAACTACCACAGCTATCTGTACGACACCGAGCAGCATTTCCGCGGGAGTGAGACCGCCGGCACGCTGAACGTGAGCTACGCGTTTGCGCACGGCTTCCTCAGTTCCGTGGAAAGCGGCGTGCGGTACGCAGATCGCAAGGACCAGTTCAATCAGTGGTCCACCTTCGCGGCCATCGACAGCGCGCAGATCCAGGCGAAGTCTCAGTGGTTCGCCAACGTCCCGCTCAGCCCGTTCCTCTCGGCCGTCTCCTCCACGCCGGTCATTCCGGACTACGCGGTATTCGATCCGAGCAAGCTGCACTTCGAAGCGCCGAGCGTGTATAGCGCCTTTGGCGCGCCGATGCCCACGGACAACGGCACCGCAGACTACAACGTCGATGAGCGGACCTATGCCGGGTTCGTCCAGTTGAACTTCGAGGCGCACGTCGGTGTCCCAATGAGCGGCAACGTCGGGGTGCGCGTCGTGCGGCACGAGGACTTCATGACTGGTGAAATCGGCAACGCGGGTGTCTACACCCCGGCGAACTTCTCGCACGGCGAGACGGACGCGCTGCCGAGCCTGAACCTGCTGTTCAAGCTGACCCATGACCTGCAGTGGCGCTTCGCGGCGTCCAAGGCGATCGCGTACCCGGATTTCAGCCAGATCCGCCCGTCGATCAGCCTGCTGCCGGCGCAGGGTGCGGCGAGCGGCGGCAATCCGAACCTCAAGCCCACGACGGCCACGCAGTTCGACACCTCGCTCGAGTACTACTTCGCCCACGGCTCGGCGGTCACCGCCGACGTGTTCTACAAGCGTCTGCAGAACTTCTGGCTTTCCGAGACGCAGCAGGACGCATTCGCTATCAACGGGGTCACGTACAACCTGACCGGCGCGGTTGACGGCGGCAACGCCTCGCTGAAGGGGCTGGAGCTCGGTTACCAGCAGTTCTTCCGCGACCTGCCGGGCTGGCTGAGCGGCCTCGGCATCGCGGCGAACTACACGTACATCGACGCAGCGGCGCCGACTGCGGTGGCCGGCCAGACGACGACGCTGCCGGGGCTCTCAAAGAACAGCTACAACCTGATCGGCATCTACGAGAAGGGTCCGGTGTCGTTCCGCATCGCCTACAACTGGCGCAGCGACTTCTACACCTCGCTGTACAACGGCTCGAACGCGCAGCTCGCGGCGAACCCGATCTACACCGCAAGCTACGGCTGGCTCGACGCCTCGCTCGAGTACCAGATCAACCGTCACCTGTCGGTGTATGCCCAGGGCTCGAACCTGCTGCGCACGAAGATCGTGACCTACTACGGTACCCCGACGCTGCCGCAGGGCGCGACGGTGGATGACCGCGAGGTCATGGTCGGGGTGAACCTGAAGCTCTAAGGAGACCCGCTCGCCATGGTCGATCATCGCAGACGAGCTCTGCTCACCGGGATGGTGGCGGCGGGCGCGGGATTGTCGGTGCGGCGTGCGGTCGGAAAACCGGCCGCACGCCTGCCGGACATCGCGCCGTTTCGTACGCCGTACAAGCTCGAGAAGCGCATTCTCACCGGCTCGGGCGTGCCGGGAAGTTTCGACCGGTTGCTCGTCGACTGCCCCTTCGTGTTCGAGCACGAGGGTCGCTACTGCATGACGTACATCGGCTTCGACGGCATCGGCTATCAGACCGGTCTCGCCGAATCCCATGACCTGGAACACTGGACGCGCGTGGGGCAGATTCTGCACCGCGACCCGAAGAATCCGGTCACGCGCTACAACATCGCGATGATGTCGATCCTGCGCGAGGACGGACTGCACTCACGCGGCTCGTTGATCAAGGTCGCCGGCCAGTACGTGGCCACGTGGTTCGCGTGTCCTCACCCGGGGTACGAGCAGGGGCCGGGGGTCATCGGTCTGGCCTACAGCAAGGACCTGCTGCACTGGGACATCACCGATCCGATCCTCACGCCCGATCCGTCGTTGCCCTGGGAGGCCGGCGGCCTCTACAAGGCCTACCTGGTTCGCAATGACGGGCTCTACTACCTTTTCTACAACGCAAAGTCCAACCATGCGCGCGACTGGCACGAGCAGATCGGCATCGCGACATCGCCGGACCTGAAGACCTGGACCCGATATCCGGGCAACCCGATCCTCCGTCACGGTGGGCCGAAGTCCTGGGATGCGCGCTTTGCCAGTGACCCCTGCGTGGTGCGTTGGGGGCCCTGGTGGGGCGTGTACTACTACGGGTTTGCCAACGACGGTCATGCCCGTGATCTGCTCGCGCTTGGCCGGGATCCGTACCACCTGACCAAGGTGCCGGAAATCATGGTCGACGTTGGCCCGCCGGGCTCGATCGACGAGGACTTCGCGCACAAGCCGTCGGTGATTTATGCCGACGACACGCTGTATCAATTCTATTGCTGCGTCAGCGGCAAGTGGCCGCACGACGATCGCGCCATCACCGTGGCGCGCTCGCGGCCCTGGACGTGCTGAGCGGATTGTCCAGCCCCCCGCGCGGCGCCGAGCCAGGATGGCCGGCGTCGCGCATTCTGCTTGCGCGCGTTATTGCAGGTTCACGAACAGGCCGCCGTCGACCAGGACCGCAGCGCCCGTGACGTAGCGGGCGAGATCGGAGGCCAGAAACACCACACACCCGGCGACATCGCGCGGCTCGCCGAGTCGTCCGAGCGGAATGCGCCCCTCCATGTAGGCGCGTTTGGCCGGATCGGCCAGATCCTCCCGGTTGATGTCCGTCGCGATGGTCCCGGGCATGACCGAATTGCAGCGAATCCCATACGGTCCGAGCGCGACCGCGCACGATTGCATCAGCGAATGCACCCCGGCCTTGGTCGGGGTGTAATGCGCCTGCATTCCGCCGCCGACGAGCGCGCTGATCGAGCTGATCGCGATCAGCGCCCCGCCCGAGCCCTGCCGCTTCATCTGCCGTGCGGCAGCCTGGGTCATGTAATAGGCACCGTGCAGATTGACCGCCATCGTGCGCTCGAAGACCTCGGGCGGGGTATCGAGAAACGCATGAAACGGGCAGATACCGGCGTTGCTCACGAACACATCGACGCCGCCGAGGGCAGCGGCGGCGCGCGCGACGAATTGATCGGCAGACTCCGCCAGCGCGACGTCGCCTTCGACCTCGATGGTCCGGCGGCCGAACGGTTCGAGCTCGGCCAGTGTCGCCTCGATTCCGGACCGGTCCTTGAACCAGTTGAGCGCCACGTCCGCACCCTGACGCGCGCACTCGACGGCGGTGGCACGGCCAATGCCACGCGAGGCGCCGGTGATCAGAACTCGCTTACCCTCGAGCAGCACGAGGCACCTCCGCGTGTCCGGACCGCGCGGCGGTCGGACCGGTGAGAATCTTCAAGACATAAGGCATCGCGCTGCGGGTCGGGGGCAGTGTGACGCTCAGACCCTGGTGCGTCTGGCGCCACGTGATCGGCTGCGGATCCCCGAGCAGCACGACGCGGGTGATCGGGCCCGACAGATACGGGGTCGCCCGATAGAGCGTCTCGATCAGCGCCTTTCCGTCTCGCGGCCGAGCCATGCCGAGCGCATACAATATCCCTTGCTTCTGCGTGAAGCGAAAATCCTCCGCCGTGTACCGCTGGCCGTTGTCGCGACCGCTCGGTGCCTGGGTCGGGCCCTCACCGTAGAGCACCCACGGCCGGGTACCGTAGATCGCCTGGCCGTTGACCTTCAGCCAAGCGCCCATCTGCAGCAGGATGTGGCGTACCTTGCCGGGAATCGTCCCATTGGCGCGCGGCCCGATGTTCAGCAGCATGTCACCGTTCTTGCTCACGATGTCGATGAGGTCGGTGAGCAGCGAACGGGCCGAGCGGTATTTGTCGTCGCGCACGTAGCCCCAGGAATCCAGGCTCACCGAGGTATCGCTCTCCCACGGCCGCAGCCTGAGCGTATCGAGCTTGCCGCGCTCGATGTCCAGGACCGCCGTGCCCGCGGCGAACGCCTGCAGCTTGTACGTCAGCACGACACCCTGATGCCGTGCAGCGGCCACGTCGTAGTAATACGCGGCCATGCGCTGCAGATAGGGTGCGAACGCCGGCTGATTGATCCACCAATCGAAGTACAGGAAGTCCGGGTGATACTCATCGACCAGCTCGGTGCTGCGCGCCAGCCAATCCTGAAGGAACGCCTTGGACGGCGGCAACCAATCCTGCAGTTGGTTGGGGTTCGGCTCCCCCTGCGAATGATCGCCGGGCAGGTGCATCGGCTCGGCTGGACCGTACAGCCCGGCGTAGCGCGGATCATTGACGTCGGAATCGTACTTCGTGCCCGGGTGATACCACCACCAGTGCTCGGCCCGGTGCGAGGAGACGCCAAAGCGCATTCCGTCGGCGCGTACCGCCTTCTCGAGCTCCCCGACCAGATCCTGCTTCGGTCCCATGCGCACCGCGTCCCACAGGGTGAACTTGGAGTTGTATTCGGCGAACCCGTCGCAGTGCTCCGCGACGGGTACCACGTAGCGCGCGCCCGCCTGCTTGAACAGCGCGGCCCAGGCCCGGGGGTTGAACTTCGCCATCGTGAAGCGGGCAATGAAGTTCTTATAGCCGAACTTCGAGAGCGGGCCGTAGACGCCGCGCTGATACTCGTAGGCCGCCGAGCCCTTCACGTACATGTTCCGCGAGTACCATTCGTTCTGAAACGCCGGCACGGAGAACACGCCCCAGTGAATGAAGATGCCGAATTTCGCGTTCCGAAACCAGCGCGGGACGTGGTATGCCTCCAGTGAGTGCCAATTGGCCTTGAACGGGCCGCGCCGCACGGTCGCAGCGACTTTGCGCATCTGCTGGTGCAGCAGCGCCTCGTAGTGCTTCGGCTCGTCCCACAGCGGCGGGAAGGTGTGCACGCTGCGCACTTGCCGGGTCGGCGTCGGAGCGCTCGCGCCCCAGGCCGGAGCGAAGGCACTGCCGGCGCAGCATGCCGCGAGTAACGACAAGCTGACCAGGTGAAGGCGCGCGCTTGGCGTGCGCGGTGGCGGGAATGCGCTGCGATGGGGCATGGTGGACTCGTTCAGTGCAGAGGCAGAAAGAATGTTCATGAGGTCCGTGAGCGGTCCAGGACCGCGACGCCCTGCGGCCGAAGGTCCAGCAGACGCACAGCGTGACCAGGGTGCAGCACGTCGCGCATGGCATACGGGAGCCGGACTGTGCGGGCGCTCGAGGCGTGATTGATGACGATCACGACTTCGCGGCCATCGCCTACGCGACGCATCAGCTCGACCCCTGTCGGCAGGACCCCGAAGGGCGAGCGCACACCGGCACTCGTGAGCTGGTGCGCGACGAACGCGTGCATCAAATGCCGGTTGAGGATCGTGCCGAGGTAAATGATCGCGCCGTGCCCGTAGCGGTGCTCGAGCGCAGCGGCCTGTCCCGTGAGCCAGGCGTTGCCGGCGCCGTAGCGCAGCAGGACCTGCGTCGCAGCGGATTTTGGGCTCAGGGCTTCGGCCCAGATCCGGCCTGAGCCGCTGCCGAGCGCACCGCTCACCGCGACGGGCGTCTCCAGCGCGTAATACTGTTGGACACGCCCGCCGAGCAGCGGCACCAGGGGACCGGGCTGACGCTCGACGTTCAGCCGGTCGTACTGGTCCTTCATGCCACTGCGAGGCCCCAGAACGAGCACGCCACCGCCGCGCACGTAGGCGCGCAGATGCCGCGCCAGCGATGGGGAAATCACGTTCAGGCTGGGCGCGAACACGATCCGGTAGTGCGCGAGCGGTGCGCGGGCCGAGACGACGTCCACCGCGTGCGTGAGATTCTCGAGCGGGCGATAGTAATCGAGCAGCACCTGCAGCTGGCGGTAGAGGCGGCTCTGACGCTGGAAGTCGATGGCCCAGCGGCTGTCGTAAGAGACCAGCAGCGCGACTTTCGAGCGCGGACGGGTGCCGGCAATGAGCTTCGAGGCCCGCTTGAACTCCCGCCCGATGCGTTGCACCTCCGCATACAGCGGTTCGGGCTTGCCGTCCGGGCCGACCAGCGCGCCGTGGTACTGCTCCTGGCCGCCGAGCGCGCTGCGCCACTGCCAGAACAGCACCGCATCGGCGCCGTGCCCGACCGACTCCCAGGTCATGGCGCGCACGCCGCCCTTGACCAGCGAGTTGTTGACCGGCGCCCAATCGACGAAGCCGGGCTGCGTCTCCATCACCCAGTAATCCTGCCGCTTCCAGCCGCGCACGAAATCGCTCATCGCGCCATTGCGGTAGAAGTCGAGCTGACCTTCGCCCACGTAATCATCCCAGGCGGCGATGTCGAGCGGGCCGGTGATGGCGTAGTGGTTCCAGTTGTCGCTCCAGCCGAGACCGCCGATGTTCGTGGTGATGAACTGGCGCGGCGCGATGTGCGCGCGCAGCGCCTGGATCTGATTGCGCTGAAAGCTGAGCCACGTGGCGGTCACGAACTGCCGATGCGCCAGCATCCAGCCGGGGTTGCCCGGGCGCGCATTGAAGGGAATCTGCCGCCACGCCGTGTAGGTCTGGCTCCAATAGGCGGTCGTCCAGTCGCGGTTCAGGGCCGCGAGCGTGCCGAATCGCCGCTGCAGCCACTGTTGGAACAACCGGCGTGTGCCGGGATCGTATGACTCGTTGGTGTACTCGTTGTCGATCTGCCAGCCGATGACGTCGGGGTTGTGGCCGAAGCGCTCGGCGAGTCGGGTCACGATGTCACTGCAGAACCGGCGATACCGCGGGCTCGCATAGGAGAACTGCCGCCGGTTGCCGTGCTGCGCCCGGCGCCCGTTTGCATGGACGCGCAGCACCTGCGGATACCGGCCGGTGAGCCATGCCGGCGGGGCGTCGGTCGGCGTGCCGATCACGACGAAGATGTGGTGTCGGGCCGCCTCGGCGATGGCGCGCTCGAGCCAGCCGAAGTGGTACTGACCCTGGTGTGGCTCGAGGGCGCTCCAGGCGAACTCCCCGACCCGCACCACGTTGATGCCGGCGGCCTGCATCAGCGCGAGATCCTTCGGCCAGCGCGCTTCGGGCCACTGCTCGGGGTACCAGGCCGCGCCGAGCCAGAGCCGCCCGAGCGCGGTGTGCACTGCGGGGGAGGCGCTGCGAGCCGAAGCACCCGTGGCGAGCGCCGCGGGCGTGCCGGCGGTCACGACCGCGGCCGCGCATAGCGCGGCGGAGGAGAAAAGTGATGCCCGAACGCCTCGCATCATAGTTGCGAACCCAGCAGTACGCTCACTTGATGCGGCGCGAGGGTGACGGTGCGCTGCGCGGCGCCGCCCGTCAGCAGCGCGGTGGCGGGCGCGGGCAGATGCACGGTGTGCGCCTTGGTGCCGTGATTGATGAGAATCCACACCCGCTTGCCCTGGCCGGTGCGCTCGCACACTTCCACGTTGCGCGCGACGCCACGAACGAGCGGCTGGACGTGCGCGGCGCGCGCGAGGGCGTCCAGGACAGTGCTCATCAGCGGCGGATCGAGCCATGCGCCGATATACGTGATCGAACCTTTGCCCACGCGGCGCGTGATGATCGCGGGCTGCCCGTTCAGCCATCCGTTGCTCGGGCCGTAGCGCATCAGGACCTGTGTGTTGCTCGCTTCAGCCCGCAGCGTTTCGGCCCAGACGGACGCCTTCCCGGCGCCGAACCGGCCCGAGAGCGGCACGGGATTCAGCAGCGAGTAGTACTGCTCGACGTGCCCGCCGAGCAGAGCGGCGAGGGGGCCCGGCTGGCGCTCGGTCCACAGCGCATCGTACGAGTCCTTCATGCCGCTGCGCGGCCCGAGCACCAGATGGCCTCCCGCGCGCACGTACGCCGCAAGGTGGCGGGCTTCGGCCCGCGACAGGACGTTCAGCGCCGGCGCGACGACCAGCCGATACCGGCTGAGCGGGGCGCGCGTGGAGACGACATCGACGGATTGTGCAAAGCGCTCGAGGGGTTTGTAGAACGCGGTGAACTCGCGCACGACGCTGAAGCGGTCCGTCTGACGCTGAAAGTCGATGGCCCAGCGACTCGCGTAAGACTGCAGCAGCGCGACGCGGCTGTGCGGCGCGGTGCCGGCCAGCGCCGCCCCAGCCAGTGCGAACTGCGCAGCGATGGAACGCGCGACGCGATAGGCGGGCACCGGTTCCCCGTCCGGCCCGAGGAGCGTGCCGTGGTACTGCTCCTGACCGTTCAGCGCGCTGCGCCACTGCCAATAGAGGACCGCGTCGGCGCCATGGCCGACATCCTGCCAGGCGAGCTCGCGCATCGCATAGGGCGGCAGGGCCGCGTTCACGGGCGCCCAGTCTACGAAGGCCGGCTGCGTTTCCATGACCCAGAAGTCACGCCGTTTGTAGCCGCGCACCAGATCGTCCTGCACGCCGTTCGCGAGCCAGTGATAGCGGCCCTCCGGCACATAGTCGTCCCACGAGGCGAGCGAGAGCTCGCGGCTGAGCGTGTACTGGTCGAACTGATCGCCCCAGTGCGTGGTGTTGGTCGTGATGAACTGGCCGGGCGCGGCGAAGCGACGGATCGCCTGCACCTGGTTCGCCGCGTAGCGGGTCCAGGTCGCGCTCACGAACCGTTTGAAATCGAGCAACAGCCCGGGGTTCTCGTTCGAGGCGCGCATCGGCACCTGACTGAAGTGCTGGTAGGTCTGGCTCCAGTACGCGGTGGTCCAGTGGCGGTTCAGGGCCGCCACCGTGTGATACTTGTGCCGCAGCCAGGCGTGGAACAGGCGGCGCGTCGTCGCGTCGAACGAGGGCGGACCCATCTCGTTGTCGATCTGCCAGCCGATCACATCGGGGTTGTGGCCGAAGCGCTCGGCGAGGCGAGTGACGATCTGGCGGCAGAATCTGCGGTACAGGGGACTCGAGAACGAGAACTGCTGGCGGTTGCCATGCTCTGCGCGGCGACCGTCCGCATGGACGCGCAGCGTCTGCGGGTACCGGCTCGTCAGCCACGCCGGCGGCGCCGCGGTCGGCGTGCCGATCACGACATAGATGTGGTGGCGTGCCGCCTCGGCGATGGCGCGCTCGAGCCAGCCGAAGTGATACTGGCCCTGGTGCGGCTCGAGAGTGCTCCAAGCGAACTCCCCGACCCGTACCACGCGAATGTGCGCCGCCTGCATCAGCGCCAGATCCTTCGGCCAGCGCGCCTCGGGCCACTGCTCCGGGTACCAGGCCGTGCCGAGCAGCAGCGGCGGCGGTGCGGCGGCTGAGACGAGCGGCAGACCCGCGAGGCACGCGGCCAGAAGGGCCCAGGCGGCCCGCCGCGGGCGCCGTGCAGTGCAGGGGGCGCGAGGACTCGGAACATTCGCCGGCATCAGTCTCTCCAGTCGCGGCGCGGTCCCCCGGGGGCGCGGCGCGGGTCGCAAGGAGTTTCAATCAATGGAATCATAGCCCACAATATGGGACTCGTGGGCGGCGCATTGGGGGGAACAGGCGATGGCGGATGAAACCAGCATAATCCTCGTGACGGCGCCGATACACGGCGCTGCGGTCTACCCCGATCCCGTCAGCGCATGACATCCTGGCTATGAGCACCCCGACATTTTTTCGAAACGCGCTGCTGAGCGCCGCCAGCGTCTGCGTCGTCTGCATGGTGGCCGTGGGCGCGGCCGCAGCTCAGACCCCGGCGCCGGGCTACAGCGTGCAGTACTCCACGATCGGTGCGCTGCTCGCCAATCCCCGTACGCGTGCCATCGTCGACGAATATCTGCCCGGCTTCAGCGCCACACGCATCGCGGACCGCGGCCGCCACATGACGCTGCGCCAGGTGCAGCCGTTCGACCCGAGCGTGCTCACCGATGCGGCCCTGGCGAAGATCAACGCGGCCGTGAAGCGCATCGGCGGGGCCCCGGTGAGCGCATGGCTGCGTCAGCCGCCCAACGGACCGACCGCCATCCCGGATGCGCAGCTCGACCCGGCGCGCGATCTTCGCTCCTCGCAGCTCGAGGCCGTGCGGCATCGTCCGCTGCCGGAACAGTACATCTGGACGCAAGCGCATGCAGTCGCCGGCTATGGTCTGGCGCCGCGCTATTTCCGGCGGACGTTCACCGTCGCGACGCCACTGCCGCACGCCACGCTCTACGTGGCGGGACCGCGCCAGGCGGTCATCTACCTCAACGGCCGGGAAGTCGGGCATTACCAACTGAACCTCGATTTTCCGATGGGTATTCGCGTCTACGCGTGCGACGTCACGGATGCGTTGCGGCGCGGCAAGAACGTGCTCGCCATCCAGGCGGTGCGCGGGCCGATGGCGATCAACGAGGCGCAACGAGCCGTCTCGAAGCATCTGCGCAACGGCAAGGTCCTGGCGGCCATGATCGTTCCGGCGGCGCGCGGTATCCAGGCGCCGCCGCTGGTGATGAGCGACGGCCGCTGGCGCGCGGCGGCGCATGCGGTCGCCGCCGGCTGGCAGACACTGAACTTCGACGCATCGGGCTGGCATCGTGCCGACGATCTCGGCGGCATCGAAAGCGCCATTGGCCTGTTTCAGGCGAATGCCGATGCCGGGATGTACGCGTGGCCCGGCTATGACGGCATCTCGCCGTACCTCGCCCACTACCGGCTCAAGGCCCTCGAGGTGCGCCGCGTGTTCGCAGGCGTCGGCTCGATTCAACATGTCCAGGCGCTCACCGGCAGCGCATCCGGCGGCGTGTTCACGGTGATGCTGCCGCACCGGCACGTGGCGCGGCACAATGCCCCGCAGATCGAGCTGGATTTCGGGCGCGAGGTCGCGGGGCGGATCGAGCTGAAGTCCGACTCCGATGCGCCGGCGCGCGTGACCGTGCAGTACGGAGAATCCGAAGCCGAGGCGCGACTGCAGCCGTTTCTCGGCGTCGACCCGGTTTATCTGCCTGCGCATGGCACGGCATACGGACCGAAGAGCGCCTTTCGCTACGTGATCATCCGCTTCACCGGGGGACGTTCGACGGCATTCAGCGCGATCCGTCTCGACGGGATCGCCTATCCGGTCAAATACCGCGGCTCGTTCGAGTCCTCCGATCCGCTCCTGAACAAGATGTGGGCCATCGGCGCCTACACGGCGCATTTGTGCATGCAGGATGGCATCTGGGATGCCCCGAAACGCGACCGCAACCGGTGGATGGGCGACCTGGACGTCAGCGGCCGGACCATTGCCGATGTCTTCGGCGACGGCGAGTTGATGCGCGATACGCTGAACCGGCTGATCGGCCGAGCGCCCGTGCGCGGCGCCGTCAACGGCATCCCCGGCTACTCGGCGTTCTGGGTGATCGGCGAGCGACAGTACTACCTGCACACCGGATCGCTGGCGCAGTTGCGCAGCGTGCACGTGCGCCTCGTCGAGTTGCTGACCTACATGGAGCAGGACCTGGATCGCAAGGGACTCTTCGCCGATCGCACGCACGCCTGGCCGTTCGTCGACTGGGCCCCAAGTCTCTACGGGGATACTCGCCAGGCGCGCATGGCGACGCAATTCGAGTACTACGCGGCCTTTCGCGATGGCGCGCAGTTGCTCGGTATCCTCGGCGATACGACACAGGCCACACGCATGACGGCCGAGGCGCGCTTGCTGAAGCGCTCTGCGCAGCGCTATCTGCGAAATGCGCAGGGCACCTTCGGTCATCGCTGGCAACCGAATGCCTACGCCGTGCTCTCCGGCGTCGCGACTGCGGGCCAATACGCACACATCTGGCGGCACGTGCTCATTCAGGCCAGCGAACCGAGGTACCGCGGTTACGACATTACGCCGTACTACAACTTCTACGTCGTGAGCGCGATGGCGAAGATGGGCCACCGGCGCGCTGCGCTCGACTGGATCCGCCGCTATTGGGGCGGGATGGTCGAGGAGGGCGCAACCACGTTCTGGGAGGCGTACAACCCGACGTGGTTCAAGGGGTTCATGTACCAGGCTTCGCTGCAGGCCGACGGGGTCTCCGGATTCAAGGTGAGTCTGGCGCACGGCTGGTCGAGCGGCGTGACGCCCTGGCTGATGCGCGAGGTGCTCGGTATCCACCCGACGGCGGGCGGCTTCGCACGCGTGGACATCCGTCCCGACCTGCTCGGGTTGAAGTGGGCTCGCGGCGCGGAACCGACCCCCCATGGGCTGCTGCGGGTGTCGATCCGCCGATCACTTGGTTACCGTACGACGGTTCAGCTGCCCCCCCAGGTCGAGGCTCGTGTCTCGATGCCGGTCACCACGCGCAGCTTCACGGTCATCGTCAACGGACGAGCGACCCGAGCGGTGCCCGCAGAGGGCGGTCGGCGTGCCGTTGTCACGTTGAACGGGCCGGGCCGGTTCGTGCTGAAGAGCCCCTAGCGTCCCGAGGTCGATCCGCCGCGCCGGCGTTGGGGGGACGGGTGCCGCCGTGAGGCGCGCTCAGCGCCGCCGCCCGCTGGCTCTCGCGCAGCGGCCGGATGGCGGCCGGTCCAGCCGAGGTCCTCGCTGATGCGCTGAGCGGTGTTGAGGACGTCGCGGCTGAGCGTTTGCATGCGCTGGTCGCTCATGTATTGCGCGGCGCTCGAGACGCTGATCGCCGCGATGGTACGTCCGGCCACGTCGCGGATCGGGGCGGCAATGCAGCGGATCTGGTCTTCGTTCTCCTCCAGATCGAACGCATACCCGGCGCGCACGTAGTGGCGCATTCGCTCGAGCCACTCCGGCAGAGTCACGGGTGTGCGCCGTTCGCTGCGTTCGGTCCGGAACAGCTCGACCCACGCATCTTCGTCGAGATCGAGAATGAGCGCCTTGCCGAGGCCCGTGGAGCTCACCGGCTGCAACTCTCCGATGCGCGAGCTGATGTTGATGCGGCGCTTGCCCGGTACCTTGTCGAGGTAGAGCACGTGACCGTGATCGATGACGCCGAGGTGCACCGTATCTTCGGTCAGCAGCGCCAGGCGCTCCAGATGCGGTGCGGCCACGCGCGGTAGGTCGAGCTCGTCGCGGACTCGGAAGCCGAGCTCGAGCAGCTTCGGTCCGAGGCTGTAGCCGCTGTGCGGCACGAATGACAGATAGCGCCGGTCGGTGAGCGCCGAGGCGAGACGGTGGGTCGTGCTGCGGGTCAGCCCCAGTCGAGCGGCAAGATCGCCGAGCTTGATCGGCCCTTCGGCGACGACATCGATCACGTCCAGCCCGCGCAGCAGCGTCTGACTGCCCAGCCGGGCAGGCTGCGCGCCCTCGCCGTGCGCGCCGCCGTCGGACCGTCCTGCCTTTCGCGTGCTTCTCATTATGTGGTACCCGTATTAGTATGTGGGACAACGGCTGCGCCCGCAACCATCGTGCACCGCCGTCCATCCGTTCCGTCCCGAGAGCTGTAGCCACCCATGACTTTTCCCTTGATACGACAAGTGCGTGCCTACGTCATCCGTGGTGGCGGCGCTGATTACCACGACCAGACCGGCAGTCACTGGATCGATGATCACATCGCCACGCCGATGAGCCGTTACCCCGAGTACCGCCAGAGCCGGCGCAGCTTCGGCATCAATGTACTCGGAACTCTGGTGGTCGAGATTGAGGCCGCCGACGGAACGATCGGATTCGCGGTCACCACCGGCGGTGAGCCCGCCGCCTACATCGTCGAGCATCACCTCGCCCGCTTCCTCGAAGGGCGCGACCCGACCGAGATCGAGAAGATCTGGGATCAGATGTACTTCTCGACCCAGTACTACGGCCGCAAGGGCCTCGTCGTGAACGCCATCTCCGGCGTCGACCTCGCCCTGTGGGACCTGCTCGGCCGGTTGCGCGGTGAGCCGGTCTACCAGCTGCTCGGCGGCAAGGTTCGCGACGAACTGGAGTTCTACGCCACCGGTTCGCGGCCCGACCTCGCGAAGTCGATGGGCTTCATCGGCGGCAAAATGCCGCTGCATCACGGTCCGGCCGAAGGCGAGGAGGGGCTGCGCCGTACGCTCGAGGCGCTCGGCGAGATGCGCAGCCGCGTGGGGCCCGATTTCTGGCTCATGCTCGATTGCTGGATGAGCTTGGATCTTCCCTATGCGATCAGGCTGGCACATGAGGCGCAGGCGTACGGCTTGAAATGGATCGAGGAAGCCCTGTCGCCGGATGATTACTGGGGATACGCACAGCTTAAGCGTAGCACGCCGCCCGGGATGCTGGTGACCACGGGGGAGCACGAAGCGACCCGTTGGGGCTTTCGCATGCTGCTCGAGATGGATTGCTGCGACATCATCCAGCCCGACGTTGGCTGGTGCGGCGGTCTCACCGAGCTGCAGAAGATCGCCGCGCTCGCCGAGAGCCGCGGCGCGCTGGTGATCCCGCACGGCTCGAGCGTCTATAGCTACCACTTCGTGATCACGCGCCACAACAGCCCGTTCGCCGAATTTCTCATGATGGCGCCCGAGGCGGACCGCGTCGTGCCCATGTTCCATCCGCAGCTGATCGGCGAGCCGGTTCCGGTCAACGGCCGGCTTAAGCTGCCCGACACGCCGGGTTTCGGCGTCGAGCTGAACCGCACGCTGCCCCTGCACCGGCCGTACCCGCGCTGAGCGGCGCCGGCCGTCCCCTTTCGAGAACCGCAAGTCTATCCAAAAGAGATCCATCGACCCGCCATGAAACTGCTGCGCTACGGCCCCGTCGGCCACGAACAGCCCGGGATGCTCGACGCCCAGGGCACGCTCCGCTCCCTCGCCGGGGTCATTCCCGATCTGTCGCCGGCGCACCTCGCGCCGCAGAGCCTTGCCCGGCTTGCGGCACTCGACCCGTCCACGCTGCCGGCCGTCCACACTGCACCGCGACTCGGGGTGCCGATCGCCGGCACCCGCAAGTTCCTGGCCATCGGTCTGAACTTCGCCGACCACGCCGCCGAATCGAACCTGCCCATTCCGACCGAGCCGGTCGTGTTCACCAAGGCGGTGAGCTGCCTGCAGGGGCCGAACGACCCGGTCATGCTGCCGAAGGACTCGAAAAAATCGGACTGGGAAGTGGAACTCGGGGTGGTCATCGGATCGACGGCCCGTTACGTGGAGGAACGCGAGGCGCTCGAGTATGTAGCCGGTTACGTCGTGGTCAACGATCTCTCCGAGCGCGAGTACCAAATCGAACGCGGCGGAACCTGGGACAAGGGCAAGGGCTGCGACACCTTCGGTCCGGTCGGACCCTGGCTCGTGACCCGCGATGAAGTTGGCGACGTGCAGACCCTCGACATGTGGCTCGAGATCAACGGCGAGCGCAAGCAGACGGGTAACACGCGCACCATGATTTTCGGCGTGGCGACGCTGGTCAGCTACGTCAGTCGGTTCATGACGCTGGAACCGGGCGACATCATCACCACGGGCACGCCGCCCGGCGTGGGCATGGGACAGAAGCCCCATCCGGTCTATCTCGCGCCGGGCGACCGAATTCGCCTCGGGATCGAAAAGCTGGGCGAGCAGGCGCAGACCGTACACGCCTGGCAGCGCCGCTGAGGAGGAAGGGTCGATGACAATCTATTCAGGACGCTTCGCACAGCGTGCGGCGGTCATTACCGGAGGTGCCTCCGGCGTTGGACGCGAGGCAGCCGCCCGCATCGTGGCCGAGGGCGGCAGAGTGTGTCTGTGGGACTGGGATGAAAACGCACTCGCCGCGGCCGCTCAGGCCGTGCCAGGTGCGCTGACAGCCCAGGTTGACGTCGCCGATGCCGAGGGGGTGGCTCGGGCTGCTGAGAGCGCGTTCGCCGCCATGGGCCGCCTCGACATCCTGATCGCGAGTGCGGGCATCACCGGTCCGACGGCGACGCTCTGGGAGTACCCCGTGCAGGACTGGCGCCGCGTGATCGACGTCGATCTGCACGGTGTATTCAACACATGCCGGGCCGTCGTTCCGTTGATGTTGAAAAACGACTACGGACGCATCGTCAACATCGCCTCGGTCGCCGGCAAAGAAGGCAATCCGAACGCCTCGGCCTACTCGGCGGCAAAGGCCGCCGTGATCGGACTGACCAAGTCGCTCGGCAAGGAACTGGCGCCGACCGGCGTGCGCGTCAATTGTGTGACGCCGGCAACCTTCAAGAGCCCGATCCTGGCGCAGCTGCCGCAGAGCCAGATCGACTACATGCGCTCGAAGATCCCGATGGGCCGGCTGGGGGAGGTCGAGGAAGTCGCCTCGCTCGTCTGCTGGCTGGCGAGCGAGGAGTGTTCTTTCTCCACCGCCGCCACCTTCGACATTTCCGGCGGGCGTACCACCTACTGATGCAGGCCGCGCCCCGAACCGCAGGCTGCGGACCTTGCGGCGGCACGCGCGGCCGCTCAGCTGCGCACGCGTGGAGGCCGAGATGACCGAGCCGCTGAGTCTCACCGACGCCCACATGCACCTGTGGGATCTGCAGCGTCTGCGCTATCCCTGGCTGACCCCGCCGCTGCCGGTCGGCATCACCGGCGACGTCACGCCCATCGCGCGCAACTACCTGCTGGACGACTATCTCCGCGATGCTGCCGCGGGCGGGGTGCGGGTCGAGAAACTCGTGCACGTCGAAGCCGGCGCGCACCCAGAGGATGCGCTCGCCGAGACTCGCTGGCTGCAGTCTCTCTCCGACACGCGCGGCTTTCCCCACGCCATCGTCGCGCATGCGCAGCTTGAATCACCCGAGGCGGCGGCATTGCTCGAACAGCAGGCCGAGCATGCCGCGGTACGCGGCATCCGACAGATCCTCAACTGGCATCCAGATCCGGCCAAGACTTACACCCCGCACGATCTGCTCGAGGCGCAACCATGGCAGGCCGGCTTCGCACGTCTGGCGCGTCACGGGCTGTCGTTCGACCTTCAGATCTACCCGGCCCAGATGCCCGCGGCGGCCCGGCTCGCGGCGCGCCATCCGGATACGCTGCTGATTCTCAACCATACCGGCATGCCCGTCGACAAGGATGAGGCGGGAGTCGAGCTGTGGCGCCGCGGGATGCGGTTGCTCGCCGCCGAACCGAACGTCGCGGTCAAGATCTCCGGTCTGGCGATGCTCGACTGGTACTGGAGCGGCGAGTCGCTGCGTCCGTTCGTGCTCGAAACTCTCGAGATGTTCGGTGCCGCGCGCACGATGCTGGCCAGCAATTTCCCGGTCGATCGGCTGTTCGGGCCGTTCGGCCGCTATTTCGAGACCTACGTAGCGTTGCTCAGTGGCGCGAGCCCGACCGAACGCGCCGCGCTGCTGGGCGGCACCGCGGCGCGCCTCTATCGCATCTGACTTGCCGATGCTTCGTTGCGACACCCTTTTCCTCCCGCACCACCAGGCACTTCCTGCATGACACCCAATCCGCTGCTCGGCGTCCTGTTTCACTGGATCGGCGGTCTCGCCTCGGCCAGTTTCTACGTTCCGTACCGTGCGGTGCGCGGCTGGTCCTGGGAAGTGTTCTGGCTGGTCGGCGGGGTGTTCAGCTGGATCATCGCGCCGTGGCTGTTCGCGGGGCTGCAGACCCATCAGCTGCTCGCCGTGCTCGCCGCCACGCCGTGGCGCACGCTCGCACTGTGTTATTTCTTTGGCGTCCTGTGGGGCTTCGGCGGACTGACCTTCGGGCTGACGATGCGCTACCTCGGCATCTCGCTCGGCACGGCAGTCGCACTCGGCCTCACGGCCGCATTCGGCACGCTGATCCCGCCGCTGGTGAGCGGACAGCTGTTCGGCAGCCTCATTCACAGCACGGGCGGACGCATCGTGCTGCTCGGGGTGGCGGTGGCGCTCGCCGGTATTGCCATCGTCGGCAAGGCGGGTCATGCCAAAGAGCAGGAGCAGGCCGAGCGTCACCTCACCGAGCGGGATCGCGCGCTGCCGCGCGCGGCTGATTTCCGTAAGGGCATCGCAGTTGCGGTGTTCTCCGGCATCATGAGCAGCTGCTTCGCCTACGGGCTTGATGCCGGTGCACCTATCCAACATCTGACGCTCGCACACGGCACCGGTGCGCTCTGGCAGGGGCTGCCCGTGCTGGTCGTGGTGCTGCTCGGCGGGTTCACGACCAACGCGATTTGGTGCGTGTACTTGATCATCAAGAATGCCAGCGGTCGCACCTTCACGGGCGGCGTGGACGCCGACGGCGCGCGCATTTCGCTGCGGCGCAATTACCTGCTGTGTGCCCTTGGCGGCACCGCCTGGTACCTGCAGTTTTTCTTCTACACCATGGGGGAAAGTCAGATGGGCCGATACGCCTTCTCCAGCTGGACGCTGCACATGTCCAGCATCATCATCTTCGCCACGGTGTGGGGCCTGGCGCTCAAGGAATGGAAGGGCGCGAGCCGGCGCAGTTTCACGCTGATGAGCGCGGGCCTGCTGACGCTCATCGGCGCGACCGTCGTGATCGGCCTCGGCAACTACCTCGTGGTGCGCGGATGAACGCCGGCCGCTGGGGCCGCGCGGCCATCCACGCTGCCGCCGCGCTCGCGGTGTCTCTGGGCGCACCGGCCGCCTGGGCCGCAGGCCACTGGAGCGAGGCGTGGTATTCCCCGCCGTTCCCGACCACCGCCGTATGGGGCTGCAACCAGCAGCGCACCTTCTCTCATCAGTCCGTGCGCCAGGTCGTGCAGCTTCAGGCCGGCGGCGATCGGGTGCGCGTGCGCCTGACCAACGAACTCGGACTCTCCCCGGTGCGCTTCGGCGAGGTGACGATCGCGGCGTCCTCGCCGAATGGCGTGCTGCGCAAAGGGACCGTCCGCGTGCTGACCTTCGGCGGCAAGCAGGACGGACGCATTCCGGTCGGTAAGGCCTGGGTGAGCGATCCGGTCGCGATGCGCGTGCACCGCTTCGAGAACATCGCGATTTCGGTGTATTACCCCTCGGGCGCGGCGCCTGCCGGCCACCTGGAGAATCTCTGGGTCTCCCCGCCGGGCAACCACGTGAGCGAAGCGGTCTGGTCTGACGGCGGACGGCCGCAGGCGCCGGAACTCGCCAGCGGGGTCGAAGTGTCGGGTCCGCATCCGCGGCCGGTGCTGGTCGCCTTCGGCGACTCCATCACCGAGGGCTTCTGCTCCACGCCCGGGACACATCGGGATTATCCGGCGCAGCTCGAGCGGCTGCTGGCACAGCACGCCGGCGTGCGCCACTGGGTGGTGATCAACTCCGGGATCAGCGGCAACCGTCTGCTGCATGACGGTGCGGGGCCGAAGGCGCTGGCTCGGTTCAAGCGCGATGCGCTCGACATTCCGGGCGTGCGCGCCATCGTACTGCTCGAAGGCATCAACGACATCGGCTGGGCGTACGATCCGCGCGGCGACACCGGCCCGCTGCCGGCCTCAGCCATCATCGGTGCCTACCGAACCCTGATCCGCCGGGCGCACGCGCAGGGTATCAAGATCTATCTCGGCACGCTGACGCCCTACTTGGGCTCCACATATGAACACCCGCTCGGCGAGCGGGTGCGTCAACAAGTCAACGCCTGGATCCGCAACGGTCGGGGATTCGACGGCGTGATTCACTTCGATGGCGCACTGCGCGATCCGCGTCATCCGCACCACTATCGGGGTGCTGATCAGTGCGGCGATGACCTGCATCCGAATGATGCCGGCTATCGCCTCATGGCCGAGACGGTCTACCGGGATCTGTTCGCGCCCGGAAAGCCGCTCGCGCGGGCCGCCACAGCCTCCGCACAGCGCTGAGGGGGGGCCATGGCCAGGATCACCCGCCGCCGCGCGCTTCTCGGCACGGGGATGCTCGCGGCCGCGCCCGTGCTGCTGCGTACGGCTGACGCGCAGGACGGAACGACTCGCCCGGTGCGGTCCCGCGAGCCGCTGCGGGCGACTCACCTGCGTGTCGAGCGGATCGAGCGGCCGTTCGGGCTTGAAATGACGCAGCCCGGTTTCTCCTGGGCACTCGAGAGTCGCGCGCGCCGCGCCGTGCAGAGCGCTTACCGGATCACGGCGGCGTCCAGCCGTGAACGGCTGCAGACCGATCAGCCCGATCTCTGGGACAGCGGCGTGGTCCGCACCGACCGTTGCTTTGATGTCAGATATGCCGGTCAAACACTGACCTCCGCGCAGCGGGTCTGGTGGCGCGTGCAGGTCTGGGACGGACGTGGCCGCCCCGGAGCACCGAGCGAGCCGACGTGGTTCGAGATCGGATTGCTCAAGCCCTCCGACTGGCAGGCCGAGTGGCTGGACATCGAAGATCCTGACGAGCGCGCCGACCGCATGGCCGGTGTGCACTGGATCTGGAGCGATGCGCCGCCGCTGGCGCCACAGCCCCAGCAGTTCCGCTACGGCTTCGAGCTGCCCTCCGGCGTGCGCCGGGCACGGCTGTGGTTGTCCGCCAAGGATGATCTGCTCGCCGTGTGGGTCGATGGCGAACCGCTCGCGCTGCCGGAGGAACGGCCCTGGGGTTCAATGCAGGACCTGCCGCTGCCGAGCACTCCCGGCCGGCACGTCATCGCCGTGAGCGGCCGCGCCGATCCGGGCACGTTCATGCCGGGTACCGGCGGCGCGCTCGCTGCGCTCGTGAAGATCTGGCACGACGATGGGACCGTCGAGCGACTCCACAGCGGCCCACAGTGGCGGACATCGCAGACCGCTCCGCCGGGCTGGATGGGCACGGACTTCGACGACAGGACCTGGGCACAGGCACAGCCGGCGGCCACCGCCCCGCCGTGTGATCCCCGGCCGCCACGCCCGGCCCTGTTCGCGCGCCGGGATTTTGTCGTCACCAAACCCGTCGCGCGCGCCAGGCTGTATGCGACCGCACTCGGCGCATACGAGCCGCACATCAACGGTCAACGCCTGGGGACGGCCCGGTTGTCGCCTGAGATCACCGTTGCCCGTGATCACGTGCTCTACCAGTGTTACGACGTCACCGATCTGATGCGTCCCGGTGCGAACGCGCTCGGGGCATTGATCGGCGACGGGTGGTATGCCTCGGCATTCAGCTGGAACGATGAGCGCTATGCACTTGCCGGCAGTCCGCGGCGCTTCCTCGCGCAACTGGTGCTCGATACCACCGATGGCGGGCGCGAGTTCGTGGTCACGGACTCGAGCTGGCAGCTCGCCGAGTCGATGATCCACGCCTCGGAAATCTACAACGGCGAGGAGTACGACGCCCGCCTGGAGCGGCCCGGCTGGGACAGCCCGGGCTACGATGCATCCGCCTGGCGGGCCGCCACCGTGGGCGCGCGGCCGCGCGAGCGGCTCGTGGCGCAGGTCGATCCGCCCATCCGCGCGCTGAAGATGCTGGCCGTGCGCACGGTGAACGAGCCGCGCCCCGGCGTGTACGTCTGCGACTTCGGGCAGAACTTCGCCGGCTGGTGCCGGCTGCACGTCAAGGGACCGGCCGGCACTCGGGTGCGACTGCGGCATGCGGAAATTCTCCACCCGGACGGCATGATCGACACTTCCAACCTCCGCGCGGCGAAAGCCACCGATCACTACACGCTGCGCGGGGATCCGGACGGGGAGCTCTACGAGCCGCACTTCACGTATCACGGTTTCCGGTACGTCGAAATCACCGGCTTCCCGGGAGTGCCGACCCGCGAAAACCTCGATGGGGTCGTCGTGCACACCGACGCTGCCGAGACCGGCGCACTCGAACTCGACCAGCCGATCGCCCAGCAGATCTGGCACAACGCGCTGTGGAGCCAACGTTCGAACTTCTTCGGTGTGCCGACCGACTGTCCGCAGCGCGACGAGCGCATGGGTTGGATGGGCGACATCCAGGTCTTCCTCGATGCCGCAGCGTTCAACATGGACGTCGATGCGTTCATCCGCCGCTTCCTGGGCGAGATACGCGCCGGGCAGACGCCCGACGGTGCCTTTCCGATCGTCACGCCCCAGCCGGCGTCGTTTCCCGAACTGGTCACCGCCGGGTGGAGCGATGCGGGCGTCATCCTGCCCTGGACACTGTACCGGCGGTACGGCGACACCTCCGTCATCGCGGAAAACTGGCCCAACATGCAGCGCTGGGTCGACTACGTGGCGCAGGCCAATCCGGATTTCATCTGGCGTCACCGCCGCGGCCTCGACCTCGGCGACTGGCTGTCCGTGATCTCGACCAATCCAGACGTGGCGCCGAACCCGGCCGAGGCGACGACACCGAAGACACTGGTCGCGACCGCGTACTGGGCGCGCTGCGCGGCGATGATGGCGGAGATGGCCGAGGCCCTCGGACACGCGGACGAAGCACAGCGCTACGGACATATGCGCCAGCGGATTCTCATAGCCTTCCAGAAGGCGTTCGTACGCGCCGATGGCACGGTCGGAAACGGCAGTCAGACCAGCTACGCCCTCGCGTTGCGCTTCGGTCTGGTGCCGCCGCCGCTGCGCCTGCGCGCCGGGGCGCACCTGGCCGCCAATGTGGCGGGCCGCGGCAATCTGCTCTCCACGGGTTTTCTCGGCACGCCCTGCCTGCTCGATGCGCTCGCCGACAGCGGTCAGGCGCACCTGGCCGTCACCCTGCTGCTGCAGACGCGCTATCCGTCCTGGGGCTACATGATCGAGCATGGCGCGACCACCATGTGGGAGCGCTGGAACGGCAACGCGGTCGACCAGTCCATGAACTCCTTTAACCACTACGCCCTCGGCGCCGTGGTCGGGTTCATGTACCGGCGTCTCGGCGGCATCGATGCGGCGGCGCCCGGCTTCCGCCGTATCCTGATCGATCCGCTGTTCGATCCACGCATCCCGCGCGTGCGGGCGCACTACGACTCGTGCGTCGGGCGCATCGACACCGAGCTCGAGGGGGGCGCTCAGGGCCTGAGGCGGTTGCGGCTGCGCATTCCGGCCAACAGCAGCGCGCAGGTCCATCTGCCGGGCGAGCCGCATCAATGGCGCGCCGACGGTCAGCCGCTGCGCACGGCGGTGCTTCGAGCGATACGGCCGCGTGCCGGCGCGTTCGACGCCGAGCTCGGCTCGGGCATCTATGAACTGACGAGAGACTGACATGACGCCACGCAAACTCGCCCTGCTGCACACCTCGCCGGTGCTGACGCCGCTGTTCTCCGCCCTGTGCGCCCAATGGCTGCCCGAAGTACGGATCTTCCACACCGTCGATGAGAGTCTGATCAAGAACACCATCGACGCCGGGCGCCTGCAGAAGACCACCGTGCGGCGGCTGGCCGCACTGGCCGGCTCGGCGCTCGAAGGCGGTGCCGACGCCGTGCTGGTGACCTGTTCGTCCGTCGGTCCGGCCGTCGATCTGGCCCAACAGCTCTACGACGCACCGGTGCTGAGAGTCGATGCGCCCATGGCGCGCGCCGCCGTCCAGCAGGGACGGCGCATCGGTGTGCTCGCCACGCTGCGCACGACGCTCGAGCCGACCTCGGCGCTGGTGCGCCGCGCAGCAGTTCAGGCTGAACGCAATGTCGAGGTGATCGAGTGCCTGTGCGAGGGGGCGTTCGATGCGGTGCTGGCGGGCGATACCGCAACGCACGATCGGCTCGTAAGCGCCGCGCTGACGGAACAGATGCGGGACGTCGACGTCATCGTGCTCGCGCAAGCGTCGATGGCCCGCGTCGTCGCGGCGTTGCCGCCGGGCGCGGTCACCGTGCCGGTGCTCTCGAGTCCAGAATCCGGCGTCCGCCAGGTTCGGGAGGTCTTCGGTCTCGGAATCGCCTGAATGCTGCGCAAGCGCTACGCCGTCGTTGCCCTGCTGAGCGTCGTCTCGGTCATCACCTTTCTCGACCGGATGGCGATTGCCGTGCTCGGGCCTCGCATCCAGCGCGATCTCGGTCTGACCCCCGAGCAGTGGGGCTGGGTGCTGAGCGCCTACGTGATTGCCTACGGTCTGTTCGAGATCCCCTCCGGTGCGCTCGGGGACCGCCACGGCCAGCGGCGCGAGCTGTCCCGGATCGCCGCCTGGTGGTCCGGTTTCACCGCACTCACCGGTGCCTGCACCCGGTTCGTGCCGCTCGTGATCGTGCGATTCTGCTTCGGTCTCGGCTCGGCGGGCGCATATCCGAATGCCTCCGGCGTCCTGTGGCGCTGGCTGCCGGCGCGCGAGCGGGCGCGCGGTCAGGGGGCGGTGTGGGCCGCGAGCCGGCTCGGCGGGGCGCTCGCCCCGCTGCTGCTGGTTCCGCTCGCCATCCACTTCGGGTGGCGTAGCGTCTTCTGGGTACTCGCGCTCATCGGTGCCGCCTGGGCCGTTGCTTGGTGGGGGTGGTTTCACGACCAGCCCGCCGAGCAGCCCGGTATCCGGCCCGAGGAGCTGGCGGAAATCGGCACCCGCAATGTTCCGGCGCACGGCGGCAAGGGCACGCTCGGGCGGCTGCTGCGGCTGCGTCAGCTGTGGCTCATCGTGCTCGCGTACGGGTGCTACGGGGCGGGCAGCTGGTTCTATTTCAACTGGTTCCCGACCTGGATGGTCCATGCCGGGCACTTCTCGCTGCGGCAGATGGGCGTGTATGCGTCGTTTCCGTTCCTGCTCGGCATCGGCAGCAATCTGCTCGGCGGGGCGATCTGTGATCGGCTGGGTCTGCGCATCGGTCTGCGCAACGCCACGCGTCTGATGACCGCTGGCTGTCTGACCGTCGGTGCCGCCTTGCTGTTTGCGATGAGCATGGCCACCGATCGCACTGCCGTCGTCGTGCTGGCGAGCGCCGGCTTTGCCACCATGGACCTGATGCTGCCGGCGGCGTGGGCGATGTGTATGAGCATCGGCGGCAGTCACGGCGGCGCGGCCACGGGGGTGATGAATACCGCCGGTCAGGCCGGCGGTGTGCTGTGCACGCTCGCCTTTGGCTACATCGTCGGTGCGACCGGGAACTACGAGTTGCCCGTGCGGGCCGTGGCGCTGATGGTGTTGGCCGCGGCGCTGGTGTTCGCCTGCATCGACTGCACGGCCGGGCTAGCGGCCGAGTCGGACCCGCTCGAAGAACCCCTCGCTGCCGACCTGGCCGCCCTTCAGAACAAGCTCTAACCCCTCCAGCGCCGAGCCGCCGGCGTGAGCGCGGCACAGTGGTGCGCCGGGCTCCAGAGCGGTGATCCAGGTGAGTGCCTGCAGTCCCAGCTGCGCCACGGCATGGCTCGAGGTATCCCCGCCGGCCAGTGCCACGCGCGGCAGCGGCACGTCAGCGAGAATGCGCGCGGTGAGCGCACCGAGCCGCTGCCCCAAGGCCGCGCCGGCGGGTGCCGTTCCCGGCCGGAGTGCGCCAAGCGCGCTGTACACGAGCGTGCTGCGGCCGTCGCGCAGAGCGCGGACCGCCGCCTCGACCAGCCGCCCGGCTGTTTGCGCACCCCGACCGTCACTCAACAGCGCTTCGGGATCGACCGGCAGACCGTGATAGCCGCTGCGCAGCGCCGCCTGGATCTGCCGCTCGGTGGCAGGCGAGCAGCTGCCGCTGACGACGAGCAAGGTGTCGACGGTGCGGGCCGTGTGCCGCGGTGCCGGCGCTGCCCCTAGCAACCCCGCGGCCCGCCATGCGCCGAGGAGCGCATAGGGGAGCCCGGAGCTGCCGGCGCAGAACAGGCGCTGCGTGCCGGCTTGGTCCCAGATCAGCGTGCCGGTGCGCAGCAGATCCGTCTCGCTGACACCGTCGAACAGCACCGCCTCGTCACCAGCGGCGACGCAGCTGCGCAGCGCCTCTGCGGCTGCGTCCTGGGACAGCGCCGGCAGTTCCACACGACCGATCCGCATCGTGGTCTGCGCGCCGAGGTGACGGCACAGGTCCGCCTCATACATGGGCGTTACCGGGTGCGAGCGCATGGTCGGGTGCCGGTCGATGCGGTAGACCGTCCCTGCAGCCGCGGCGAACAGGTTTCCGAACGCGACGTAGCGGCCCAGGTGCGGTGCGGCCACCACGATCGGAATGAACGCGCCCGGCAGCGTTTCCCGACCGATCTCCAATGCGCGTCCGATCGAGCCGATCTCGGGCGCGCTGTCGAACGTCGAGCAGGTCTTGTACTGCGTGATCGGTGCCCCGAACGCGCCGAGCCGTGCCAGGAGCGCCGGCAGATGCGCGCTCATCCACTGCGGCGAGCGGCTGCGGCTGTCCCCGGCGATTCCGAACGCCCGACAGTGCTCGAACTGCCGCGCGAGCGCCTCGCTCGGCGTTCCGATGAACAGCACGCTCTCGAGTCCGCCCGACGCCAGCACCTCGAGCACGTCAGTCGAGCCCGTGAAGTCATCTCCATAGTACGCGTACAGGGGCTGGGTCATGCGGCGCTCCTCAGCGGCCGAAGTGCTCGAGGGCCTCGGCGAGTTCACGGTGCTCACGCGCATATTCGCGAAGCGCAATGCCGGCCACGGCCGCCTCCCACGCCTGGCGCAGGCTGCGCACGCCGGCGGCTGCCCCGCCGGGATGCCCGATGATGCCGCCACCGCAGGCATGAATGAGATCCACCGAGCCGAGCGCCTGCCACGTGCCGGGCACCTGCAGCGCGGTCTGGCCCGAGGAGAACACCGGCATGATCTGGCAGCCGGCGGCGGGAGGGGCAAACATCGGTGTGAGGCACTCGCGTGCCGAGGCGATGACCGACGCGTTGCTCTCGCAGAACTTATTGTCGAGTCCGTTGACGTGAACGTGATCGATGCCGGCGAGTCGCCAGAGCTTCTGCCACGCCGGGAAACTCACGCCAATGGCCGGCGAGCGGCCGAGCAGACCCCAGCCATTGCGGTGTCCATGGATCGGCACCTGGCAGTGGGTGCGCAGGGCGGTGAGCCCGGCGAGGCCCACACTGTGCAAGCTCACCATCACGCAGTTACCGCCCTCGGCGATGACGCGCTCGTGCCGGCGCAGCATCTGGTCGATCTCGCCGGTGATGTTCACGGCATAGAGCACGCGCTGCCCGGTGCGCTGCGCGTGCTCGCGCAGCACGCGCATCACGGCACTGAATCGCGCTTCGAACGGACAGTGCGGACCGTCGGCCTGCAGCTCGTCGTCTTTGATGAAGTCGATGCCGGCTGCCGCCAGTTCCGCAACCCGCGCCGCCGTCTCTTGCGGCGAGAGACCCACGCTCGGCTTGATGATGGTTCCGATGAGCGGTCGGTCGTGCACCCCGGCCAGCTCCCGCGTGCCGGGGATGCCGAACTGCGGGCCCGGATATGCGCCGAGAAAATCCTCAGGCAGCGTCAGATCGAGCAGACGCATCCCGGAGAACGCGTTGAGCTCCCAGAGATTGCCGGCGACGGTGGCGAGCAGGTTCGGCAGCGAGGTGCCGAAGTTGTGCAGCGGCCAGGAGAGCGTCACTTCCGCGGTGCGCCAGCGGCCGCTGCCACCGCTCGGTTGCCAGGCGCCGGGCAGCGACGGTGCGTCGGTTTCCTCCAACGGCGTCAGGGATTCGACCCGGGCGGCGAAGCGCTCGCGCAGCGCATCCGTCTCGCCGGCGACGCGCACGAACGTGCCGGTCGACTGCTCACCGGCCATGGTCGCGGCCGCCACCTCGAGCGGTCGGGCCGTCTCGATCCAGTAGCGCGCGCTGACGCGCGCGTGCTCAGGCCCGTTGGAAGTAGACATCGTAGGTCTCGTTCTGGATCTGGTAGAACGGCACGAACAGGATCTCCTGCCCCGCATGGCGCTGGCGGTAGGCCGCGTTCAGACCCGTGACTGGCTCGACACCCGGCAGGTGCAGCCGCGGCGCGGGCGTGCCGGGGCCGGCGAAGTTCAGTGCGCTGTAGGTGATCGGTCCACGCAGCAGGGCGACGGTGTCAGGGTGCGAGCGGTCGATCGGCTCGGTGCGCAGACGCTGCGCCAGGTGCAGCTCCACGCGGTCCCCATCGCGCCACGTGCGCCGCAGCGCAGCGAATGTGCCGGGCTGCGCCGCCACCGAGACCGTCCGCCCGTTGATGCGCACCTCGGCATCGTCCTTCAGCCAGCCGGGGATGCGGATCATGAGCGCGAATGTGACCGGTGCTGTCGTCCCGATCTTCAGGGTCATCGACTCTCCGCTCGGGTAATCGGTCTCTTGTGTGACCGTGACGGCGCGTCCTCCAGTGCGCCACCGCACGCGCGAAGGCGTGAACAGATTGACGTAGAGTGCGCCCGGGGCGTGGAAGTAGACATTGCGCACGTAATCCGCGACGCCCTGGACCAACGTGCCGGAGCAACACGGCCATTTCTGGGGGTAGAACACTTTCTTCGCCCCCGAGTTGTAGCTCGAATAGTAGGGCGAGTTGCCGTTGGAGTCCGGCGGACGCACCGCGAGCAGGCCGTTCCACATGATCCGTTCCAGCCCATCGCCGTAGCGCGCATCGCCGGTGAAGCGTAGCAGGTAGCGTGCGAGCTTCATCGTCGCGTAGGTGCCGCAGGGCGTCTCGAAGTGATTGGCGGTGGTGGTGAGGCTCGAGTTCAGCGCGCCGCTGCCCGGGGCGATCAGTAACTCGTTCGGTCCCCAGCCGCCGGTGGCGAAACTCTGCTCGCCGAGAAAGCTCCAGCCGTTGACGATCGCCTCGAGATAACGAGGTTCGCCGAGCTGCAGATACGCCATGGCCGCGGAGCTCAACGCCATGACGTGGCTGTAGGCCTGGCGGCCGGCGAGCACGTTCTCCCCGCGCGCGAGTGGATCGAAGTACGGTTTGTCGAGCAGGTATTTCACTGCCAGATCGCGCACCCGCTGCTCACCGGTCAGGTGCGCCGCGGTGAACAGGTTCTCCGAGACGATGTAGGTCTCGTCGTAGGGGGGATTCTTGACCCCGATCCGGTCGCGACTGACCGGGGAGATGTAGGGCAGCGCGCCCTGGATGACCCGCGGGATGAGCGCTCGCGCCTGCGATACGCCGCTCAAGTGGTAGGCATCGATCAGCCCGATCATGTGTTTGTCGAGCACATACGCCGGCCACATCTTCCAGGCGCCCTCTCCGGCGTAGGGCACCGGGTTCGCCTCGAGCGCCGCGGCGAACCCGCGCACCAGCTCGTGCACTTTCGAGCGGCAGGCGCTATCGCCGGTGCAGCGGCCGATGCGGGCCAGCCCGGAGACGTACTGACCGAACGCATGGCCCGGGATGAATCCGTCCTCACCGTACCAGCCGCCCATGTCGATTCCCGGGGCGGGCAGCCCGGCGTGTTCTCGGTACACCTGCAGCAGCCGGTCGTTGTCGAGCGCCAGATAGTGTGCGTGGATGAAGTCGTATTGCGCTTTCAGCGCCCCGCCCGTGAGTGCGACCTGGTCGTAGCCGAACTCGTGCAGATGCTGCCGCGGCGCGCTCGGTACCGCGCGAGCCGGTGCTGCGGCGCGCGCCCAGCGGGCGCGCGTGCCGATGACCCCAAACCCGGCTGCGGTCGCGGCCGATTGCAGGAAGGTCCGGCGAGAGCTGGGTCGATTCATGGCGATACCTCGAGATACAGTCGATTGAGCGCAGCGATGAGTGCCGCTGCCGGTTCGCGCGCGCCGAGTGCTGCACGCAGACGCAGCGAGGCACGCTCCTGGAAGCTCATGTATCCGGCGTGGCGGGGGCGCACCCAGGCCCCCTCGAGCGTGGCGCGGGTGTTGCGGTAAAACCCGAGCGATGCGTCGTTGACGAGCGGATCTTCCCACGCGGCGGCGTGGGCTGGCTGGCCGCCGCCGGCCACGTACGGTCCACACTGCGCTTCAGCGCCCGCCAGCCAACGGGCGAATGCGAGCGCCGCATCGCGTTCGCGGCAATGCGCAGAGACGGCGATGCCGGTGCCGCCGAGCGCCGATCCGGCCCGCGACCCGCCGCGCTGCAGCGGGGCCAAATCGCTAAACGCGAGACGGACGCCGGGGGTGTCGCCCCGGGCATAACTGACGTAGCCGTACACCAGCGGCGCGCAGAGCGCGTTCGCGTCCGGTGCAGACAACTGTTCCAGCACTGCGATCGGGTCCCACTCGGCGCTGCGCGCATCGAGCCGCGCAGCGAGCTCGCGCAGGCGTTCATACGCTTCAGCGCCGGCCGCCGCATCGAACAGCGGGGCACCCTGCTCGCGCGCCGGGTGTCCGGCCAGTCCGCACAGGGAGAACAGCGCCATGAGATTGTGCGGCGGGCGCAACGGGCACAGCACGCCGCCGCCGGCCGCCAGCTCGAGCACGGCCGCCCAATCGGCCGGTGGCCCCGCGAGCCGGTCCGGCCGCCACGCCTGGACCTGCGCGGCAGCATCGATCGGCAGCGCCCACAGCTGTCCGTCAAACCGGTAACTCTGCAGCGAGGCGCCGACCGCCTCGCAGGCCGCTTCGGTGCCGGCACCGGCGTCCATCGGCGCGAGGCAACCCTCACGGGTGACCTGTCCGACGTGGGGGTGATCGATGACGATCAGATCGTAACGGGCGGCGAGTTCGGCGATCGGAAACGACTCAAAATCCTGCAGCGAGCGCCGCTCCCACTCGATCCGCACCCCAGTGCGCTCGAACCACGCGGCCGAACAGACGCCGAGCGGTCCGTAGCCGCGCGGGTGATCCCAGGTCATGCCCCGCAGCCGGATCGAGTGCGTCTCGCCCATCGCCCATCCCCCACTGTCCGTTCGCCGTCCGACGGTGCCGGTTGACACCGTTTGTTAACGAACATAGCATTTATCTGCAAACTATACGCGAGGAACCCGGTTGAAGACAGCGCACGCAGACCACGGCGCGCCGACGACGACCGCGGAGCGACCGCTGGAGGGGGTGCTGGTACTGGATTTCAGCCAGTTTCTAGCTGGACCCTCCTGTTGCCTGCGGCTGGCGGATCTCGGTGCCGAGGTCATCAAGGTGGAGCGTCCACAAGGCGGGGATCTGTCCCGCCGTCTGTATCTTGCCGACCAGGCGTTCGGCGGCGACAGCGCGCTCTTTCATACCATCAACCGCAACAAGCAGAGCTTCGCGGCAGATCTGAAGGATCCGCTCGACCTGCAGCGCATCAAGGCGCTGATTCGCCGTGCGGACGTGATGGTGCACAACTTTCGCCCCGGGGTGATGGACCGCCTCGGTCTGGATTACGCCACGGTCGCCGAACTGAACCCGGGACTGGTCTATGCGGCCATCACCGGTTACGGCGCCGGCGGCCCCTGGCGCAACAAGCCCGGACAGGATCTGCTGGTGCAGGCGATGTCGGGGCTCGCCTGGCTGTCCGGCGATGCCGCCCAGGGACCGGTGCCAATGGGGGTGTCCATCGCCGACCTCATGGCCGGCGCGCAGCTCTGCCAGGGCGTGCTCGCACTGCTGGTGCGGCGGGGCCGGACCGGACGGGGCGGGCGCGTGGACGTCAGTCTGTTCGAATCCGCCATGGACATGCAGTTCGAACAGTTCACCGCCTTCCTGAACGGCGACGGACAGCAACCGCCGCGCGATGCGGTGAACAACGCCAGTGTCTACATCGGCGCTCCGTACGGCATCTACCGGACCGCAGACAGCTACCTGGCCGTCGCCATGACGGCCATCGAACGGCTCGGGGCACTCATCGGCTGCGACGCACTGTGCCAGTACGCGGACCCGCAGCGCTGGTTCGCCGAGCGCTCGGCCATCAAGTCTCTCCTCGCCGGGCATTTGCAGCAGCAGCCGACCGCCCATTGGCTCGCCATCCTCGAGCCGGCCGACATCTGGTGCGCCGAGGTCTTCACCTGGCCGCAGCTCGTGGCGAGCGAGGGCTTCGCCGCGCTCGCCATGACGCAGCAGATCCACAACGAGGAGCACGGTACGCTCACGACCACGCGCTGCCCGATCCGCGTCGATGGGGCGCCGCTCACCAGTGCTCGCGGCGCGCCCACGCTCGGGCGGGACACCGAGCAGATCCTGCGCCGCTTCGCGCTCGATGCGCCGGGAGAATTCACATGATCGTCGAGCAATATTTCGAGGACTACGAGGTCGGCGCCGAGCGGCGCACGTTCGGCCGCACGATCACCGAGGCGGACATCGTGGCACACGCCGGGCAGAGCGGAGACTTCTTTCCGCATCACATGGATGCCGAGTGGTGTGCCACGCAACCGTTCAAGCGGCGCATCGCGCACGGCACGCTGGTGCTGAGCGCCGGCATCGGCATGACGGCCCAGACCATCAATCCCCGCGCCATGTCGTATGGCTACGACCGCGTCCGCTTCATCCGGCCGGTGTTCATAGGGGACACGATCACGGTCACGACGCGCATCAGCGAACGGCGCGATCATCCCAAGCGCAAGACGCATGGCATCGTCGTGGAGCAGGTCACTATTGCCAACCAGCACGGCGAGACCGTCCTCGCCTGCGAGCATCTGTATCTGGTCGAGCGGCGCGAGGCGGCAGCGTGAACTGCAGTGGGGGGGGGGCGTGAACTTCGCGCGCGCCGCGCTGGCCGTGGCCGCGCTCTGCGGGGCGCTGACGGTGAGGGCCGAGGCGGCCTCGCCCCTGCGCTTCGGGCTCTCGAGCGCCGGTCTGAGCTACCCGTTCGCCGCGGCGATCGCCCGGGGCTTCAAGGCGGCCGCCGCACGCGCCGGTGTGCAGGTCGTGGTGCTCGATGGGCAGAACCGTGTCCAGAAGCAGGCCAATGATCTGCAGGATCTGATCGCCGAGCGGGTCAACGGCATCGTGCTGATGCCGCTCGACTCGGTCATCGCCGAGAGTTGGGTCAATCGGGCGACGCGGGCCGGGATTCCGGTCGTGGCCGTCGGCTCGCAGGTGGGCAATCCGGCGCACCGTCCGCTGCGCTCGGTCTACCCCGAGCTCACCGCCCTGGTGACCCAGGACGAGACGGCCGCCGGCCGTGAAGCCGGACGGCTGGCTGCGCGGCTGCTGCCCCCCGGCCGCCTCGCGCGCATCGCCATCATCCAGGGGGCGCCGGGGTTTCCCGAGGTTCTGCAGCGCGAGAACGGCTTCAAACAGGGGCTACAGGAGGCGCACGTGCGCTACCGTATCGTTGCCTCGCAGCCCGGTGACTGGCGCACCGAAGCGGCGGACGTGGCGTGTCAGAACATCCTCGAGGCCCATCCGCGGGTGAGTCTGTTCTTCAACGAAGCCGACGACATGGCGGTCGGCTGTGCGCGCGCGGTGCGCTCAGCCGGCTCGCACGCCAAGCTCATCGGTATCGGCGGGTCGCGTCTGGCCATGCTCTCGCTGCAAGCGGGCCGCATCGACGGCACGGTTTGCTACAAGCCCGTGAAGCTCGGCGCACTGGCGTTCAAGGCGCTCTACGACGATGTAACCGGCAAGAAACCGCTGGATGCGGCGTTCATCACCTACCGCACACCCGGCATCACCCGCGCGAACGCGCGCCAGTGCCGCGGGCAATGGTAAGACGCCGATGCCGAATGACGCGCAGCCGCTGCTCAGACTCGAACACCTCGCCAAGATGTATCCGAACGGTACCGCGGCGCTGCGCGGGGTGGACCTGACCGTCGGCTCCGGTTCGGTCCACGGGCTGCTCGGCGCGAACGGCGCCGGTAAGTCCACCCTGATCCGCATCCTCAGTGGCGCCACCGAAGCGACCGCCGGCCGCATTCTGTGGCGGGGCGCTGAGGTGTGTTGGCGGCGTCCGGCTCAGGCGCGCGCCGCGGGTATCGCGACGCTGCATCAACAGATCCCGCTGGTCGGCACGCTCTCAGTGCTCGAGAACGTATTCCTCGCCCAGGGAGGGTTGGCGCGCCGCACCCGCGCCCAGAAACGTCGGCTGGCGGCGCTGATGGATGCGGTCGGTTATCACCTGCCGCCGGATCAGCCGCTCGCGACGCTGCCGATCGGAGCGCGGCAGATGGTCGGAATTCTACAGGCGCTCGCCGCCGAGGCGCAGCTCATCGTCATGGACGAGCCGACCGCTTCGCTCGCGGCACCGGAGCGACAGATCGTGCACGGCGCGATCCGCCGCCTGGCCGCCGAGGGACACGCGGTCCTGCTGGTGACGCATTTTCTCGATGAAGTGCTGGCGCTGAGTGACGCCGTAACGGTGCTGCGCGACGGGACGGCGGTCCTCAGCGCCGAAACGCGCTCGGTCGACGAAGATGTCCTGGCCGGTGCCATCGCGGGACGCAACATCGAGCGAACCGCGAAGCGCCCCGTTGCGCCAGGCGCGCGCGGCGTCGTCGAGATCGACCGGCTGAGCTCCGCCGGACGTCTCGCGCCCTGCAGCTTCACGGTACATGCCGGTGAGGTGCTCGGTGTCGCCGGGTTTCTCGGCGCCGGTCGCAGCGAACTGCTGCATGCCATTTTTGGTGCCGACCGCAACGCACACGGCGAGGTGCGAGTGCAGGGGCGGGCCGTGGCCCGCTCCCCGGTCGCCGCCGTGCGCGCCGGCATCGCCCTCGTACCGGAGGACCGCACCGCCCAGGCGCTCATCCCCGGCATGGCGCTGTGGCAGAACATGACACTCGCACACCTCGGGCGCTTCTCGCGCTGGGGCGTCATTCCTCGCACGAGGGCCGAGCAGTCCGCGGCAGCGGCCGCGGTCCGGCGCATGAGCATCAAGGCCCCCGACGTGCACACCGCACTTGGGGATCTCTCCGGGGGCAATGCCCAGAAGGTGAGCGTGGCCCGCTGGCTGTGCGGACCGATGCGACTGCTGCTGCTCGATGAGCCCACCGCCGGCATCGACATAGGCGCCAAGGCGCAGATCCTCGACCAGGTTCGCGCGCTCGCCGCCGACGGCGTCGCCGTGATTCTGGTCGACTCGGAGCTGAAGGTGCTGCTTGAGGAGGCCGATCGCATCCTCGTGATGCGCCAGGGCGCGATCGTCGCGGAACGTTCAGCCGCCGACACTGACGAACAAGAACTGATTCGGCTGGCGGCCGGCGCGAGCGGCGGCCGGCCCGGACCTGGGGATCGGCCACAGGCCCGCTGATCGATTGGGGGGAAGATGCGAGGCATGTGGGGATTGCGCGAAGCGGGCGTGTATTACGCGCTGCTGATTCTGGTCGGGGCACTCACGGTGATCACCGCCGTACTCGGCCGCCCGAGCTATCTGAATCCGGTCAACCTCATCAATATTCTGTACCAAACCGCACCGGTCGCGATCATGGGCGTGGCCATGACGGTGGTGCTGATCACCGGTAATTTCGATCTGTCGGTCGCCTCGGTGGCGGCGCTCGCCGCCGCCGTCAACATTCTCACCATCGATCACGCGGGGTTCTGGGGCGCGATGGCGCTGTCGCTGGCGGCCGCCGGTGCGCTCGGGGCGCTCAATGGCGCGATGGTCGAGCTGGTCGGCATCAACGCCTTCATCGTCACACTCGGCACGCTGACCGCGATCCGGGGGCTCGTGCTGGTGGTGACCAATGGCCGCTCGCTGATGGTCGGTACCGCCGGCTCGCTCGCGGTCATGACACATTTCGAGAGCGGTCGAGCCCTCGGGCTGCCGCTGCCCATTCTGTACATGGCGGGCTTTACGCTCGTCACCTGGCTGGTGCTGCATTTCACCACCGCGGGCCGGCGCATTTATGCGGCGGGGGGAAATGCCGAGGCGGCGCGCCTCGCCGGCATCAACGTGCGGGCCTACAAGCTCGGCGCGTTCGTCTTCTCGGCGCTCGCGGCGGGATTCGCCGGCGTGCTGTACGCCTCGCGGTTCGGCGCAATGAATCCCACGGCGCTGCAGGGCGAGGAACTCACGGTCATCGCCGCGGCGATCCTCGGCGGCACCTCGCTCTTTGGCGGCGCCGGCAGCGTGCTGAAGACCGTGGCCGGCGCGCTCGTGCTCTATACCCTGACCAACGGCTTCAACGTGCTGAACCTGGGCGCGAACTACCAGGGCCTGATCGAGGGCACCGTGCTGATTGGCGCGGCGGCCATCTACACGGTGGGCGGGCGCAGCCGCGGCCCCCGGGGGCGCCTGGGCGAGCCGCCGCGCGGCGCGCCCGAGGCCCATCAGGCACAATCCCAGCCGACCGTCCTCTGAGGCGAAAGGAGGTTGCATGACCAACGATAGGCTGCTCGATCTCGAGGAACGCCGCACCAAATACTCGGTGCCGGCGCTCGAGAAGGGTCTCGACGTACTCGAATACCTCTCCGATCAGGCCGTGCCGCTCACGCAGGCACAGCTCGCACGCGCGCTGAACCGCCAGGCCGGGGAAATCTTCCGCATGCTCGCGTGCCTGGAGAGCCGCGGTTACCTGCGGCGCGAGCCGACCAGCGGCGCCTACTCGCTGACGCTGAAGCTGTTCGAACTCTCGCGCACGCACTCCCCGTACGAGGTGCTGCTGAAGGCAGCGCAGCCGCTGATGCGCGGGCTCGCCGAGGACCTGCGCGAGTCCTGTCACCTCTCGGTGCTGCACCGCGAGCGGGTGCTCGTACTGGCCCAGGAAGAGAGCCCGAAGCCATTCCGCCTGTCGGTCGAAGTCGGCTCGCAGCACTCCCCGATGCACACCACCTCCGGACGGGTGCTGCTGGCGAACATGTCGAGCGACGCCTGCGAGGAGCTGCTGACGCACGACCTGGAGTGGCGGCGCGAAAAACCCGCAACCCGCACCCAGTTCCTCAAGCGTCTGGCGGCCATCCGCGCGCGCGGCTACGAACGTTCCGAGGGCGAGCGCTTCGTCGGCGGGCTGGACATCGGTGTGCCGGTCGGCGCGCCCGGCTCGTCCATCAAGGCCGCGCTCACCATCGCGACCCTGAAGGAAAAGAACGGGCCGAGCCTCGAGACCATGCTCCCGGCGCTGCAGACCTGCGCGGAGGTCATTGCCGTGCACGCAGGCCTGAAGCCGGAAGAGGAGGCGCACGGTGCGTCCGCTCCGCATAGCAGTTCGTAAGTTCGATCCGTTCGAGGCGGCTTTGCGCCGCCAGTTCGAGGATTTCGCGCGCACTGCGGGTGGCGCGCCGACGCTGGAAATCGAAGCGCTCGAGCTGAACGAGCTGCACGCGCGGCTGCTGCAGCAGCCGGCGCTGCGCGACGGGACGCTCGATCTGGCCTTTCTCTGCACCGACTGGCTCGCCGAGGCGCATGCCGTGGGCGTGATCGAGAACTTGCGCCCCCACCAGGAGCGAGCCCCGATTGCCGATTTTCCGAACGCCTGGAGTCGCTCGCTGATCTCACTGCAGGATTTCGCCGGCGGCTTCTGGGGAATGCCATATCACGACGGTCCGCAGTGCCTCATCTACCGCAAGGATCTGCTCGAGGCCGCGGGTCTTGGGGTGCCCGACACGTGGGAGGAATTTCACGCCACCGCCCGAGCGCTGCACGACCCTGCGCGCGGCCTCTACGGTACCGTCCTCGCACTCTACCCGGACGGCCATAACGGCTTTTACGACTTCTGCATCCAGGTCTGGTCGCGCGGCGGCGAGCCATTCGGCCCTGACGCACGACCGCAGCTGCGCAGCGCCGAAGCCGAGGCGGCGCTCGACTTCCTGCGGCATCTGGCCCGCGATCCGGCGGCGATTGCTCCGGGCGCGCGCACACTGGACAGCGTGAAGTCAGGTCTGCTCTTCTGCGCCGGTCAGGTGGCGCTGATGGCCAACTGGTTCGGATTCGCGGCGCTCGCGCAACGCTGGGAAGGCAGCGCGGTCCGCGATCGTGTCGCGATCGCTCCGCTGCCCAGGGGGCCGGGGGGCCGCAGCGTCTCGCTCAACGTGTTCTGGGTGATCGCGCTCGCCGCCGGCTCGACCCAGAAGACGCTGGCGTGGGAATTTCTGCGCCACCTCGCGACGGCGCCGATGGACAAGCTGACCACCCTGGAAGGGGCGATCGGCGTGCGCCGCTCCACATGGGCTGATGCGCAGGTCAATCGAATGATCCCGTTCTATCACCAGCTCGAGGGTTTGCACGAGCGCGCGCGCGAGCTGCCTCTGCATCCGCGGCTCGCCGCGGCGTCCCACGTCATCGATGAGCTGCTCTCGCGCGCACTCGGCACCGAGGAATCCAGCCGCTCGTTGCTGAACGCAGCGCAACGGCGACTCGAGGACATTCTGCGATGAGCCGACTCTGGTCGCCTGAGGCGCTGCGCCAGCACCACCCTCGTCCGAGTGCCCCGCGTCCGATCGTCATCATCGGCACCGGCGGCATCGTCAATGATGCCCACCTGCCGGCGTACCGCAAGGCGGGATTCGCCGTGGCGGGCGTGTTCGACGTCGACGCTGCCAAGGCGCGCGTCATCGCGCAGCGCTGGGGCATCGAGCGGGTATATCGAACCCTCGAGGAGGCCGCCGCCACGCCGGAGTGCGTATTTGACGTTGCGGCGCCGCCGGTAGCCCACCGGGCCATTCTCTCGGTGCTGCCCGCCGGCGCACCGGTGCTGATTCAAAAGCCGCTCGGACTCGACCTGGCGCAGGCCACCGCGATCCGTGCCGTCTGCCGCGAGCGGCGGCTCGTTGCGGCGGTCAACTTCCAGCTGCGCTTCGCGCCGATGATGGAGGCCGTGGCAGCCGCCGTGACTGAGGGACTGCTGGGTCGGCTCATCGACCTGGAAGTGCACCTCAGTCTGGTGACGCCGTGGGAGCTGTTCCCGCACCTCGTTCCGAATCCGCGCGTCGAGATCGTCTCGCACTCCATACATTATCTCGACACGCTGCGTGCGCTTGCCGGCGAACCGCGTGGGGTGCTGGCGCGAACCTACCACTATCCGGGCAGTGCGCTGGCACAGACTCGCACCAGTGCCATCCTCGATTACGGTTCGCAGCGACGCGTGACGCTTTCGATCAATCACCATCACGACTTCGGCCGCCAGTTCCAGGACGCGACGTTTCGCATCGAAGGCGAGCAGGGTGCGGCGCTCGTGAAGCTCGGCCTGCTGCTCGATTACCCGCGCGGGGAGCCGGACGAGCTGTGGTTCGCGCCCCGCGGCGGTCCCTGGCAGCCTGTACCGCTCGAGGGCGCCTGGTTTCCCGATGCGTTCATCGGCACGATGTCCAACCTGCAGCGATTCGCGACTGGTGAAGACGAAGTGCTGCGCACGTCGGTTGAGGACGCCTGGCGCACCATGGCGCTCGTCGAGGCGTGTTATCAATCCAACGAAGCGCCCGCGACCCCGATTCCCCAATCCTGAGTTCAGCCCCCCGAGACCCGATCATGTCCAATACCTCACCCCAACTTCAGGGCAAGCGCGCGCTCGTGACCGCCGCGGCTCAGGGTATCGGCCGCGCCAGCGCATTGGCGCTCGCGGCCGCCGGCGCGCATGTGCTTGCCACCGATATCGACGAAGAGAAGCTTAAGCCCCTGGCGGAGCGCGGCATCGAGACCTGCCGAATGGATGTGCGTGCGCCGCAGAGCATCCGCACGGCCGTAGACCGTGCCGGTGCCGTGGACATCCTGTTCAACTGCGCCGGCTGTGTGCATCACGGTACGATTCTCGACAGCAGCGAGGCGGATTTGGATGCTGCCTACGAATTGAACGTCAAGGCGATGTACCGGATCATCCGCGCCGTGTTGCCCGGCATGCTCGAGCGCGGCGAGGGGAGCATCATCAACATGGCGTCGGTGGCGAGCAGCGTCAAAGGCGTGCCGGTGCGCTGCGTCTACGCAACGACCAAAGCCGCGGTGATCGGGCTGACCAAGTCGGTGGCGGCGGATTTCGTTGGCCGCGGCATTCGCTGCAATGCCATCTGTCCCGGTACCGTGCAGACCCCCTCACTGGAGGAACGTCTGCGCGCCCAGGGCGACTACGAGCAGACGCGCGCCGCATTCATCGCGCGCCAGCCGATCGGCCGCATCGGTCGGCCCGAGGAGATCGCGGATCTGGTGGTCTACCTGGCCGGCGCTCCCTACACGACCGGTCAGATTCACGTGATCGACGGTGGTTGGAGCATCTGAGAGGATAGCCCGGCCCCCTGCACCTTCTGCACTCGGAGCGAGCGCCCATGCCCTGGAAACGCCGGCCCTTCACCGGACGGGATCTCAGCGCGGCCTTGAACATCGCCGATCTGCGCGAGGCGGCCCGGCGCCGCGTGCCGGGCTTTGTCTTCGAATACGTCGAGGGCGGCGCCGAGGACGAGACGACGCTGCACGGCAATCGGGCCGCGTTCGCGGCGCTGAAGTTCGTGCCCCCGACCCTCGTACCCACCGAGGGCCGTACCCTGACGACGGAACTGTTCGGTGCACCGATGCGCGCGCCGTTTGCCATCGCGCCCACGGGCTTGAACGGCATGCTGCATCCGCAAGGTGATTTGGCCCTGGCGCGAGCGGCTGCCGCGGCAGGTATTCCCTACACGCTCAGCACGGTTTCGACGACGCTGCTCGAAGATGTCGCCCGACGAGCGGGCGGGCGACTCTGGATGCAGCTGTACGTGATGCGCAACCGTGCCATCGCCGAGGACATCATGCATCGAGCTGCCGCGAGCGGCTACGAGGCACTGCTGTTCACCACCGATGCCAATGTGTTCGGCAGCCGCGAGTGGGACAAGCGCAACTACAGCAGTCCCGGGCAGCCGCGGCTGCGAGCGGCACTGGATGTCCTGCGCCACCCTCGCTGGCTGACCCAGGTGCTGTTGCGGCGCGGCATGCCACGCTTTCGCAACATCGAGACGTTCCTGCCGCCGGGCGCCGCGACGGCCGTCGGCGGCAGCACCATCATCCCGCAGATGTTCACCCCGACGCTCGCCTGGGAGGACATTGCCTGGGTGCGTGAGCACTGGCCGCACAAGCTGTTGATCAAGGGAGTGCTGACCGTCGCCGATGCACAGAAGGCCGCCGAGCTCGGCTGCGACGGGATCGTTCTGACCAATCACGGCGGGCGACAGCTCGACTCGTGCGTGGCGCCCATCGAGGTGCTCCCCGAGATCGCGGCCGCGGTTGGCGGCCGCCTGCGCGTCCTCATCGACAGCGGCTTTCGCCGCGGCACCGATATCGCCAAGGCGCTCGCGCTCGGGGCCGATGCGGTATTGCTCGGGCGCGCGACGCTCTATGGGCTTGCCGCGGCAGGTGAAGAGGGTGTCGGACGCGCGTTGCAGATGCTCAGCGTCGAACTCGACCGGGTGCTCGGGCAACTCAGCTGCCGCAGCGTGCGTGATCTCGGTCCGCACCTGCTGCGCGGTCCCGGCGGCATTGCCTAGGACCGCTGGCCGCGGCCTTCAGCGTGACGCCGGCAGCACTTTGCCGGGGTTGAGAATGTTGCGCGGGTCGAGGGCCTGCTTCAGCGTGCGCATCAGGGCGATCTCTTCCGGCGAGCGCGACAGCGGCAGGTAGCTGCGTTTCTGTAGACCAATGCCGTGTTCGCCGGAAATCGACGCCCCGGCGCGTCTGCCGAGCGGCGCGTACACCAACGCTTCGATCGCTTCGTGCAGCTGCGCGGAATCCTCCTGCAGCCCGACCATCACGTGCAGGTTCCCGTCGCCGAGGTGACCCCACACCACGAAGCGGCACTCCGCGCCCCAACGCGCCGTCAGCGACTGGTGCACCTCGTCGAGGTAGCCTGGCATGTCCTCGATCTTCAGGCTGACGTCGAAGGCAGCGACCGGACCGTCGCGCGTGACCTGCGCTACGTCATCGCGCAGGTTCCACATCGCGCGGCGTTCCAGATCGGACTTGGCAATGACCGCATCGGCGACTTCGCCGGCCTCGAGCGCCCCGCCGAGCACATTCTCGAACTGCTCGGCGTCTGCCTGCACGTTCGCGCCGCGCGTCTCGACGAGCACGTAGAACGGATGGCCGGGCGGGAGTATGGGGCGGCCGAGCGCAGGGGCGCTGGTCACCAGGCGGTAGAACTGCTCCCACATCACTTCAAACGAGGACAGAGAGCCAGCCAGGTCCCGCTCCAGACGGGAGAGCAGTCGCGGCAGGTGCGCGAATGCATCTACGGCGAGCAGTGCGACGTTTTCGTTCAGCGGTCGCGGTCGCAGCCGCAGCACCGCGCGCGTCACCACACCGAGCGTGCCTTCCGAGCCGATGAACAGGTGCTTCAGGTCATACCCGGCGTTGTTCTTGATCAGCGTGTTCAGGGAGCTGATTACCGTACCGTCGGCGAGCACCGCTTCGAGTCCGAGCACCATGTCTCGGGTCATGCCCCAGCGCAGCACGCGGTTGCCGCCGGCGTTGGTGGCAATCACCCCGCCCAGGGTCGCCGAGCCGCGTGCGCCGAGATCCAGCGGCAGCAACAGGCCGTGCGCATCGGCGGCCTCGCAGGCGTTCTGCAGGATGCAGCCGGCCTGTACGCGCATCACCCGGTTCGTCTCATCGATCTGTTCGATGGCATTCATGCGCTCGAGCGACAACGCGAGGGCGCCGTCGGCCGCCGATCCGTCCACCAAACCCGTGCAGCCACCCCAGGGGACCACCGGCTGGCCGGCCGCGTGCGCCAGAGCAAGAGCGCGGGCGACCTCCTCGGTGCTGCGAGGTTTCAGCACCGCGAGCGGTGTGCCGAGGCGGACGCCGAGGCCATGTGTCTGCGCCGCGTCCCGCGCCTCGAGTGCCGCGGTGCCCTGCAGCACGCCGTCCGGGCCGAGCGCGCCAGCGATTTGTTCCACGAGTGAGCTCATCACCGACTCCAGCGCAACTGCGCACTAAAAAATATTATAAATCGGATGAGTGAGGGTTTCGAGCGGCACTGCGGCCTGTTGGTCTGCGCGCAACCGTCCACCCCGCTGTGGGGCGCTATACTGGTGCGCCTGCATCGAGCCGAGAGTGCGCCAGCCATGCGACCCAGGACGCCAGCCTCTTCCAACAGCGCCCCGGGCAGCAAGGCCTTGCGGCTGCACGGGACGATCGCGCGTGATCTCGGTGTGCGCATCGTTTCCGGGCGGCTCGCGCCGGGCTGCGTGCTCGACGGTGAAATTGCCGCCAGCGAGCAGCTGAAGGTCTCGCGTACCGCCTATCGCGAGGCGCTGCGCATCCTGGCAGCGAAGGGGCTGGTCAAATCGCGGCCGAAGCTCGGCACGCGCGTCAGTCCGCCGGGGGCCTGGCACCTGCTCGATCCGGACGTGGTGTCGTGGATCTTCAGCGGCGATCCGGAGCTGCCGCTGCTGAATGCGCTGTTCGAGCTGCGCACGATCGTCGAGCCGGCGGCTGCTGCGCTCGCCGCCGTCCGCCGCAGTAAGGAGCAGCTGCGCGACCTGCGCCGCGCGCTCGAGGACATGGCGGAACAGTCGCTCGCCGTTGAGGCGGGCCGGCAGGCCGACCGCTCGTTTCACTCGGCGCTGCTGGAGGCCTCCGGCAACCCGTTTCTCGCCTCCCTCACCAGTGGCATCGCCGCGGCGGTGAGCTGGACCACGGTGTTCAAGCAGCGCGCCGCACCCCTCAGCCGTGATCCGCTGCCCGATCATCTGCGGGTGCTCGAGGCGGTTGAGCGGCGTGATCCGGCGGCCGCTCGCGCCGCCATGACCGATCTGGTGCGCCTCGCGCTGCTCGACACCACCGGCGGCCGCTCGCCGCCGGCCGCGCCGCTCAGGAAGCGCTCAACTGCTCGTCGTGCACGGCGCCGGTAGCGCGATAGCCCCACAGCGCATAGAACAGCACGTAGCCGTAGCACGCCCAGGGCAGCACGTAGGAGAGGTGCAAGCCGATCGAATCGGCGAGCACGCCCTGCAGTTCCGCGAGCGCGCCGCCGGCAATGGCCATGATGAGCAGCCCCGATCCCTCCTCGGTGAGCGGTCCCAGGCCGCGGATGCCGAGCGTGAAGATGGTCGGAAACATGATCGAATTGCACAGGCCGACGGCGAGCAGACTCCACATCGCGACATGACCGGTGGTGAGGATCGCGAGCCCGACCAGCGCCAGCGCTCCGACCGTCACCGCCGCGAGCACCCGCTGCGGACGCATCCAGCGCAGGAACCAGGAGCCGACGAATCGCCCCGCCATCGCCCCGCCCCAGTAGAGCGTCAGGTAGTCGGCGGCCTGGGCGTGTGTGAGCGCCCCGATCGAAGGCATCGACATGAAGTTCACCAGCGTCGAACCGATGCCAACCTCGCAGATCAGATACAGCGCAATCGCCGGGACGCCGAATACCAGATTGCGATGCCGCCAGAGACTGTGCCGAGCCCGCTCGGCCCGCGCGCTGCGGCGCGTTTCCTTGCCCAGATCCGGCAGCCGGACCCGCCAGACCAGCACCGCGAGCGCCAGCAGGACGAATGCGATGATCGCGTAAGGAAGCTCCACCGTGTGTACGCCCGCGGCACGCGCCGCAGCGCTCGAGTGGGCCGCGCGCGCACTGGGCGCGGTATGACCGAGAATGAGCAGACTGCCAAAGAGCGGCGCCAGCATGGTGCCGGCGGAGTTGAACGCCTGCACGAGATTCAGGCGGCTCGAGGCCGTTTGCGTCGGGCCGATGACTGCCACGTAGGGATTGGCGGCGACCTGCAGCAGCGTAATTGACGCGGCGAGCAGGAACAGCGCCACCAGAAACAGACCGAACGACTCGAGCATGGCGGCGGGGATGAACCCGGCGGCGCTCACCGCCATGCCGAACAGGCCGATCACCACTGCGAGCTTGTAGCCGGTGCGCTCGAGGATCTTCGCCGACGGGATCGCCATCACGAAGTAGGCCAGGAAGAACACGAACTGGATCAGCAGCACCTGCGCATAGTCGAGCTGGAACGCGGACTTCAGGTGCGGGATCAGGATGTCATTGAGGACGGTGGCGAAGCCCCACATGAAAAAGACGGTGGCCAGCACCACCAGCGCCGCGGTGTAGGTGCGCGGTGCGCCGTCGGTCTCGGGCACAACGCCTGCTTCCCCGCCAATCATGATCGCCATGCGCACAGCTCCAGAACGGAACGGTCGGCCCTGAGCGCCCGCAGCGACATCATGGCTCGCCAATTAGTCAGACAATACGAAGCGGTTCGAGCCGCTGTCAAGGTCGGCCAATTACTCAGACATTTGCCGACCTGTTGGACTATCATCGGCGGTGGCAGGTAGCTTGGTACAGCGGGAGATTTCATGGCCTTGCGTCTGGTACAGATCGAAGCGGATGGCGCGCACGGCGTCGCTCTGCTGGTGGATGCCGAGCGGGTTGAACCGCTTGCGGATGCGCCGAGTCTTTATGCCCTGGCGAGCGGCGCAGTGGCCGAGGGCTTCACGCTGGCGCAGGCGGTCGAGCAGCGGCGCACGGGCCGGCACGTCCCGCTCGCGGCCGTGCGGCTGCTCGCGCCGATCGAACACCCCGATCCGGCGCACCTGTACCTGACCGGGACGGGGCTGACGCACCTCGGGTCGGCGGAAAGCCGCGACAAGATGCATGCGCTGGCCGCGACCGAGGCCGGGCAGACCGACTCGATGCGCATCTTCCGGGAAGGCCTCGAGGGCGGCAAACCCGCGCCCGGCACGCTCGGCGTACAGCCGGAGTGGTTCTACAAGGGCGACGGTTCGAGCGTGGTGCCGTACGGCGCGCCGCTTCAATCCCCGGCCTTCGCGCTCGACGGTGGCGAGGAGCCGGAGATCGCCGGGATCTATCTGATCGATGCGGAAGGGGTGCCCCGTCGACTCGGCTTCACGCTCGCCAACGAGTTCTCCGATCACATTACCGAGCGCCACAACTATCTGTGGCTCGCGCACTCCAAGCTGCGGCCGGCGGCCCTCGGCGCGGAGCTCCTCACCGGTGCGCTGCCGCCCGACGTGCGTGGCATGAGCCGCATTTACCGCCAGGAACGGGTGCTGTGGGAGAAGCCGTTTCTCACCGGCGAGGCGAACATGTCGCACTCCATCGCGAACCTCGAGCACCACCACTTCAAGTACGCCCAGTTCCGCCGGCCGGGCGACGTTCACGTGCACTTCTTCGGCACCGCAACGCTGTCGTTCACCGATCAGGTTCGGGTCGAGCCCGGTGACGTGTTCGACATTCGCGCCGACGCCTTCCTGCTGCCGCTGCGCAATCCCCTGGCGCGAAGCGCGCCGTCAAGCGTAGCGCCGCGGCCGTTGTGAGCGCGCGCCGCACGAAGCGGCGCGCGCTCCCGCCCGGTTCACTCAGTTCGGCCGAGCCGGCGTTCGCCATCGAAGCGGTGCGGCCAGCGCTGCAGCTCGCCAGCGCGCAGCTCCGGCGGCAGCAGCCCGTCGGCAAAGCCTTGATAGCACACGGGGCGCAGAAAGCGTTCGATCGCAAGAGTCCCTACGGAGGTGCTGCGGCCGTCCGAGGTTGCGGGGAAAGGCCCGCCGTGCACCATCGCGTGGCAAACCTCGACGCCGGTTGGCCAGCTGTTGACGATGATGCGGCCGGCTTTGTGCTCGAGTGTCGGCAGCAGCTCCTGCGCGAGCGGCAGATCCGCCGGGTCCATCTGCAACGTGGCGGTCAACTGTCCCTCGAGCCGCTCGAGCGTCTCGCGCAGCTCCCCGAGCGTGCGGCAGCGCACGAGCAGCGACGCGGGCCCGAAAGTCTCCTCGGCGAGTTCAGGCCGCTGTGCCAGCGATGCGGCGGTCACGCTGAACAGCGCGGCGCGCGCGCAGTTGTTCGTACCGGCACTGCCTTGCGCGAGCAGCTCGGCGCCTTCGGTCCCGAGCCGTTCGACGCCCCGGACGTAATTGCGCTGAATGCCTTCCGTCAACATCACCGCGGGACTGACCGCAGCAAGCGCCGCACCGGCGACCTCGATGAATCTCTGCAGACCTTCGCCCTCGAGCGCGAGCACGAGCCCCGGGTTGGTGCAGAACTGTCCGACACCGAGCGTGAGCGAGGCGACGAACTCGCGCGCCAGGCTCTCGCCGCGAGCGGCGAGAGCGGCGGGCAGCAGCACGACGGGGTTGATGCTGCTCATCTCGGCATACACGGGAATCGGCTCGGGGCGGGCAGCGGCGATCTTCATCAGTGCGAGCCCGCCGGCACGCGAGCCGGTGAAGGCGACGGCGCGGATGCGCGCATCGGCGACCAGGGCGGCGCCGAGTGCGGTGTCCGGACCATTCAACAACGAGAACACGCCGTCCGGCATGTCGGTTTCAGCCGCCGCGGCTACGATGGCCTGGGCGACCCACTCGCTGGTGCCGGGATGGGCCGGATGTCCTTTGACCACGATGGGGCAGCCGGCAGCGAGCGCCGCGGCGCTGTCGCCGCCGGCGACGGAAAACGCGAGTGGGAAATTGCTGGCACCGAAAACGGCCACCGGTCCGCAGGGAATCTTGCGCAGCCGAAGGTCCGGGCGTGGTGCCGGTGTGCGCTGCGGCAGCGCCGGGTCGACGCGCAGGCCGAGCCATTCGCCGGCACGCAGCTCCGCGGCAAAGAGTTGCAGCTGTCCGACGGTGCGGGCCCGCTCTCCGGTGAGTCGCGCCAGCGGCAGGGCCGTTTCCCGGTGGGCCCGCTCGAGCAGCACATCGCCGAGGGCGAGAATGTGCCGTGCGATGGCCTCGAGGAAGTCTGCGCGCCGCACGGGCGGCAGGTTGCGATACGGATCGAAGGCCATGTGCGCGAGCGTGCAGGCCGCCTCGAGCTCCGCGGTTCCGGCGGCGCTGAAGGCCGTCTCGAGTGTCTCGCCACGGGCCGGATCGACGGCCTGGAAGCGCTGCGCGGTGCTGAGGCGCCGGCGGCCGATGAACAGTTCTCCAGTCAGTGCCATGTGAACGTCATGCTCCTGGTCGGGTGTCGTGAGGGAAAGCGGCCCTGCGATCCCCCGCAGTATGATGCACAGGCCGACGGCGCGCAGCGGCGCGTGCTGAAGTTGACCATTGCTGCGGAGTAAATCGATCCATGACAGCCCTGTATACGGACCTGAAAGACCAGGTCGTGCTGGTGACCGGCGGCGGATCCGGCATCGGTGAGGCCATCGTGCGGCAGTTCGCCGCACAGCACGCGCGGGTCGGCTTTCTCGACATCGCCGCGGCGCCGTCGCGCGCCCTTGCCGCCGAACTGACTGCCGCGGGCGCGACGGTGCATTTCGAACAGTGCGACTTGACGGATATCGAGGCGCTGCGGCGCGCAATTGCGGCGATTGCCGCGCGGCTCGGTCCCGTGCAGGTACTGGTCAACAACGCCGCCAGCGACGAGCGGCACGCCACCGAGGAGGTGACCGAAGCGCTGTGGGACAGCCGGATCGCGGTGAATCTCAAGCAGCAGTTCTTTTGCGCCCAGGCGGTCCTGCCGGGGATGAAGGCGGCGGGCGGCGGCTCGATCATCAACCTCGGCTCGATTTCCTGGATCATCGGCCAGGGTGGCATGGTCGCCTACACCGCCTCGAAGTCTGCGGTGCTCGGACTGACCCGCTCGCTCGCCCGCGATTTCGGCCCGTATGGCATTCGCGTCAACGCGGTGGCACCCGGCTGGATCATGACGGCGCGGCAACTGGAGAAGTGGGTGACGCCAGAGACGGAGCAGGAGATCAACGCCCGGCAGTGCCTGAAGCGCCGGCTGCAGCCCGCCGAAGTCGCCAACGTCATTGTGTTTCTCGCCTCCGAGGCGGCCAGCGCCTGCACCAGCCAACAGTACATCGTCGACGGCGGCTGGGTGTAGCGCTTGCCGGGCAGGGGTCACCGCGGCACTCTGTGGCGCCGCTTGCGCTGCTCGATGCGCCGGGCGCCGGAGTCGATCACGGCGAGGATGCTGCGCGCGGCGCTCGTCGCGTCGCCCGCCTCGATGGCATCGACCACGGCTGAGTGACCGGCGACGCTCGCGGCATGATCGCCGGGGTCGTCGGCCGGGGAACTGTAGGTGAAGGAGGCGACCAGTGCGGTCTCGATGACGCTCGCGATCGAGCGGATCAGCGGATTGCCTGACGCGGTGCCGATCGCCAGATGAAAGTCGAGGTCGACCGCCGCGAAGCTCTGACGCGAGTGGTCGGCGCGCCCGATCTGCCGCACGCACTCGCGTAGCCGGGCGACATCGTCGGGATCGCGCCGCCGCGCCGCGAGCGCAGCGGCGGCCGGCTCGAGCGCCCGGCGGATCTCGGTGAGCGTTTCGAGGAACGCATCATCCAGCCCGAGACACAGCCGCCAGGCGAGCACGTCGGCATCGAAATAATTCCAGTACACGGCGTCGCGTACCCGGGTTCCGACGCGTGTCTTCGGCACGAGGAAGCCCTTGGCGGCGAGCGTCTTCATCACCTCGCGCAGCACCGTACGCGAGACGTGGAAGCGCTCGCCGAGCTCAGCCTCCGCGGGCATCGTGCTGCCGGGAGGGTAGCGGCCCTGCAGCAGTTCGGTGCCGAGCACGGCTGCGATCTGGTCGTGGCTGGACTTGGCACGCTCCGGATCGAGCAGACTGCAGCGCGGCACGGGACGGGGTGCGCCGGCGGGCCGCGCAGCGAGACGGTCATCCGCGCTCTTGAGCGCCTTGTCAGCACGATGATGCATTAGCAAACCATCCATTCACCATCGAATTATAGGTCGAATCACTGGCCACGGGGCGCCGAGGCGTAGCCGCACGATGCCGGCCCGCTCTCTAAGAAGACGGTCGCGCGGCCGAAAGCCTCCCCCCCGGAGCGCGCAGCCATCTCCCGCGCTATCCTGCGACCATGAACCAGGACCCCCCGCTGCCCTCGACCGACACGCGCCTGCTGATCGGCGGCGAGCGCACGCCCGGACTCGGCGCCGACGAGCCCATCCTCGACCCCGCCACCGGAGAGCGGATCGCCACCGTGGCCGAGGCCTCGCCCGAGCAGCTCGAGGCCGCCGTGCAGGCCGCTGCCGGTGCCTTCGAGGCCTGGTCGCAGACCACGCCGGCGCACAGAGCGCGACGACTGCTCGACATCGCGGCCCACCTCGAGCACGAGGCCGACGCCTACGCTGCACTCGAGTCACGCAATACCGGCAAGCCGCTGCAGGCCATGCGCCGGGACGAGATGCCCGCGATCGCCGACGTGTTCCGATTCTTCGCCGGCGCCGTGCGGGTCCAGACCGGACCGCTCGCGGCGGAATACGCGCGCGGCTACACGAGCATGATCCGCCGCGACCCCGTCGGTGTGGTGGCCTCCATCGCGCCCTGGAATTACCCCCTGATGATGGCGGCGTGGAAGCTCGCACCGGCCCTCGCCGCGGGCAATACCGTCGTGATCAAGCCGTCGGAGCAGACGCCCCTCACGATGCTGAAGCTCGCCGGTGCGCTGAACGATGCACTCCCCAAGGGAGTGGTGAATGTCGTGTGCGGCCGGGGTGAAACGGTCGGCGCACCTCTGGTCGCGCACCCCCGCGTGCGTATGGTCTCACTCACCGGTGACGTGGCGACGGGGCAGAAGGTCCTGGCCGCGGCGGCCGGCACTCTGAAGCGCACCCATCTCGAACTCGGCGGCAAGGCGCCCGTGATCGTCTTTGCCGATGCGGACCTCGAGGCGCTCGCCGCAGGGATGCGCACGTTCGGGTTCTACAACGCCGGCCAGGATTGCACCGCAGCCTGTCGCCTATACGTGCAGGCAGCCGCATTCGAGCGCGTCGTCGACGCCGTGACGCATGCAGCACGCACCCTCACCGTAGGGAAGCAGACCGACCGCGACGTCGAGATGGGCCCCGTGATCTCGCAAGAGCAGCGCTCCCGGGTTGCGGGCTTCGTCACCCGAGCCGCCACCGAGCGGCACATCGCCGTGACCACTGGCGGACGCTCGCGCGCCGGCGCCGGCTTCTTCTACGAGCCGACGGTGATCGCCGGGGCGCGCCAGGACGACGAAATCGTGCAGCGCGAAATCTTCGGACCCGTGGTGACGCTGACGCCGTTTACCGACGCAGCAGAGGTCGTGCGCTGGGCCAACGATTCCGAGTACGGTCTGGCCTCCTCGGTCTGGACCCGGGATGTCGGCCTGGCGATGCAGGTCGCCGCCCGGCTGCAGTACGGCTGCACCTGGATCAATACCCACGGGACCTTCGCCCGGGAGATGCCGCATGGCGGATTCAAGCGCTCCGGCTACGGCAAGGACCTTTCGGTGTATGCGCTCGAGGACTACACGGTGCCGCGCCACATCATGGTCAGGTTGGGCTGAACGGCCGGCCGGCGCCGCGGCACCGGGTTGACACGGCGCAACCCCTTTGCGATACGGTAGCGGGTCGCCGCGGGCGACGTCCGCATCGGCCTGCCCTCGTTGAGAGACCGTCATGAATCGCGCACCCGTTTCCGTCCTGTTCGCCGCGTTGGCCGGCTGTCTGCTCGCGGGATGTCACTCGGCATCCACGCCGCCCAAGACCCCGCACGCCGCCGCGACGGCGAGCCCGCCACCTGCCGCAGCGACCGACGCGCTGAACATCGACGCAACCGCTACCGGCACGCCGTTCCCGCACTTCTGGGAGCACATCTTCGGGTCCGGTCACGCGACGCTGGTGTTGCGTGCCGCCTACCAGCACGACCTGACGATGATGCGTGCCGCGACGGGCATGCGGTTCGTGCGCTTCCACGGCCTGCTCGACGATGACGTCGGGCTTGCCGCCGATCATTCGGCGCTGTTCTACGACAAGACCGCCAAGGGCGGTCATGGCCACCATTCGAGCCCGCCGTACAACTTCTCTTACGTCGACCAGATCATGGATGCGCTGCTCGCGCACGGCGTGCGTCCCTACGTCGAGCTCGACTTCATGCCCAAGGCGCTGGCGCGCAATCCGAAGCTGGTGCAGTCGTTCTGGTACCGGCCGCATGTCTCCCCGCCGCGCAGCTACGCGGCATGGGACCGCATGATCCGGGCGCTGGCGCGTCATTTCATCGCCCGCTACGGCATCAATGAAGTGGCCAGCTGGTACTTCGAGGTGTGGAACGAGCCCAACTTGAGTTTCTGGGGCGGCGTGCCGAAGCAGAAGACCTACTTCAAACTCTACGATCAGACGGCGCGGGCATTGAAGAGCGTCAGTCCGCGCCTGCGCGTCGGGGGGCCGGCGACCGCTCAGGCCGCCTGGGTCAGCGCCTTCCTGCGTCACGTCAAGCGCGTGCATGCGCCGATCGACTTCGTCAGCACCCATGTCTACGCCAACGACACGCCGCAGAACGTGTTCGGCACGCCGGGAAAGATTTCGCGCCACACCATGGTCTGCCGGGCGGTGCGCAAAGTGCACGGCGAGATCGCGCGCTCGCCGTATCCGCACTTGCCGCTGATTCTCTCCGAGTTCAATGCCAGCTACAGCAACGAGCCGGACGTGACCGACACGCCCTACATGGGACCGTGGATCGCGAGCACCATTCGCCAGTGCGCCGGGCTGGTGCAGGCCATGAGCTACTGGACATTCTCCGATGTGTTCGAGGAGGGCGGCGTGATCCGCAAGCCCTTCTATGGCGGCTTCGGGCTGATCGCCGAAGACGATATCCCGAAGCCCGCGTTCAACGCCTTTGCGCTGCTGCACAAGCTCGGTCACACGCGTCTCGAGCCGCAGGTCAAATCCGCGCTCGTCACGCGCACCCGCAACGGCTCGCTGGTCGTGGCGCTGTGGAATTACGCACCGGCCGACGGCTCCGGGCCGCACTACACCCCGCCGCCGGCGCACCGGTCCGATCGCCTCTTTACACTCACGGTCCGTCACTTCCCGGCCGGCGCGAGCGGTCTGCTGTGGCGCGTCGATGATCGGCACAGCAACGTCCTGCGCCTGTTCGATGCCATGGGCCGGCCGTCATGGCCGACGCCACAACAGATTGCCGAGTTGCGCAAAGCCGGTCGGCTGGCCGTCCCGCGGCAAGTGCACCTGAACGGCGGGCGCATCGAGGTGCGCGTGCCGCAGCACGGACTGGCGCTGCTGCTGCTGCGCCGCGGCTGAGCGCTCAGCGCGCCTCGGGCAGCGCGCCCTCGAGCGCGCGCAGGTCACGGCCGCGGGTCTCGTGCCCGTAGTGCGCGATCAGTCCGATGCCGAGCAGCACCGCAACGGCGATGATCGCGGCCGAGACGCGCAGCGCCGGGACCAGCGCCAGTACGCCGAGTCCCTGGCAGATCAGGCCGCCCGCCTTGCTGCAGCCGGCCACCCATCCGGTGGCCCGGCCGCGCACGCGCAGCGGATAGCTCTCGGCGCAGTACGGCAGAAGAATGGAGATGACGCCGGTCGAACCGATGAGCAGGAGCGCCGGCGCGAGCAGCGGAGTGTCCATGCCCGGCAGACCGCTGTGTCTGAGGACCAGTGCCAGTACGCCGGCCGCCGTGACAGCGTTCATGATCAGCAGGGCCCGCTTGGTACTCCAGCGCGAATAGAGGACGGCGGCGACCGCCACCACCGGGGCGGCGAGTACCGAGGAGCGCGCGATGAGCGCCGCGGCGAGCCCCACGCTGCGGCCCTCGGCCATCAGCGCGCCCGGCAGCCACAGCAGCAAGCCGAAATTGACGAAGCCCCAGGAGACTCCGGCGACCGTCAGCGCCACCGTGGTGCCGAGGAAGCGCGGGTCGGTCGGCGGTAGGTGGGAGTGATCGACACGCGCTTCATCATCCCAGGTCTCGGTGTGGGTGACGACCACGCACCCGAAACGCTCGAGCGTCGCACGAGCCTCAGCGGGGCGTCCGATGTGGACCAGGAACCGTGCCGACTCCGGAATCAACGGCGAGAGGGCGATCAGCAGCAGACCCGAAGGCAGGTTGAGGAACCACATGATCCGCCAGCCGAACTCAGGCTGCAGCAACGCGGAGAATCCCGAGGCGGCGAGGTAGCCGCCGAGCGCGCCGATGCCTCCGACGACCACCAGACTCCAGCCGCGATGCCGGGTCGGCATGATTTCGGCCAGCAGTGCATACGCGACCGGCAACAGACCGCCGGCCGAGATGCCCATGAGAAAACACATGAAGACGTTCCAACGAAACGACGGCATGGCGCCACAGATCGACGTGCCGATGAACATGACGGCCGAGAGCAGGATCGTCGCGCGCCGTCCGTACCGGTCGGCGAGCGCACCCCAGAGGAACGAGCCGAGCGTGCACCCGCTCAGCGCCGCGAACGGCAACACCGCCACGTGAGCCGCACTCAGACCGTATTCGACCCGCATCCCGGGAACCACGAAGCCCAGCGTGCTGACTTTCAGAATGTCGACCACGAGAGCGACCGACAGCGCGGCGCCGGCCGCCCAGTGCCACATCGTGAGGGGCGCGTCTTCAGGCGCGGCGATACGCACGTGCAGGGCGGAGGCCTGCGGGTCGGCGTATTTCGGCAACAGACCATAGGCGGCCGCCGCGGCGCCGGCCAGGATGCAGGCCATGCCGATGAGCATCGGCGTTCCCATCGGCATGCCCGCCATGCGGTAGTCCATGGTCCGCGCCATCAGGAAGGCTGGCAGATGCAGCAGCACGCCGATCACGACGGACAGACTGCCAAGCCCGAAGGCCATCGGACTGCGCCGATCGGCGAACGTGAAGCCAACGCTCAACGGAACTCCCTCGGGTATGCGGCGGCCGAATGGCCCACGGCCATTATATCGTCACACGATATTTATTCCCCGACGTGCGCTCAGCGCAGCACGACCAGCAGATCCTTCGGATCGACCTGCTGGCCGGGCTTGACGAGGATCTCGGCGACCTCGCCGTCCGTCTCGGCCCGAACCTGCGTTTCCATCTTCATCGCCTCGAGGCTCACCAGGACGTCGCCGCGGGTTACCTTGCGCCCGACGCTCGCCGCGATGGTCGCCACGGTGCCCGGCATCGGCGCACCGACCCGCTTCACATCGCCCGGGACGGCCTTGCGCTGCGGCGGCCGCTTGGCGACCTGGCTGCGGTCCGCGACACGCAGCGTGCGCGGCTGACCATTCAACTCCATGAACACCGTACGAGTGCCGTCCTCGTGGACTTCGCTGCAGGCCACGTAGCGTACGAACAGCCGCTTGCCGGGCTCGAGGTCGACGCTGATCTCCTCGCCCGGCTCCATGCCGTAGAAGAACACCGAGGTCGGCAGAATGCCCACATCGCCATAGCGGGCGCGCTCCGCGGCGTAGTCGAGCCACACCTTCGGGTACATCAGGTAGGAGGCCAGATCATCGTCGCTGACGGTCCGCGGCGTGGCCTGCTGGATTTTGACGCGCTCAGCGTCCAGATCGACCGGCGGCATCGCGGCGCCCGGCCGCTGCGCGAGCGGTGCGGCGCCCTTGAGCACCTTGCGCTGCAGCGCCGCGGGGAAGCCCTCGTACGGCTGACCGAGGTCACCGTGAAAGAAGCTCACCACCGACTCCGGGAACGGCACGTCGACGTCCGGGTCGAGCACCTGCTCGCGCGTCAGGCCGCTGGTGACCATCAGCAGCGCCATGTCGCCCACGACCTTCGAGCTCGGGGTGACTTTGACGATGTCGCCGAACATCTGGTTGACGTCCGCATACGCCTGGGCCACCTGCGGCCAATGCGCACCGTCAATGCCGAGCGCGCGGGCCTGCTCGCGCAGGTTGGTGAACTGTCCGCCGGGCATGCCGTGCACGTACACCTCGGAGGCGCCGGCGCGGATGTCGCTCTCGAACGCACCATACAGCCGCCGCACCTGCTCCCAGTATGAGGAGAGCATGCGCAGGTTCGCCGGCTCGATCCCCGGGTCGCGCGGGCCATGCCGCAGTGCCTCGACGATCGAACCGAGGTTCGGCTGCGACGTCAGTCCGCTCATCGCATCGATGGCGCCGTCGACGGCGTCCGCCCCCGCTTCCACCGCGGCCAGCACGCTCGCCGCGGCGATGCCGCTGGTGTCGTGGGTGTGGAAGTGCACCGGCAGGCCGGTCTCTTCCTTCAGCGCCTTGACGAGCGTAAACGCGGCCCGCGGCCGGCACAGTCCCGCCATGTCCTTGATGCCGAGCACGTGTGCCCCGGCGGCCTTGAGGTCCCGGCCAAGGCGCAGGTAGTAATCGAGCGTGTACTTCTTCTCGTGCGGATCGCTGAGATTGCCGGTGTAGCAGATCGCCGTCTCGCACAACCGGCCGCTCTCGAGCACCGCGTCGATGGCGACGCGCATGTTCTCGACCCAGTTGAGCGAATCGAAGATGCGGAACACGTCGATGCCACGCTCGGCCGCCCGCTTCACGAAGAAGCGCACCACGTTGTCCGGATAATTCGTGTAGCCGACTGCGTTGGCCGAGCGCAGCAGCATCTGCAGCAGCAGATTCGGCATCCGCTCGCGCAGCACCGCGAGGCGCTGCCAGGGATCCTCGCGCAGAAAACGCATCGCCACGTCGAAAGTCGCCCCGCCCCAGCATTCCACCGAGAACAGCTGCGGCGCCAGGCTCGCGTAGTACGGCGCGATGGCGGCCATGTCGAAGGTGCGCATGCGCGTGGCGAGCAGGGACTGGTGCGCATCGCGCATCGTCGTGTCGGTGAGCAGCACGCGCTGCTCGCCGAGCATCCAGCGGGCGAACCCCTCCGGCCCGAGCTCATCGAGCTTCTGTTTGGTGCCGGCCGGAGCCGTCGTGGGCGGTACCGACGGCAGCTTCGGCTGCTCGATCCGTTCCGGCCGCGGCCGGGCGCGCGTCTCGGCGTTGCCGTTGACGATGGTCTCGGCGATATGGGTGAGGATGCGGCTCGCGCGGTCGCGCTTGCGCGGCCAATGAAAGAGCTCCGGCGTTTCATCGATGAATTTGGTGGTGTAGGACCCGTCGGCGAAACGCCGGTGGCTGATCACCTGATCGAGGAAGCGCAGGTTCGTCACCACGCCGCGGATGCGGAACTCCCACAGCGCGCGGTGCATGCGCGCGATCGCCTCTTCCGGGGTCGAGGCCCAGGCGGTCACTTTCACCAGCAGCGAATCGTACGAGCGGGTGATGATCGCACCGGTGTAGGCCGTGCCGGCGTCAAGCCGGATGCCGAATCCGGCGGGGCTGCGGTAGGCGCTGATCTTGCCGTAGTCCGGAATGAAGTTGTTTTCCGGGTCCTCGGTGGTCACCCGGCACTGCAGTGCATGCGCCTGGATGCGGATGTCCGGCTGCGCCGGCACGCCGCTCTCGCGGGTGCCGAGGCGCGCCCCTTCGGCGATGCGGATCTGCGCCTTGACCAGATCGATGCCGGTGGCGCACTCGGTCACGGTGTGCTCGACCTGGATGCGCGGATTGACCTCGATGAAGTAGAACTTGCCGCTCTCGGCATCTTGGAGGAACTCCACGGTGCCGGCGTTGCGGTAGCGGGCGGCGCGGCCGATCGCGAGCGCTGCCTGACAGATCTCCTCGCGCTGCGCGGTGGTGAGAAACATCGCCGGGGCACGCTCGACCACCTTCTGATTGCGCCGCTGCACGGTGCAGTCGCGTTCGAACAGGTGCACCAGACCGCCGTGGGCGTCGCCGAGGATCTGCACCTCGACGTGGCGCGCCCGGCGCACCAGCTTCTCGAGGTACACCTCGTCATTGCCGAACGCGGCCTTCGCTTCCCGTCGCGCGAGCGGCAGGAGCTCCTGAAGCTGTTGGTCGTTTTCGATCACGCGCATGCCGCGGCCGCCGCCGCCCCAGCTGGCCTTGAGCATGACCGGATAGCCGATCTGATGCGCCAGGCGCACGCACTCGGGCAGCGCCTCGGGCAGCGGTGCGGTGGCCGGCATCACCGCGACGCCGGCCTGCTCGGCGAGATTGCGCGCCGAGACCTTGTTGCCGAGCAGGCGCATCGTGTCGGGCTGTGGGCCGATGAACACGATGCCCTCGCGCGCACAGCCGGCCGCGAATTCCGGATTCTCCGAGAGGAAGCCGTAGCCCGGATGCACCGCATCGACGCGCGCCTCGCGAGCGATGCGCAGGATGTCCTCGATGTCCAGGTACGCCTCGATCGGGCCTTTGCCCTGGCCGACCAGGTAGGCCTCGTCGGCCTTGGTGCGGTGCAGAGAGAAGCGGTCCTCGCGCGAATAGATCGCCACGGTCCGCAGGCCGAGTTCGTTCGCGGCCCGCATCACGCGGATGGCAATTTCGCCCCGATTGGCGATGAGTATGCTGCGAATTCTGTGTGGCATGCGCTGGTTCACCGGTAAAATCCATTCCGATCATAACGGCTGCAGGCGCCACGCGCGCGGAGTACTCGTTCTATATGTATGCCATTGCGATTCATGGGGGCGCCGGCGCGCTGCCGGCGCAGGGACTGTCGATCGAGCGGCAGCGGCACTACCACGACGGGCTCGCTGCGGCGCTCGATTGCGGCTATGCCGTGCTCGAGCGAGGCGGCTCGAGCCTCGAGGCCGTAACGGCCGCGGTGCGCACCCTGGAGGATGATCCGTTGTTCAACTCCGCCCGCGGCGCAGCGCTCACCCGCGAGGGCGGTGCGGAGCTCGACGCGGCGCTGATGGACGGGCACACCCTGCGCGCCGGGGCGGTCGCCACCGTGCGGCACGTGAAGAACCCGATCGAGCTGGCGCGGCGCGTGATGGAGAAGTCCCGCCACGTGCTGCTGGTCGGCGCGGGCGCCGAGGAGTTCGCCCTCGAGGAGGGATTCGAGCTCGTCCCAAACGCGTATTTCCGCACCGCCGACCGCCATGCGGAGCTCGAGCACCTGCGCAGCGGGCGCAATGTATCGGAGTTGATGCCCTCGCCGCAGGGCACCGTCGGGGCCGTGGCGCGCGACGCGGCCGGCCATCTCGCCGCCGCCACCTCGACCGGCGGCATGGCCAACAAGCGCCCCGGGCGGGTCGGCGACTCGCCCATCATCGGCGCCGGCACCTATGCGAAGGACGGCGTCTGCGCGGTGTCCGCGACGGGACACGGGGAATACTTCATGCGCCTGGTCGCCGCCCACCACATCGCCGCATCCGTGGAATACCGCGGCGTTGGCCTCGCCGAGGCCGTGCGCGAGACGCTGCACGAGCGGCTGCGCGATCTGGGCGGCACCGGCGGTATCATCGCGGTCGATGGCGAGGGCCGGATCTGCCTCGATTTCACCACCGAGGGGATGTTCCGCGCCGCGCGGGATTCGACCGGGCTGCGGGTGGTGGCGAGCGGGGCGGCGGAACGCTGAGCGAGCGCAGCCCGGCCCCCGGCGCCGCGGCCCTTCGGGCCGCGGCGCCGGGGTGCTGAGTGACCGTGCGCCCGGACGTGCCCTTAGAGCGCGTCGTGCCCGCTGTGGCGCAGCGCGGCCGCGGTTTCCGCAGCGAGCAGCCGCATTCCCTGCAGCCGCGCGCGCTGGTGCGCCGCACCGCCCTCGGCGGCGCCCTGCAGTAGCTCGGCCCAGAGGTCCGGGGAGTTCAGCCAGCGCGGGCGCAGCCACGGCCACAGCCGGCTGCCCAGCTGATGAGCGCCGAGCACGCTGTGCGCCGCGATCCACTCAGCGCACAGCGGGTGCATGCCGAGCACCAGCCGTGCCTGGACGGCGTGCCGGCGGGCGAGCGACCAGGCGTAGACGAACACCAGTTCGGTGGCCGTGACGGCCCGCGTCACCGTGAACACGCGCTCATAGGCCGCCTCCGGCGGCGGGTCGTTGACCTGACACGCCAGGTCAAGGTTCTGCCAGCGGTGCGGATCGGCAAAGCCGGCATCGAACAGCAGGTACGGGTGCGCGGCTGCGCGCCGCCGGGCCGGCGCATCGAGCGCGAGCCACCCCTCGGCGATCTGCTGCGCCGCGCGGTGCGGGCTGCCGGCCCGCGCCTGCTCGGCGAGTACCTGGAAACAGAACTCATTCAGTTCGGGCAGCGCTTCGATCACTTCCCGCGGCGGTCCTGCAACCCCTGGACCGCGCCCGTTGCGGGCATCCCCTTCGTGGTCGGACATCACGCATCCTCCGTGTGACCTTCGTGTGACCCTCGTCCCGGCACCGATGGTAGCGCCGCCGCGGCCGGGTACACCCCCGCATTTGCATTAAATTTCGCAATTTCGCGCCATTGCGCCCGGCCGGCAAAGGTCGACAATGGCGTCCCTGGGGGGAATGCGCGGCACGGTTCGACCGGGAAGGAAGGAAGCGCCATGCGTATCGTCGAGGATCGCTACGAGGGGGAGCTCGAGAACTTCCATCTGGCGCTGCGCTTCGTGCGCTACGAGGCCCGCACGCGCACCATCCGCATCTTCACCGGACTCACCGATCATCGCATCCGCAAGCTCTGGCAGCGCTATTGCGGCGGTGCGCGCGAACTGCCGCGTCATCGCGGCAAATCGCCGCAGCAGGCCGGATTTTTCACGCGCACGGCGCGGGTGCGCCTGGAGGCCTCGCTGCTCGCCGCGGCGTACTGCGCCTGCGGCCTGGTCCGCGAGGAGCCGGCCGTACGGCGCACCCGACCGGCCGCCGCGGGGCTGCGGGTCGGAACGCTGCTGTGCGACGTGTACGATTACTATTGCACCCTCGTGCCGGAGCCGGCGATCTCGTTCGAGCACGCCGTGTTTCTCGCCGAATGCCTGCGCGCCGGTGAGCCGCTGACGGTGCGCCGCTGCGCCAAATGCCACGGCCTGATGGTCCTCGAGCGCTTTCCGATTCGCCGCCGCTGGTGCGATCATTGTCTTCCCCCCAAAGGCGCCCGCACCGCGCGCGACGCCTGAACGCAGCGCAGCTTCGCCATGAATCCCGTTCGCCCGAATTTCTTTGCCGGCACCTATATCGACCGTCGCACCGAAGTGCGCGAGGAGACCGACTGGCTCGAACGTGCGCTCGCCGATCCGCACTGCCAGTTCCTGCTCGCGCGCGGCACGCGTCAGCTGGTGCGCAGTGCGCCGCAGCCGCACGTCGCTTTCGTGTCCGGCCGCCACCCGGCGGTGGCGGCGGCCGAGCCGGAGCGCTTCGTGCTGCTCGGCTGGTTCCGCGAGCGTCGCTGCGTGCTGCTGTCGCTCGCGCCGGAATGGCCGGACGCCGAACTGCCCGAGGGCAGCACGTTCGAGGAGCTGCGCCCGCTCTCCCCGCAGCTGGAGGCCGAAGAGGCGGGCCTGCTCGCCTACGCCCGCGCGCTCGCGCTCTGGCGGGCCCGGCGCCGCTATTGCGGCGTCTGTGGCGGGCCGACGCTGCCGGCCCGCGCCGGCCACAGCCTGGTCTGCGCCGACCCGGCCTGCGCCGAGGAATACTTTCCGCGCATCGATCCGGCGATCATCGTGCTCGTGACCGACGGCGAGCAGGCACTGCTCGGGCGGCAGGCCAGTTGGCCGACGGGCCGCTACTCCACCATAGCCGGCTTCGTCGAGCCGGGCGAGAGTCTCGAGGACGCCGTGCGGCGCGAAGTGATGGAGGAAACCGGCATCCACGTGCTCGGCTGCCGGTACGATTCCTCTCAGCCCTGGCCGTTTCCCGCCTCGCTGATGCTCGGCTTCCAGGCGCTCGGGGCTCCGGGCGCGGTGCGCGTCGGGCGGGAACTGGAGGATGCGCGCTGGTTCTCCCGTGCCGAGGTGCGCAGCGGGACGATCACGCTGCCACCGTCGCACTCGATTTCCCGGCGGCTGATCGAGGCCTGGCTCGGAGCGCAGCTCTAGTGTGCCTGCTGGTCCTGGCCTGGGACGTGCATCCGCGGTATCGCCTGATCGTCGCGGCCAACCGCGACGAATACCACGACCGGCCCGCCGCGGCGCTCGCGCCGTGGACCGATGCGAGCCACCTGCTCGCCGGCCGGGACCTGCGCGCCGGCGGCACCTGGCTCGGCGTCGATCGGCGCCGCCGCTTCGGGGTGCTGACCAACTACCGCGAACAGCCGGGCGCGGCGCCCGGGGCGCCCTCGCGCGGGGCGCTGATTCCGGGGTACCTGCTCGAGGCGCACAGTCCCGCGGACTACCTGCGCGCGCTCGCGCCGCAGGCGGACCGCTACGGCGGGTTCAACCTGCTGCTCGCCGACGGAGACTCCCTCTGGTACGCCTCGAACCGTACCGCACCGTTCGAGCGGCGCCTGGCGCCGGGCGTCTACGGGCTCTCGAATCACCGCCTCGATACGCCCTGGCCGAAACTCACCCGGGTGCGCCGCGCGTTCGAGCAGTGGCTGGCCGGCGCGACGCCGGACGATGCGCCGGCCGGTCTGCTGGCGCTGCTCGACGACCGCCGCCCGGCGGGCCTGTGCGATTACCCGAGCGGCTCGCGCGAGCGCGCGCTGGCGGCGCCGTTCGTCGAACATCCGCAATTCGGGACACGCTGCTCCACGGTGCTGCTGCTCGAGGCGGACGGAGCGCTCTGGATGCGCGAGCGCGCCTTCGACCGAGAGGGCCGGCCCGCCGCCGAACGCGACTACCGCCTGGGTGCGCAGGAGTGGTGCTGAGCGCAGCAGGGAACCGCGCGCCGTGAAACGCAGTCAGCTCAGACTACAATGATGCGTTTATGGCATGCCGGTCGGAGTCTCAACGCTAGATGGCGAGTCGCAATCGGTTCCGCGGGGCTCGGTGGGCGCGAGTTCCGCTCGCGCTGCTGTTGCCGCTCGCCGCCGCCGCGCACGCCGGTATCGCGCTGACCCTCCATGGCGTGCAGGGCAAGCTGCGCGCCAACGTGCTCGCGTACCTGAGTTTCGAGCGCTACAAGGACAGCAAGCACCTGGATGCCGCCATCATTGAGCGGCTCGAGAACCGGGTACAGAGCGAGGTGGACTCGGCGCTCGAGCCGTACGGGTACTTCCAGCCCACCGTTCATCCGACGGTCCGCCGCACCGGAGCGGACCGCTGGCGCGTGGTGCTCGAGATCGATCCGGGCCCGCCGGTGCTGCTGCAGACGGTGGACGTCAAGGTCACCGGCGCCGGCGCCGGTGATACGCGCTTCACCCGCATCACCGATCATGTGCCGCTGAAGTCCGGGCAGCCCCTGGACGAGGCGGCCTACGAGCGCCTCAAGGGCGAGCTGCTGCAGACCGCCGCGACCTATGGCTACCTCGATGCGCGCCTCACCCGCCACCAGATCCAAGTCGATCCGGCCAAGCGCCGCGCCAGCGTCTTTCTCACGCTCGCCACCGGTGCGCGCTACCGTTTCGGCTCGACGCAGATCACGCAGCACGCGCTCACCGATGTGCTGGTGCGGCGCTACCTGCGTTATCGGCACGGGCAGCCGTTCGACCTGACGCAACTGCTGCGCACCCAGTTCGTGCTCGATGACACCGGCTACTTCTCCGATCTCGAGGTGGTGCCCGGCAAGCCCGACAAAGCGCATCACACCGTGCCGGTGCACATCCGCGCCAATTCCAGCCGGCGCAACGTCTACTCCTTCGCCGCCGGCTACGCCACCGACACCGGCGCCCGCGGCATCGTCAGCTGGCAGGATCGGCGGGTGAACCGCGAGGGCGACCGGATGAGCGTCGACCTGGAGGCCGCGCAGCTGACCAAGTACAGCCTGCAGAGCCGCTACGTCATCCCGATCGGCGACCCGGCCACCGAGAATCTCACCTTCACCGCGAGCGTCGAGCAGCGCCAGCTCGCCGCGGTGGATGCGCGCACCATGACGTTCGGGGTGCACCTCACCCGGGTCACGGGACGCTGGCAGACCGTGTGGTTCCTCGATGCCATGCACGCCACCGGCTCGGTCAACGGGGCGATCTGCCCCGGCGGCGTGCTCAACGCCGCCGGGAACCGGTGCGAGCTCGCCGGCACGAGCGTGCCGGCCCCCAACGCGGTCGCCAGCGTCGTCGGCAACATGCTCGTCCCGGGGGTCGAGATCACCTCGGTCCCGAGCGGCTATTTCGGTGAGCCGATTTTCGAGCACGGGGTGTCGATCGTGCTGCGCGGTTCGCATGGCGCGCTCGGCTCGCGGGCCGATTTTCTGCAGCTGCGCGTGCAGCTCGAGCGGGTATTCAACTTCGCCCCGCGCTGGCATCTGCTGCTGCGCGATGAGTTCGGCGCGACCGCGGCGTCGCACTTCAACAACGTGCCGCCGGTGCTGCGCTTCTTCGCCGGCGGCGAAGGCAGCGTGCGCGGCTTCGAGTACAACTCGCTCTCGCCGACCCAGATCTTCTACGCCTCGGGCGCCTATCAGGTGAACAACGTCACCTACACCTGCTACGGCGGTACGGCCGCCCCGCAGAACGTGCCCAACCCTTCGCAGTGTCCGCTGCAACCGGCGCAGGCCGGTGGCAAGGACATGATCAGCGGCTCGGTGGAGATCGACCGCGACCTGCCGCACAACTTCGGTGTGGCCGCATTCTTCGACTACGGCAACGTGTTCAACAGCTTTCACGTTCCGCACCTGCTGCAGTACGGTGCCGGCATCGGGTTTCGCGTGCGCTTGCCGGTGATGACGCTCGGCATCGACGTCGGCGAGCCGCTCTCGGCGCCGGGCAGCCCGCGTCTGTACATCAACTTCTCGCCGCGGCTATGAGGAACGCTGAGCGATGCGCCGAGTTCTGATCTGGGCCGGTGTGGCGATCGGTCTGAGCGCGGTGCTGCTCGCCGCGGCAGCCTACGCCATGTTCTACACCCAGGGCGGTCTGCGCTTCGTGGTGGCGCACCTGCCGCAGCGCTTCGGTACAGCCGAAGTGCGCATCGAGCAGGTGAGCGGCACGCTCGCCACGGGCGTACGCGCCGAGCGCGTGGTGATCGATCAGCGGCACGTTTATCTGCGGTTCGAACACGTGTACACGCGCGTGCATCTCTCGGCGCTCTCCTGGCACACGCTGGTCAGTCCCGAGACCCGCATCCGCACCGCGTACATCCGCGTCAAGCCGGTGCGCCCGCTGCCGGTGATTGCGCCGAAATTCCTGCCGTGGGGCCTGGACATCCGGGTGACGCACGCGCAGGTCGGTGCCGTGCAGCTGGTGCTCGAGAACGGCCGGCGTCTGGAGGGCGCCGGCCTCAGTGGCGCCGTGCAGATCGGGCATCGGGATCTGCACGTGACGGACTTTTCGCTGCGCATGGGACAGGCCACGTACCACCTGGCGGCGGCGCTGCACGCGGCCCGGCCGCTGCAGCTCACCGTCGGCGGCGATTTCACCTGGAGCCCGCCGCGCCAGCCGCGCTGGCAAGGTCAACTGGCGCTGCGCGGCAACATCGCGGTCATGACGCTCAAGGCGCACCTCGGCGCCCCGTTCACCGCGGCGCTGCAGGGCACACTGCGCGATCAGCACGGTCGGTGGACAACCCAGAGTGAGCTCGGTATCCGCGGGCTCGACCTGCGTGCCTGGCACCGCACCGGACGCTTCGGACGCATCGCGGCGCAGCTGGCGCTCACCGGCGGCGTGCACGGCTTTCGTCTCGGCGGAACCGTCGATCCGCAGGGGCTGCACGCGGGCCGCTTTCACGTGCAGCTCGACGGTCGCTACGGCGCCGGCGTGTTCAGTGCGCGCCGCTTCGTGCTCGCGCATCCGGCCAGCGCCACGGTGCTGAGCGGCGCCGGCGCGGTGCGTTTCGGGGGCGGACGGCCGGATCTGCAGCTGCACGGCACGTGGCGCGGGCTGCGGTGGCCGCTCAACGCCGCGGCACGCGTGCGCAGCCCCTCGGGCGATTTCACGCTCAGCGGCCGGCTCCCCTATGATCTCGCAGCGCACGGACTCGCGCAGGTGGGGGCGGCGCGGCCGGTGCCCGTGACGCTCGGGGCGACGCTGACCGCGAGTGGACTTGCCATCCAACACGCCACGGTGCGGATGCTCGGGGGGCAGATCGAGGCGCGCGGTGCGCTCGCCTGGACACCCGTGAAGCGCTGGAGCGTGCACCTCACCGGCCGCGGCATCGACCTGGCCCGGTTGCGCCCGGTGCTCAGCGGCCGGATCGGCTTCGCACTCGGGGCGGCCGGCGAAGGCTTCGGCGCCGCTGCGCCGCTGCGCGTGCGGCTCGAACGGTTGAACGGTCAGGTGCGCGGTCAGCCCGCCAGCGGCAGCGGCGAAGTGCGCCACGATCATGGCGCGTGGACGTTCCAGCGACTGCGCCTGGATCTGGGGCGCACGCGGCTCGCCGCCGATGGGCGGCTGGCGGCGCACGTGCACCTGCGTTTTGCACTGACGGGGGATCTGCAGCTGATCTCGAGCGCCGATCGCGGCACCCTCACGGCGCATGGAACGATCGACGGGTCGCGGCGCGAGCCGCGCGTGAATGCGTGGCTCGCGGGTTCGGATTTGCACGCCGGGGCCAACTCGCTCGCCGCCCTGCGGGCGCGCATCGACTTCGACCCGCGCCCGCAGCACCGCTCGCGCGTTACGCTGCAGTTGCGAGCGTTGCACTCACGCCATCGCCTGCTGCGCAGTCTGGAGTTCGATCTCGCCGGGCCGGCCGCGGCGCTGAGCGCGAGCCTCGAGGTGAATGCTCCGGGACTGCACGCGGCAGCCCAGGCGTCCGGCAGCTTCGTCGCGGGGGTCTTCAACGGGCGCGTCACCTCGTTCAACGTGACCGGGCCGCAGTCGCTGCGCCTGCATCTGCGCGATCCGGCGCAGCTGACGCTCTCGCGCGAGCGCCGCGCGCTCGGCGCGCTATGTCTGGAGGGGACGCCGGGCGCGCTGTGCACCGGAGCGACCTGGACTCCCGGGGGCTGGTCGGCCTATGTCAGCGCCAGCAAGCTGCCGCTGGCGACACTCACCGCGGGCATGACCCCAGCGGTCGAATATCAAGGCACCCTCGGCGCGTCGCTCGAACTCACCGGCAGCGCCGGTAAGCCGCCGCAGGGCACGCTGCGCATGACGCTTGTGCACGGAGTGCTGTCGCGCAAACTCGTCGGCGGCACGGTCGAGCACACGAGCATCGGCTCCGGGTTGCTCACGGCGGTTGCCGGGCCCGGGACGATTCACGCACGGGCGTCTCTGACCGCCGGCGCGATCGGCACGTTCGACGCCGTGCTCGACATCCGGCGCGGTGCAGCCGATTGGCGCGCGATGCCGCTGACGGGCAGCCTCGAGGCGCGCACCGCCCGGTTGAATCTGGTCTCGCTGTACCTGCCGGGCGTCGATGCCGTCTCCGGGGTGCTGCTCGCGCACGCCACGTTCGGCGGAACGCTCGGGGACCCTCGTCTGCACGGCGCGGTGAAGATCGTCGATGCGTCGGCCGACCTGTACCGCACCAACCTGCAGATGCGCCAACTGTCCCTGACGGCGCAGCTGGTGCAGAGCGGTCTGAGCTTCGTCGGCGCGGCGCAGGTCGGCAAGGGCACCCTGCATGCGACCGGTACGATGGGCTGGCACGATGGGGCGGCGAGCGGCGAGGTGCACCTGCGTGGCACCGATCTGCGCGTGGTGGATCTGCCCGAGGCGCGCATCGATGCCTCTCCGCAGCTCGATTTCCGCCTGGTCGGCCACCGCATCGATGCCACCGGCAAGGTGCACATCACGCATGCGCACATTGCGCCACGCAACTTCAGCGGCGCGGTGCGTACGTCGTCCGACCAGGTGATCGTGGGCGCCGAGTCCTCCAGCGCCGCACACCGCTACCACGTGGTGAGCGTGATCACGTTCGAGCTCGGCCGGGATGTCGACATCGAGACGATGGGCCTCACCGGTCAGTTGAGCGGTGAGATCACCGTCAGCAGCGGACTCGGCCAGGGCACGACCGCCACGGGCGAGCTGTTCGTGCGCAAGGGACAGTATTCCGCCTACGCACGCCGACTGACGATCCAGACCGGCCGGCTGTTCTTCCGCGGCGGTCCGCTCGACAACCCCGGTATCGAGATCCGCGCCGTGCGCCGCTATCCGGACGTGACCGCGGGCATCAACGTCAGCGGCACGCTGAAACAGCCGCAAGTGTCGTTCTTTTCCAACCCGGCGCTCTCGCAGTCGCAGATCATGTCGCTCATCCTGTCCGGCGGCGGCGGCTCGCTGCAGGCCCTGCAGACGACCACCGGCGTGCAGAGCCGCCAGAGCACGGCCGCCAACGAGCTGCTGGCGCAGGGCGGAGCGATCCTGGCGCAGCAACTCGGCTCGCGCATCGGCCTGCCGGACGTGAGCCTGCAGACCGACATGAACAACCAGACCTCCATCGTGCTCGGCAAGTATCTCTCGCCGCGCCTGTACGTCAGCTATGGCGTGGGCCTGACCGAGCAGTTGAGTGCCGTGCGCCTGCGCTACAGCATCGGCAAGCACTGGACGATCCGGCTCGAGGCCGGGCAGGGCAAGCTCGTCGGGCAGACCAAGAGCGGCGAGCTCGGCGGCGCCGACCTGGTGTTCACGGTGACCAAGTGAGGCTTGACGTGCGTGAATTATTATTCATAATACGCGCAAATTTATGCACCTCAGCCGCCCCCATCCGTAACCGCCATGGACGCTCAGCAGCTCGAACGCCGCCAGGCGGTGGTACGCATTCTGCGCAGCGGGGTGGTGCACCGGCAGGAGGACCTGGTGCGGTTGCTGCGCGAGGAGGGCTACGAGGTGACGCAGTCCTCCATCAGCCGCGATCTGCGCGACCTCGGCGTGCTCAAGGCGAGCGGCCGCTACGTGCTGCCGCCAGACGAGGTCTCGCGCACCCAGAGTGATTTCGCGATGCTCGCGCAGTTCGTGCGCGAGCTGAAGCGGGCCGGCACCTCGTTGACGGTGCTGCGCACGACCATCGGCGCCGCCCAGAGCGTCGCGGTCGCGATCGACCGGGCCGAGTGGCCCGAGGTGGCCGGCACCCTCTCCGGAGACGACACGATCTTCATCGCCACCGCCGATGGCCGCGCGCAGGAACAGCTGATCGCGCGGCTGCAGGCGCTCTTTCGGATCTGAACGCATGCCTACAGCCTCGACTTCGGGCGCAGAGCCCATTGTTCTCGCCTATTCCGGCGGCCTCGACACCTCCTTCCTGGTGCCTTGGCTGAAGGAAACGTACGGGCGGCCCGTGATCACGGTCACCGTCGACACTGGCGGCATCGACGCCGAAGCGGCGCGCACGCTCGCCGAGCGCGCCCGCGCGCTCGGCGCGATCGATCATCATCAGGTCGATGCACGCGAGGCGTACTTCGAGCAGGTCCTGCGCTTTCTCATCATGGGCAACGTCAAGCGCGGTCAGCTCTATCCGCTGTGCGTCGGCGCTGAACGGGTCATGCAGGCGCAGACCATCGCGCACATGGCGCGTAAGCTCGGCACCCGCATGATTGCGCACGGCTGCACCGCTGCCGGCAACGACCAGGTGCGCTTCGAAGTCGCCATGCGCACGCTGGCGCCGGACCTGGAAGTGCTCGCCCCGGTGCGCGACCGCGCGTTCAAGCGCGCCGAGGAACTCGCATTCCTGAAGGAACGCGCGCTGCCGGTGCCCCCGTTCGGAGCGGCGTACTCCATCAACCGCGGCCTGTGGGGCGTGACCATCGGCGGGCAGGAAACCCTCACCTCGGGCGGCAGCATTCCGGAGGAGGCGTGGGTGTTGACCCGCGAGGCGTTCAGCCGCGCGCGCCCGGTCGAAACCCACACGATCGCCTTCGAGCGCGGCCGCCCGACCGGCCTCGACGGCCGCTCGCTCACGCCCGTGGCGCTCATCGAGGCGCTCGAGGCGCTCGCCGCGCCGTTCGGCATCGGTCGCGGGATCCATCTCGGCGACACCATCATCGGCACCAAAGGCCGGGTCGCCTTCGAGGCACCGGCCGCCGAAGTGCTGCTCAGCGCACATCGCGAACTGGAGAAGCTGGTGCTCACCCCGCGCCAGCAGCGCATCAAAGATCTGGTGGCGCAGCCGTACGGGGACTGGGTGCACGAGGGGCAGCTGCTCGATCCGGTGTGCCGCGACATCGAAGCGCTGCTCGAATCCTCCCAGGAGCGCGTCAGCGGCACGGTGCGTATCGCTTTGCGCACGGGCAACCTGTTCATCGAGGGCGTCGACTCTCCGTACTCGCTGATGAGCGCCTCGAAGGGTGTCTACGGCGAGGCCGCCGGGGAGTGGACGCCCCAGGATGCGCTCGGATTCTCCAAGATCGTCGCACTCACCGGCGTATTTCACCGCCGCGCCGGGGAACGCGCTGCGGGCGGTGCGGGAGGTCAGTGATATGAGCAACGGCATGCGCAGCGTCGTCGTCGACAAGATCGCCTCGGTGGCCCAGGCCTGCGGCCTCTCGCGAGAGGTGCGCATCGCGCCGGAGATCCCCGCCGAGGAAGGCGTGGTGATCGTCGTCGAGGTGCTCACCAACAAGTCGACGTACAACACCCTGGAGTTGACCAGCGGCCGCATGGCCAAGGTTCGCAAGGGCGACATCGTGGTCGGCGCGCTCGGCCACCGCAAGGCGCTGTTCGGCTACTCCGGGCACATCCCCCCGACGGTCAAGCCGGGCGATGTGATCCAGATGCTCAACATCGGCGGGGTGCTCGGCGCGTGCGACTCGATCAATCCGGACAAGGGCCAGCCGTTCGACTGCCGCGTGCTCGGGGTGGTGCTGCGCTTCCCTTACCTCGGTGAGCGTATCGGCGTGCCGGCCCGCGTCGGCATCCGGCCGCTCGACCAGGCGGCCGCCCTCGAGACGCGCGCCGTCCCGGTCGTGGCGCTGGCCGGTACCTGCATGGAAGCGGGCAAGACCGCCGCGGCCTGCGCCATGATCAGCCGCATGCGCCACCGTGGCCTGACGGTCGATGCGTTCAAGGCCACCGGCGTCTCGCTGCGCCGCGACATCATGGCCATGGAGGATGCCGGCGCGCGCCGCTCGGCGATCTTCACCGACTTCGGCGTCGTCACCACCACCCGGCACAATGGCCCGGCGCTGACCCGCACCATGCTGACGGAGCTGTCCGCCGGCCGGCCCGAGGTCATCGTGTTCGAGCTCGGCGACGGCATTCTCGGCACGTACGGGGTGGATGCCATCCTCGAGTGCCCGGACATCCGCTCCGCGCTCACCGCGGTGGTGCTCTCGGCCAACGACCCGGTCGCTGCCTGGGGCGGGGTGAAGCTGCTGCGCGAGCGCTTCGGGATCGAGCCGTGCGTGGTGACCGGTCCGGCGACTGACAACCAGGTCGGCATCGACCTGATCACCGAGCAGCTGAAGGTCCCGGCCTTCAATGCAATCAGCGATGGCGCCTCGCTCGGTGATCACGTGATGAAGGCCGTGGGACTCGCGGCGGGATCGCCGCGGTGAGCGCAACCATTCCGGCGGTGGTGCTCGGCGGGACCGGGTATGTGGCCGGGGAGCTGTTGCGGCTGCTCGCGGGACATCCGCGTCTGCGGGTCGCGGCGGTCATGTCCGACAGCCAGCCCGGTGAGCCGCTCGCGTCGGCCTTCCCGCACCTCGCCGCGGCGTACGAGCCGATGTGCTTCGAGTCGCAGGAGCACGTGCGCTCGCTGCTGACTCGCGAGCCGGTGTGCGCACTGTTCTCAGCGGCGCCGCACGGGGTGTCGGCGCCGCTGATCGACTCGCTGCTCGGCGCGGCGGCCGCCGCCGGCACCCGGCCACGCGTCGTGGACATCTCGGCGGATTTCAGGTTCCGCTCAGCCGAGGACTACGCCGCGGTCTACAAACACCCGCACGGCGCGCCTGAACGGCTCGGGCAATTCACCTGCGCGGTGCCCGAACATCACGCCGAGCTCAACACCGAGCACGTCGCGCATCCGGGGTGTTTCGCCACGGCGGTGCTGCTCGCCAGCGTGCCGCTGCTCACCCTGGGTCTGGTCCGGCCGCAGCTGTTCGTCGCCGGCGTCACCGGCAGCACCGGCTCGGGCCGCAAGCCCACCGCGGGCACGCACCATCCGGTGCGCCACAGCGACCTGTATGCCTACAGTGCGCTCGCCCACCGGCACGCGCCGGAGATCGCCGCGTGCGCCCGCGCCGCGAGCGGCGTCGCCGCCGAGTTCGCCTTCATCCCGCATTCCGGGCCGTTCGCCCGCGGCATCCACGTGACGGTGCAGGCGAGCCTCGCGCGCCCGCTCGGCACCGCGGAGCTGCTCGGCGTGCTGCGCGAATTCTATGCGCGCGCGCCGTTCGTGCGGGTGCTCGAGGGCGCCCCGCGCATCAAGGACGTCACGGCGAGCAACTACGCCCATCTCGGCGTGGCCAGCGACGGAAGGACCCTCGCGGTCCTGTGCGCCATCGACAACCTGACCAAGGGCGCCGCCGGCGGCGCCGTGCAATGGATGAACCGGATGCTGGGCCTGCCCGAGACCGAGGGTCTCACCGCGCCCGCACCGGGGTGGACCTGACACGAGAATTCCCATGACTGCATCGCCGCATGCGACTTCCGCTCCCGCACCGCACGAGTCCGCGCTCGCGCCCGTGTACGCGCAGTATCCGTTCGAGGTGACTCGCGCCGAGGGCGTCTGGCTCATCGGTCCGGGCGGCGAGCGGGTTCTCGACCTCTACGGCGGGCACGCGGTCGCCGCGCTCGGCTACGGCCACGAGCACTGGAGCGACGCGCTCGCCGAGCAGGCGCGCACCTGCCAGTTCCAGACCAACGCGTTGCCCATGAGCGTGCGCGAGCACGCCGCGCAGCGACTGCTTCAGTTCGCGCAGCTGCCATTCGCCAGCGTCTTCATGGTCAACAGCGGCGCGGAGGCCAACGAGAATGCCCTGCGTTTGGCGCTGCGCATGAGCGGACGGGCGCACGTGGCGGCGGTCGAGGGCGCCTTTCACGGCCGCACCGCGGCGGCCTCGGCCGTCACGTGGGGATCGCAAAGCTGGTACGGGTTTCCGCGCACGCCCTTCGACGTCAGCTTCCTGCCGCGCGGGGATCTGCAGGCGGTCGACGCTGAGGTCACCGAGCGGACCGCGGCCGTCATCGTCGAGCCGGTGCAGGGGCTCGCCGGGGCGGTCGACCTCGGAGCGCCGTATCTGGCCGCGCTGCGCGCGCGCTGCGACGCGGTGGGCGCGCAGCTGATTTTCGACGAGGTGCAGTGCGGATTCGGCCGGGTCGGGGTGCCCTACGCCGCGGGCCTCTACGGTGTGATGCCCGACATGCTCACCACCGCCAAGGCGCTCGGCAACGGCTTCCCGGTCGCTGCGCTGCTGACCTCGGCGCAGGTCTCGGCGACGCTGAAGATCGGGCTGCTCGGCACCACCTACGGCGGTGGCCCGATGGCCTGCGCCGCGCTGCTCGCAACGATCGAGGCCATCCAGTCCGGGCGGCTGCTCGAGAACGTGCGGCGCGTGTCGGCCTACATCCGGCGCACCTGTCTCACCGGGCCGGTGAGCGCCGTGCAGGGCGAGGGCTTTCTGCTCGGGCTGCGCACCCGCCGGCCCGCCAAGCAGATTCAGGCCGAGCTGTTGCGCCGCGGGATTCTCACCGGCACCGCGAGCGATCCGGACGTGGTGCGGCTGCTGCCGCCGTTCATCCTGCAGGAGGCGCAGGTCGATCTGCTGAGCGCAGCGCTGGCGGACCTCGGCGCATGAGACGCCTGCTCGATCTGGCCGACCTGGAGCGCGAGGAGGTGCTCGCGCTGCTCGCGCTCGCCGCGCGGCTGCAGCACAAGGGCGAGCCGCAGGCGCTTGCCGGGAAGATTCTCGGGCTGCTGTTTCTGAACCCCTCGCTGCGCACGCTCGCCTCGTTCCAGGCCGGCATGGCGCGCCTCGGCGGCAGTTCGTTCGTCATTACGCCGGGGCAGGGGACGTGGCAGCTCGAGACGCGTACCGGGGCGGTGATGGACGGCGCGGCGGCGGAGCACGCGCGCGAAGGCATCCCGGTGCTCGCCTCCTACTGCGATGCGCTCGGCATCCGGGCGTTTGCCTCCGGGCAGGATCTGGCCGCCGATCTGGCCGAGACGACGTTCAACACGCTCGCTGAGCTCACCGAGAAGCCGCTGATCAACCTCGAGTCGGCGGTCAACCATCCCTGCCAGGCGCTGGCGGACTGGAAGACGCTCGATGACCTGGCCGTGGCGCCGACGGGGCGGTTCGTCCTCTCCTGGGCGTATCATCCGCGGCCGCTGCCGCTGGCGGTGCCCGCAGCGGTGCTGCACATGGCGGCCCTGCGCGGCATGGAGGTCGTGGTGCTGCGGCCCGAGGGGTTCGCGCTGCCCGAGCCCATCATGGCCAAGGCGCGCCGTGCCGCAGCGCTCGCCGGCGGATCGGTGCGCGAGAGCGAGGATCGGCGCGAGGCGCTCGCCGGCGCTCAGGTCCTCTACGTGAAGGAATGGGCCGCCACCTCGTGCTACGGCGATGCGGCCGAGGATGCGCGCCGGCGCGCCGCGCTCACCGACTGGTGCGTCCGCGAGGACTGGTTCGAGCCGGCCGCGCGCGACTGCCGTCTGATGCACTGTCTGCCCGTGCGCCGCAACGTCGCGATCGCGGACGAAGTGCTCGACGGTGCGCGCAGTATCGTGCAGCACGAGGCGTACAATCGCCTCACGGTCCAGATGGCGGTGTTGTACCGCCTGCTGAAGGGGCTGTAACCCAGCCATGTGTTCGTTCGCTTAAGACTCAGGGGCTCCTCACCGCAATGATCATGCAACCCGCCGACCAGGCATTGGCCATCCGTGCACTGAAAAGCGCCGCACCCTACATCCGCATGTACCGCGGCAAGACCTTCGTGGTGAAGGCCGGCGGCGGCGTATTCGGCGATGACGACTCGACTCGCGCGCTCATCGAACAGATCGCGATCCTGCATTACTTCGGCGTGCGCGTCGTATTCGTGCACGGCGGCGGGCCGCAGGTCACCGAGCTGGCGCGCGCCCTCGGCGTCAACTCGCGCATGGTCGAAGGCCGCCGGGTCACCGACCGGGAAGCGATCGACGTCACCGCGATGGTGCTCAACGGCACGATCAACACCGGCATCCTCGCCATCTGCCGGGAGCTGAACATCGAGGCGGTTGGCGTGAGCGGCGTCGACGCCGGCCTGATCCGCGCGCACCGTCGCCCGCCGGTGCGGCTGGCCTCGAGCGGTGAGATCCTCGACTATGGCTTCGTCGGCGACATCGACGCGGTCGATCCGACCGTGCTCAACAAGCTGCTCGACAACGGTCTGATGCCGGTCGTGAGCCCGCTGTCGGCCGACGACGACGGTGTTCTGCTCAACGTCAACGCCGATACGGTCGCCGCGGCGCTGGCCGCGGCGCTCGATGCCGAGAAGATGATCCTGTGTACGGGCGCACCGGGCATCCTCGCGAACCTCGAGGATCCTGGTTCGCTCATTTCCTACACGGACCTCGAAGGGCTCGCCCGGCTGCGCGAGGACGGCGCGATCGGCGATGGCATGCTGCCGAAAGCTACGGCGATCGAGGCGGCGATCCGCGGCGGTGTGCGGCGCGTGCACGTGGTGTCCTACCAGGCGCCCGAAGGCATCCTCGGCGAGGTGTTCACCAACGAGGGGACCGGGACGCTGATCGTCGAGGACATCGATGCGCTGACGCCGGCTGAACAGAGCAGCGCAGGGGCGTAGTCATGAGCCGGCTGTGGGACAAGGGTGCGCCGCTCGATGAGCGCGTACTGCGCTACACCGCCGCAGAGGACTACGGACTCGATGAGCGCCTGGTGGCCTATGACGTGCGCGCCTCGATCGCGCACGCCGAGATGCTCGGCGCGCAGGGACTGCTCGGGGCCGATGATCTCACCGCCATCCGCACCGGGCTGACTGCGCTCGCCGCCGAGCACGAACGCGGGCTGTGGCGCATCGAGCTGGCCGACGAGGATGGTCAGACCGCGCTCGAGCGCCGGCTCACCGAACGCATCGGGCCGGCCGGCGGCCGGGTTCATCTGGGGCGCTCGCGCAACGATCAGGTGCTGACCGCGCTCAGGCTGTATCTGCGCGACGCGGTCGAGCGGCTGCACGCCGGTGCCGTCGACGTTGCCGAGGGCCTCGAGCGCCTCGGGGCGCGCGAGGCGGCCACCGCACTGCCCGGCTACACGCACATGCAGCAGGCCATGCCGAGCTCGGTCCCGTTGTGGGCCGGCGGGTTCGCCGCGGAGATCCGCGATGACGCCGAGGCGCTGCGCCACGTGCACCGCCGCCTCGCGAAGAGCCCGCTCGGCTCGGCGGCCGGTTACGGAACGCCCGGGCTGCCGCTCGACCGGGACGCCACGCGTGCCGCCCTCGGATTTGCCGAGGTGCACGAACCGGTCACGGCGGTGCAGCTCTCGCGCGGCAAGGCCGAGGCGGAACTGCTCTTTCACCTTTGCCTGCTGATGCAGGATCTGGGGCGACTGGCCGCCGACGTGCTGCTCTTTTATACGCAGGAGTTTGCGTTCGTCGAGCTGCCCGAGGCCTTCACCACCGGGTCCTCGATCATGCCGCAGAAGCGCAATCCGGACGTGTTCGAACTGATCCGCGGCCGCTCCGCCACCGCCCAGGCTTGCCTTACCGAGGCGCTCGCGGTGTGCGCGAAACTGCCCTCCGGTTACCAGCGCGACCTGCAGCTGTTGAAATTCCCGCTGTTCCGCGCCATCGACGTGGCCGAGGAAACGCTCGGCATCCTGCCGGCCGCGCTCGAGGCGATGCGGTTCCGGCCGGAGCGGATCGCGCTCGATCCGGCCATCCACGCGGCCGAGCAGGCCAACCGCCTGGTGGTGCGCGAGGGTATTCCGTTCCGCGACGCCTACCGGCGCGTCGCGGCGGAACTGAAAGGGTCGCGCTGAACCCGGCGCCGGCGGTTGCGGGGCTCGCCGGCGCACGGCATCCGCACAGGAGCGCCAGACCGATGAATGCAGCACAACATCCGAGCGGACCGCGCGTCGGTCACTGGATCGGCGCGGGCGTTCGCGAGGAGGGCGAGCGCTTCGGACCGGTCTTCAATCCCGCCACCGGTGAGTGCATCCGCCACGTGCCGCTCGCCGATGCCCGGCTCGTCGATGCCGCCGTGCAGGCCGCTGCGGCCGCCGCGCCCGCCTGGGCCGAGACCCCGCCGGTGCGCCGTGCCCGGGTGCTGAACCGCTTTCTCGGTCTGCTCAACGCGCACCGTGAGGCGCTGGCGCGCCTGATCACCGAGGAGCACGGCAAGGTGCTCTCCGATGCGCGCGGCGAGGTGATGCGCGGCAT
>Ga0315298_1000272_pt1 | contig 103081 bp, 89 predicted proteins | sample WHS_1_MG_FD_203077 | JGI IMG/M metagenome (GOLD analysis project Ga0315298, IMG submission 203077) | Extremophilic microbial mat communities from Washburn Hot Springs, YNP, Wyoming, USA - WHS_1_MG | ecosystem: Environmental > Aquatic > Thermal springs > Hot (42-90C) | place: USA: Wyoming...
CCGAGGCGTTCGATGGTTTCGCGCATGGTCTCGACCATGCCGACCAGACGGAAGGTGCCGATATGGGGGTGGGCGACGGTGAGGATTTCGGCGGGCGCGCCGGCGGCGACGAATTCGGTGAGGACTTTGCGGCCGAGATGGTTGGGGTCGCTGATCTGGCTGTAGAGCTTGCCGTCCGAGAAGGTCCCTGCCCCGCCTTCGCCGAACTGGACGTTGGATTCCGGCGTGAGGATACCGCGCCGCCAGAAGGCCCAGGTGTCTTTGGTGCGTTGGCGGACCGGTTTGCCGCGTTCCAGGATGATCGGGCGGAGACCAGCTTGGGCGAGGATGAGCGCGGCGAACAGGCCGCAGGGGCCGGTGCCGATGACGATCGGGCGCGTGGATGCGGGACGGGTGGATGCGGGGCGGATGGCGGGGGGTTTGTAGGTGGTGTCGGGCGTGGGGCGGATGTGGGGGTGGTTGCGGGCGAGGATTTCCGGCTCGCCTTCGGTTTCGGCATCGATCGTGTAGGTCAGTTTGATCGCGGATTTGCGGCGGGCGTCGATCGCGCGGCGGGCGATGGTGAAGCGGCTCGGAACGGCCGGGGCGAGGCGTGCGGCGACCGCGGCGGCGAGGTCGGCCTCGGAATGGTCGAGCGGGAGGATGATTTCGGTAAGGCGGAGCATGGGTTGCATGTTTAGACGGTCCGGTGCGCGCTTGCCATGCCGGGGCGGAATAGCCACAAGGCGGAGATGGCCCCTCCCCTGCTGAATTTACAGAATATCCGGCTTTCGCTCGGCGCATCGCCCTTGCTCGATGGGGCGGAGATTGGGGTGGGGGCAGGTGAGCGGATTTGTCTGGTCGGGCGGAACGGTTCGGGCAAGTCGACGCTGCTGAAAATCGCTGCCGACATGATCGGTGCGGATGGCGGGACGCGGTTTTTGCAGCCGGGGGCGACGTTGCGATATCTGCCGCAGGAGCCGGATCTGACCGGGTTTGCGACGGTGATGGATTACGTTCTGGATGGGCTGGATGCCGAGACCGACGGGCATCGGGCCCGGGGGCTGCTGGACCAGCTCGGGTTGAGCGGGGCGGAGACCACGGCGCGGCTTTCGGGCGGCGAGGCGCGGCGGGCGGCGATTGCGCGCGTGTTGGCACCGGCACCTGACGTGCTGTTGCTGGATGAGCCGACCAATCACCTCGATCTGCCCGCGATCGAATGGCTGGAGGCGGAGTTGCGCGGCTCGCGCGCCGGGATCGTGCTGATCAGCCATGACCGGCGGCTGCTGGAGAAAGTGTCGCGCAGCATCGTCTGGTTGGATCGGGGGCGCACCAGCCGGATCGACCGGGGGTTCGCGCATTTCGAGACGTGGCGCGACGAGGTGTTCGAGCAGGAGGCGCGGGATGCGCAGAAGCTCTCGCGTGAGATTGCCCGCGAGGAAGACTGGATGCGCTATGGCGTGACGGCGCGGCGCAAGCGAAATGTCCGGCGGGTCGCGGAACTGGCCGGATTGCGCGAGAAGAAGCGGGAGGAAAAGCGGGACAGCCGCGAGTTGCAGGTGAGCGCGAGCGCGGCGTCCCTGTCCGGCAAGATCGTGATGGATGCCAAGGGAATTTCGAAATCCTATGGCGATCAGGTCATCATTCGCGATCTGACGCTGCGGGTGCTGCGCGGCGACCGGCTGGGCATCGTCGGGCCGAACGGGGCGGGCAAGACGACGCTGCTGCGCTTGCTGACGGGGCAGGATCAGCCGGATGCCGGGACTATCAAGCTTGGGACCAATCTGGCGGTGGCGACGCTGGATCAGCAGCGCGCGGCGCTCGACCCCGCGACGACGCTCGCCGATACGCTGACCGGGGGCAAGAGCGATCTGGTGGAAGTGGGCGGGGAATCGCGCCATGTGATCGGGTATATGAAGGATTTTCTGTTCCGGCCGGAGCAGGCGCGCACGCCGGTGGGCACGCTATCGGGCGGAGAGCGCGGGCGGTTGCTGCTCGCGGCGATATTGGCGAAACCGTCGAACCTGCTGATCCTGGATGAACCCACCAACGATCTCGATCTGGAGACGCTCGATATATTGCAGGACATGCTGAGCGAGTATGCCGGGACGATCCTGCTGGTCAGCCATGATCGTGATTTTCTCGACCGGGTGGCGACCTCGACCTTGGCGGCGGAAGGCGATGGGCGCTGGGTGGAATATGCCGGCGGGTATTCAGACATGCTGGCGCAGCGCGGCGAGCGCGGGCGCGAGGCGGCGGCGGTGCGCAAGGCCGGGCCGGTGGCGAAGCGGGCGAACGAAAAAGCCGCGTTTTCGTTCAAGGACCGACATCGGCTGAAAGCATTGAACGAGGAGATGGCCGCGGTGCAGGGCCGGATCGACACTCTGGAGGCGACGTTCGCGGATACCGAGTTGTTCACCAGGCAGCCGGAGCAGTTTCAGGGGAATATGACGGCGCTGGCAGGGCTGCATGAGCGGATGGGCGTGTTGGAGGCGGAGTGGCTGGAGTTGGAGATGCGGCGGGAGAGCGTTGAAGGGTAAGAAAGGAAGGCTTCTTTTTTGTAAAAAAGAAGCAAAAAACTTTTTGACTCGGGGCCGGAGACTGCGGCGCATAAGTGGCTCAGACCAAGCGAATAAAAGTTTTTTGGTTCTTTTTTACAAAAAAGAACCGCTTAACTTTCCTTACCGAGCGCCGGCGAGACCTTGATTGTGATACTCCGCGCGATCACCAGCACGATGACCAAGATGCACAACGCCACCAGATCGCGCGAGGAGAATTTCTGGGCGTAGAGTTTGATCAGGATTTCGCGCAGGGAGAACACGATGGTGACATCCAGCAGGGTCGAGAGGCGGATGCGGCGGGTGCGGGCGTAGTCCATGAAGGTGTTGAACAGCTCGATCAGGATGACGACGTCGAGGATGCGTTCGACCAAAGTACGGAGTTCGAATCCGTCGACCTTGGCGGGGCGGAGGTCGGGGAACAGGTGGATGGTGGTGACCACGGCTTCGACAAAGGCGAAGCCGAGGGCGATGAGCATCAGCGGGATGACGCCGATGATCACCGCGTCCACCGCGATATCGTAGCCGCGAAAGATCAGGGCGCGCCAGCGGAGCCGGGGCTTGGGTTCAGAGGCCACGGGCCGCCATGGCGTCGGCGATTTCATCGATTGCGCTGGTGGCTTCGGGGATGATGCGGCCCATGGTGATGAACCCGTGGATCTGGCCGGGGAAGCGCCGCACCGTGACCGGGACGCCGGATGCGATGAGGGTGCGGGCGTAGTCTTCGCCTTCGTCGCGCAGCGGGTCGAAGCCGGCGGTGATGATCAGGGCGGGCGGCAGATTGGCGTGGTGGGCGGCGCGGATGGGTGAGGCGCGCCAGTCGTTGGTGTCGTCCTGACTGCGGAGATAGTGGTTGCGGAAATAGATCATGGTTTCGCGGGTGAGGCCGTAGCCTTCGGCGAATTCCTGCTGGCTCGGCGAGGTCATGGACATGGCGATCGAGGGATAGATGAGGGCTTGCAGGGCGAGGACCGGGCCGTGATTGTTGCGCGCATCGATTGCGACGACGGCGGCGAGGTTGCCTCCGGCGCTGTCGCCACCGATGGCGAGGCGGTTCGGGTCGATGCCGAGACCAACCGCGTTGGCGGCGACGAAGGCGGTGGCATCGATCGCATCGTCGGCGGCGGCGGGGAATTTGTGTTCGGGGCCCATGCGGTAGTCGACCGCGACGATGACGGCGCCGGTGCGCTGGGCAAGCTGGCGGCAGACGACGTCGTGGGTGTCGAGATCGCCGATCACCCAGCCGCCGCCGTGGAGATAGACCATTCCGGCGCGGGGGGCGGAATCGGTGCCGTCACGATAGAGGCGGAGCGGGATGGCGCCGTTGCGGCCGGGGGCGGTGAGATCGCGGATTTCGGCGAGGGCGGGCGGTTCGGGGCTCAGCGCGGTGCGGGCGGCGCGGTAGGCGAGGCGCGCCTGTTCGGGGGTGAGGGTATGGGTGGCGGGGGCGCCGGAAAGGCGGATCATGTCGAGCACTGTAGCGGCGCTGCGGTCGAGTTCGGCCATGGGCAGGTCTCCGTGGTTCAGGATGCGACCAGCAGACCGTCGCGCAGGATGATGGTGCGGTCCATGCGGGCGGCGAGGTCGGGGTTGTGGGTGGCGATGAGGGCGGCGATGTTTTCGCCGCGAACGGCGCGGAGCATTTCGTTGAACACGATATCGGCGGTCGCGACGTCGAGATTGCCGGTGGGTTCGTCGGCGAGCAGGAGTTTGGGGGCGTTGGCCATGGCGCGCGCGATGGCGACGCGCTGACGTTCGCCGCCGGAGAGCTTGCCGGGCAGATGGTTGGCACGATTGGTCAGGCCGAAAGCGGCGAGAAGGGTGGCGGCGCGGGCCTCGGCATCGGTGCGGGATTTGCCGGCGATCATTTGCGGGATCGCGACGTTTTCGAGGGCGGTGAATTCGGCGAGCAGGTGGTGGGATTGGTAGACGAAGCCGATTTCATCGCGGCGGAGGCGGGTGCGTTCGGAATCCGAAAGCCGTCCCGTGTCGATGCCGCCGATCCGGATCGTGCCGGAATCGGCCCCTTCGAGCAGGCCGGCGAGATGGAGCAGGGTGGATTTTCCCGAGCCCGACGGGGCGACCAGGGCGGTGATTTCACCGGCGCGCAGCGTGAGGTCGGCCCCGCGCAGGATGTGGAGTTGTTCGTCGCCGCTGCCGAAAGTGCGGGTGACTTTATCGAGGGTGAGGATGTCACTCATGGCGGAGGGCCTCGACCGGGTCGGTGCGGGCGGCGCGCCAGCTCGGGTAGATGGTGGCGGCGAAGCACAGGGCGATGGCGAGGAGGACGACTTCGATCACCTGGCTCCATTCGAGTTTCGCGGGCAGGGATTCGAGATAGTAGACGGTGGGGTTGAACAGCTGGGTGCCGGTGATGTTCTGGATGAACATGCGGATGTTTTCGATATAGGTGCAGAAGACGACGCCGAGGCCGAAGCCGATGACCGTGCCGAGCACGCCGACCGAGGCGCCGACCATGAAGAAGATCCGCAGGACCGAACCGGACGATGCGCCCATGGTGCGCAGGATCGCGATATCGGCGGTCTTGTCCTTGACCATCATGATCATGGACGAGACGACGTTGAAGACGGCGACGATGATGATGAGGGTGAGGATCAGGAACATCACGTTGCGTTCGACGTTGACGGCGGCAAAGAAGGCGTTGTTGCTGTCCTGCCAGTCGACCACGTTGACCGGCGTGCCGGACAGGGCTTGCGGGATGGCGGCTTTGATCGGGCCGTCCTTGTCGGGGTTTTTCACGAAGAGCTGGATCTGGGTTGCGGCATCAGGCGCGCGGAACAGGGTTTGCGCGGCCTTGAGCGGCAGGAAGACGAAACTGGAATCGTACTGCGCCATGCCGGTCTGGAAGATGGCGGTGACGTGGAAGCTCTCGATCCGGGGGATGGTGCCGATGATGGTCGCGTTGCCCTGCGGCAGGACCAGGGTGATGGTGCCATCGAGCGGGATGCCGAGCTGGGTGCCGACGCCTGCGCCGATCGCGACGTCGTTGCCGGAAAAGCCCTTGAGGGTGCCTGAGATGATGTGATGCGAGACGGTCTTGAGGTCGGCGAGGCCGGAGGGCTGGATGCCGCGGGCAACACCGCCGATCGCGCCGCCGTGCGGGCCGGTCATCAGCACCTCGCCCTGCACGATCGGAATGGCGCTGATGACGCCGGGGATTTTCATGAGTTTGCCGGCGGCGGCATCGTACTGGCTGATGTTGTGGCCCGCGCCATAGACGCCGATATCGCCATTCAGGCCGAGGATCTGGGCGAGGAGTTCCTGACGGAAGCCGTTCATCACGCTCATCACGATGATCAGGGTGGCGACGCCGAGGGCGATGCCGATCAGGGAGAAGATCGCGATGATCGAGACGAAGCGCTCACCCTTGCGGGCACGCAGGTAGCGGAAGGCGACGCGGCGCTCGAAGGCGTTGAACATCAAGCCAGCACTTTCGCGAGCGCATCGTCGAGGGAGAGTTCGGCGCGTTCGCCGGTCCGGCGGCGCTTGAGTTCGACCTGATTTTTGGCGGCACCGCGCGGTCCGACGATGAGTTGCCACGGATGGCCCATCAGATCGGCGTCGGCGAATTTTTCGCCGGCGCGGGCGTCGCGGTCGTCATAGAGGGCGGCGTCGCCGAGGCGGGCGTAGAGGTCTTCGCAGAGTTTGTCGGTGGTGGCGTCGCCCTGGCGGAGGTTGAGGATGGCGGCGCGGAACGGCGCGACGGCATCGGGCCAGATGATCCCGGCGTCATCGTGGCTGGCTTCGATGATCGCACCGGTGAGGCGCGAGACGCCGATGCCGTAGCTGCCCATTTCGGGGTGGATTCTCGCGCCGTCCGGGCCGACGACGGAGAAGCCCATTTTTTCGCTGTATTTGGTGCCGAAGTAGAAGATCTGGCCAACTTCGATACCCCTGCCCTCGCGGCGGTCGGGCTCCGGGATTTTGGCCCAGGCTTCGGTATCGTGTTTTTCATCGGTCGCGGCGTAGAGCGTGGTCATCTGGTCGAAGAAGGCGTCGAGGTCGGCCTGGGTGTCGTAATTATAGGTGTCGTTGCCGAGGTCGATCGATTCGAAGGCTTTATCGTAGAACACGCCGCTTTCGCCGGTCGGGGCGAGGATGTGGAATTCGTGGGAGAGATCGCCGCCGATCGGGCCGGTATCGGCGCGCATCGGGATGGCGCGGACGCCCATGGTGCGGAAGATCCGCATGTAGGACAGCATCATGCGGCGATAACTTGAGACAGCGGCTGCGTAGTCGAGATCGAAGCTGTAGCCGTCCTTCATGTAGAATTCACGGCCGCGCAGGACGCCGAAGCGGGGGCGGACCTCATCGCGGAATTTCCACTGGATCTGGTAGAGCATCTGCGGCAGGTCGCGGTAGGATTGCACCGACTCGCGCATGATGGCGGTGAGCATTTCCTCGTTGGTCGGGCCGTAGAGCATCTCGCGGTCGTGACGGTCGCGGATGCGGAGCATTTCCGGCCCGTAGGCGTCGTACCGCCCGCTTTCGCGCCAGAGATCGGCGGATTGGATGGTCGGCATCAGGATTTCCTGCGCCCCTGCCCTCGCCTGTTCGGCACGGACGATGTTCGCGATGTTGTGCAGCACGCGCAGGCCGCTCGGCAGCCAGGCATAGATGCCGGCGGATTGCTGGCGGATCATCCCGGCGCGGAGCATCAGGCGGTGCGAGACGATCTGCGCCTCGGCGGGGGTTTCCTTGATGGTGGGGATGAGCGAGCGGGAGAGGCGCATGCGATGTCCTGAGCGAGTGGTTGGTGCCCGTTCTCCTACAGCGGCACGGAGCCCTCGGCCAGAGCCTCGGCACGGGCGGGGTCGAGCCGACGGTTAAGGGCGACACGGGCGGGTTTTTCGATCAGAAGGTGCAGGACGATGCCGAGGGCGAAGGTGAGCGCGATCAACAGGCCGGAATAGGCGAGCGGATCCGTGGCCGGGGGCTCGTGCAGGCGGCGAAACAGTTGCGAGGTGACCAGTTCGGCGGGGGCGAAGCTCATGTAGAGCGGGTAGGAGATCACGCCGATGTAATGAAGAGGCTTGATGCGGCCGAGATAGGCGGGTTTTTCGGCGTCGCCCTGCATAGCGAAGCCGTAGAGCATCAGCCAGAGACCGAAGACGGTCATGGCATCGTGACCGGCCCAGGCGAAGGCGGCGGCGACGAGGGCACCCACGAGGCCGATTGCCGCGCCGTTCGCTTCATCGGCGAAAAGCGGGACCGCGATCGTGGTGATCATGCCGGCGATGAACTCGGGAAAGAAGCGCAGCATCGAGGCGCCGAAGGTGAGGTTGAGCCCATGGTAGTGGAACGAGACCACACACAGGATGAACAGGCAGAGCGGCAGCGCCGCGATGACCGCCATATAGTAGAACCGGCTGAAGCTCACAACGATGAAGGGGAAGATCAGGTAGCCGGCCCATTCCGTGCTGATCGACCATGAGGGGTAGTTCCAGGTCCAGTGATGCAGGAACCCCCAGCTTTGGACCAGCAACAGATTGTCGATCAGGGCGATGGAGCCGAAGCGGTCCGGCTGGCGCGGGACAATGCCGATGGCAAGGCCGCCGATGAAGATCGCGCCGAGCAGGACGATCACTGCGAGGTGGACCGGATAGAGACGCGCGAGGCGTTTGCCCCAGAAATGGGTGATGCCCTGGCGGGTCATGGGAATTTTATCATCGACGCGGGCGAGGATCAGGCCGGAGAGGACGAAGAACCCGTCGACGCCGAGATAGCCCTTGTCGATGATCGCGCCGAGCGGGCCGAGATGGCGGCTGAACTGGGCATGGAGGTTGATGTGATAGGCGAAGACCCAGAGCGCGAAAATCGCGCGGCAGGCGGTAAGATCCGTCAATTCGCGTGATTTGTTCATCATTTGGGACTAATGCCAGAAAAAAGCCCGCCGACCAAAGGGCCAGCGGGCCAAGTTCAGGGAGGAAACGCCAGTCACACGGCAGAATGAAGAACCAACCTTCACTCTATGGCGCATGATGCGTCGCAACATGGGTCGGCGTAAAGCAAAATCGTCGCCGAAAACTGACAAAAAACGGCCATTCATACATAAAATGACCTTTTCTTAGGCACAAGTGACCACGATTCTGTGACGATGGGTATAAAATGGTCAACCAACCTGGATGACGTGGACATCGACCATCGGGCGCTTGCCGAATCGGCGACCGAGCACCCGGCGCAGCGCGGATTGGGCGGCTTCCTTCACCGCGCGGCGATCGGCCCGCAGACTGGCCGGGAGTTCCTCGAAACTCGCGACGAAATCGGATGCGAGGGCGGCGATCGCGGCATCGTCGGTATCGAACAGGCCGGGGGCGGTGATCTGGGCATCGCCCTTGACCCGTCCCGAGGGGTCGACCGCGATGCTGCCGATGACGACGCCGTTGAACATCATACGGCGCCGTGCGGCCATGACGCCGCCCTGCATCGGAACCAGACGATCGCCATCGACTGCGAGGCGGCCGACCGGCACGGAGTCGATGACTTCCGGTTCGCCCGGCCCGAGGCGGACGACATCGCCATCCTCCAGCAGCAGCGAGGAGATGCCTTCGGCCTCGGCGAGATCGGCCTGGGCGGCCATGTGGCGCCATTCGCCATGGGTGGGGATGATGTAGTTCGGGCGGACGAGGCGGTAGAGGCGGCGGAGTTCGTCGCGCGCCGGGTGGCCCGAGACGTGGACCATGTGGTCGTCCGCGGTCATGACATTGACGCCGGCGCGGACCAGATCGTCCTGCACCGCGCCGATCGCGCGTTCGTTGCCGGGAATCTGGCGCGAGGAGAAAATCACGGTATCGCCTTCGCCGAGGGCGATGTTGCGGTGGGTGTCGGCGGCGATGCGGGCGAGGGCCGAGCGTTTCTCGCCCTGGCTGCCGGTGGCGAGGATCAGGAGGTTGTCGTCGGGGATGCGGCCGGCTTCGTCCTCGGGGACGAAATCGGGGAGATCCTGAAGGTAGCCGACTTCCTGTGCCGCTTCGACGTATTTGGCGAGGCTGCGCCCGACCAGGGCCACATGGCGATCGGCGGCGACGGCGGCTTTCACCACCGAATCGATCCGGGCGATGTTGCTGGAGAAGCAGGTGACGACGACCCTGCCCTTCAGCCCGGCGATCAGCGCGGTCATGCTTTTGCGGACCGTGGCTTCGGAGCCGGAATGGCCTTCGACCATGGCGTTGGTGGAATCGGAAATCATGGCGAGGACGCCTTTGTCGCCCAGGGCCTGCAGGGCGGCTTCGTCGGTCGGCGGGCCCACCAGCGGTTCGGGGTCGAGCTTCCAGTCGCCCGTATGCAGGATGGTGCCGACCCGGGTGGTGATGGCCAACGCCTGCGCTTCGGGGGTGGAGTGCGCCATGCGGATGTATTGCAGGTCGAAGCCACCGACCTTGAATGCCGAACCAGGTGCGGTTTCGTGGATTTTCACGGTGCGGAGCAGACCCGCTTCGCTGAGCCGGTAGCGGATCAGGGCGGCGGTGAAGGGGGTTGCGTAGATCGGGCAGCGCAGACTGTCCCAGATGCGGGCGATGCCGCCGATATGGTCTTCATGGGCGTGGGTGATGACGAGACCGCAGATACGGTCGCGGTTGGCCTTCAGATAGGCGGGGTCGGGGACCAGCAGTTCGGCTTCGGGGGCTTCCGGCCCGGCGAAGCCCATGCCGCAATCGACGACCAGGAGATCGTCGTCGATGCCATAGACGTTGAGGTTCATCCCGATCTCGCCGGTGCCGCCGAGCGGTGTGAAGGTGAAGCCGGTGTTGGATTTCGGGGCTGGTTTCTTGGTCATTCGTAGCGGTCTTTCATGATCAGTCGTTGTCCGGCTCGCGGTTGCGCAATGGCGGGGATGGATTGCGCAGGCTGAGCAGGCGCAATCCTTCAAGGGTGAGATCGGGGTCGGTGCGCTCGATGCGCGCACTTCCCTCGGCGATGAGGGGGGCAAGGCCGCCGGTGGCGATGACCTTCATCCGCGCGCCGAATTCGTTTTCGATCCGGGTGATGAGACCTTCGACGAGGCCGACATAGCCCCAGTAGATGCCCGAGCGCATGGCCGGGATGGTCGAGGTGCCGATGACGCGCTGCGGGCGGCCGATGCCGATGCGCGGCAGGCGGGCAGCCGCCTGGTGGAGGGCCTCGACCGAAAGGTTGATGCCGGGCGCGATGGCACCCCCGACATAGGCACCGGTTTCATCGACGACGTCGAAGGTGGTGGCGGTGCCGAAATCGACCACGATCAGTGGACCGGCGTAGGTTTGATGGGCTGCCAGCGCGTTGAGCAGGCGGTCGGCGCCGACTTCGTGAGGATTATCGACCTTGATGGCGAAACCCCAGTCGAGCGTGGCGTTGGCGATCAGCGGTTCGATGCCGAACCAGTCGCGGCACAGGCGGCGCAGGTGATAGAGCGCGGCGGGAACCACCGTGCCGATCACCGCATCGTGCAGACTGGCAATGGCGATGCCGTTGCGGTCGAGCAGGAAGCCGAGCCAGACGCCGTATTCATCCGAGGTGCGCTGCGCATCCGTCGCGATGCGCCAAGTGCCACGCCATGCGCTGCCGTCATGGACGGCGAAGACGATGTTGGTGTTGCCGGCGTCGATCACCAGTCTCATGCGGTGCGGGGCCTCTGTCATGACAGGGCGATGTCGCCGCTGCGGATGGTGGTTATCGTTTCACCCTGTCGGAGCAACAAACTGCCGTCCGCGTCAATCCCCGCGAAAATTCCGGCGATCCGCCCGGCATCGACCGCAAGGGCGGTGCCAGGCGGGTGAGCGCGGGTCTGCCAGGCGGCGCGGAGGGTTTCGCCGCGATCGGCGGTGAGGCTGCACTGCCAGTGATCGAGCCGGGCACAGAGCTTCGGCGCAAGCCCGGCAGGGGTGATGTGGCCGCCGAGGGCAGCGAGGCTGGTGGTGATGCGCCCCGGGATGTCGGGGGCGAAAGCGAGGTTGATGCCGATGCCGATGACCAGGGTGGTGAGGATGGCGTGCTCGATCGTGGCGTCGATCAGGATGCCGGCGAGTTTGGCGTTATGCGCCATCACATCGTTCGGCCATTTGAGGGTGAGCGGCGATGGCGCGGGCAGGACAGGGTCGAGCGCATCGATGATGGCGAGGCCGGAGAGCAGGGCGAACATGCTGCCCTGACTGGCGGGGACGTTGGGGCGGAGCAGGGCGGAGGCGTAGAAATTACCCGGTGGGGAGGACCATACGCGTCCGGCGCGGCCACGCCCCGCAGTCTGTTCCGCCGCGACGATCAGCAGCCGGTCGGGTTCGCCGTGGCGTGCGCGGGTGGTGCAAGCATCCGAGGTGGAGGCGATGGTCTCGACATGTTCGATCCGCCACGGGGAAAGACGTGTCAAAATCCCTGGCTCGGAAACAGGGCGCGGGCCGCCAGCGAGGTGATGGTGGAAAGCGGCGCCGGGTAGAACACGAACAGGGTGGTGACCACGGCGCTGATCCCGATGACGAGGTTGACGCCGGCGGTGCGCGCATCGAAACCCGGCGAACCGGCATCGAAATACATCACCTTGATGACCCGGAGATAATAGAAGGCCGCGATCACGCTGGTGATGATGCCGATGATGGCGAGGATGTCGAGATGGGCGTCGATCGCGGCGGCGAAAACGTAGAATTTGCCGAAGAAGCCCGAAAGCGGCGGGATACCGGCCATCGACCACATCATGATCGCCAGCACCAGGGCGTAGCGCCCATCCTCCCCGGCCATGCCGGCAAGATCGGCGATGCGTTCGACCGGGCGGCCGTTGCGCGACATTGCGACGATGCAGCCGAAAGTGCCGAGCGACATCACGAGGTAGATCGCGAGATAGATCAGCGTGGCGCGGACGCCGAAACTGGTGCCGGCGGCGAGGCCCATCAGCGCGTAGCCCATGTGGCCGATCGAGGAATACCCCATCAGGCGCTTGATGTTGCTCTGGCCGATCGCGCCGAAGGCACCGATGATCATGGAGGCGGCCGCAAGGATTTCGACCAGATCCTGCCATTGGGCGAATAGCGGGGCGAAGGGGCCGAGCATGATGCGCAGCAGGAGGGCGAAGACCGCGATTTTCGGGGCGGTTGCGAAGAAGGCGGTGACAGAGGTGGGTGCGCCCTCGTAGACATCGGGGGTCCACATATGGAACGGCGCGGCGGAGATCTTGAAGGCGAGACCGACCAGAACGAAGACCAACCCTAGAGTTGAGCCGAGCGAGACGGTAGTGTGGCCGGTCATGGCACCGGCAAAGCCGTGGGCGATGCCGGAAAAGCCGGTGGTGCCCGAATATCCGTAGACCAGCGAGATGCCGTAGAGCAGCAGGCCCGACGAGAGCGCGCCGAGAATGAAGTATTTCAGCCCGGCTTCGGACGAGCGGAGATTGGTGCGGGCGAAAGCAGCGAGGACGTAGAGGGCGAGCGACATGATCTCGAAGCCGAGATACAGCGTCAGCAGATTGTCCGCCGAGACCAGCACGATCATGCCGACCACGGCGAAGATGATCAGGACCGGGTATTCGAAGCGGGTGATGCCGGTGCGCTGGTTGAAGGCAACCGAAAGCGACAGCGCGCCGGCAGCGCCGAGCAGGACCAGTATATCGGCGAACCGGGTGAAATCGCTGGTGACGAACAGCCCGTGTAGGATCGCGCCGTCCGGCGCGATGAAGAGCAGGCGGGCGGTGATCACGAGGACCACGATGGCCGAGCCGGTAATCGCGAAACTGTGGTCGCGCGCGGTGAAGACGCCGGACATCAGCATGATCATGCCCGCAATCGCGAGAACGAGGATCGGGAGCATGGTGTAGAACACGGTCATCGAATTGCTCATGGCCGGGCCATCGCCAGGGTGGCCTGCTGCTGGAGCGCGGCGACATGGGCATGGACCAGATCGGTCACCGCGTTATGAAAAGCGTAGGTGAGGCCGGACGGAACAAAGCCGAGGGCAATGACCAGAATCGCGAGCGGGGCGAGCATCAGCCACTCCTTGCCGGTGAGATCGGTGATGATGGCGTTGGCGACGCTTCTTGCCTGATCGAACAGCACCCGGCGGATCATGACCAGCATGTACATCACGCTCAGGATCATGCCGGTGCCGGTGAGGATGGCCACCCAGAAATTGATCTGGATGGCACCGACCATGACCAGGATTTCGCCGACGAAGCCCGACGTGCCGGGCAGGCCGACATTGGCCATCACGAAAAGCATCAGGAAGGATGCGAAAACCGGCATCCGCACCGCAAGGCCGCCAAGCTGGTCGAGCCGGAGCGAATGACCGCGGGCGAGCAGGATGCCGACGCAGAGGAACAGGGCGGCGATGACCAGCCCGTGCGAGACCATCTGGAACAAGGCACCTTCGATGCCGATGACGGTGAAGGTGAAGATGCCGACCACGATCAGCCCCATATGGGCGACCGAGGAATAGGCGATCATGCGTTTCATGTCGGTCTGCGCGAGCGCGGCGAAGGAGATGTAGATGACGCCCATGATGCCGAGCGCGAACATCAGCGGCGCGAAATACTGCGCGGCATCCGGCAGCATGGGCAGGGAGAAGCGCAGGAAACCGTAGGCACCCATTTTCGAGAGAACCGCCGCGAGCATGATGGTGCCGGGGAGCGGCGCTTCGCCATAGGCATCGGGCAGCCAGGTGTGAAGCGGCCAGACCGCGGCCTTGACGCCGAACGAGGCGAGGAAGGCGAGGAACAGCCAATCCTGAATGTGCGGCGGGATCGGCGTGTGCATCAGCGTGATCATGTCGGTGGTGCCGGCATGGTGCCACATCCAGACCAAAGCCAGCAGCATCGGCAGCGAGCCGGCCAGGGTGAAGACGAAGAATTTGATCGCGGCGTGGATGCGCCGTTCGCCGCCCCAGACGCCGATGATGAGATACATCGGGATCAGGACGCCTTCGAAGAAGATGTAGAACATCAGGAAGTCGAGCGAACTGAACATGCCGATGGTCATGGTTTCCAGCAGCAGAAAGGCGGCCATGTAGTCACGGACCCGGCGGGTTTCGCGCCAGCTCGCGAGGATCACGATGGGGGTGAGCAGCGCGCTGAGGACGATGAAGAACAGGCTGATGCCGTCGATGCCGAGGCGGTAGGCGATGTGGAATTGCGGGATCCAGGCGGCGGTTTCGTTGAACTGGAAGCCGTGGATGTGCGGGTTGAAACCAATCAGCATGACGATGGCGAGGACCAGCACGATCAGACTGGTCCAGAGCGCGATCCAGCGGGCGGTGCGGGCGGCGGCGGCAGGGCTTCCCTGGGGGATGTAGAGCAGGACGGCACCGAGCAGCGGCAGCCAGATCATCAGGGACAGGATGGGGAAGGTCATGATCGGTCCTATCGCGCCAGCAGGAACACGGTGACCAGCACCATCAGGCCGATCAGCATGACGAAGCCGTAGATCGCGATCGAGCCGGACTGCAGGCGGCTGGCCTGACCCGATGCCGCACCGGTGAGGCGCGCGAGCCCGGTGGGGACGCCATCGATTACCTCGTCGTCGCCGACGCGCCAGATCAGGCGGGCGAGTTGCCAGGCGGGGCGGACGAACAGGACATCGTAGGCTTCGTCGAAATACCATTTGTTGAGGACGAACTGGTAAAGGCCGGGGACCGCCTTTGCGAGGCGGGCAGGCATGGCGGGTGCGATTTCGTAGAACCAGTAGGCGATCCCGATCCCGCTGATGGCGAGCAGAAGGGGCAGTTCGGCGCCCCAGACCGGGATGTTATCGAGCCGGTGCATCATCGCGCCGTGATACGGCAGGGCGATGCTGGAACCCCAGAATGCGGCATAGTGTTTGCCGATCAGGATGGGCGCAAGCAGGAAGCCGCTGGTCAGTGCCCCGAAGGCGAGGACGATGAGCGGACCGAGCATGACCGCGGGGCTTTCATGGACATGGGCCATGGCGTCGGCCTGCATGCGGGACTTGCCGTGAAACACCATGAGCATAAGGCGCACGATATAGAAGGCGGTCAGCCCGGCACCGAGCGAACCGGCGACCCAGCCGAACATCGCGGTGCGCGAATGGTTGGCGAAGGCGGCGGCGAGGATTGCGTCCTTGGAAAAGAAACCGGAGAAAGGCGGGATCGCGGCGAGAGCGAGCGCGCCGAACCACATGGTGACGTAGGTGACCGGCATCTTGCGCCAGAGCCCGCCCATTTTCCGGACGTCCTGCTCGTCGGACAAGGCGTGGATGACCGAACCGGCACCGAGGAACAGCAGGGCCTTGAAGAAAGCGTGGTTGATCAGATGGAAGATCGCCGCCGGGCCGACGCCGACGCCGACCGCGAGGAACATGTAGCCGAGCTGCGAGCAGGTGGAGTAGGCGATGATCCGCTTGATGTCGTTCTGCACGCAGCCAATCGTGGCGGTGAAGAAGGCGGTGGTGCCGCCGATCACGGTGATGACTTCGAGGGCGACCGGGGCGTGGTCGATCAGCGGGGTCATCCGCACCATCAGGAACACGCCAGCGGTGACCATCGTGGCAGCGTGGATGAGCGCGGAAATCGGGGTCGGGCCTTCCATTGCATCCGGCAGCCAGGTGTGGAGGAATAATTGGGCGGATTTTCCCATCGCCCCGATAAACAGCAGGATCGAGATGACTTCGAGCACCGGCAGGTCGCTGCCGAACAGATGATAGGTCTGCGGGATGGCGGCCGGCACGCCGGCGAAAATGACGTCGAAGCTGACGCTGTGGAAGGTGAGCCAGGTGAGGACCACGCCGATCGCGAAGAACAGATCGCCGACCCGGTTGACGATGAACGCCTTGATCGCGGCCACGTTGGCGCTTGCGCGGTCGTACCAGTAGCCGATCAGCAGGTAGGACATCAGGCCGACGCCCTCCCAGCCGAAGAAGAGCTGGATCAGGTTGTTGGCGGTAACCAGCATCAGCATCGCGAAGGTGAACAGGGAAATATAGACAAAGAAGCGCGGCTCGGTGCGGTCATGCGCCATGTAGCCGATGCTGTAGACATGGATGATCGCTGAAACCACCGTGACCATGCCGACCATGACCAGGGAGAGCGTGTCCTCGCGGAGCGCCCAGTGCGGGGTGAAGCGGGCGACATCGATCCAGGTGCCGAGCATCACCAGATGGTCGGGTACGTGGAGGACGAGATGGCGGACCAGCAGCGCGATGCCGGCAAGGGCCGCGACGATCAGGGAGGCGACGCTGGCACCGACCGCGACGGCGCGGCTGGTGAAGGGGCGCAGCAGGCCGGCGAGCAATCCACCGGCGAGAGGTGCGAGAACGGCTATGGCGAGCAGCATGTCAGCCCTTCATCAACGTGACGTCTTCGACCTCGATCGAACCACGGTTGCGGAAATAGACCACGACGATCGCGAGCCCGATCGCCGCCTCGGCCGCCGCGACCGAGAGGACGAACATGGTGAAGACCTGGCCCATCATGTCGTGCAGGGCGGCGGAGAAGGCGACGAAATTGATGTTCGCGGCGAGCAGGATCAGTTCGATCGACATCATGATGACGATGACGTTCTTGCGGTTGAGAAAAATCCCGAAAATGCCGATGACCAGGAGAAGACCGGCGACGACGAGATAATGGCCGAGGCCGATGGTCATGGCACGTGCTCCCGGTCCGTCGGTTGCCGGGTGGGCTGGCGCGCGCCTTCGCCGAGTTTCATGGTCACCATGGTCAGGGTCTGATCGATCGGACGGTCGTGCTGGGTATGGATGTTCTGGCGGCGGGGGCCCCGGCGGTCGCTATGGGTCAGGACGATCGCGCCGATCATGGCGATCAGCAGCAGCAGGGCGACCAGTTCGAACGGCAGCATGAAGCGGGTGTAGATCAGATCGCCCAGGGCATTGGTATTGGGCAGGTGCGCCGGCATCGGCACGGCGATGGCGAGGTGGGCGGCGGGGGCGATGGTCCAGTCGATCGCCATCATGCCGATTTCGATAAGGAGGATGAAACCGATGACGAGGCCGAGCGGCGCGTAACGCTGGAACCCTTCGCGCAGGGCGGCAAAATCGACGTCGAGCATCATGACGACGAACAGGAACAGCACGGCGACCGCGCCGACATAGACGATCACCAGCACCATCGCGAGGAATTCGGCCCCGGCGAGCACGAACAGGGCGGCGGCGTTGATGAAGGCGAGGATCAGGAACAGGACCGAGTGGACCGGATTGCGCGCGGTGATGACCATGCAGGCCGAAACGAGCAGGATGGCAGCGAAGACATAAAAGGCGATGGCGGGGATCATGCCGGTTTACCGGTACGGCGCATCGAGTTCGAGGCGCTTGGCGAGTTCGGTTTCCCAGCGATCGCCGTTGTCGAGCAGTTTCGCCTTGTCATAGAGCAGTTCCTCGCGGGTTTCGGTCGCGAATTCGAAATTCGGGCCTTCGACGATGGCATCGACCGGGCAGGCTTCCTCGCACAGGCCGCAATAGATGCACTTGGTCATGTCGATGTCGTAGCGGGTGGTGCGGCGCGAGCCATCGGCGCGGGGTTCCGCTTCGATGGTGATCGCCTGGGCCGGGCAGATCGCCTCGCACAGCTTGCAGGCGATGCAGCGTTCCTCGCCATTGGGGTAGCGACGCAGGGCGTGCTCGCCCTTGAAGCGCGGACTGATCGCGTTTTTCTCGTAGGGGTAGTTCAGGGTCGCTTTGCGCTTGAAGAAATAGCGCAAGGTGAGCCCCATGCCGGAGAGGATTTCCAGCAGCAGGAAGCTGCGCGCGGTGCGGTCTAGCTTCGACATTTTGGGGTCCTCCGAACGGACGAAGGTAGAAGGATTTCGTCTGTCATCCAGAAAGAAGCGAGAAAAATTCGGTTCATTCGACTCGCGGACGTGGCGCGACGGCTAAAAGCTTTTTGAGCCTGTTTACCGGAAAAGAATTGTTCGCCCTGCACGTGCTCAAGCATGCGGCAGCCATCCGAAAATCTCCAGCACGCTCGCCGTGAGAACCAGCCAACCGAGCGAGAGCGGCAGGAAGACTTTCCAGCCGAGTTGCATCAACTGGTCGTAGCGGAAGCGCGGCAGGGTGGCACGGACCCAGAGGAACACGAACAGACACACAGCCACCTTCAGGATGAACCAGATCGGTCCGGGAACCCAGATGAACGGAGCGAACGGGATCGGGGACAGCCAGCCGCCGAGGAACAGGATGGTGGTCATGCCACTCATCAGGATCATGTTCGCGTATTCGCCGAGGAAGAACAGCGCGAAGCTCATGGCCGAATATTCGACGAAAAAACCGGCGACGATTTCGCTTTCGCCCTCCGGCAGGTCGAACGGGGCGCGGTTGGTCTCGGCGAGGCCGGAGATGAAGAAGACCATGAGCATCGGCAGCAGCGGGATCGCGAACCAGATATGGCGCTGGGCCAGGACGATGTCGTTGAGATCGAGACTGCCGGTGCAGACCAGGACGGAGAGGATGACGAGGCCGATCGAGACCTCGTAGCTAACCATCTGGGCGGCGGCGCGCATCGCCCCGAGAAAGGCGAATTTGGAGTTGCTCGCCCATCCCGCGATGATGACGCCGTAGACGCCGAGCGAGGAGATCGCGAACAGGTAGAGCATGCCCACATTGATGTTGGCGATCGCCCAATGGTCGTTCACCGGGATCACCGCCCAGGCGATGATGGCAAGGCCGAACGTGATGATCGGGGCGAACAGGAACAGGTAGCGATTGGAACCATCGGGGATGATGGTTTCCTTGAACAGCATTTTGATCGCATCCGCGAAGGGCTGCCAGAGCCCGAACGGACCGGTCACGTTGGGGCCCCGGCGAAGCTGGATCGCGGCAAGCACCTTGCGTTCGGCATAGGTGAGATAGGCGACGCCGATCAGCAGCGGGACGATCAGGGCAAGGGATTTCAGCAGGGTGAGGATCAGGATGCCGAAATCGGTGGCGAAGAAACCGGTGGTCATGGGCTACTCCGCCGCCTGCTGGAGCGGGGCGAGAATTTCGCTCACGCATTTCGCCATGGTCGGGCTGGCCCGGCTGATCGGGTCGGTCTGGTAGTAGTTGGCGAAAGCCGGGGTGAAGGGGGCGTCGGTTACATCGCGATCAACGCTGACGGTTTCGGCACCGGTCGGGGCGAGGCGGCGGACCGTGTCAGGGGTTGCAAAGACCGGATTGGCCTTCGCCATGCGCGCGCGCAAAGCGGTGATGTCGTCATATGGCAGAGGTTTGCCGAGCAATCCGCTTACGGCGCGGATGATGGTCCAGTCCTCGCGGGCTTCGCCGGGAGGAAAGATCGCGCGCTGGCCGTATTGCACCCGGCCCTCGGTGTTGACGTAGGTGCCGGGTTTTTCGGTATAGGCGGCACCGGGGAGGATGATGTCCGCGCGGGCGGCACCGCGATCGCCGTGGTGGCCTTGATAGATCACGAAAGTTTCGGGCGGGATCGCCGACATGTCGATTTCATCGGCACCGAGCAGCCAGAGCAGATCGACACCGCCGTTCAGCATGCCGGCGACGCTCCTGCCCCCTGCTTGCGGGACGAAGCCGAGATCGAGTCCGCCAACCCGTGCGGCGGCGTTGTGCAGAACGTTGAAACCGTGCCAGTCGGCGGTGAGCATCCCGCCGGCCTGCGCGATCTGCCGGCAGATCGCGAAGATCGACGCACCATCCGCGCGTGCCAGGGCCTGCTGACCGATGATCAGGAGGGGTTTTTTCGCCGCGACGAGTTGTTTCGTGAATTCATGCCCGGGATCGAGCAGGGCACGCAGGGCCGCAGCGTCGCTGCCGAGATGGGTATGGGGATAGGTGAGGTCGGCCGGGGCACCGACCATGCCGGCGACGAAACCGGTATCCTCGGCCCAGCGGCGGCGGATGCGCGCGTTGAGCACCGGGGCCTCGTGGCGCGGGTTGACGCCGACGAACAGGACCGCGTCGGCTTCATCGATGCCTTCGATCGTCGTGTTGAACAGGTAGTTCTCGCGGTGCGCGGGATCGAGCGCGGCACCGTCCTGACGGCAATCGAGATTAGGGCTGCCGAGGGAGGTGAGCAGATCCTTCAGCGCCATCATGCTCTCGGCATCGCACAGATTACCGGCTATCGCGCCGATCCGCGCGGGATCGGCGCCGTTGAGGCGGGCGACCACGGCGGCAAGCGCCTCATTCCATGTCGCGGCTTGGACCTTGCCGTTGCGCCGGAGCCAGGGGTGGTCGAGGCGCTTGCGCTTGAGCCCGTCGAGCGCGAAGCGGGATTTATCGGCGAGCCATTCCTCGTTCACCGCATCGTTGATACGGGGCAGGATGCGCAGCACCTCGCCACCGCGGGAATCGATGCGGATATTGGTGCCGATCGCATCGAACACGTCGATACTGTCGGTTTTGCGGAGTTCCCAGGTGCGCGCGACGAAGGCGTAGGGTTTTGCGGTGAGCGCGCCGACCGGGCAGAGGTCGATGATGTTGCCCGAAAGCTCCGAGGACAGACCGCGCTCGACATAGTTGGTAATCTCGAGGTTTTCGCCACGTGAAGTCCCGCCGAGTTCGGGGACGCCGGCGACTTCCGCGAGGAAGCGGACGCAGCGGGTGCACTGGATGCAGCGGGTCATCACGGTCTTGACCAGGGGACCGAAATATTTGTCGGTCACGGCGCGCTTGTTCTCGTGATAGCGGGTGTGATCGCGGCCATAGCCCATGGCCTCGTCCTGCAGGTCGCACTCGCCGCCCTGATCGCAGATCGGGCAATCGAGCGGGTGGTTGATCAGCAGGAATTCCATGACGTTGCGGCGGGATTGACGGACTTTTTCGGTGTCGGTGAAGATCACCATGCCTTCACCCACCGGCTGACCGCAGGAGGCGACCGGCTTCGGCATTTTTTCGATCTCGACAAGGCACATCCGGCAGTTGCCGGCAATCGAGAGACGTTCGTGGTAGCAGAAGCGCGGAATTTCCTTGCCGGCGGCTTCGGCGGCCTGGAGTACGGAAAACCCGTTGGGGACTTCGAGTTCGATCCCGTCGACGGTGACCTTGGGCATCAGCGTTGCCTCCGGTAGGCGGCGAGCAGTTCTTCGACCTCGATGCCGTCGATCTTCATTCCCGCCAGCGTGCATTCGGAAATCATCACGCCGGACAGATCGGCCCGATCGATGACGGCACCCGCCAGCGAGACGTCCTGAAATCGGGCGCCGGACATGTTGGCGTCCTTCACCACCATGCCGGGCAGCAATGCATCCTCGATCCGCGCGCCGGAGAGATCAACCGCGCTGAACGCCACGCCGGACATGTTGACATCGGTAAAGCGCGCACCGGCCATGCCGACGTTTGTGAAGCTGACCCGATCCAGCTTCACCATCTCGAACACCGAATCGGAGATGTCGGATGAGGCAATCTGCAGGGACTCGTTCAATTCACTATGCTGCATGGCCAGGCTCCGTCATTCCGCTGCAATCCGGGGCGCGGTGCGCGCCTTGTAGTCCGTGATGCGCTGTTCGACCATCGGGCGGAAGTGACGCAGCAGTCCCTGAACCGGCCAGGCTGCGGCATCGGCCAACATGCAGATCGTGTGGCCTTCGAGCTGGCGGGTGACCTGTTCCATCAGGTCGATCTCGGCGTATTCCGCCCTGCCCTCGACCATGCGGTTCATCATGCGCATGACCCAGCCGGTGCCTTCGCGGCAAGGCGTGCACTGGCCGCAGCTTTCATGTTTGTAGAACGCCGAAATTCGGGCGATCGCGCGGATCAGATCGGTCGATTTGTCCATCACGATGACGGCGGCGGTGCCGAGGCTGCTGCCGGCTTCGCGCAGGGAGTCGAAATCCATCAACGCATTGTCACAGACCGATTTCGGGATCATCGGGACCGAGGAACCGCCGGGGATCACGGCCAGAAGATTGTCCCACCCGCCGCGCACCCCGCCGGCATGGCGCTCGATCAATTCGCGCATCGGGATACCGAGTTCGTCTTCCACGGTGCAGGGTTTGTTGACGTGGCCGGAAATGCAGTAAAGTTTGGTCCCCGAGTTTTTCGGCCGCCCGAGGCCGACGAACCAGGCGGCACCACGCCGCATGATGGTCGAAACGGTCGCGATCGATTCGACGTTGTTGACCGTGGTCGGGCAACCATAGACCCCCATGGCAGCGGGAAACGGCGGCTTCATCCGGGGCATGCCCTTCTTGCCTTCGAGGCTTTCGAGCAGGGCGGATTCCTCGCCGCAGATATAGGCACCACCGCCGCGATGGATGGTGATATCGAAATCCCAGCCCGAACCGCTCGCATTCGGACCGATCAGCCCGGCCTCGCGCGCTTCATCGACCGCGGTCTGAAGATTGAGGTATTCGTTGTAGTACTCGCCGCGAATATAGATGAAGGCCTTGTGCGCGCCCATTGCAAAGCTCGCGATCAGGCAGCCTTCGACGAGTTTGTGCGGGTCGTGGCGGATGATGTCGCGGTCCTTGCAGGTGCCGGGCTCGCTTTCATCGGCGTTGACCACGAGGTAGCTCGGCCGCCCATCGCTCTGCTTGGGCATGAAGGACCATTTCAACCCGGTCGGGAACCCGGCGCCGCCGCGTCCACGCAGACCCGAGGCTTTCATTTCCTCGATGATCGCATCGCGGCCACGGGCGAGGATATCGGCGGTGCCGTCCCAGTCGCCGCGCGCGCGGGCACCGGCGAGATGCCAGTCGTGGATGCCGTAGAGATTGGTGAAAATGCGGTCCTTGTCGCTCAGCATCAGGACTCTGCTCCGGTGGCGTTGCGGGTGACATCGCCGAACAATGTGGTGCGCCCGCCTTCGGGGGCGGAGTTCTGCCGGCCGATGGTGGAGCCGGGCTTTGGCGGATGTCCCTCGCGAAAGGCGGTGAGCAGGGCTTCGGTCCGCTCACCGTCGAGATCTTCGTAATAATCGTCGTTGATGACCAGAACCGGCGCATTGACGCAGGCACCCACGCATTCGAGTTCCTCAATGCTGAACAGGTCCCCATGGGCGGCAACCGCCCTGGTGCAGGCATCGCGCACGTCATCCGAGCCGCGCAGCCAGCAGGGGGTCGTGGTACAGACCTGAAGATGGAACTTCTGAACCGGCTTGAGGTGGAACATGGTGTAGAAAGTCGCGACCTCGTAGACGCGGATGGGTGGCATGCCGAGACGCGCGGCCACCACGTCCATCGCGACGGTCGGAACCCAGGCGTGACCGGTGGTACGGGCCATCTGGCGCTGTACGAGATCGAGCAGCGGCATCACCGCGCTTGCCTGCCGGCCTTCGGGATATTTCGCGATGATTCCGGGGATTTTCGCTTCACTCACTTCGTCGAAGGCGAAATGATCGGGCTGGATAGGATCGGTCATGCTCAGCGGTCCACTTCGCCGAACACGATGTCGAGCGAGCCGAGCACGGCAATCGCGTCGGCGAGGAGATGACCCTTCGACATCAGTTCGAGCGCCTGAAGGTGCGAAAATCCGGTCGCGCGGATTTTGCAGCGATACGGGTGATTGGTGCCATCGGCGATGAGATACACCCCGAACTCGCCTTTTGGAGCCTCCACCGCGGTATAGGTGGTGCCCGCCGGGACGTGATAGCCCTCGGTATAGAGTTTGAAATGATGGATCAGCGCCTCCATCGAGCGCTTCATTTCAGCGCGCTTGGGCGGGGTGATCTTGTTGTCCTGCACCTTGACCGGACCCTGAGGCATTTTCTCGAGGGCCTGGCGGATGATTTTCAGGCTCTCGCCCATCTCGCCGATGCGGACGAGATAGCGATCGAAACAATCGCCGTGGCGGCCTACCGGAATGTCGAACTCGACCTCGGCATATTTGTCGTAAGGCTGGGCGCGGCGAAGATCCCACGCGACGCCGGCGGCGCGCAGATTGGGGCCGGAGAACCCCATGCCCAGCGCATCGACCGCCGAGATGATGCCGATATCGACGAGGCGCTGGCGGAAGATGCGGTTGCCGTTGAGCAGGTTCTGCAGATCGTCGAGAAATTTCGGGAAGGTTTCGCTCCACGCCCATATGTCGTCCGCGAGGCCGGCCGGCAGATCCTTGGAGACCCCGCCGGGGCGGAAATAATTGGCGTGGAAGCGCGCGCCGGAAACCGCCTCGTGGAAGGTGAGGAGCTTCTCGCGTTCCTCATAGCCCCAAAGGCTGGGCGATTGCGCGCCAATGTCGAGCGCGAGATGCACCACGGTGAGCAGATGGTTCAGGATGCGGGTGATTTCGGAGAACAGCACCCTGATCCATTGGCCACGATCGGGCACCGTGATGCCGAGGAGCTTTTCGGTAGCGAGCGCGAAGGCGTGCTCGCAGCACATCGGCGAGACGTAATCGAGCCGGTCGAAATACGGGACCGCCTGGAGATAGGATTTGTATTCGATCAGTTTTTCGGTGCCGCGATGGAGCAGCCCGATATGCGGATCGGCGCGGGTGACGGTTTCGCCTTCGAGTTCCATGATCAGACGCAACACACCATGAGTGGCCGGGTGTTGCGGGCCGACATTGACGGTGTGGCGTTCGAGTTCGAGCGTCCGCAATTCGCGCCCCGGAGCCGCCTCGTGCAGACCGCCGCTCATGGCTTTGCTCCCGGCTTGGGCGCAGGTTCGGCTTCGGCGGGACGGCGGATCGCCTTTTCATCGCCGGGCAGCGTAGTCATGGCTTCCCACGGCGAGAGAAAGTCGAAATTGCGGAATTCCTGGGTGAGAGCCACCGGCTCGTAGATCACGCGTTTCTGATCCTCGTCGTAGCGGAGTTCGACATGGCCGGTGAGCGGGAAATCCTTGCGGAGCGGGTGACCTTCGAATCCGTAATCGGTCACGATCCGGCGATGATCGGCAAGACCATCGAAGGTGATACCGAACAGATCGAACACCTCGCGCTCCCACCAGGCGGTGCCCGGCCAGACGGCGGTGACGCTCGGAACCGGCGTGGCCTCGTCGGTGCCGACGATGACGCGGAGGCGATCGTTGCGGCTGACCGAAAGGAGATTGTAGACGACATCGAAGCGCTCGGCGCGTTCCGGCCAGTCGACACCGCAGACATCCATGCATTGCTCGAAGGCAAATCGCGGGTCGGTGCGCAGCGTGGTCATGAGGTCGAGCAGGCGATCGCGTCCCGCAAGCAGGATACGCTCATCACGTTCCATGAAAACGGCAGCAGCCCCGGGCAGCGCACCGAGCGCCGCTTCGAACGCATCGACCGCCGGAGGCGGCATGTCGGGGGGGGCGGTGTCACTCACGGAAGATGGTTCCGGTCCGGCGGATTTTTTTCTGAAGCTGCATGATGCCGTAGACCAGGGCCTCGGCGGTCGGCGGGCAGCCGGGCACGTAGATATCCACCGGAACGATCCGGTCACAGCCGCGCACGACGGAATAGGAGAAGTGATAATAACCCCCGCCATTGGCGCAACTGCCCATCGAGATGACCCAGCGAGGCTCGGGCATCTGGTCGTAGACCTTGCGCAACGCGGGAGCCATTTTGTTGGTGAGGGTGCCCGCGACGATCATGACATCGCTCTGACGCGGGGAGTTGCGCGGGATGATGCCGAACCGGTCGAGGTCCCAGCGCGGCATGTAGGCGTGGATCATTTCGACCGCACAGCAGGCAAGTCCGAAGGTCATCGGCCAGAGGCTACCGGTGCGTGCCCAGTTCACCAGCTTGTCGAGATTGGCGACCACGAAGCCCTTGCCCGCGATTTCACCGGTGATGCCGCGGATGACGGCGTCCTGCTCGGCACCGGGCGCGAGCGCCTCGCGGTTCCAGGCGATTTCGGGTTGCTGCACGGCGTTCATCTCATGCCTTCCGATCAGACCGTTGCCGGCCAATAACCACATCGATACGCGATGCCACAGTGTGCCGCGGCAACGCAGGTATTCGCCAGGATTATTCCCAGTCGAGCGCGCCTTTCCGCCATTCGTAGATGAAGCCGACAACGAGAATTGCGAGGAACCCCATCATCGACCAGAATCCCAGCGTGCCGATCCGCGAGAGGCTGACCGCCCACGGGAACAGGAACGCAACTTCGACATCGAAGATAATGAACAGGATCGCAACGAGATAATAGCGGACGTCGAACTTCCGGCGCGCATCGCTGAACGGTTCGAAGCCACATTCATAGGCGCTGAGTTTTTCCCCATACGGGTTCTGCCGCGCGACGAGGAGGGAGCCAATCACGAAGGCGGCCCCGATCAGGCCCGCGATTCCCAGAAAAACCAGAATCGGGAAAAAATGCGCCAAGTCCTGCGGCATCGCCGTCTGCCCCTCTCATGTCCCGAAACGCCAGATCCCGGGGTCACCTGTAACACGAGGTTTCGACCAGGTCTGCTTTCCGCATGTCGTACTGCGCACGAAACAGATCAAGCAATGCGATCTGCCGCGAAGGACCAATCCCCTTATTGTGTTCCATCCGATTTATTGAATAGATGGTTGTCACTGAAAGAATATATGGCGCGAGTGACGGGGCTCGAACCCGCGACCTCCGGCGTGACAGGCCGGCGCTCTAACCAACTGAGCTACACCCGCGTCTTGGAGGTGCTCGTAACGCGCCGGCCTGTAGGCGTCAAGCGTGGCGGGTTATTGCGGTGACGTGACCGCCCCGCCAATGGCCCCTGCGCCACCCCCGATCAATGCGCCGGTGGCAGGCTTGCCGCCGGTCAGCGCCGCAATGCCAGCACCGGCGCCGGCACCAAGAGCACCGCCGCTGAGGGCACGGGTTCCTGGCGAGTAGCCGCACGCCGCCAGGGCGAGCACCAGGCCAAGAGCGAAAACGGGTTTGATGATTTTGCGCATATGTGAATCCTCCTCAGTGTTGATCACAGCCGGGAGATGGGGGCGGCCGTCTGTCAGATGTCCATCCGTGAGATGAACTCTGGTCAAGATTAGGCCAAATTTCAGAAGGGGAGTCGGTATGGGCGGTGACGGTTTCGAACCGCCGACCCTCTCGGTGTAAACGAGACGCTCTACCGCTGAGCTAACCGCCCAAATCGGCAACCCATTGCAGAACGGGCGCACGATGGAAAAAAATCGTCAAGGGATGCCTGCCGGCGGCTGCGGGTGCTGCCACCGGCGGAGCGCAATGCCTAGTTCACGCCGTCCTTGAGGGTTTTGCCGGGCTTGAAGCGCACCGAGGTCGAAGCCGGGATCTTGATTTCCTCCCCGGTACGCGGATTGCGTCCGATCCCTGCTTTGCGCTCCGCCGTGGCGAAGGTGCCGAAGCCCACCAGACGGACCTCCTGCTTCTTTTTCAGAGCCGATTCGATAGCGGCAAATACGGCGTCAACGACTTCGGTCGCCTTGGCCTTCGACAGATCGGTCTGCTCCGCCACGTCGGCGACGAGATCCATTTTGTTCACGGGTTGGTCTCCCAGTTATAAAAAAATTGCACACAACAACTCCGGCATCGGACGTGACCCCGACCCGCAATGTCCTGTATCCGATTCGAGAGCGCACACTAGAGGGGCCGGTTTGCCCGCGTCAACGAAGACGACGCAGAAACCGGCCCCATGACAGTGATTTAAGACCCGGCTGCACCCCGCATGCGCGACATTGCAGCCAAGCCCACCCTTCGGCTCAATGCGGCAATGCGCTGCCCGCCGGCTCAGCCGCGCGGTGGGGAGCCGGGTCGACCGGCTCTTCCCACTCGATCGGTTCGAGCTTGCGGACCAGCGCGTGGGCGATCACCTCATCGACATGGGATACCGGGATGATGGTGATCGATTTCTTAACATTGTCCGGGATCTCGGCCAGATCCTTCTCGTTGTCCTTCGGGATCAGCACTGTGGTAATACCGGCGCGCAGGGCGGCAAGCAGCTTTTCCTTCAATCCGCCGATCGGCAGCACACGGCCACGCAGGGTGATCTCGCCGGTCATGGCGATGTCCTTGCGCACCGCAACTCCGGTGAGCGCCGAAATGATCGACACCGCCATGGCGATACCGGCCGAAGGACCATCCTTCGGCGTCGCTCCCTCAGGCACGTGAACGTGAATATCGCGCTTCTCGAACAGCGGTGGCTTGATGCCGAAGCTGATGGCACGCGAGCGGATATACGAAATCGCCGCCTGCACGCTCTCCTGCATCACGTCGCCGAGCTTGCCGGTATTCTTGACGGCACCTTTGCCGGGGAGAAGCACGCTTTCGATCGTCAGGATCTCGCCGCCCACCTCGGTCCAGGCCAGACCCGTCACCACACCGACCATGTCTTCCAACTCGGTCTCGCCGAAGCGGAACCGCGGCACGCCCGCGTAGGCCTCGAGATTCTGCGCGGTGATATCGACCCTCGCGGTCTTTTTGGTCACGATCTCCTTGACCGATTTGCGGGCCAGATTCGCAAGTTCCCGCTCCAGGTTCCGCACCCCGGCCTCGCGGGTGTAGGTACGGATCAATTCGCGCACGGCATCGTCCGCGACGGACCATTCGTCCGTCTTCAGCCCGTGCGCCTCGGCTTGCTTCTCGATCAGGTGTCGCCTGGCGATTTCGACCTTCTCGTCCTCGGTGTAGCCGGGGATGCGGATGATCTCCATGCGATCGAGCAGCGGCTGCGGCATCCGCAGGGAATTTGCGGTGGTGACGAACATCACATCCGAAAGATCGTAATCGACCTCCAGATAATGGTCGTTGAACGTCGCGTTCTGTTCAGGGTCGAGCACCTCAAGCAGAGCGGATGTCGGGTCTCCGCGCCAGTCGGCACCGAGTTTGTCGATCTCATCGAGAAGGAACAGCGGATTCGAGGTTTTCGCCTTCTTCATGCCCTGAATGACCTTGCCCGGCATGGAGCCGATATAGGTCCGGCGATGACCGCGGATTTCAGCTTCGTCGCGCATGCCGCCGAGCGACATCCGCACGAAATTCCGCCCGGTTGCCTTGGCGATCGATTTGCCCAGCGAGGTTTTACCCACACCGGGAGGCCCGACCAGACAGAGAATCGGCCCCCGGAGTTTCGGGCTGCGCGACTGCACCGCCAGATATTCCGTGATCCGTTCCTTGACCTTGTCCAGCCCGTAATGATCGCCATCCAGCACACGTTCGGCCTCGATCACGTCGTTCTTGATCTTCGCGCGTTTCTTCCACGGGATTCCCAGCAACCAATCGAGGTAGTTGCGCACCACGGTCGCTTCCGCGCTCATCGGGCTCATGGTCTTGAGCTTCTTCAGCTCGGCCGTCGCCTTCTCGCGCGCTTCCTTGGAGAGCTTGAGAGTCTTGATCTTTTCCTCGAGTTCGGCGGTCTCGTCCTTGCCTTCCTCGCCCTCGCCCAACTCCTTCTGGATCGCCTTGAGCTGCTCGTTGAGGTAGTATTCGCGCTGGGTCTTTTCCATCTGGCGCTTCACCCGGTTACGGATGCGCTTCTCGACCTGGAGCACGCCGATCTCGGCCTCCATATGGGCGAATACGCGTTCCAGCCGTTCGGCGACCGAGGCGGTTTCGAGCAACTCCTGCTTGTCCGAAATTTTCAGCCCGAGATGGCTCGCAATGGTGTCGGCAAGTTTCGAAGGATCGTCAATCTGGTTGATCGAGACCAGAACCTCCGGCGCAATTTTCTTGTTGAGCTTGATATACTGCTCGAATTGAGTGACCACGCCGCGGGCTAGGCCTTCCGTCTCCTTCGATTCATCGACGAGGTCAGGGATTGGCGTCGAGAGCACCTCAAAATGCGTCTCGGTCTGGTTGTAGCCGGTGATCCGCGCCCGGCGCACGCCTTCCACGAGCACCTTCACGGTGCCGTCCGGCAGCTTGAGCAATTGCAGCACGGTCGAGACCGTGCCGACATCGTAGATATCCTTCGCGGCAGGGTCGTCCTGCTGGGCGTTGCGCTGGGCTACGAGAAGGATCTGCTTGTCGTCCTTCATCACGCCTTCGAGCGCCCGCACTGATTTTTCGCGCCCGACGAAGAGCGGCACGATCATGTGCGGGAACACCACGATATCGCGCAGCGGTAACACCGAGAGGGCGTCGCCGGTTGCCGGCGGGCGAACGGCGCTTGACGCGGTCGCACGGGGCGCACGGGGTTTCTTGGGATTGGTCTCTGACATCAGACTACCTTTCGTAGGCCACGCACTCTGCCCTGTTGCGGCACAGATTGCGGTGCCGGTTGATCCGGCCACAATGACAATATGGGGGCACAAACGAAATCCGGCAACTGAGTGCCGGATTTCGAGGATCAGCCGCGCAATCGTGAAGGGACGGACGCCGCCACGGCGGCGGCATCAAACCTCAGGAAGCGGTCTCGGCCCGCTCTTTGCCGTGCAGAAACAAGGGGTTGGCCCGGCCTTCGGCAACTTCGCCGTTGATCACCACTTCCTCGACCGAATCGAGGCCCGGCAGATCGAACATGGTGCCGAGCAAAATCTGCTCCATGATCGAGCGCAGGCCACGCGCGCCGGTCTTGCGCTGGATCGCCCGGGCGGAGACCACGCGCAACGCATCGTCGGTGAAATTGAGCTTGACCCCTTCCATTTCGAACAGCCGGCCATATTGCTTGACCAGCGCGTTCTTGGGTTTGGTCAGGATTTCGATCAGCGCGGCCTCATCGAGGTCCTCAAGAGTGGCAACCACCGGCAGGCGACCGATGAATTCGGGGATCAGGCCGAATTTCAGCAGATCCTCGGGCTCGCATTCCTTGAGAATTGCGCCGGTCCGCCGCTCGCTCGGATCACGGACATCCGCTCCGAAGCCGATGCCTGAGCCCTTGCCGCGCTGGGAGATGATTTTTTCGAGACCCGAGAACGCGCCGCCACAGATGAACAGGATATTGGTGGTATCGACCTGGAGAAATTCCTGCTGCGGATGCTTGCGTCCCCCCTGCGGCGGCACCGAGGCGACGGTGCCTTCCATGATCTTCAGCAGGGCCTGCTGCACGCCCTCGCCCGACACATCGCGGGTGATCGAGGGGTTATCGGATTTACGGCTGATCTTATCGACCTCGTCAATATACACGATGCCGCGCTGCGCCCGCTCGACATTGTAATCGGCAGATTGGAGCAATTTCAGGATGATGTTTTCGACATCCTCACCCACATAGCCCGCTTCGGTCAGCGTCGTCGCATCCGCCATGGTGAACGGCACGTCGAGAATCCGCGCGAGGGTCTGCGCCAGCAGGGTCTTGCCCGAACCGGTCGGCCCGACCAGCAGGATGTTGGATTTGGCAATTTCGATGTCGTTATTCTTCTGCGCATGGGCCAACCGCTTGTAATGGTTGTGCACCGCGACGCTCAGCACTTTCTTTGCCTGATCCTGGCCGATCACATAATCGTCCAGCACCTTGCAGATTTCACGCGGCGTCGGCACACCGTCCCGCGTTTTGACCAGATGGGTGCGGTTGTCCTCCCGGATGATGTCCATGCAAAGCTCGACGCATTCATTGCAGATGAATACGGTCGGGCCCGCAATCAGCTTGATCACCTCATGCTGCGATTTGCCGCAGAACGAGCAATACAAGGTGTTTTTCGAATCTCCGGATTTAGTGCTCATCAACGCTCCAGCAGCACCTCAGGATACGCGGTGCCTCAATCATCGGCGATAGACTAGACCCCTGCCCCGCATCATACAAGCAGTCTCGCGCGCGGTGTCGCGCGAAGGGTACAATACGGGACCGGGGGTGAACCCGATCCGCGATCAGGCGGCCTCCTTAGTCGCGGTCTTGGCCTGATCCGGTGAGCCGGTCGGCTTATGCGCCATCACCTCATCGACGATGCCGAACACTTTCGCTTCATCCGCCGACATGAACCGGTCCCGTTCAAGGGCCGATTCGATGGCTTCGAGGGTCTGACCGGTATGGTTGACGTAAATATCGTTGAGCCGACGACGCAAGGTGAGGATCTCGCGCGCCTGAATTTCGATATCTGCCGCCTGACCCTGGGCGCCGCCGGAGGGCTGATGGACCATGATCCGCGAGTTCGGCAACGCGAAGCGCTTGCCCTTCTCGCCGGCGGCCAGCAGCAGGCTGCCCATCGAAGCGGCCTGTCCGATACAAACGGTCGAGACCGGTGACTTGATGTACTGCATCGTGTCATAAATCGCGAGGCCAGCCGACACCACACCGCCGGGACTGTTGATGTAGAACGAGATGTCCTTGGAGGGATTCTCGCTTTCGAGAAACAGCAACTGCGCCGAAATCAGTGACCCGACCTGATCGTAGACCGCGCCGGTGAGGAAGATGATCCGTTCCTTGAGCAGGCGCGAAAATATATCGTATGACCGTTCGCCGCGCGCGGTCTGTTCAACGACCATCGGCACGAGGCTGTTCATATAATATTCGGTAGGGTCGCGATCCATCGGCGTCTGTCTCCTGGTCGCGGGCCGAACCGGTCGCGCCCGCATGAAAATCTGATCGTGCCGATCGCGGCTCCGCCTCACCGAGGCCGAAACCGCGACCGCATGATCATAAGATGAGCCGAGAACCGGCTGTCGTAAAGCCCTGCCGGCGGCAGCCGATCAATCCTCGTCGTCCGCGAACAGAACTTCGGTGGAAACCTCCTGATCGGTCACGGTCGCCAGTTCCAGCGCATGATCGACCACCTTATCCTCGAAAATCGGCCCGCGCAGCCGGTCCATCGCGCGCGGGTTCTTCTGGTAGAAGTCGATGATCATCTTTTCCTGCCCGGGGAATTGCTGCATCTCGTTGATCATCGCGCGGCGCAGATCGGGCTCGGTGACCTGCACGTTGTTGGCACGCCCGATCTCGGCGACCAGCAGGCCGAGCCGGACCCGACGGTCGGCGATGGCGCGATATTCGCTGCGCAGCGTCTCTTCGTCCTTCGCCGCGTCCTCTGCATCGAGCCGGCCATTGGCGCGCTCGGCCTCGACCTGACGCCAGATTTCGGCGAATTCGGCGGCGACCAGGGTTTCCGGCACCGGGAAATCAGCCTGCTTAGCCAGTTCGTCGAGCAGGGCGCGCTTGACCTTCATCCGGCTCGCACTGGAGCGGGCCTGATCGAGCCGCGTTTTGAAGAATTCGCGGAAATCAGCCAGATTCTCGAACCCGTTCGCCTCGGCAAACGCGTCATCGAGCGTGGGGACGACCTTGCGCTTGAGCGCCTTGGCCTTGATGTCGAACGTCACTTCCTTGCCGGCCAGATTCGCGGCGTGATATTCCGCCGGGAAGGTCACGGTAATGACCTTCTCCTCGCCGGGGCTCATACCCTCGATCTGTTCGGCAAATCCGGGGATAAAGCCGGAGCCGCCGATTTCGACATCGGCATCCTGCGCTGCACCGCCCTCGAACGGGGTGCCGTCGAGCTTGCCGAGAAAATCGACGCTGAGGACATCGCCGGTTGCCGCCGGGCGGGTTTCCTCGACCGGTTCGAACGCGGCGCGCTGTTCGGCGAATTTGGTCATCGCCTCGTCGATCTCGGCATCGGTTACCGGCGCGGTCGGACGCACGAGGTTCAATGCCTTGAGATCGGGCAATGCCACTTCGGGGAGAATTTCCATCTCGACCTTGAATTCGAGATCGGCATCGGTGCCGGGATTGACGACCTCGACCTTGGGCGAAACCGCCGGGCGCAGGCTGCGCTCGGACAGCATCTGGTCGGTCGCATCGTTTACCGAGGCTTCCAGGATCTCGGCGGCCACCGCATCGCCGAACCGCTTGCGGACCATCGAGAGCGGCACCTTGCCGGGACGGAATCCGGGCATCTGCATCGTTTTCGACAGTTCGGCGAGCCGCTTCTCGCGCTTCTCGCTGAGATCGCTGCCCGGAATGACCACGGTGAAGCCGCGCTTCAGCCCTTCGGTCAGGGTTTCGGTAACCTGCATGTCCAACACAATCCTTACGTTACGCCATCACATCGAGGCCGCGCGTCGCGCACGACCGGCAAAATTCATCCTGCGGTCCAAAATCTACGGACGGAGGGATTTGAACCCCCACGGCTCGCGCCACCAGAACCTAAATCTGGCGTGTCTACCAATTCCACCACGCCCGCCCGAAGCTATTCCGCCGGCGCACCTAGCGCGGATCGCTGCGCCGAACAAGCGCCGCCCCGCCGCCCACAGCCATTCCCGACCGATCCGCTACATCACCGCGCGATCGAGCGCGACGTCCTCGGGCCGGTCGGCCAGCGCGGTGATCAACGCAGCACGCAGCTGGGCGAGCTTGCGTTCGTTTTCCACCTTCATGCCGAATACGTCCTTGACGTAGAACACGTCGACCGCGCGCACCCCGTAGGTGGTGATATGCGCCGAAGCGATCTGCAATCCCTGCGCGCTGATCGCCGCCGTTACGTCGTGCAGCAGGCCGGGGCGATCACGGCCATTGACTTCGACCACGGTGTGCCGATTCGAGGCGCTGTTATCGACCACGACGCGCGGCGGCACATGAATGGCGCGCATCCGCCCGCCGATCACGCTGCGACCGGCCTTGCGGATTTCCGCCGATAGCCGCAACCGTCCCGACAGCACCTGCTCGATCAGGGCGGAGACCCGCGCGAGCCGGTGCGGCGCGTCGAGCGGGCCACCGCCGGCATCCTGAATCCAGAACGTGTCCAGCGCCATGCCGTCGGTCATGGTATGGATTCGCGCATCGACGATCGAAGCGCCGGCGACGGCGAGCGCCCCGGCGATCCGGCTAAACAGCCCGGCATGGTCGGCAGTATAGACCACGACCTCGGTCACGGCGCGGGCCGGCAGCGGCTCCGCCGCCACGAGCAGCGGCATGTTGCGGGTCCGTGCATCACGGATCAGGCGACCGTGACGAGCGATGCTCTCGGCGTCGAAGCTGAGCCAGTAGCCGGGATAGCCCATGCCGAGGAACTGCTCGCGATCGGCACTCGACCAGTCGGCGAGCAATTCGCCGACCATCTGCTTGACCCGCGCCACCCGCACGTCACGCTCGGTCGTGGCAAGGCCGCCTTCGAGCACTTCGGCGACCCGGGCATAGATCTCGCGCAACAGCGTCGCTTTCCACCCATTCCAGACCTTGGGCGACACCGCCCGGATGTCCGCGACTGTCAAAATCAGCAGAAGTCGCAGCCGCTCGGGCGATTGCACGACATCCGCCACATCGAGAATCGTTTTCGGATCGTCGATGTCGCGGGAAAACGCGGTTTGGCTGAGCAGCAGATGATGCAGCACCAGCCAGGACACCATCTCGGTCTCCTCCGGGTCGAGGCCGAGCGCCGGGCCGATGCTCAGAGCAAGCTCGGCGCCGATTTCCGAATGGTCCCCGCCCCTGCCCTTCGCGATATCATGGATCAGCAAGGCGACGTACAGGGCGCGGCGCGATTGCAGATGCTGAGCGATCCCGCTGGCGACCGGCAGGGTCTCCGCGAGATCGCCCCGCTCGATCGCATTGAGCACGCTCACCGCCTGGATCGTGTGCATATCCACGGTGAAGACATGATAGGAATCGAACTGCATCTGGCCGACGATCCGCCGCCAGTCCGGCAGATACCGCCCGAGCGCACCGGTCTCGTTCAGAATGGTCAGCCAGACCGCACCATCGGCGGTCGGTTCGGCGGCGCCGCAAAGAAGGTCGAGAAACAGTGCCGCAGCGGCGGGATCGGTGCGGAGTTCGGCACTTCGTCGGGCCCCGCGGATCATGGCGCGCAGCGACAGCGGATGGAGCGCCAACGCCCGATCGCGGGCGAACCGGAGAATTCGAAACAATTGCAGCGGCTCGGCCAGCGGCTCGCGACCGGGAGCGAACAGGATCTTGCCGTCGGCCAGGACGAAGCCGGCATTGGCGAGTTCGGCATCGGTCGAGGCGGCGATCGCCGGCGGGCCGAGGGCGGCGCGGATAACGGCGGGTTCGAGCACGCCGGTCACCCGCGCGACCTCGCGCACCACCAGGAAATAATGCCGCATGAAGCGCTCGACACCGTCCTGCCGCCCGTGCCTCGTGTAGCCCATCCGCGCGCCGATCACCGGCTGAAGATCGAAGGTCAGTCGTTCCTCAGCGCGGCCCGCGACGTAATGAAGGTGAAACCGCACCGTCCAGAGATAATCCCATGCGCGCTTGCACGCGCGGGCCTCGGCCTCGCTGAGGATGCCGCCGCCCGGTGCGGTCGGCCCGACCAGTTCGGTCATTGCGAAGGTGCCGAATACGTAGCGCGCGACCCAGTACAGCGTCTGCAGATCGCGCAACCCGCCTTTGCCTTCCTTGATGTTCGGCTCGACCATGAAAGGCGTATCGCCGAAGCGGCGGTGGCGGGCGGCGCGTTCCTCCTGTTTCGCCGCGATGTAGCCGGCGGGCGACCCGGCGGCGCAATCGGCACGAAAGGCGATCAGAAAATGGGCGAACAGGGTCCGATCCCCGGCAAGGCAGCGGGCATCGAGCATCGAGGTGCGGACCGTGATGTCGCCCTGCGCCTCGGTAAGGCAATCCGCAGTGGAGCGCGTGGCGTGCCCGACCTTCAGCCCGAGATCCCACAGAAAATAAAGAATGAATTCCACGGCCCGCTCGATCCGTGCCGAAGGTTCGTGATCGGTCAGGAACAGCAGATCGATATCGCTGAACGGGGCAAGGGTTGCGCGACCGTAACCGCCGGTAGCGGCGACGGCCAGACGATCATCGGTTTCGACCGGCAGCAATTCGAGCGCGTAGCCGATCAGCGCGGCGATGAATTCATCCATCAGCCCGGACAGCAGCCGGGCGGCCGCGAGTCCGCCGAGATCGCCGCGCTCGAAGACGGTTTGCACATGGGTCTGCAATCGCGCCAACTGTCGGCGGAACAGGCCGATTGCGGTTTCGCGCGGCGGCACCTCGCCGCGCGGGATCAGCCGACCGAGGGCCGCGGCGATATCCGGGCGGGCGGATTCGGGCTCGATACGCGTGCCGGCCTGGGAATGGGGCAGGCCACCGGGAGCGAAGGGTGGCGGTTTGATCAGATCGGACATTTCACCCGAGCTTTACCGCGTTCACGCCGTCATCGCCAAGAAACTTTCGCCGCCACGCATAAATCAATTCGAGCGCTTCGCGCGGTGTGAGCTGGTCGGGGCTCACCTCGGCAAGGGCATCGCGCCACGCCGAAGCGCCGGTCAACGACGGGGCCGCCTGATCGCCGGGGGACGAATCGGAAGATTCCAATGCGGCGAACAACGGCAACGGTGCCCTCGCCGCTTGCGCGCGTTCCGCACCGCGCAGCAGCGTATCGGCCCGCCGCACCACGCTCTCCGGCACGCCCGCAAGCTTCGCAACGTGCACGCCCCAGCTTCGCTCGGCGGCACCTTCGACGACTTCATGCAAAAAAACCACCTCGCCACGCCATGATTTCACCCGCATCGTGCAGGGACGCAGCCGGGGCAGCGCCTCGGCCAACTGCACCAGATCATGAAAATGTGTCGCGAAGATGGTCCGGCACCGGATCGATCCATGCAACGCCTCCAGCACCGCCTGGGCGATCGCCAGCCCGTCTCGCGTGCCGGTGCCCCGGCCGATCTCGTCGATGATCACGAAACTGCGCGGCCCGGCCTGATGCAGGATCGCCGCGGTCTCGATCATCTCGACCATGAAGGTCGAGCGCCCGGCGGCCAGATCGTCCGCCGCCCCCACCCTGGAGAACAGCCGGTCGACCAGCCCGATCCGCGCAGCACCCGCCGGAACCGGCAATCCGGCCTGAGCCAGAATGATGATCAGCGCATTCTGGCGCAAAAACGTCGACTTCCCGGCCATATTCGGCCCGGTGAGCAGCATGAGGCGACGTTCCGGCGATAAATCAGCGTCGTTCGCGATGTAGTCGCTCCCCGATGGCAACGCCGCCTCGACCACCGGATGGCGCCCGGCCTCGATCACGAAATCGGCATCATCGGTAAGGTGCGGCGCGATCCAGCGGCCCGACGCCGCGAGGCTGGCGGCGGATTGCAACGCATCCAGCCGCGCCAGCGCCGTCGCACAGCCTGCCAGTTCCGCCTCATGCCCGATGATCGTGCGCAGAAGATGATCGAGCACCACGAGTTCCCGGGCCGCCGCCCGCTCATGCGCCTCGGCAATCTGGCGGTCGAGATCGGAGAGTTCGGGCTGGGTGAACCGCGCGGACGAGGCCAGCCCCTGCCGCAGAACGAGTTCGGGAAACGACCGCAACCCATCGACCGCGCTTGCCGGCGCTTCGAGCACGTAGCCAAGCTGATTGTGATGGCGGATCTTCAGGCTGGCCACCCCATAGCGCGTCGCGAGTTTCAACTGCAGCGCGGCGATCACCTGTCGCGCATCGTCGCGCAGGCGGCGTTCCGCGTCGAGTTCGCCATCGAACCCCGGCCGGATCGACGCCGCATCCCCCGGCCGGGGCGGTGGCTGTTCCACCAGAGCCCGATCGAGCAACGCGGCAAGGTCGGGCGCCGCCGCCAATGCCTGCGCATCCTCAGACAGCGGATGACCCGGCATCGCGTACGCGCCCGGCAAAGCCGCGCGCACGGCGCGGGCGGTGGCCAGCGCATCCCTCACCTGGGCGAGATCGCGGGGCGCCAGCCGGCCCGATACCCGGGCAGCGAGGCTCAACCGCGCCAGCGCACGGGCGAGATCGGGCGCGCCACGCAGCGCCGCGCGAACCGAAGGCAGACAGTCCGGCCGTTCGAGCAGTGATTGCCAGCCCGATTGGCGGGCGCGCAACCGATCGAGCCGATCGAGCGGCGCCGCGATCCATCCGGCCAGATGCCGCGCCCCGGCGGCACTGACGGTTCGGCGCACGGTCCCGAACAGGCTGCCGAACTCGCCGCCGTCTCGGGTGCGCAGCAGATCGAGACTGGCGCGCGTCGCCGCGTCCATCGCGAGCAATCCGGCCTCGCCCTGGCGCATCGGGTGTCCGAGACGAGGCAGAGCCCCGCCCTGGCTGCGCTCGATATAGCGCAGCGCCGCCGCCGCTGCCTCTGCCTCCGCATCGGAGAACGCCCCGAATGCGTCGAGCGAGGCGACCCCGAACAGAGCCGCAAGAGTGCGCCGCGCCTGCGCCGCAACGGGCGGTGCCTCGATCATCGCGCACCGCGCCGCGTAGCCACCCGGAACATCGATCTCGCGCCCTGCGGCATCACCGCTCGATCCGGTACGGAGAATTTCCGCCGGATCGAGCCGTCCGAGCAGCGCGGGCAGATCGGCGTGGGAGAGCAGCCCGGTCTCGAACATCCCGGTCGAGACATCGATCCACGCGGCACCGATTTTGCCCTGATCTGGTACGAGAGCCAGCAGCAATGTCGCGCGACCGGCTTCGAGCAAGGTTTCCTCGGTGATGGTCCCCGGCGTGATCAACCGCACCACCGCACGCTCGATCGGAGCCTTCCCCGACCGCGCCCGCGATGCTTCGGCGCTCTCGATCTGTTCGGCGATCGCCACGCGAAAGCCGCGCCGGACCAGCCGGGCGAGGTAGGTATCGCGCTGCGACACCGGCACCCCGCACATGCGGATCGGCGCGCCCTGGTGCGTGCCACGCGCGGTCAGTGCAATATCAAGCGCCGCTGATGCAGCTTCGGCGTCATCGAAGAACATCTCATAGAAATCGCCCATCCGGAAAAACAGCAACGCGTCAGGGTAGTCGGCCTTGGCCGCGAACCACTGCGCCATGGCGGGGGTTGCGCCTTCGGCGCGATCGGAACTCATTCCCGCTGTTTAGCCGAGGCGCCCCCCGTTGCGAAGCCGATTGCAGCACGACCGATCAGCGGGCAGAACGAGGGCATGAATCGTTGGGCCACAGGGATGAAATCGGGGATGCGCTGGCATGGCCCGGCGCTGCTCGCGCTCATCGCGCTGCCGTTTGCGGCTAATCTCCTCGTGCTGACCGGCGTGCTGCACAACGACCCCGCTCTGTTCACCATGTTTCTGACCCGCACGATGGGGCCGCGCCCCCTGCTCGCCGCACCCGGCTGGTTCGATCCCACCATCGGGCTGATCACCCAGCCGCTCGGCATGCTGAGCGCCAAGGACTGGCTCCACGGCATCGTGCCTTGGTGGAACCCCTATACCGGCGTCGGCATGCCGCTCGCAGCAGAGATGCAGACCCTGTCCTTCTTCCTGCCCTTCGTGCTGGTGCTGAAATTCTGGCCGGGGTGGCTGGTGCTGAAGCTGGTGATGCAGATCCTGTGCGGTCTGTTCATGTACGCGCTGCTGATCGAGCTGCGGCTCACCCGCCTCGCCGCCCTGGTCGGCGGTGCCCTCTATGCGCTGAACGCAACGTTTTTTCTGGTCCCCCACGTCATGGGACCGTTGCCCTTCGCACCGCTGCTTCTGCTCGGGATCGAACGGGCGGCACGCGCCGCGCGCGATCGGCGCGGACAGGGCTGGGGGCTGATCCCTCTGGCCCTCGCATACCTGATCTACGGTGGATATCCCGAAGTCGCATATATCGAGGCAACGCTTGCGGCTGTCTGGACCTTATGGCGGTTCGCCAACGTGGGGAGTGGCGCGCGCGCGCGTTTCGCCGGCAAGATCGCGCTCGGCGGCGCGCTCGGAATCGCTCTGGCACTCCCCCTGCTGGTGCCGTTTCTCGCCTATGTCCGAACATCGTATCTCGGCATCCACGCAACCAAATATGCCTGGCTCTGGCTGCTGCCGCCGGGCGTGCCGATCCAACTGTTTCCCTTCATCTACGGTCCGATCGGCAGCCCGACGCCGCCCGGCCTGAACCCGGCACTGGCCAACACGATCGCGGCCTACTGGGTACAGAGCGCCGGCTGGTTCGGCCCGGTCGCCGCGTGCCTCGCGCTGGCCGCCCTCGCCCGCCCCGCGCGGCTGCGCGGTCTCGCCTTGTTGCTGTTCGGGTTCATCCTGGTCTGGCAGGCACGGATCTGGGGCTTCAAGCCGGCGATCTGGCTCATCGACCTGATCCCGATGATGGCCCGGACCGATGCGATGAGGTTCTGCGCTCCGGCAATGGAACTTGCCTGCTTCATCATGGCGGCGATCGCGTTCGATGCCTGGCAAGTCGATGGCGCGCTGCCACGCCCCCGCGCAATCGGTCTGTCGCTCGCGGCCACCGCGATCGGCGCGATCTCGATCGGCGTCGCACTGCCGGCGCTGTACGCGTGGTTCACGGCGGTGCCGGGCCGGCTCGATCTTGCGCTTGGCGTCACCCTCGCGGAGGCCGCACTTGCGGTCGGGGCGCTGCTGATCCTGCGGCGGCAACCCGGCGGTCGCCGGGGCGTGGTGCTGGCCGCGCTGGTGATCGCCGACCCGCTCGGCCTTGCGGTTCTCACCACTCTCGGCGCACCGCGCAGCGCAGCGCTTGACTTCGGCGGGGTCACGTATCTGCAACGCCATGCCCGGCTGGCGCGGATGTATTCGCTGCAACCCTTCGGCCCGAATTTCCCGGCAGCGTTCGGCGTCGCCTCGATCGACGACAACGCATCGCCGGTCTCCGCCGCCTGGAACCGTTATATCCATCGCCACCTCGATCGCTACGCCGATGTCGTGATGTTCACCGGATCGCAGGCTCGCGCGCTGGGGTGCGTCCTGCTGCCGCGCGCGGCAGCCGCTCTTGACAATGGCATCTTCATCCGCCCGACCCGGGCGATCATCCCCCCGGATCAGAGCGCCGAATTGCGCCGCCATATCGCGGCCTACCGCGCGATCGGTGTGAAATATGTCGTCGCGCCACCCGGCCACGATCCGTTCGTGGCGCATGCCACGTTGCCGGTCAGCATCACGGCACGATCGGCCTTCGCGCTTTCAGCCGGGGGCAAGCTGAGCGGAGTCGTTCCGGCCGGGCTACTCGGCATTGCGCGGATCAGCGAGGTCGACACACTCATCGGCACCTACGCTGGTGCCGCGCGCGGCACATTGCGGCTCAAGCTCTGCGCCGGCGCCGATTGCGCCACGGCATCGGCCCCGCTCGCCGGGGCAAAGGATAACGGCTACCTCGCCCTCCCGCTCGACCATCCGTTGACCGTCGCCCCGGCGCAGCCGCTCCGCTATCGCTTCACCCATCGCACCGGATCGGCAGTGGCTCTTTGGCTGGGCGATCTCCAGCCGGATGCACCCGCAACCCTCGCTGTGGCCGCGAGCGCGCCAGCCGAACCGCCGCAGGCACCGATCCTGCGATTCGTGGAAACAACGCCCGGGATTGCGGCCCGCCCGGTGTTCCAGGACCAGGTGATGCGGATCTACCGGCTCGAAGGCGCGCGACGGTTTTTTTCAGCCACCCCGTCCTGCCGGATCACGCCGTCCGGGTTCGACCGATTGACCACCGACTGCCCTGCCGCAGCCACGCTCGTGCGGCTCGAAGCCGCGGATGCGGGATGGCACGCGACCGTCGATGGGCATGCCGTTCGGATCGCCACGGTTTCAGCCCTGTTCCAATCGATCGCTGTGCCCGCAGGACGCAGTGACATCCGGTTTTTTTATCGCCCGCCATTCATCCGATCGAGCTGTGCTGCCGCTCTTGCAGCCCTTGCAATCTGGCTGTTCCTCATCGCGGGACTCCCGGCCCTCACCGCCGGTCGCAGGCGACCGCCATTCCCGTGACGGTGTGGCCCGTCGCGAACAGCTCAACGATCTGCTCGCGGCGCACTGGCGGTGAGAACAGGAATCCCTGGCAATCGTCGCACTGATAAATCGCAAGGATCGCGGCGTGATGTTCGGTTTCAACACCCTCCGCCGTCACGCGCAGCCCCAGGGTCTGGCCGAGGTCGATCATCGCCTTGACGATCGGCGCGTCGCTGTCGCTCCGCTCAAGGTTGCTGATGAAACTCCGGTCGATCTTGAGACGATCGAACGGAAACCGCCGCAGCGTCGCCAGCGAGGAATATCCGGTACCGAAATCGTCGATCGCGATGCGGCATCCCAGTGCCCGCAGCCGATGCAGATTATCCAGTGTGCGCCCCTCGGTTTCCAGCACCGCGGATTCGGTCACCTCGAATTCGATCCGGCCAGCCCCGATACCGCCGGCCTCGATGATCGCGGAGAGTTGATCGACCAGCCAGGCATCGCGCAGATGCAGCGGCGACAGATTGACCGCGATGGCGATCCCCGGTGGCAGGGTGGCGGCGAAACTGACCGATTCGGACAGGACATAAGCGGTCACCGCCCCCACGAGGCCAACACGCTCGGCGATATCGATGAAATCGCCCGGCGAGATGATCCCTCGCTCCGGATGATCCCAGCGCACCAGCGCCTCAAGCCCGACGATCCGGCGCGTCGCAAGCGCAATGACCGGCTGATATTCCACGAATAGTTGCCCATCGCGCAGGGCGCGCTTGATATCGCGCTGCAGACCGCGGCGGTCTTCCAGATGACGATCCATGGTGCGGTCGAACAGCCGCCAGGTTCCACGCCCGGAATCTTTCGCCCGATAGAGGGCGAGGTCGGCGTTGCGATAGAGCTCCTCGGTGGTCCGGCCATCGCGCGGGGCGAGGGCAATGCCGATGCTCACACCGATCTCGACGGTGACACCCTCGAATTTATACGGGCGGGAAACCCGGTCGATCACCCGTTCGGCCACCGCGGTCGCCTCGAACTCATCGTCCGAAGGAAGCACGATCGAAAACTCGTCACCACCGAGTCGTGCCGCGACATCGCCCTCGCGGATCACGCCGCGTATCCGGTGCGCGACGGCCCGGAGCACCGAATCGCCGAGCGCGTGGCCGTAGCTGTCATTGACCGCCTTGAACTGATCGAGATCGAGACAGAGCAACGCAGCGCCGAGCTTGGTTTCCTCGGTCAGAAGACGGGACAATGCGGCGTTGAACTCCGTGCGGTTCGCAAGGTCGGTCAGCGTGTCATGCCGGGCGAGATAGGCAATCCGCTCGCGCGAGCGATGCATTGCGGTGACATCGGAGCCGACCCCGCGATAGCCGAGGAAATTGCCGTTGGGATCCTCGACCGGCTTGCCGGTCATCGACCACCAGCGCCGCTCGCCCGCCGTGTTGACCGGCACGACCATGTCGCGGAATGCCTTGCGGGCCTGCATGCGGCGGCGCAGCGGTTCGAACGGATCCCCCGCCGAGTCCCGCGACACGCGGAGAGTCCGGTCCTGCCCTGACATAAATCCCAGCAGATCACCCCGGATCGTGTCCACCGATTGCCGCGCCACCTCGGCGAAGCGGGCGGAGACGTGTTTGATCTCACCGGCCGGACCGGTTTCCCAAAGCCAGTCGCTGGCATTTTCCTCAAAATCGCGCAGCAGGATGCGGATGGTTTCGTTGGTTTGGGCGAGGCGAATGGTGTTGACGGCTCGCTCGGCCATCTTTCGGTTCAGAAAGATCATGGTGAACAATGTCAGCAACGAGTAGCTGATCAAGCATATCTGATAAGCCAGATCAAAGAAGTAGCTCGAAATAAACAAAGATACGTAGACACCGAGTGTCAGCATCAGCCAGAAAGGAAAGGTAGATGATAGCGGTCCGCTAGAAATCGTTGTCGAGATCAATCCAATATATATTGAGAATATTAATACTTGTTGCTCAGTATCTGATATAGAAAATAGGAGCGTCAGGAATATAGACCATGACAAACCCAAAAGCAGAATTATCATATTGAAAGTCAAACGTTGTGATTGAGAAATACGTTTTAGTTTTCCAAATATGGTTCCCAATACAAAAAGAGCTGAATATGTTAATAGAATTAACGAAAGACTTCCAAGTTTCTGTAATTCATATGTCCGGTCATCAAAGTTGGAGGCAATTGCGATTGCAACGATCGAACCCACGACACATGCCGCACGGGTAAGGCGAAAACGGATCAGAAACGTCTCTGTATGAACCCGGTCTGCAAGATCTTCAGGCAGCAGATCTGCCGCCCGCACGTAACGCCAGAGCGGGTCTACAAACTTAAGTGTTTTTTTTAAAATTGGGATATTTCAATCCTTTCTAAATTATATCTAAATATCTCTACAAATAATCAACCTTAAACCTTTATGATTATCGCCTTATGAAGGATATGGCCTGATCTTTCACTAATCATGATGTTTCTTGACCGCTTGCTTCATCGCATTCATTCTCAAGGATAAAAGATGCTGGAACATTCGTTGCTTCAACAAGCAGAGTGCTTGGGACGCAGCCGCAGGAAGTCCGTTCCCGTCGTCGCCAAACTGGCGACATCTGCCCTGGATTTTCAAAACGCTTGGCGGCTACGCTACGAGGCTTACGCGAGCGCCGGTTATCTGCACCATTCAGACAAACGGATCTATCTCGACAAGTACGATAACGAAACGAACAGGACGCTGTTGTTGTACCGCGGCGGTACGCCGATCGCTTCAGCCCGGGTATGCATTCTACTCGAACCATCAGCCCGTACCCCCGAATGTGCCATTCCCGCCTACGAGATCTTTCAGGAAGAGATCGACCAACACCTCGCCCTGCTACAGGAGGATGGTCGCCCAGAACGATCGATCGAGGTGACGCGTCTGTCACGCAGTCCTCAGTTCGGCAGCGATCTCGCGGTGACACAGGCACTCTTCAGAATGATCGGATATCTGATAATCCACTTCAATGCCTCTGTCATGTTTGCGGCTGTTTCCGCTAACCATATACCATTTTACCGGCGTATGGGATTCAAGTTGATCGGAAACCCCCGGAGTTATCCGGATCTTGCTGTCCAGACTGCGCTGATGGGATGCGACTGTCATGGGCACCGACCGATCAACGGTCTCTTGTCATCGCTCGGCAGTCTTTCAAAACAGGATCCGATTTATCGAAGATTCATGGAAGGGCAAGAGGTCGAAGTGACACCGGAACAGCGGCGACAATCGGTCTCGTTCACTGCAGTAGAAACGATTCCGACACCAAAGGCCGTTTGATCGAACAGCGGCACCACAATGAAGTCAAGCTGCTCTCAGAACGCCGAAATCCCCGTCTGCGCCCGCCCGAGAATCAGCGCATGCACGTCATGCGCTCCCTCATAGGTGTTCACGGTTTCGAGGTTCATCAGGTGCCGGATCACATGATACTCATCGACGATGCCGTTACCGCCATGCATGTCGCGCGAGACGCGGGCGATATCCAGCGCCTTGCCGCAATTATTTCGCTTCATCAACGAGATCATCTCGGGCGCGGCCTCCCCGGCATCGAGCAGGCGTCCGAGTCGCAACGCACCTTGCAGGCCGAGAGCGATCTCGGTCTGCATGTCGGCAAGCTTTTTCTGCACCAGCTGGGTCGCCGCAAGCGGACGGCCGAACATCTGACGGTCGAGCGTGTACTGCCGTGCCGCATGCCAGCAGAACTCCGCCGCTCCCAACGATCCCCAGGCAATCCCGTAGCGCGCATTGTTGAGGCATGAAAACGGCCCGCGCAGCCCCTTCACGCCCGGCAGCATATGATCATCCGGCACGAACACATCGCTCAACATGATCATGCCGGTCACCGATGCGCGTAACGAGAACTTGCCCTCGATCTTGGGTGTCTCCAGTCCGGCAGCACCCCGATCGATCAGAAATCCGCGGATCACATCCGCGTCGTCCTTCGCCCACACCAGCATCATGTCCGCGATCGGCGCATTGCTGATCCAGGTTTTCGACCCGTTGAGCAGATACCCGCCATCCACCTTGCGCGCCCGCGTGCGCATCGAACCAGGATCGGAGCCGGCATCCGGTTCGGTCAGCCCGAAACAGCCCACCCATTCGCCCGCCCGCAACTTAGGCAGGTATTTATCCTTCTGCGCCGGCGATCCGAACGCATCGATCGGGTACATCACCAGCGAGGATTGCACCGAAAATACCGAACGATACCCGCTATCCACCCGTTCGAGCTCGCGCGCGATCAACCCGTAGGCGACATAGGACACATCTGCGCAGCCATGACCCGAAAGCGTCGCCCCGAGAAACCCCATCTCCCCCATTTCGGAGACGATCTCACGGTCGAAACTCTCATGACGAAACGCCTGGAGCACGCGCGGAAACAGTTTATCCTGACAATAGGCATGGGCAGCATCACGGATCGCGCGCTCATCCTCGGTCAGTTGCGTGTCGAGATGAAACGGGTCTGCCCAGTCGAATTGCGAAAATCCGCCTTTCCGGCCGGTTTTCGTATCGGTAGCCTGGGCCACCCTGAGCATCTCGTTCATGCCGCGATCTCCGTATCCTCGCTATCCGTGCTCGTTTCATCATCGTGCGACGAAATATCGACCCTGGCATCCCGCGTTCGCCGCGTGATCTGCATGAAGGCCGGAACATCGCCGCCGAACCCCACCACCACGCCACGCTCCTCGCGATCCTCGACATCGCGCCCCCGGCGCGACGCGCCATCGCGCTCCCGGCGCGGGCCATCATCACGCTCCCGGCGCGGGCCATCATCGCGCTCCCGGCGCGGGCCGGCATCACGCTCCCGGCGCGGCGAACGATCCGCATTGCGTGAAGGCCGCTGCTCGCTTCGCTGGCGTGGCGCAACCGTCTCGGCAGACTCCCCGGCCGCTTCCACGTCGACCACCGGCACCGCGTCCCGGCGCTTTGCAACCTCGCGCACCGGCGCCGGGCGACCCGCAGACCCGCCGCGTCCTCGCCGGCGTCCACGCTTGTCATCCTCCGCCCAATCGACCGGATCTAGCCCTTCGACGCTCAGCGGCGGGATCGCGTGTCCGGTGAGTTTCTCGATCGCCTCCACCGCCAGCCGATCTTCCGGCGTCGCCAGCGTCAGCGCCCGTCCTTCAAGCCCGGCTCGACCGGTACGACCAATCCGATGAACATAATCCTCGGCATGATGGGGCACATCGAAATTGAACACATGCGAGAGACCGCCGATATCGATCCCGCGCGCCGCGACATCCGAACACACCAGCAGGCGGACCGCCCCGGCCTTGAAGGATTCGAGCGTAGCAAACCGGGCCGATTGCGGCATGTCGCCATGCAGCATGCCAGCCGAAAACTTGTGCCGAACCAGCGATTTATACAGAATGTCGACATCGCGCTTGCGATTGCAAAACACCAGCGCATTCTGCACATCCTCAGTCCGGATCAACCGCCGCAGCGCCTCACGCTTGTCATGCGTCGCCACGAGGAACAACCCTTCGGTGATCATCTTGGATACCGAAGCCGGCTTGGAGACGCTGATTTCCTTGGGATTCGACAGGAATGCATCTGCCAGGCGCTTGATTTCGGGCGCCATCGTGGCCGAGAAAAACAGCGTCTGGCGCAGAGGCGGCAGCATCGCCACGATCCGCTCGATATCGGGAATGAACCCCATGTCGAGCATGCGATCCGCCTCATCGATCACCAGAACCCGAACGTCCGACAGCAGCAGACCGCCGCGCTCGAAAATATCGATCAACCGCCCCGGCGTCGCGATCAGCACATCCACGCCGCGGGTCAGCACATCACGCTGCTCACCCATACTTTCGCCGCCGATCAGCAGCGCATGCGTTAGTTTCAGATGCTTACCGTACTGAACGAAATTCTCGGCAACCTGCAACGCGAGTTCACGGGTGGGTTCCAGAATCAACGACCGCGGCATCCGCGCCCGCGCCCGCGAGCCAGAGAGAATATCGAGCATCGGCAGGGTGAAGCTCGCGGTCTTGCCCGTTCCGGTCTGCGCACAACCAAGCACATCCCGCCCCATCAGCACGATCGGGATCGCCTGCTCCTGGATCGGCGTCGGGATCGAGTAACCCTTCTCGGTCAGCGCCTGAAGCACCGGCTCCGAAAGCCCGAGATCGGCAAACGTGGTCACCGCCGCCGAAGCCTCATCCGGCCCGACAACGTCCTCCTGGCCATGCGAGGCGGACAGATCAACACCCTCCGCTGGCGGGTTCACGGACACCGGCTCGCTCGGCGTTTCCGGCAGGGCCTGCATTTCGGGACGGGATGAATCGAAATCCTTGGATTCGGGCAAATCAGCGACCAATACGGATAAGAGGGCTGCGACCGGCTGTAACAAAGATTACCGGATCAGGCATGAATAAATCGGCACCGTTTCGCGCGCCGATCCCCCCTGATATCTCCCGGAACCCCTGAAAAGTCAAGCGTTGACGAGTGTAAGCAGCCCTGCGAGCGCCGCGTCCAGCGCGCCGATATCGACCTCGATACTCATCATCCGGCTCGCCCCGATCGGCAGCGGCGACTTGACCGGATAACGCGGCGCCAGGGTCAGAACCGTCCGGCGCGCAAGCGCGAACAGCCGTGTCGCTTCCGCTATCTCCGGCTGCGCCCACCCCTCGACGCCGAGCTCGATCACCACCGCGCCGGGATCGCAGAAACCGAGCAGAGACGCCTGGCGGGCATCGTCGATGAGCACGATCCGGCAGGCGGCGAGCAGCGCGATCAGATCGAGCAGACCGAGCGGCTGGTGGTCGAGCAACATCCTGTCGAGGTCGAGCACCGCCACACCCCGCGCGCGCAGCCACACCCGCAACCCCGCGTCGTTGGACCGGTCGAACCGCGCCAAACCGGGCGGGGTCAGAATGGCAACCGCCTTCACCGCCTCGAACGGTTCGGCACAGAACCGCAAGGTGTCGATCGCAGGGCGAACCAACCGCGACAACTCTCGGTCGACCGGTGCCATCCCCACCCGCGTCACCCTGACCGGCCCGGAAATCGGCGTATAACGCCCCAGCAATCCGAGCATCGCCATCGCATCGAGTTGCGGCGCCGTCAGCGCGGCACCGATCAGCCCCGCCCCGCCAAGCATGGCGGCACCGAGTTGCGCGCCGAGAAACACACCCAAAGGGACCGATGAGCCACTGGCGATCGGGATCACCGCATCAGCAATGACCGGGATTTCATCCGGGTCCGGCAATCTCGTCGGCATCACCCCCCGGCACAGCGCGCCCGCCCGATCGAGCACGCCGAACGGTTCCGGCACCACCAGCGCATCGTCGAGCCAGGTCCAGCCCGCCTCGCCCGCCATTCCCCCCACGGATGCGACCCGCACGGTCACCCCGTCCCCAGCAGCACGGCAAGCGCGGCGCGGAACGTGTCCGGCTCGATCTCGAAATGAAACTCACCCGGCACGCTCTCCGCACCTTCCGGTTCGGATCGCGCGAACAAGCCATGCCAGCGCAACCCGAGCAGATGGCACGCAGCACGGGTCCACCCGTCGGAAAACCGGTCCGGCTGCAGTTCCAGCACCGAAGCCCCGGGCGGGCAGAACCCGATATTGGCGAGCCCCGCCCCGGATTCTCCGATCACCCAACGCGCGGATGCAAACATCCGCACCTGCGCCGCGACACTCAGTTCAGCCGGTCGGACGATTTCGAATCCCTGCGCCACCGCAATCGCCTCGATGACGTCACGATGATCCATGATCCGCCGGTTGGTCGCCTCGTCACGCGAAATCATCACCCGCCGCGCCCCGCCTGGCGCGCCGCCAAGCTGAAACCGCATCTGGTCGAACACCGTCCGGACAAACCGGTTCGGATAGGAGACGGTAAACGAGAGCATCGTGCTGGTCAGGATCTTGCGGAACCGGGTCGGCCGGTCGAGCGTGATGTAATCGTCGAGCAGGCCCAGCGCCGCGAGACTCTCAGCCTGCCAGGGCAGCAATACGCGCCCCGCAGCGCGCACGGCGGCACCCAGCAGCCGACGATGCAGCACTACCGCCGCCAGCCCGTCATAGAGAAAATGCCCGTAATTGCTGCCCCCGACGCCCACGACCGGCATCGCAACCGCATCGACGTACGGCATCGCCGCATCAGGCTCCGCGAGCGTCCACGCCCCCGGTCCGGCATCGCGAAAATTCGGATCGATCGAGGACAGGCGGTTGTTCCAGACCGCGAGATTATTGACCGAGGGCTCGAAGAACCCACGCGTCTCGCTCAACACGGCCATCGAATCCGGCGCAAGAACCGCGTCGCGCAACACGAGGCTTACGACCTGGGCCAGGCGATGCCGCGGCTCGTCGCGCAGACCGGCGATCGCCGGTTGGCCCGCGCCGAATATCGTTCGGTCGACCACCAACCCCTGCGGCACGACATCGACGATCCGATCCGGCGCGTGGCGGAATGCGCAATCGGGCCCGTCCGGATCGAGCACGGCGCGACGGAAGGCGGCAAATCGCGATACCGCCGGAACGGACTCCGCCGAAAAACGACCGATCATCTCGAAGGCGGCAGGTCCATCCATCAATTGAGACAATGCGGTCACCATTGGCGTTCGGCAAGGGACGCCCCCCTTTTTTTCCTGACGACGGCGCGATCGGCCTGGCTCTGGCGAAATTGGCGCTGATCGGCGATGATATCGCCATGAAAACGCTCGTCCCCGGCCGATCCGCAGCCCTGCGCCTCGGCGTCGCCACGCTCATCGCCGGCCTCGCCTGGCCGCTTGGTTCGGTTACCTCCCGCGCCGCCCCAAGCACACCCCCTCCCGACCCCACTCAACTCAGCCTTGCAGTCACCGGCCACGCGGATCATGCGCCGGACCAGATGCTGGCAACGCTCACGGTCGAGAGCCAATCCCCGAGTCCCGCGAAAGCCCAGGCCGACGTCAATCGCCGCATGGCCGCTCTCCTGGCCGGGGCACGCGCGCTGAAGGGTCTGCGCGCCACAACAGGCTCCTACAGCGTCGAGCCCACCGATCAGAAACGCACGATGTGGCGTGCGGAGCAAACCGCCACTCTGACGTTCGATGCCGCCCCGGATACAGCCGCCGCAGCACCGGTCCGAAAATTGATCGGCACCTTCCAGCACGATGGCGTTCTGCTCGACTCGATCGGCGCCGGCCTCAGCGAGGCAGCCCTCCGCCAGACCCGGTCGGCTGCGATCACCGATGCGGTCGGCCAGATGCGCGCGGAGGCCAAGGCCGCCGCCACGGCGCTGGGTGCCACGGTCGGCCCGGTCACCCACATGCAGATCGCCACGCGATCGCCGATCCGTCCGATGATGATGATGGCAACGCGCGCCGCACCTTCGGGTCCGCAGGTTCAGGCGGGCCCGATCAGCGAGGAGATCAACCTGTCCGCGACAATAACGCTGTCGAACCGCTGAGCGCCGTCACGGCCTCCCGGCCATCACCCAGAGCGGCAATGATCGCCGCCGCACTATCCGCCCAGGAGGGCGGGCGGAACTCGCGCGCGATCCTGTCCTCCAGCGCAGCCACGATCGCGGGATCAAGGATCATCCGCGAGATCACCCGATACGCATCGTTCATATCCTCGGGATCGAAATAGACACAGAACGGACCCCCCGCCTCAGGGATCGATGCCCGGTTCGACGCGGCAACCGGGCGGCCGAAGCTCAACCCCTCGGTCACCGGCAATCCCCATCCTTCATAGAACGACGGATAGACGGTAAACAGGCAGTCCCGATACAGGGACGCAAGTTCGGCATCGCTCGGCCCCTGGATCAGTCGCAACTTTCCGCCGAACCAGTCGGCATTCTCGGCCTGCGCCACCACGTCATGCGCGAGCCACCCCACCCGCCCCGCCAATACGAGATCGGGTACCTGCTCGGCGGGCAACTCGTCGATCAACCGCCGCCACAACCTGAGCATCCCCGCGTGGTTCTTGCGCGGCTCGATGGTCGAGACGAACAGCACGAAGGGCCGCTCGTGCAGACGCGGCGCATCGGGGTCGATCGCGCGGGGAAAACTCGCGCCCATCGGCAGCTTGATGGCGGGCGGGATGACAAGCCCGGTCCGCCGCGCGTAATGCGCAACATCGCGCGCCGTCGCATCCGAATTGGCGAACAACACATCCGCGCGGGTCAGAACACCACGTGCCCAGCGCTCGAACGCCTCGGTGGTGGCCTTCACCGACCATTCCGGGAACAGCAGCGGCACCATGTCATGCGCGAACGGCGCAAACCGCACCCCCATTGCCCGGATATGATCGATCTGTGCACCGTAATGCGGAAACTGCCAGGTCGCACCCGTGGAGATCAGGACATCGCCGGCGGCAAACTGCACAGGCCGGTCGACAACGACCGCCTCAGGTGCCACATCCGCAGGCAGGGTCTCGTGCACACCCGCCACCGGCATCATTGTCGCAACGCGCCGCCGCGGCCGGATCCAGCGCCAGGAACCGACAACGAGATCGCGCATTGCGCGGAGGGCATGGACCTGGGCGATCCCGAAATGCCTCAACCCGTCGAATGCGTTGCGTTCGGCAACGTAGATCCGCGCCACCGGCCCCCGCAGATCGAGCGGCAGGCCGCGCGCCGCACGCCGGATCGCAGAAAGGTCAGCGACCGCATCGGTCCCCTGGTTCACCGCCGCATCGACCGGTCCGTGTTCACCCGCGCCATGCATCGCATCGGAAAGTTTGGTCCGGCAATCCACCCAGTCGATCTCCGTGAAACCCGGCATACCCGGCCCATGACGACACGCCTTGATGTGCCCCTCACCCGCGTCGATCAACGCGCAGGCCAGATCGAAGGACAGCCGCTGAATCCCGCTCGGCCGATTTCCCGCATAAAAATACCCGATGAGATCATCGACATCGATCCAGATGGTCATCGCGCGCGGTCAATTATGTTCAAAATATAGATTAACATATCGAAATTATACTACGCCCCTTGCTCATTACGATTGGCAACCTTAAGGATACCTTATCCGACTCTGTAAACACCGATGATGTGGGCGTCCAGTTTATGCCCTGCAACATATGGTGACAAAATGACCACGATCCAGGAGAAAGCATGCCCACTGCCCTGATTACTGGTGTCACCGGCCAGGACGGTGCGTATCTCAGCCGGTTTCTGCTCGACAAGGGCTACGAGGTCGTCGGTGTCATGCGGCGGTCGGCCTCGTCGGACATCATCGGCGAGCGCCTCCGCTGGCTCGGCGTGATCGACCGGGTCCGGCTGGTCGAAGGCAACCTCACCGATCTCGGCAGCCTCGTGCGGATCGTGCAGACCCATCAGCCGGACGAAGTCTATCATCTCGCGGCCCAGAGCTTCGTCGCCACCTCGTGGCAGCAACCCTCGCTGACCGGCCTCGTTACCGGGCTCGGTGCCGTCACCATGCTCGAAGCGGTGCGGATCGGTCGCCCGCAGGCCCGGTTCTACCAGGCGTCCTCCTCGGAAATGTTCGGCAAGGTGCAGGCCGTGCCACAATCGGAGACCACGCCGTTCTACCCCCGCAGCCCCTACGCCGCCGCGAAACTCTACGCCCACTGGATGACGGTGAACTACCGCGAAAGCTTCGGCATGCACGCCTCCTCCGGCATCCTGTTCAATCACGAGAGCCCGTTGCGCGGCATCGAATTCGTCACACGCCGGATCACCGACGGCGTCGCCCGGATCAAGCTCGGCCTCACCGATCACCTCACCCTCGGCAATGTCGAGGCGAAACGCGACTGGGGCCACGCCGCCGATTACGTCGAGGCCATGTGGCTGATGCTCCAGCAGGACCAGCCCGACGATTACGTCATCGCAACCGGCCGAACCATGCGCGTCGCCGATTTCGCGGACATGGCGTTCAAGGCCGCAGGCCTGACGATGGCCGATCACGTCCGCACCGATCAGGCCCTGATGCGCCCCGCCGAGGTCGAACTTCTGCTCGGCGATCCCGCCAAGGCCGAACGCAAACTCGGCTGGAAGGCCCGCGTGAAACTCGAAGACCTCGCCGCCGAAATGGTCGCGGCGGATCTCGCCCGCCTCTCGCGCTGAACGATGCCGGCGCCCGCCCGCATCCTGATCACCGGTGCCGGCGGTTTCGTGGGCACCTATCTCCGCCGTGCTCTCGCTTCCCGCTGGCCCGCCGCGTCGATCATCGCCGGAACCGCGGACGTGACCGATCCCATCGCGGTCACCGCGATGATCGAGGCGGCACAGCCGGATGTCGTGGTCCATCTGGCCGGCATCGCCTCGGTTCCGGCAGCGCGCGCGGCGCCTGATGCCGCCTTCGCGGTCAATCTCGGCGGCAGCCTCGCGGTGGCCCGCGCCATCCTCGCCGTCGCCCCCGATAGCCTGATGGTCCACGCCGGCAGCGCCGAATGCTATGGTGACAGTTTCCGCGCCGGCACCGCGCTCGATGAACAGGCGCCGTTCGCACCGCTCAACATCTACGCCGCGAGCAAAGCCGCCGCCGACCTCGCCCTCGGAGCGATGGCCGCGGAATCCCGCCTCCGCCTGATTCGGTTTCGCCCGTTCAACCATACCGGCCCCGGCCAGAGCGATGCCTTCGTCATCCCCGCCTTCGCCGCCCAGATCAGAGCGATCATCGAGGACCGGCAACCCCCGGTGATCCGCGTCGGCAACCTCGATGCCGCACGCGACTTCCTCGACGTGCGCGACGTGGTCAGCGCCTACAGCCTCGCAATCGAACATCGCGACGATCTACCGCCCAACCCGGTCTTCAATCTGGCCTCAGGCCTGCCGCGCCGGATCGGCGACATTCTCGACGCCATGATCGCCGCCTCCGGTCAGGACATCGCCATCGAGATCGATCCGTCCCGTCTGCGCCCGGTCGATATCCCCACCGCCTTCGGCAACCCTGCCGCCGCGCGCCGCATTCTGTTCTGGCATCCCACCATCCCGTTCGAGGAAACCCTGCGGGCCATGCTGCAAGCGCCCCCCACCCCGGAACCGCGCTGACCACCCTCTCCGGAAGTCGGCTCACCCCGCTCCGGCGGTCACCTCGCGATCGGCCTCGAACAACTCCTGCAACTCGGTCACGCTCTGTTGCAGGCTGGCGATCACCCGCGATTCGTCACCGGCAAACCCCTGGGTCTCGGACAGCAGCGCCTCGTCGCGGGCCGCAAACGTCGCGACCGTGCGCGCCGCCTCCTCGGGCGGCACATCAAGCGCGGTCAATGCCATCTCGCCCAGTTTCAGGCTCGACAGCAGGGTCTCGCGCACAATCAGCGTGACCCCGAGGTCCATCAGCAACTGCGCGTGCCGCCGGTTGCGCGCCCGTGCCATGATGGTCAGATGCGGCAGATGCCGGCGCGCCAGCTCCGCCAGTTTCAGCGCCGCCTCGACATCGTCGAGCGCGATCACCAGCACTTTCGCGGTCTCGGCTCCGGCGGCGCGCAGCACCGTGATCCTGGTCGGGTCGCCGAAATACGCCCGCGCGCCGAACCGGCGCACGAAGGCGACATGCTCGGCATTCTGATCGAGCGCGGTGAACGGTATCCGCCGGACCGAGAGCAACCGCCCGACGATCTGCCCGACCCGTCCGAACCCGCAGATCAGCACCGGTGTGGGCCGATCGGGCGCGATCGCGGCGGAGGCCACCTTGCGCTTGTTCATCCGGGGAACCGCGAACCGTTCGATCCCCGCGAACAGCAGAGGCACCACCAGCATCGAAAGCGCCACCGTCAGCGTCGCCAGCCCGGCCTGGGTCCTGCTCAACGCCCCCGCGCTCACCGCCGCGCCGAACAGCACGAAGCTGAATTCGCTCCCCTCCGGCAAGGCCACCGCAAACCGCAGCGCGGTCGCGGCACTCCGGCGCTTGATGAACGAAACGACGAACCCGACGACCGCCTTCACAATCAGCGTCGCCGCCACCGCCGCCACGATCGTCAGCGGCTGGGCCACCAGCAGCCCGAAATCGACCGACATGCCGACCGAAATAAAGAAAAACCCGAGCAGCAACCCCTCGAACGGCTCGATATCCGCCTGAATCGCATGACGGAACTCGGAATCCGACAGCAGCGCCCCGGCCATGAACGCACCGAGCGAGGGCGATAATCCGGCCCAATGCGCCAGCGCCGCCGTGCCGACCACGATCAGCAGCGTCATCGCCGTGAACACTTCGGGCGTCCGCGTACCGCCCACCAACCGAAAGATCCGCTCGACAAGGTATATCCCGCCGCCCAGAATCGCGACGACCGCGATCACCGCCCGCCCGACCGCGAGCCACGGCACGTGGTGCGGCAAATGATCCGGCAGATGCCCGCCAGCGAACAGCGGTACCAGCGCCACCAGCGGAATGAACGCCATGTCCTGAAACAGCAGCACCGCGAATGCATCCCGCCCGGACGCCGCACTCAGCAGGTTGCGCTCGCCGAGCATCGGCAGCACGATCGCGGTGGAGGACAGAGCGAGCCCCAGCCCCAGCAATACCGAAGCCCGCCAGTCCAGCCCCGCGAGATGCGCGAGCCACGCGAGCACAGCCGCACTCGGCACCATCTGGCCGAAGCCGAGGCCGAGAATGGTCTTGCGCAGAATCCAGAGGCGATGCGGCCGGATTTCCAGCCCGATCAGGAACAGCAGCATGATCACGCCGAGTTCCGACACGTTCTGGATCTGCGATACCCCGGTGACCAGCCGCAACCCGTCCGGCCCGATCACCAGCCCGGCCACCAGATAGCCGACGATGCTGCCCACCCCGAGCCGCCGGGCAATCGGCACCATCACCACTGTCGCGGCCAGCAAGGCCACCAGCGTCTCGATCATCATCAATGCCCTTTTCGTGAACGCCCAACCCACCAGCCCGCAGCATCCCCTGTCAAGCACGATGTCGCGCATGGACACATCGTCATGTCCGCGACCCTGCTTTCGATACCCTCGGGTTCCAACATCCCGATTTGAACAACAGGGGATCATCTCATGACCAAACTCGTCGTCATCACCGGCGCCGGCGCAGGTGTCGGTCGCGCCACCGCCCAGGCCTTCGCCCGCGAGGGCTGCGATATCGGCCTGATCGGGCGCGACCGCGAGCGTCTGGAAACCGCCGCCGCCGAACTGCGTACGCTCGGTGTCCGCGCCTGCGTCGCCCCCGCCGACATGGCGGATGCGGATGCCGTGGACCACGCCGCCGACACGATCGAAGCCGAACTCGGCCCGATCGATATCTGGGTGAACAACGCGATGGCAACGATCTTCGCCCCGGTCGCCGAAATCACGCCCGCCGAATTCAAGCGCGCCACCGAGGCGACCTATCTCGGCACCGTCCACGGCGTCATGACCGCGCTGCGGCATATGAAAACCCGAGGCGAGGGTACGATCATCAATGTCGGCTCCGCCCTCGCCTACCGCTCGGTGCCGCTGCAATCAGCCTATTGCGGCGCGAAAGCCGCGATCAAGGGCTTCACCGACAGTCTCCGCAGCGAACTCATCCACGACCGCAGCGCGATCAAGATCAGCATGGTCCATCTGCCGGCGGTAAACACGCCGCAATTCGACTGGGCGCTGAACAAAATGGGCCGTCGCGCCCAACCCGTCCCGCCGATCTACGACCCCGAAATTCCCGCCAACGCCATCGTGTTCGCAGCCTTCAACCACCGAAGGGAAATCTGGGTCGGCATGCCCACCGTGGTCGCCATTCTCGCCAACCGGATCGCCCCGGGTTTCGCTGATAACTACCTCGCCACCCACGGCTATTCCACGCAAATGTCCAACCAGCCCCTCCCGGCGGATCAGCCCGCAAACCTGTTCGAACCGGTCCCCGGCCCCCGCGGCGCCCGTGGCCGCTTCACCGACCAGTCCCGCCACGGCAGCTTCGAGATGTTCACCGACCGGCATAAATCCGTTGCCTACGGTCTCCTCGCGGTGGCCGGTGCCGGCGCGATCGCCGGGTTGCATCAGCTGGCGAAAAAATACGATTTCTAGCGCGGTCGCCCGCCGATCCTTCCCTCTCGCCGCCCGGTCATGCGAAACTGGGCGGCGAACGCAAGGAGCCTGACGTGCAATGACCCATGATTTCGACCTTTTCGTCATCGGCGGCGGTTCGGCCGGTGTCCGCCTCGCCCGCATCGCCGCCGGGCACGGTGCCAGGGTCGGCATCGCGGAAAACCGGTTCTGGGGCGGCACCTGCGTCAATATCGGCTGTGTCCCGAAAAAGCTGATGGTGATGGCCGCCGAATACGGACTCGCCGCCGAGGACGCCACCGGCTTCGGCTGGAACATGACCAAAGGCGCTCACGACTGGTCCCGGTTCATCGCGGCGAAAAATGCGGAGATCGCCCGGCTGAACGGCGCCTATACCGGCCTGCTCGAACGCGCCGGTGCCACCATCTTCAATGGCACGGCCACGATCCATAACGCCCACACCATCGAAATCGGGCATCACCGGCACACCGCCGCCCGAATCGCGATCGCCACGGGCGGCCACCCGATCCGGCCGGACATCCCCGGTGGCGAGCACGCCATCGTCTCGGACGACGCTTTCTACCTGCCCGAACGCCCCAACCGCGTCGTCATGATCGGCGCCGGCTATATCGGCGTCGAATTCGCCGGAATCTTCGCGGGCCTCGGCTCGAAGGTCGATCTGGTCTATCGCCAGCCGCTCCCGCTGCGCGGTTTCGACCCCGACCTCCGTGCCGGCCTCTCCGAAGCCCTCACCAATCACGGGATCACCCTCCACCCCGGCCAGTGTCCCCTGAAAATCGAGGATCTCGGCCACGCCAAACGCCTGCACATGACCAACGGCCATCACATCGATGCCGATTGCATCTTCTTCGCGACGGGCCGGGCTCCCAACACGGCGGGTCTCGGTCTCGCACACGCCGGGGTCACCGTCGCCCCCGGCGGGGCGATCCCGATCGATGAGGCGTTCCGCACCAACATCCCCCATATCTTCGCCCTCGGCGACGTCACCGACCGGCTCAACCTGACCCCGGTCGCCACCGCCGAAGGCCACGCCTTGGCCGACACGCTGTTCGGCACCAATCCCCGCAGCGTGTCGCTGACCAACATCCCCAGCGCCGTATTCTCGATCCCGCCGCTCGCCACCATCGGCGTCCACGAGGACGAAGCGCCGCCGGGCACGAAAATCTTTGTCACCCGCTTCACCCCGATGCGCCACAGCCTGAGCAGACGCCCGCGCAAGACCCTGATGAAACTTCTGGTCGACGGCGAGACCGACAAGGTGATCGGCGCCCACATGCTCGGCGAGGACGCCGCCGAGATCATCCAGGGCATCGCCATCGCCATCATCGCGGGAGCGACCAAGGCGGATTTCGACCATACCATCGGCATCCATCCCACCGCCGCCGAGGAATTCGTCACCCTGCGGACCGAGACCCGCCGTGTCGGCACGGCGGATGCGAAAGCGGCGGAGTAGCTAAATTGCTCGATTCGGGATTATAGCGATCCCGCCGAGGAGACCAGCATGACCGCAACGACCCCGACCGCCGCACCCCAGGGACAATGGACGCCCGCATCCTGGCGCGCCAAGCCGATCCTTCAGGTCCCGTCCTATCCGGACCAGGACAAGCTCGCCGCGATGGAAGCCCGACTGCACCGCTTTCCGCCCCTGGTCTTTGCCGGCGAGGCCCGCCGCCTCAAATCCTCGCTCGCCCTTGCCGCGCAGGGCCGCGCCTTCGTGCTCCACGGCGGCGATTGCGCCGAGAGCTTCGGCGATTTCACTGCCAACATCATCCGCGACACGTTCCGCGTCCTGCTGCAAATGGCCGTGGTCCTCACCTATGGCGGCTCGGTGCCGGTGATCAAGCTCGGCCGCATGGCCGGCCAGTTCGCCAAGCCCCGCTCGTCGGACACTGAAACCATCGGCGGCGTGACACTGCCCTCCTATCGCGGCGATATCGTCAACGGCCCGGATTTCAGCCCCGAAGCCCGCATGCCGGACCCCGCGCGCATGGAATTCGGCTATTTCCAGTCCGCCGGCACCCTCAACCTGCTGCGCGCCTTCGCCTCCGGCGGCTATGCCGACCTCCATCAGGTCCATCGCTGGAATCTCGATTTCGTCCGCCGCTCGCCCTTGGCCGAGCGCTACCGCGACCTGTCCTCGCGCATCGACGAGACCCTGCAATTCATGGCCGCCTGCGGCATGACCAGCCAATCCACGCCGCAGATCCACGAGACCGAATTCTACACCAGCCACGAATCCCTCCTGCTGCCCTATGAACAGGCGCTCACCCGCGTCGATTCCACCACCGGCGATCACTACGCCTGCTCCGCCCATTTCCTCTGGATCGGCGATCGCACCCGCCAGCTCGAAGGCGCGCATGTCGAATTCATGCGCGGGGTGAAAAACCCGATCGGCCTGAAGGTCGGCCCGACCATGGAGGAGGACGACCTGCTCCGCCTGATCGAGCGGCTCGACCCCGATGCCGAACCCGGCCGCCTCACGCTCATCGCCCGGATGGGGGCCGATCACGTCGCGGCCAAGCTGCCCAAACTCCTCCGCGCAGCCCGGCGCGAAGGCCGCCACAATGCCTGGCTGTGCGACCCGATGCACGGCAACACCATCACCACCGCAGGCCGGATCAAGACCCGCCGCTTCGATGCGATCCTGTCCGAAGTCCGCAGCTTCTTCGACATTCACGAGGCGGAGGGCACCATCCCCGGCGGTGTGCATGTCGAAATGACCGGGCAGGACGTCACCGAATGCATCGGCGGGGCCCGCCAGCTCTCGGAGGCCGACCTCTCCGCCCGTTACGAAACCTTCTGCGACCCCCGCCTCAACGCGGAACAATCGCTCGAACTCGCCTTCCTGATCGCCGCCGAGCTGAAATCCCGCCGCGCCCCCCGGACCACCGAGATCGCGGCGGAATAATGGGCCGCACCCCGCGCCGCGTCTCCCGCGCCGATCTCGATGCCGGGATCGCGGCGCGGACCGACGCGTATTTCAACCGGACCAAGGCGATCGTCGCCAAATTCGGCGACAGCCGGGTGACCTACGCCTATTTTCTACGTCGCCCGGTCGTCTCCGCCCCCGCCCTCATGCTGGCCTGGCTGAACGAGGTCGCCGCCGCGCGCGGCGAGACCATCGACATCGAGCTTCAACACCCCGAAGGCACCTGGGTCGGCGCTGGTGAACCGATCGCCTATATCACCGGCAGTTTCCTGCTCCTGGTCGACCTTGAGACCATCCTGCTGCAGAAACTCGGTCCGGCCTGCGTCGCCGCGCACAACGCCTATCAGATGTGCGCGGCCCTGCCGAAATCCGCCTTTCTCGCGATGGAAGCCCGGCACTGCGCCGGGGCCGAGATGGCCGACATGATGGCCTACGCCGCCGCCGTCGGCTCGCGCGCGGCGCAGGCCGAGGGCGCGCGCGGCTTCATCGGCAACGCCAACGATGCCACCGCACATTATTTCGGCGCGCCGCATGGGTTCGGCACCATGCCCCACGCCCTGATCGGCTATGCCGGCAGTACTTTACGCGCCGCCGAGATGTTTCGCGAAACCTTTCCCGACTCCGATCTCACGGTGCTGACCGATTATTTCGGCCTCGAAGTCACCGATGCCCTCGCCGTGTGCCGCCGCTACCCCGAACTTGCGGCATCCGGCCGCCTCTCGGTCCGGCTCGACACCCATGGCGGCCGATTCCTCGAAGGGCTCGATCCGCAGGAGAGCTACGCGGTGATGGAACGTCACGCACCGGGCGCAATCCGCCGCTACCGCAGCCACAACGAATTGCGCTACCTGATCGGAACCGGCGTTTCCGCGGCCGCGATCTGGCGGATGCGCGAAACCCTCGATGAAGCCGGGTTCGTCCGCGTCAGGATCGTGGCCTCCTCCGGCTTCGGTGTCGAGAAATGCAGCGTGCTCGCCGATGCCCACACCCCGATCGACGTGGTCGGCACCGGCAGCTTCATCCCCGAAACCTGGGGCGAAACCTACGCCACCGCCGATATCGTCGCCTATGACGGCCAGTCCCGCGTCAAGATCGGCCGCGAATTCCTGCTGCGCGACCGGACCTGACCGCCACCAACCGCTTGTCCTGAACTCCGACGATCCCATAGAGTTTGTCAGGAAATCTTACACTCGTCCCAATTGGGGAGACGTAACCCGTTGTTTTTTCATATCGGCATGAACCTTGCATTAAACTTCTGGCTAGGTCCGTCGCGACCTGATCGCTCAACCTGAGGAGCCTACCGATGCATCCAGTCGTGACCGCCTCGCTGGCCCTGGTCATGATCGCCGCAGTCCCCGGCATCGCGATGCGCGGCACGCCTGTCGGCCTGTCACTCAGCCCCCTCGGCCAGAACATTCTGATCGTGCTCATCGGTCTCGCCTTATGCCTGGAGGGCGCCCGGTGGTGGCTCCGCCGTCGCGCCGCGCGCAACATCGTCTTGACGCTGCGATAATCCCGGCGCTACCAGCGTGACTTTCCGGGCGCGATCCGCGCCCCATTCTGGAGTAACTGCCATGGCGCGCAAGCGAAATCCCATGGCGCGCGATCTTCTGACCAATCCGCTCTACCGCCCGAAACACACGAAAACCCGCGTGGAACGTGCGCTGAAAGCCGATCGGTGGAACCGCCGCGCCAAACACAAAGCCCCGACAAGATCGCCCGAACCGCCCCACGGTTCGGGCGATTGCCGTTTCAGCCCTGCAACCGCCGCGCCCAGTCGCGCAATGCGATGATCTGCTGACCGATGAACTGGCGTGTCACCGGATCGACCAATACGCCACCACCGTCGAATTTCTGCGCGGCCCCGCCGATCATGATCTCCGGCTTGTTCAGCACATGCGCATCGAGAAACACGAACACCTTGCGCAGATCGTATTGCGCCCGCGCCGTCCCGATCATGCCGGGGCTCGCCCCCATGATCGCCACCGGCTTGCCCTTGAATGGCTGCGGATCGCAGCGGGACAGCCAATCGATCGTGTTCTTGAGCACCCCGGGAATCGAGTAGTTATATTCCGGCGTCGCGATCAGAACCGCATCCGCCGCCGCCACACGCGCGGCCAGCGTCAGCACCGGTTCAGGCATTCCCGTCGCGCGCACATCATCGTCATATAACGGGATATCGCCGATCCCGGCGATCTCGATCACCGCCCCCTCAGGCACCAGATCGGCCGCCGCGCGCAACGCGGCCATGTTGAACGAACCCCGCCGCAGACTGCCGCACAACCCGACGATGGTGAAATCGCTCATCCCCGGTCACGAACCGTTGGGCATAGTGCCATCCGGCGTCGCCTGATCCACCGCATCAGGCAGATGCTGCGCGAGCAGATTGGCCGCCATCGCCGGATCGACGCCGAACCGTTGCGCGATCGAGGCAATCACCGGACTGCCCAGCGCTGCCTGCACCTGCGCGGCCGAAATCGGCAAATTCTGGCCGTCCCCGACCCATGAGGCGACATGCGCCCCCATGCCGGATTGCTCGAATTGCTGCACCAGGCCGGACATCCCATCGATCCCGTTCTGCTTCAGCACGCTCATCACCTGAGCCTGTATGCCACCGCCCGCCGCATCGTCGGACCCGCCGAGCGCCGAGCCCACCATGCCGGAAATCTGATCGAACAAACCCATGACACCCCTCGCGATTTCGCGACCGGATCAAGCAGGCAATCCGGCCGCGAGTCAAACGGGATTATTGCGCTTCGCGATTAATTCTTCGCCGCGTGCAGATGATCCTCCATCGCCGCCTTCTCGCACACGTAGGCACCATGCTTGGTCTTGCCGAAATACTTCGACTTTGCAGTGTGATACGCCTTGCTGCCGGTAGCGTGCCACACCACTGCGCCCATGCCGCAGGCAGTCTTGGCTTCCGCTTCGGTCTTGTAGCCCGGCAGCTTGCTGTGGCTCATGCTCGATTCGGTCTTCTTCTTCGTGCTGGCATGCGCGGTGCCGATCGCACCCACCGCGAAGGTCAGCGTCAGCGCGGGCAGGATCGCCCGCAGGATTTTCGTCGTCGTCATGAAAAACATCTCCGTCAAAGGTTGGGTGAAGCCGATCGCATTGATTGACGCCTCGTGCGGACACAACCTCACAAGGGCGTGAGGCGGCATACCGCCCGTTCGCTGCCAAAACAAGCGCGATCCGCGCCGGCAATCATGACGCGCCGCCCGAATCCCCCTATCATCGGCACATGACCGAAAAGCTGACCATCGCGATCGCCCAGCTCGACCTTCACGTCGGCGCCATCGACAAAAACCTCGCCGCCATCCGCGCCGCCCGCGCCGAGGCATCCCGCCAGGGTGCGGATCTGCTGGTCACGCCCGAACTCAGCATCGCCGGCTACCCGCCCGAAGATCTCGTCCTGAAACCCGCCTTCATCGCCGCCTGCGAAGCCGCCGCCGCATCCCTCGCCGCCGACACCGCGGATGGCGGACCCGGCATGATCGTCGGCCTGCCGTGGCTTTCGAACGGCAATCTGCACAACGCCGCCTTCATTCTCGATGGCGGCGCCATCATCGCCCGCCGTGCAAAGCACGAACTGCCGAATTACGGCGTGTTCGATGAAAAACGCGTCTTCGTCGCCGGTCCCGCCCCCGGCCCGGTGCCATTTCGCGGCTTTCGCCTCGGCGTGCCGATCTGCGAGGATTGGTGGTTCCCCGCCGTTCCCGAAACCCTTGCCGAAACCGGGGCCGAAATCCTGATTTCGACCAACGCCTCCCCCTTCGAAGACGGCAAGCAGGGTCGGCGCCTGCAACTCGCGCTCAACCGCGTGGTCGAAACCGGCCTCCCGTTCATTTTCGCCGCCCTCACCGGCGGGCAGGACGAAATCGTGTTCGACGGTGCCTCCTTCGCCCTGAACGCCGATCGCTCGATCGCCCTGCGCATGGCGCATTTCGAACCCGGCCTCGCCATCACGACGTGGCAGCGCACCGCAACCGGGCTGGTCTGCACGCCGCATACCATTCCCCCCGATCCCGAACGGCTCGACCTCGTCTACCGCGCCATGGTCATGGGCCTCGCCGATTACGTGAACAAGAACAACTTCCCCGGCGTCATCCTCGGCCTGTCCGGCGGGATCGACAGCGCGATCTCCGCCGCCGTCGCGGTCGATGCACTGGGCCCGGCAAGGGTGCGCGCGGTCATGATGCCGAGCCGCTACACCAGCGCCCACAGCCTCGAAGACGCCGCCGCCTGCGCCAGCCTGCTCGGCATCCGGTGCGACACCATCCCGATCACCGATGCCACCACCGCGTTCGAGACCGTCCTCACCCCGCTATTCGAAGGCCGCGCGCCGGACATCACAGAGGAAAACATCCAGTCCCGCGCCCGTGGCCTGATCCTGATGGCACTATCGAACAAACTCGGTGCGATGGTCCTCACCACCGGCAACAAATCCGAAATGTCGGTCGGCTACGCCACCCTCTACGGCGACATGTGCGGCGGCTACTCGGTTCTGAAAGACGTCTATAAAACCACGGTGTTCGAGCTCTGCCGCTGGCGCAACACCCACCGTCCGGATAACGCGATGGGCCCGGCCGGCCCGGTCATGCCCGCCCGCGTCATCACCAAACCCCCCAGCGCCGAACTCCGCGACAACCAGACCGATCAGGACAGCCTGCCACCCTACGAGTGTCTCGATGCAATCCTCGCCGGCCTGATCGAGGGCGAAGCCTCACTCGCCGACCTGATCGACGCCGGCCACGACCGCGCCACCGTCACCCGGATCTGGCGCCTGCTCGACCGCGCCGAATACAAACGCCGCCAGGCCCCGCCCGGCGTGAAAATCACCCAACGCGCCTTCGGCCGCGACCGCCGCTACCCGATCACCAACGGCTTCACCGACCTGATCTCCTGACCAAGGAACCGCGCCACAATCACATCAAGCAGCGCTGAACCCCGCCGAACCGCGCGGTCCAGCGATCAAAATTCCCGGAATTCGGTGAAACACATGGTGCCGACACCCGGGATTGAACCGGGGACCTACTGATTACGAATCAGTTGCTCTACCGCTGAGCTATGTCGGCCACGCGCCCGCTATAGCGAGAGCGCATCACCCTCGCAAGCCGACCCTACGCCGCCGCCACCGCGCTGGTGCCCGAGAGAATATGCTTCAAAGCGGCGACCAGATCGTCCATCATCGCCTCGGTATGCTTCGGACCCGGGGTAAAGCGCAGCCGCTCCGTCCCCGCCGGCACCGTCGGGTAATTGATCGGGGTCGCATACATGCCGAACTCGCGGATCAGCCGCATCGAAACCTCGGTCGCCCGCGCGGCATTGCCGATCATCAGCGGCACGATATGGCTCTCGGACGCAAGGCGCGGCAGCCCGGCCGCATCGAATTTCGCCTTCAACATTTCGGCGCGCGCAAACAGCGTATCCCGCCGCGCCTGATCCACCTTCAACCGCCGGATCGAAGCCAGCGCCGCAGCCACCGTCGGCGGCGGCAAGGCCGTCGTGAAAATGAACCCCGCCGCGGTCGAGCGGATATAATCGATCACGCTGGAATCCCCCGCCACATATCCACCATGGCAGCCATAAGCCTTTGCCAGCGTCCCCTCGATGATGGTCAGCCGGTGCGCCACCCCGTCCCGCTCGGAAACGCCAGCACCATGCGGCCCATACATCCCCACCGCGTGAACCTCATCGAGATAGGTGATTGCGTTATATTTATCCGCCAGGTCGCAGATCGCCCCGATCGGCGCGATATCGCCATCCATCGAATACACGCTCTCGAACGCCACCATCTTCGGCGCATCGACCGGTGCCGCCGCCAGCTTGCGTTCCAGATCCTCCAGATCGTTATGCCCGAACACGTGCACCGTCGAGGATTTACCGCCCTTGATGCCCACGATCATGGAATTATGGTTCTGCGCGTCGGAAAACACATGCCAGTCCGGCAGCGAATTCAGCACCGCACTCAGCGTCGCCTGGTTCGACACATAACCCGAGGTGAACAGCAACGCCGCATCCTTGCCGTGAAGCGCCGCCAGCTCGGCTTCCAGCGCGACATGGATCGGCGAGGACCCCGCAATGTTGCGTGTGCCGCCCGCCCCCGCGCCCATGGTCCGCGCCGCCTCGATCGAGGCCTCGATCACTTCGGGGTCGGTGCCCATCGCAAGGTAATCGTTCGACGACCAGACCAGAATATCTTCGGTTCTGCCCTCCATCGTCACGCGGTAATACGGAAACCGATCCGCCAGCTTCTCAAGCGCCACGAACCGGCGATACCGCCCGGCGGCGCGGATCTCTGCCAAAGCCTTGTCGCATTGCGCGATGAACTTGTGGTCGCGGTTCATATCCTGCTCCTGGCGCACGCCCGGATTCCGGGCACCGATCGATTTGTTAACCTATTGGCCTTTACGGCAACATGATATTGCGCGGATGCAGGCAGGTCTCGTCAAGAGGATATATTCGATCTTTTTCATTTTTTTGCCATGTCCGCCGATCACATCGGCGATATGCGTGTTTGGAACGTCCCGCATCCATTATTCGAGCATGGCCATCATTTCGGACCATTCCCGCTTCGAAAGCCCGGACGCCGCCTGCTCCACCACCTCGCCGCCCAGCATCCGCCGCAGCACCGCCAGCATCGTCGCGGAAAACTGCGCGGCCCCGAGCCGGTAGTCCTCGAACGCCCGGCAGCTCGCCGGCACCCAGGCACGGGTCATCGCCAGCATCGCATCGGCATAGACCCGAATTTCATACTGTGCATGAGAATCGCCGCGCAACGACATGAAATTGAACAAATTATGCAGGTCGGTCTTCCAGTACCACTGGGTATAGGCGTTCAGCGTCAGGTTCATCCGCGCCAACTCCCGCGCCAGCCCGCGCCGGTCGGGATCGGCACCGCCCTCGTTGAGCATCGACTCGTAATGGGCGTAATTGCGTTCGGCATCCTCACGCAGCAACGCCAGGACCGACTCTGCCTCCGCGCCTTCCAGCACCTCGCCCCGGCCCTGCCGGTTGCTCGCCGATTGCGCCGCCAGATGCTCGGGGGCCGGAATATAAAACTCCCGGTCCATCACCGAATACCGCCCGGAATACTCGTTCACATTCGCGGTCCGATGCCGGATCCACTGCCGGGCGACGAAAATCGGCAGCTTCACATGAAACTTGATCTCGCACATCTCGAACGGCGTGGAATGACGGTGGCGCATCAGATAGCGGATCAACCCCTCATCCTCGCTCACCTTGCGCGTCCCCCGCCCATAGGAGACCCGTGCCGCCTGCACCACGGCGGCGTCATCGCCCATGTAGTCGATCACCCGGACGAATCCGTGGTCGAGCACCGGCACCGGGGTGAACAGCATCGCCTCCAGCGCCGGCACGGTGGCGCGCCGGGTCGTGGCGGACTGCCCCCGCGCGGCGTCGATCTCGGCAAGGTCGGATTCCGTGAGATTCATCATGCTCCCTTTCGCAAGGCGCTTATATCGCCTATATGTCGCAAGCCGGGCAACCGGCTATGGCGATAAACGGTGCGTGGAATAAGTGTTGTGGACCCGGGGGCAGTACCCGGCGCCTCCACCAAATTCCGCCTTCATTGGCGGATCATGGGGGCGAAACAGGCTCGACACGCACGGTAAAGACCCATCTTTCGCTCGGCATTGTACCGCCGTTATCGGGCTATATCACAAGTGCCAACGATAATTTCGAGGCATTCGCTGTCGCTGCATAAGCGATAAGCGCGGTTCGGGGGGCACCGGGCAACAGAAGCCCCCCACTTCCACCGAACTCCCGAAATTCACCGCAAACCCAAACCAGCCCGCAAAACCGCATAAAAAAAGGCCGGTCATTGGACCGGCCAGCACCATTCTGATGCGATATATGAGGCTCCCTAAACTTGGCGGCTGGCACCCTGACAACCCGACCAATCGATTTCGACCTGTCAAATTCCCGTAAGCGCCACAGCCGATAGATGAACGATTTTTGACAATCGAGCAAGACCCTTTCGTGTCGTATAGGGGGTATTGAAAGAAAAAATGTGTTACATGCATCCATCGGCATGCTAATTTTTGATATATTCGTATTTCACCCATACCTGCCGATCACCGCAAACCCCAGATTCATCGCGGCCAGCAGCAAATCGATCGCGACCAGCCGGTTCAACCGCCGCATCGCCTGCTCCCGCGCATCGGCATCGCGCGAGGCCTCCGAATCGCGCACCAGCAACACCCCGCCGAACCACGCCACCAGCAGCACGACCGCCATGGCCAGCCCTGCGGTCTGCATCGCATTGACCGCCCAGGGCCAATCCTCCGGCCCCCCATACTGCACGACCGCCAGCGCCCAGCCCGAAGCCAATGATACCGGCATCGCGATCAGCGACCATCGCAACAACTGCACCCCCGCCGGCCCGAGCAGCAGAACCCCGGCGAGAAAGCCGCTCCACGCCGCGAACCCGGCCAGGTGAACCGCGAGCAAGCCGGTCATCAGATCATAAGCCGGCGTGCTCATGCCACCATCGCCAGCACCCGCGCCGCCAGCGCCGCCACTTCCCGCCCCGCGAGGCTTGAAGGTGCGGTCTCCGCCACCCCCAATCCCTCGGCGAAGGCATTGGCATAACCGGCCCGATTCCCGAGCGTCTCTTCGAGCAGGACCAGCCCGCGCCCCGCAATCCCGGCCTCCATAACCCGCCGCAGCTTCGATCCCGCCGCCGCCCGGTTGAACACCAGCGCCACCGCGCGGCGTTCCTCGGTGGCGAGTTTCAGCGTCCCCTCCGCCGCCCATAAATCGGGTGGCGCCGGATTGAGCGGCACCAGCACCAGATCAGCACCCCTGATCGCCCGCCGCGCATCCGAATCGAGCACCGGCGGTGTATCGATCAACACGATCTCATGGCCCCCACGCAGTTTTTCGAGCGCCGCCGCGAGCCGCCAGCCCGAGACGGTCTCGATCGTCACCACCCCCCGCGCCTTCGGATTCGCCGCCCGCAGCCGGGCCCAGGCGGTGAGCGATCCCTGCGGATCGATGTCGAGCAGCGCCACGCGCCGATCCGCCGCAAACGCCACCGCGAGCTGTGCCGCCATCATGGTCTTGCCCGCCCCGCCCTTCTGCTGCGCCACCGCAATCACCGCCACCATCGGAGCCTCCGGTTTCACCATGCACGCGAAACACGATCATGGGCCCACCGGTCTAGCAAACCCCCGACCGCCTGTCCCACATATCGAACATGGAACCACTATTCACGCCTGCGGAAATGACCCTGATCGACCGCGCCGCCCCCGGTTGCGGCATGCCGGTCGCGACATTGATGGAAAACGCCGGCCGCGCCGTCGCCCGCCTCATCCGCCGTCACCACCATCCGTGCCGCGTGCTGGTCCTTGCCGGACCGGGCAATAACGGCGGCGACGGGTACATTGCCGCCCGTCATCTGGCCACCGCCGGTTGGCCGGTTACCGTCGCCCCGATCGCCCATCCCGATCCCGCCAGCCCCGCCGGCCAGGCCGCCGCCGCCTGGCGCGGTCCAACCGTCGCGCCCGATCTCGATCAGGTCCGCCGCGCGGATCTGGTGATCGACGCGATTTTCGGCGCCGGCCTGTCCCGCCCGCTCGACCCTGCGGTATCCCGCCTGCTCGATGCGGCAAAAACCCTCATCGCGATCGACATACCGAGCGGGGTGGACGGCGCGACCGGCGCACTGCGCGGCGAGCCCGGCCATGCCGCCCGCACCATCACCTTCGTTGCGCCCAAACCCGGCCATCTCCTGCTGCCCGGCAAATCCCGCTGCGGCATCATTCACTGCGCGGATATCGGCATGCCGCCCGAGGCGATCGCGCACATCACCCCCTCACTCTGGCGCAACACCCCGGCACTCTGGCGCATCCCCACGCCGGACCCCGCCGGACATAAATACGATCGCGGCCACCTGACCATCCTCGCCGGCCCGATGTCCGGCGCCGCGATCCTCGCCGCCAATGCCGCACGCCGCACCGGCGTCGGCCTCCTCACCCTGGCCACCCCGACCCCGATCCACGGTGCCGCCCCCGGCATCACGATCCGCACCGATCCGATGACCGACCTGCTCGCCGATTCCCGCCGCATGACCTGGCTCTGCGGCCCCGGTCTCGGCATCGAAACCGCAGGCTCCGCCCTCGCCACCCTGATCGAAGCGCAACGCCGGATCGTCGCGGATGCCGATGCCCTGACCGCCTGCGCCAACCATTCGGAGCGCCTCGCCGGCGTTGCCGTCATCACCCCGCACGAAGGGGAATTCGCCCGGATCTTCCCTTCCCTGTCCGGCGACAAACTCGCCCGCGCCCGCATCGCCGCCGCCCGGACCGGCGCGGTCGTGGTCCTGAAAGGCGAGGATACCGTGATCGCCGCCCCCGATGGTCGGGCCGCGATCAACGACAACGCCCCGCCGAGCCTTGCCACGGCAGGCTCCGGTGACACGCTCGCCGGCATCATCGCCGGACTGCTCACCCAAAACATGCCCGCCTTCGAAGCCGCCGCCGCCGGCGTCTGGCTGCATGGCGCGGCAGCCCGCTCGTGCGGCCCCGGCCTGATCGCCGAAGACCTCGCGGACGCCCTGCCCGCAATTCTTGCAAGCCTCGCGTCCACGCATCATCCCGAGGATCGCCCGAAAAATACGACTTAAGATCGTTGGCGAAACCCGATCTGTTAACCTATTCTTAGGAAATGTTGATTATCCTGATGCTCATGATCGCAGTCACCTCACTCTCAGCCTTCGCCGCCCCGATCGGGTCGAGCTTCGGCACCCCGCCTTTGCGCATGGCCCCGTCCCCCGCACCCGCGCCGCAACCCCCGGCCACGACGCAGCCGATCCCCTCCCCCGGCGCCACACCGCGCGGCTCGATTCTCAACATGTCGGTATAGCGCGGCTGCCCCCGTCACGCGCCGCTTGCTTTTAACCCCAACCTCGCTCATCAAGGGCGTATTCGAACTCCCACGCGGGAGAGAGCGATGCAACCGGAACCAACCCCGGGCCTCAGCATCGCCGCCGAAGGCGCAACCGGCCCCCGGAAACGCTCAGGCACACAGGACCGCGCGGAAAAACGAATCTCTGGAAAGCCGGCGCAATCGCGCCGCACCGACGGCGTAAGGACCGGGCCAACCCCGATCCGAATCTCTCAGGTTCCGCGACAGAGGGGGGTCAGTCTGGACGGTTCTGCACCCGTCCGCTGTTCACGCGGGAGACACTCGACCCTTGGCCGATCACGAATCGCAAAGTCTCGAATCGCACACCCACGACCCGCACATCGTGCCGCTCGATGCGATGCACCGTGCCCTCGGCGCCCGCATGGTCGATTTCGCCGGCTACGCCATGCCGGTGCAATACGAGGGCATCATCGCCGAACACCTCCATTGCCGCGCCTATGCGGCCCTGTTCGACGTCTCGCACATGGGCCAGGCCCTCCTGACCGGCCCGGATGCGGCATCCGCCCTTGAGCGCGTCGTCACCGGCGACATCACCGGCCTGAAACCGGGCCGCCAGCGCTACACTCTTTTAATGAACGAAACCGGCGGCATCGTCGACGACCTGATGGTCGCCAACACCGGCGATCATCTCCTCCTCGTCCTCAATGCCGGACGCAAACATACCGACATCGCCCATATCCGCGCCCATCTCCCCCCCGGCGTCACCCTCACCCCGCAATTCGACCGCGCCCTGCTCGCCCTGCAAGGCCCCGAATCCGGTGCCATCCTGCAATCCCTGATCCCCGAAATCGCCGGAATGCGCTTCATGGACATCATCACGGTCACCAGTCTCGGTGCCCGCATGACGATCACCCGGTCCGGCTACACCGGCGAGGACGGTTTCGAAATCGGCCTCCCCGCCGAACGCGCCGAAGCCCTCGCCACCGCCCTGCTGACCGATGCACGAGTCAAACCCGCCGGCCTCGGCGCCCGCGATTCCCTCCGCCTCGAAGCCGGCCTGCCGCTCTATGGCAACGATATCGACGAAACCACCTCGCCGATCGAGGCAGGACTCGGCTTCGCCATCGGCAAGCGCCGCAAGACCACCTGGGATTTTCCCGGCGGTGCCACGGTGCGCGCCGCCTTCGAATCCGGTCCCGCCCGCAAACTCGTCGGCCTCCGCGCCGAAGGCCGCGCCCCGGTCCGCCACGGCGCCAGCCTCCACACACTCTCCGGCACACCCACCGGCATCGTCACCTCCGGCACCTTCGCCCCCAGCCTCGATGCCCCGATCGCCCTCGGCTACGTCCACCCCGACCACGCCGGGGACGGCACGCCCCTGCAAACCACCCTGCGCGGCCGCACCGTCACGCTGCACGTCGCCCCGCTGCCCTTCGTCCCCCACCGTTACGCCCGCTGAAAGGCTCCCCCATGTCCGAAACCCGCTTCACCAACGACCACGAATGGGTCAGCCTCGAAGGCGACATCGCCACGATCGGCATCACCGACCACGCGCAGACCGCCCTCGGTGACGTTGTGTTCGTCGAACTCCCCGAACCGGGCCGCCACGTCGCCGCCGCCGAGGCCTGCGCCGTGGTCGAAAGCGTCAAGGCCGCGTCGGACGTCTACGCCCCGCTCGCCGGCAGCGTCACCGAACACAACCCCGCCCTCGCCGAAGATCCGGCCCTGGTCAACAAATCCGCCGAATCCACCGCCTGGTTTTTCAAACTCCGCCTCGACGATCCCGCCGCCTTCGCCACGCTGATGACGGCAGCGGACTACCAGGCTTTCGTCCAAACCCTCTGACCCCAGGTCCGATCATGCCCGATTCGATTGCCGCGTTCGACGCCATCACCGCCGCAGACCGCTTCGCCACCCGCCATATCGGCCCCGATGACGCCGACCGCGCCGCCATGCTCCGCGCGCTCGACGCCCCCACCCTCGATGCGCTCATCCGCCGCATCATCCCCGGCGACATCCTGGCCGACCGCGATCTCGACCTTCCGGCCGCGCTCACCGAGGGCGATATCCTCGATGATCTGCGTCACTTCGCCGCGCGCAATCAGGTCAAGCGCAGCCTGATCGGTCTCGGCTACCACGGCACCGTCACGCCGCTGGTCATCCTGCGCAACGTGCTCGAAAATCCGGGCTGGTACACCGCCTACACGCCCTATCAGGCCGAAATCTCCCAGGGCCGCCTCGAAGCCCTGCTCAATTTCCAGACCATGGCCGCCGAACTCGCCGGCATGGCGATCGCCAACGCCTCCCTGCTCGACGAAGCCACCGCCGCCGCCGAAGGCGTCGCTCTCGCCCACGCCGTCCATAAAGGCCACTCCACCACCATCGCCGTTGCGTCCGATCTCCACCCGCAGACCCGCGCCGTCATCGCCACCCGTGCCGCCCCGCTCGGCTGGACCCTGACCGATATCGAGCCCGACGACGTCGCCGCCATCGCATCCGCCGCGCCCTTCGCCGTGGTCCTGCAATACCCCGGCACCACCGGCGCCATCCGCGATCTCACCGCCGAAATCGCCGCTGCCCATGCCGCCGGTGCGCTCGCCATCGTCGCCGCCGACCCGCTCGCCCTCGCTCTGCTCAAACCCCCCGGCGAAATGGGGGCCGACGTCGTGGTCGGCACCACCCAGCGCTTCGGCGTCCCGATGGGCTTCGGCGGCCCGCACGCCGCCTACTTCGCCACCCGCGATTCCCTCACGCGCCACATGGCCGGCCGTCTCGTCGGCGTCTCGATCGACGCCGCCGGCACCCCCGCCCTGCGCCTCGCCCTGCAAACCCGCGAGCAACACATCCGCCGCGAAAAAGCGACCTCGAACATCTGCACCGCCCAGGTCCTGCTCGCCGTCATGGCCGGATTCTACGGCGTCTGGCACGGCCCCGAAGGCCTTCGCCGCATCGCGACCCGCATCAACCTCGCCGCGCGCATCCTCGCCACCGCCAGCCGCTTCCCCCTCCGCCACCAGCATTTCTTCGACACCATCGCCCTCGAAACCGGCACCGAAACCGACGCCCTCATGGCCAGCGCCCTGCACGCCGGCTTCAACCTCCGCCGGATCGACGCAACCGGCGTTGCAATCGCGCTCGACGAAACGATCACCCGCCCCGAACTCGACACTCTCGCGACCCTGCTCGGCCCCGCACCGCAAACCAGCGAACAACCGGGCCCGATCCCCGAACCGCTCACCCGGCGCAGCCCCTACATGACCGCCCCGGTCTTCCACGCCCACCGCTCGGAGCACGAAATGCTCCGCTACCTCAAGCGCCTCGAAGACAAGGACATCGCCCTGAACCGCAGCATGATCCCGCTCGGCTCCTGCACCATGAAACTCAACGCGACCGCCGAAATGGTCCCGATCACCTGGCGCGCCTTCGCCGATATCCACCCCTTCGCCCCGCCCGATCAGACCATCGGCTACGCCACCCTGATCGAACGCCTCAGCACCCATCTCGCCCGCATCACGGGCTTCGCCGCCGTCTCGCTGCAACCCAATTCCGGCGCACAGGGCGAATACGCCGGCCTGCTCAGCATCCGCGCCTGGCACCAGTCACGCGGGGATGCGCACCGCGACATCTGCCTGATCCCGTCCTCCGCCCACGGCACCAACCCCGCCTCCGCCACCATGGCCGGCTACCGCGTCGTCGTGGTCGGCTGCGACAAGTCCGGCAATATCGACCTTGCCGATCTCGATGCCAAACTCGCCCTCCACGCCGAACGCCTCGCCGCGCTCATGATCACCTACCCCTCCACCCACGGCGTTTTCGAATCCACAATCCGCACCATCTGCGACCGCGTCCACGCCGCCGGCGGCCAAGTCTACATGGATGGTGCCAACATGAACGCCCAGGTCGGCCTCACCAGCCCCGGCGCGATCGGCGCGGATGTCTGCCACCTCAACCTGCACAAAACCTTCTGCATCCCCCACGGCGGCGGCGGTCCCGGCATCGGCCCGATCGGCGTTGCCGCCCATCTCGCCCCGCATCTGCCCAACCACCCGCTCCGTGCCGATGCCGGTCCCGCCACCGGCTACGGCCCGGTCAGCGCCGCCCCGTTCGGCAGTGCCTCGATCCTGCCGATCCCCTACGCCTATATCCGCATGATGGGCCCCGAAGGCCTGCGCGAAGCCACCTCCATCGCCATCCTCAACGCCAACTACATCGCCCACCGCCTCGCGCCCCACTACCCCATCCTCTACACCGGCACCGGCGGCATGGTCGCCCATGAATGCATCATCGATTGCCGGGGCTTTCAGTCCACCACCGGCATCCAGGTCGAAGACATCGCCAAACGCCTCCAGGATTACGGCTTCCACGCCCCCACCATGTCCTGGCCGGTCCCCGGCACCCTCATGATCGAACCCACCGAAAGCGAAACCAAAGCCGAAATCGACCGCTTCTGCGACGCCATGATCGCGATCCGCGCCGAAATCGCCGAAATCGCCGCAACCACCCTCCCCCGCGACGACAACACCCTGAAAAACGCCCCCCACACCGCCGCCGAAATCATGGCAACCACCTGGACCCACCCCTACACCCGCGAACAAGCCGTCTTCCCGCTCCCCTTCGTCCAGACCGCCAAATACTGGCCACCAGTCAAACGAGTCGACAACGCTTACGGCGATCGCAACCTGGTCTGCTCCTGCGCCCCGCTCACGGATTACGCGACGGCGGCAGAGTAGGGCGGGAAGTCAAGGCGAAGAAGAAAGTACTTCTTTTTTGTAAAAAAGAAGCAAAAAACTTTGTTAATCTGGGGTAAGGGCGTTTTCAGGTGCGCAATCCCAGACAACAGAAGTTTTTTTGCTTCTTTTTTTTCAAAAAAAGAAGAACTTCCTTCCCTCGCCCTCACCCCGCCGGCGGCGCGGTTTCGGTGAATGCCCGATCGGTGGCAAACTGATCGAACCACGATGCCAGTTGCGGATGGCCCGCGCGCCAGTCATCCTCGGCGAACCGGAAATCAAGATAAGCCAGCGCGCATCCCACCGCGATGGTGCCGATATCCATAAGCTTACCCGGCATATCGCGTTCCAGCATGGCAAGGCCGCGCTCGACCGCCTGCTTCTGCCGCGCCATGAACGCATCGCGCGCATCCTCGCGCGGCTTGGCGCTTTCCATCCGCCGCGCCACCGCCGCATCGAGCATCCCGTCCCCGACCGCCTGATGCCGCAGCGCGACCCACCGCGCCGCGCCGCTCGCCGGAAACAGCGGCAGCGCATCCCCCACCGTGTCGAGATATTCACAGATCACCGGGCTGTCGAACAGCGCGAACCCGTCCTCCGTCACGAGACACGGCACTTTCGAGAGCGGATTGGCGGAAACCAGCGCCGCCGGGCTTTCATGCGCATTTGTCGGAATTTTCTCGATCTGCTGATCGATGCCGCGCACGATGGCGCACGCCATCACCTTGCGAACATACGGGCTGGTGGCGGAATAGAACAGTTTCATGGCGTTGCCTGACCTTGGTTGGACCGCGAATATCGGCCTTGCCGCGCGTCATGCAAGCCCACCTCACCCGCCTTGCACCAGCTCCCACCCCGTGGTGGCGACCGTGACGAACATATCATGCATCCGCCCGGCCCGTTGATCGGCGGCATTGCCCGCGAGCGAGCGCGCATACACACCCTCCACGATCGCCGCCGAACGGAACAGCGAAAACCCCATGAAGAACCGCCAGTCGGCAATCCCGTCCCGCCCGGTCCTCGCACAATACAAATCGAGCGCCGCCGCCTCGCTCATCAACCCGAGCGATGCCAGATCGACCCCCCGATACCCCGCCATCGCCGGCCCCGATCCCGGCGGCAGATGATACGACATGCAGCAATACGCAAAATCCGCGAGCGGATGCCCCAAAGTCGCCAACTCCCAGTCCAGCACCGCCGCTATCCGTGGCGCCGCCGGATCGACCACCATATTGCCGAGCCTGAAATCGCCGTGAACGATCGCGGTTTCATCCGTCGCCGGCATATGCGCCCGCAGCCACGCGATCAGTTCGGTCATCGCCGCCAAATCCCCGGTTTTCGACGCCTCGTACTGCGTGGTCCACCGCTCGATCTGCCGCGCCACATACCGGTCCGGCCGCCCGAATCCGTCGAGCCCCGCTGCCCGATAATCCACCCGATGCAGCGCCGCGATGGTCTCGATCAACCGCGCCTGAATCGCCCCGCGCTCCTCTGGCACCAGCCCCGGCATCATCACGTCATGAAACACCCTCCCCGCGACATGGCCCATCACATAAAAGGGCGTGCCAATCACCCCGGCATCCGCGCAATAATGCAGCATCGGCGCCACCGGCACGCCCGACCCCGCCAGCGCACTCTGAATCCGGTACTCCCGGTCGATCTGATGCGCGGAGGGCAGCAACCGCCCCGGCGGCTGCTTGCGCAGCACATACCGCGCCTCCCCCGCCTCGATCAGATAGGTCGGATTGGACTGTCCGCCCTGAAACTGCCGGATCGCCATCGGACGTTCGAACCCGGAAACATGCGCCGCCAGATACGCCCCGAGCCGCACCTCATCGAGACGATGCTGCGGCAACATGTCAACAAGCCTCGGCGCCGCCGGATCATCCATTTGCCGTTCCCTTCCTTCCCTCATCATTCCGCCCCGATCCCTACCCTGGCTGAACCAGACGCCCGCCCGGCAGCGGCTGCGCAACCCCGGTCGTCCCCGGCAGCGACAGCGGCAAGCCGCGCAGCACCCGCACCGCCAGAAATCCGAAACACTGCGCCTCCAACGCATCGCCATCCCATCCCACCGCCTCGACCGGATCGACCGGCACGGCAAACCGCGCCCGCAGCGCCGCCATGATCGCCCGATTATGCCGCCCCCCGCCTGCCACCAGCACCCGCAGCGGCGGGGCCGGCAGGGGTGCCGCGGCAATCGCCGCCGCGGTGAACGCCGCCAGCGTCGCCGCCCCGTCAGCCGCACTCAGCCCGGCGGTCGCTTCGTCCACCAGTGCTGAAAAATGCAACCGGTCGAGCGATTTCGGAATGGCCCGCCGGAAATATCCATCGCTCAACAACCGCTCCAACCGCCGATGCTGAACCACGCCCGATGCCGCGAGTTCGCCGTCGCGATCGAACGCGGCCCCGGTATGCCGCCGCACCCAGTCATCGAGCGGCCCGTTGCCCGGCCCGGTATCACACGCCAAAATCGCGCCATCCGCCCCGAGATAGGTGATATTCGCCACCCCCCCGATATTCACGACCAGCAGCGGCTTGGCGATCCCCGCCGCCATCGCCGCATGAAATAACGGCGCGAGCGGCGCGCCCTCGCCCCCCGCCGCCACATCGGCACTGCGAAAATCGAACGCGACCGGCAGCAGCGTCTTGTGCGCCAGCAACCCGGCATCCCCGATCTGCCAGGTCCGCCCCGCCGCCGGATCATGCAGAATCGTCTGTCCGTGAAACCCGATGATATCCGCCCGGCTCGCCAGCATCGCCACCGCCTCGGCATGCCGATCCGCAATCAACCGCGCCACCGCAAGCACCTCCGGATCATCCGGAGCCAATCCCGGCGCCGCATCCAGCAACCGCCGCAACCGTACCCGCAGCCCATCCTCGAACACCAGCGTCGCGGTCTTGCCGCTCCGCCCGACCACCTCCCCATCGGTCTCGATCACCGCCGCATCCACCCCATCCAGCGACGTCCCGCTCATTAACCCGATCGCAATCATCTTATCCTACACAAAACCATGTTCGGTCAGTTCCAACCATACCGACCTATGAGAGTGTAGCGACAAAAGCGATATGAGCGCATCAACACGACGCCTGCCCGATGCTCTCACCCGGCACATATCCCCGAAAATCGCGGGGCCTTGGATGCTTTTGGGCGCGATGTCACCGCTCTGGCTCATCTACGCGCGTTCCCTGATCCACGCCCTGATCATCGCACTCATCGGCATCTCACCTTGGCATGGGAGCGTGTCGCCCGCCGATCTCGGTAATGATTTCCTGGTTTTCTGGCCCGTGGGACATCTGGTCACCACGACCGATGCCGCCCGCGTCTATGATCCGCCCTGGTTCTCCGCATGGCAGTCGTCGCACCTGATGACAGACGTTCGGAAGCATTTGCAATTTTTCTATCCGCCTCCCGCATTACTTTTAACATTGATCGCTACACCATTCAGCTTCATGGCCGGCTTTCTCGTCTGGACGGCGATCTTGACGTGTACCGCCATCGCTCTCCTATGGCGTGCGAATGTTCCGTGGATTGTCATCTTCCTCGGCCTGCTCAGCACTGCAGGATTGTATAACATGTTTGTCGGTCAACTTGGGTTCCTAACCGGGGCCATGTTCATCTCTGGCCTCAGTTTTGCCGAAACCACACCTTCAACATCCGGGCTAATTCTCGGGGCGCTTGTCTTGAAACCTCAGGCAGGACTCCTCGCTCCCGTTACGCTCCTTGCACGCCACCAAAAGCAAGCTATCGTAACTGGAGTGACCACCATACTTTTACTTTGCGTGGTGACCACTAATATTTGCGGTTGGTCGATCTGGCCGGCGTTTTTGTTTGAAGGGCTTAAAACATCCCACCAGATCCTTGTGACACCGTTTCCCACGGTATGGGAATGCTCCGGCGCATCAGTTTTCTGGATGATCCGCAGCCTCGGTGGGTCGGTCGGCGTGGCCGGAGTGATCCAGACGATCAGTGCAGCCGGCGCCATCGCGATCTGCTTTCACGCCTGGCGCCGCCCCGTCACCGACCGCACTGCCCTGATCGCATTGACCGTCATGCTCACCCTTCTGGTTACCCCCTATGGCTATACGACCGATCTCTGCGGCGTCTCGATCATGGTCGCATGGCTCGCCTGGGAGCGCCGGAAACTTCAAACCGCCGACGTTCTCATCTGGATGTGGCCCGCTTTGTGTCCGATCATAGCCATCAGCCTCCACATGGAACTCACGCCCCTGATCCTCCTCGTCGGTGCCATCCGCGCCTACCACCGGCTCGACGGAATTGGCACCACCGCCCCCGCGTGCTACCCCGCCTCTGTCTGAAACCGGCGGATTTCCATCATGAGCGACCCCAGCGATTTCCTGCGCGAAGCCGAAGCGCGCGGCTTCATTTTCCAGTGCACCGATATGGATGGCCTGCGCGACGCCATGCGCGCAACCCCGGTCGCCGGCTATGTCGGGTTCGACTGCACGGCAGACAGTCTGCACGTCGGTCACATGACCCAGATCATGATGCTGCGCCTGCTTCAGAAATACGGTCACAAACCGGTTGCCGTGCTCGGCGGCGGCACCACCCGCATCGGTGACCCCTCGTTCCGCGAAGAAGCCCGCCAGCTCCTCACCGACGAGCAAATCGCCATCAACCTCGCTGGCATCCGAAAGAGTCTCGAAACATTTCTCAGCTTCGGTCACACCGGCAGCGACGCCATTCTGGTCAACAATGCCGAGTGGCTCGACAGGCTCAGCTACATCGATCTTTTGCGTGAAGTCGGCGTCCATTTCAGCGTCAACCGCATGCTGTCCTTCGATTCGGTGCGCAACCGTCTCGAACGCGAACAGGGCCTCACCTTCCTCGAATTCAACTACTCCATCCTTCAGGCGTTCGACTTCCGCGAACTCAACCGCCGCTACGGTGTCACGCTGCAAATGGGCGGATCGGACCAGTGGGGCAACATCGTCCAGGGGATCGATCTGGTCCGCCGGACCGAGACCAAACAGGTCTTCGGCCTCACCGCCCCGCTCCTCGCCACCGCCTCCGGCGTCAAAATGGGCAAAACCGCCGCCGGCGCGGTCTGGCTCTCCGCCGCAAAACGCTCGCCGTTCGACTACTGGCAGTTCTGGCGCAACACCGAGGATGCCGATGTCGGCCGCTTCCTGCGCCTGTTCACCGATCTGTCGCTCGACGAAATCGCGCGCCTGGAGGCCCTCGGCGGTGCCGAAATCAACGAGGCCAAAAAAATCCTCGCCACCGCAGCCACCACCCTCTGCCACGGTGCCGAAGCCGCCGAAGCCGCCGCCGAAACCGCCCGCCGCACCTTCGAATCCGGCGAAGCCGCCGAGGATCTGCCGGGCATCGACATCCCCCGCGCCGAGCTTGGTGCCGGCGTCCCCGCCATCGCGCTGTTCGTCCGCACCGGTCTCGCCACCAGCAACGGCGAAGCCCGCCGTCTGATCCGCGGCGGCGGTGCCCGCCTCAACGACACCCCGATCACCGACGAAGCCCAAACCATCTCGCTCGCCGACCTGATCGATGGTGCCGCGAAACTCTCCGCCGGCCGCAAGCAACACCGCCTGGTCCGCGCCGGATGACCGACGCTCCCTTCGTCCAGCCCGACCAGCCCACCGCCGCCGAAGCGATCGCGCACCTGCACGACGAATTATTCCTGTTCGATGACTGGATGGACCGCTACCAGTTCATCATCGAACGCGGTCAGGCCCTCCCCCCCTACCCGGACGCGCTGAAAACCGAAGACCGTCTGGTCCCCGGCTGCCAGAGCCGCGTCTGGCTCGAACCCGCCCGCCAGGACGACCGCCTGTTCTTCGCCGGCGCGTCGGACGCACCGATCGTCGCGGGCCTCGTCGCCCTGCTGCTGGCGGTCTATTCGGGCCGCCCCGCCGCCGAAATCCGCGCCACCCCGGCAAAATTCCTCCAGGACTGGGGCCTGATCGGCGCCCTGTCCGGTAACCGCGGCAACGGCGTCGCCGCCATGGCCGCCCGGATCCAGCGTTTCGCCCAGGACGAAGCGTGACCCCCGCTTTGTCGATGGCGCGCCTCCGGGTGTAAGCAGCCTTCATGTCGCATAACAGCTTCGGCCACCTGTTCCGTGTCACCACCTGGGGCGAGAGCCACGGCCCCGCGATCGGCTGCGTGATCGATGGCACTCCACCCCGGATTCCCCTCACCGAAGCCGACATCCAGCCCTTCCTCGACCAGCGCCGCCCCGGCCAGTCCCGCTTCACCACCCAGCGCCGCGAACCGGACGCGGTCAAAATCGTCTCCGGCGTCCATGACGGCATGACCACCGGCACACCGATCGCCCTGATCATCGAAAACACCGACCAGCGCTCCCGCGACTACGCCAACATCGCCGACCGGTTCCGCCCCGGCCACGCCGACATCGCCTATCACTGGAAATACGGCATCCGCGACCCCCGGGGCGGTGGCCGCTCCTCGGCGCGCGAAACCGCCATGCGCGTCGCCGCCGGTGCCATCGCCCGCAAAATCCTCCCCGCCACGCTCGTGATCCGCGGTGCCCTGGTGCAAATCGGCGCCCACCGCATCGACCGCTCCCGGTTCGACTGGGATGAAATCCCGCGCAACGATTTCTTCTGCCCCGATCCGGTCGCCGCAGCCGAATGGGCCACCGAACTCGACGCCATCCGCAAAGCCGGCTCCTCGATCGGCGCGGTCGTCGAAATCCAGGCAACCGGCGCCCCGCCCGGCCTCGGCGCCCCGATCTACGCCAAGCTCGATGCCGACCTCGCCAGCGCCATGATGGGGATCAACGCGGTCAAAGCCGTCGAAATCGGCGACGGTTTCGCCGCCGCCACCCTGCGCGGCGAACAGAACGCCGATGAAATGCGAATGAACCCGGATGGCAGCGTCGCCTTCCTCGCCAACCATGCCGGCGGCATCCTCGGCGGCATTTCAACGGGCCAGCCGATCATCGTGCGCTTCGCGGTCAAGCCGACCAGTTCGATCCTCACCGAAGTCGCCGGCGTCGATTCCGAAGGTCACGAAACCCCGATCCAAACCAAAGGCCGCCACGACCCCTGCGTCGGCATCCGCGCCGTGCCGGTCGGCGAAGCCATGATGGCCTGCGTGCTGGCCGACCATTTTCTCCGCCACCGCGCCCAATGCGGCAGTTTCACCCCCGCTTCGCTCCCGCTGCCGACCAATATCACAACTTTGTGATATCGCTGCCGCAATCAATCCGCTACAATCCGCGTATCATGGACATGTTGCGCACCAAGGCCACCGAGACATCGGTCCCGCGTTCCCCCGCCCCACGATCCGCGGCACAGCGTTGCCGGGATATCAAGGCGCTCATCGCGATGGTCGGCCGAAAATCGTGGTCCGCGCGCATCTCCGCTCTCCGCGCCAACGTCGCCGCCACCGCGCGTTACGGCAAACTCGTCGCGATCAAGCACGCCGCCGAATTCGCCGCCGAAAAATGCCGCACGGGTGCCGAACTCACCCCCACCGAAGCGATCCTGGCCGACCGCGTGGCCGGGCTGGTCGCGCTCGACGCGCGCCTGAGCGATGCCGGCAAAACCCGCCTGCGCGAGCGGCTCGCCGAATGCCTGACCGGTGAGAATACCCTGGTCCCCCTGCTGCACATCCACCGCACCGGCTGCCTGCACGAAAATCTCGGCTTCATCGTCGATTATACCGGCTTCGACCTCGGCACCCCTTACGATCTCCTGATTGCGCGCGATGGCGAATTCGCCGAAATCGCCTGCGATACGCTCTCCGCCGAGGAAGGCCGCCTCGTCCATCGCGCCGCCTGGATGCGGCTGGTCGACCGGATCGATCCGGACCTGCAAACCTGGCTCTCCGCCCATCCCGGCCGCTACCTGCTGAAAATGACCCTGCCGCAAGGCCTGCGCGACGCGAAGGACGGCACGGCCACATTGGCGGCGCTCCATGAACGGATCAACACCATGCTCGCCGGTGCCAAGCGGTCGGATCACGACGAAGCCGCCGTGCTGCGGCTCGATCCGCTCCTGCTCGCCGCCGCCCAGGCCAACGAAAACGGCCTGATGACCAAGCTGCGCCACGAATTCGGCCCCGAAGCCAATCTCGCGGTCACCGGCAGCGGCAAGGGCGTGCTGGTTCTCGCCGCCCGCGCCGGCAGCGAAAACGAGGTCGCCGTCGCCATGCGCAAACGCCTCTCCGCCCTCGCCCCCACCCGCCTGACCGGCACGAAACCCGGCATTCTCGCCATGTTCATCGAGGATACCGACCGTCTGGAATGGGGCTTGCTGCGCGACCAGCTCACCCTCGAAGGCGAAGCCCGCCAGTTCCTGACCTTTCCGGAAGCCCGGGTCGTCGTCGCGGTCACCTGCGCGTCGCGTCTCGAACTCTACGGCGCGCTGGGTCCGGAAAGCGCGATGCGGTTCCGCAATCCATCCCACCCCGCCGCCAAGACCGTCGCCCTCGCCCCCGCGATCCTTTCGACATCCTGAGCGAGCCCGAAGGGGATCACCCCACCAGCGCGCCGTGCCGCATTTCGCTCGGCAGACAAAGCCCGGTCAGCAACCGGGCCTTGTCATCCGTGCACTCATCGACCCCGCCGGTATCGAACAGATTGATCCGCAACCGGCTCCGCCGATGCTCCTCGGCCCAGGCCAGAACCAAATTCCGCCGCGCCGCCATGCTCGCCGAACCGAGCGCCGCATAGGCGCGCGGAATGACCGCCCCTTCATCGACCAGAACCACCGCGCGGCCATAAGGCGCCGTCCGCAACAAAAATTCGGTCGAGCGGATCAGCCGCCACGTCGCATTGACATTGAGGCCCCAGGTCCGGTCCCAATCCCCCTGATCGATCCCGGTCGCCGCGCCCGGCGCTGCCCGATGCATCGCGGCATGAACCAGAATATCCAGCCGCCCGAAGCGGTCATACAGGCTCGGCCCGGTCTGATCCGCGACATCGGCACGGGTCAGATCCGCCGGCAGCAGCGTCGCCTCGCCGCCAGCGGCGCGGATCGCATCATCCGTCGCGGTCAACCCCGCATCGTCGCGCGAGGCGATCACCACATGCGCGCCCCGCGCCGCCAGCGCCAGCGCGGTCGCCGCCCCCAGGCCGCGCCCCGCACCGGTCACCAGCGCAACCATTCCGTCCAGACGAGATCCCGCCATGTCGCTCATGGGGGGATTATGGGTCAGTGCATGTCGATGAACAAGCCGATCGTCAGCCCGATCCCGATCAGAACCACCCCGACCCGCAGCACGGTTTCGTTGATCCGCCGCAGCAGCAGCACCCCGAGCTGCCCGCCAGCAATCGCCGCGATCGCGACATAGGCAACCAGCCCCCAGGCGACATGCGCGCGGAACAGAAACACCACCACCGCCGCCGCATTCATCACCCCGGCCAGCACATTCTTGGTCGCCCCCGCCGCCCGCACCGCGACCCCCGCCGCCGTCAGCGCCGCCAGCATCAATATCCCGATCCCGCCACCGAAATACCCGCCATAAATCGCAATGATAAACTGCGCGAACATCGCCCCCCGCACCCCGAGCCGCGCCCCCGCATCGCCCGCCGGGCGGCGACCGAAACTGCCCCAGGCAAACACCACGGTCGCGAACAACACCAGAAACGGCACCATCCGCGCGAACACGCCCGGCGGCGTCACCAGCAGCAGCACCGCACCAAGCGCCCCGCCGACCAGGCTGAGCCCGAACAACGTCGCAAAGCCCAGCCCCGCCGCCCCGGTCACCAGGCTGCGCCCGGCCAGCCCGGTGGTCACCTGCCCGGGAAACAGCGCAATGGTCGAGGTGATATTGGCCGCGCGCGGATCGAGCCCGGCGAACAGCAAAGCCGGAAACGTCAGAAACGAACCACCGCCCGCCAGCGCGTTCTGCGCTCCCGCCGCGAAGGACGCGAGCACCAGCACCACATCCTGCCAGCTCACGACGCCGCAGGTCCGGGCGGCATCTCCGGCGGCGCCACATGCAGCGCCACCCCCAGCGCCGCGAGCAACGCCGTCATCGCCGGCGGCGGCGGCATATCGGTATACAGGGCGGAAACCTGCGCCATCGTGCCCACCCGCATCAGCGCCGGCCGCCCGAATTTGGTATGATCCGTCACCAGAAACACCCGCCGCGCATTCCGGATGATCGCCTGCGAACAGATCACCTCGTCCATGTCGTAATCATACAGATCCCCATCGGCATCGATCCCCGAAATCCCGATAATCCCGATATCCGCGCGGAACTGATCCAGCATATCCCGCGTCGCCTGCCCGGTAATGCCGCCATCGCCGTTGCGCACCATCCCGCCGGTAATCACGATACGAAAATCGGTATTCTCGCTCAAAATCCGCGCGACGTTCAGATTATTTGTGATCACCCGCAAATGCTGATGATCGAGCAGCGCGCGCGCAACCTGCTCCGTGGTGGAACCGATATTGATGAACAGGGACGCGCGCTCCGGCACATCCGCCGCCACCAGCGCCGCAATCCGCTGCTTGGCCGCCAGATGCACCACTTTCCGGCGCGCATATTCCATGTTCTCGATGCTCGACGGCAGCCCCGCCCCACCGCGATAACGGCTGATCCGCCCCTCGGCGGCAAGCGCATTGAGATCGCGCCGGATCGTCTGCACCGTCACGTCGAAATGCTGGGCGAGCGCATCGATGGTCTGAAACCCGCGCGAAGCGACCAGCGCGACGATCTCGGACAGGCGGCTGGCGGTCGTGGCTCGGTCTGACAGTCTGAACTCCTGCGCGGATTCGCGGCGGTGATGGATCGGACAACGAGAAATGCCGCGCCCCCACGCACTTGGCAACCGGAACCGCAATCGGGGCCACCACCCCGGCACCATCCCGCACTTGCGAAATCACATCTCGTCGAAAGCTAAAATTTTCGCTTGCGAACATCAGACCCGCCTGATATGGCGATTACAACAAAATACACCGGGAAACAGTTCGAAAATGAGGAATTCAATGTCATATTCCGAATATGTGATCCGCTCCGCCCGCGGCCACGGATCATGACCGCGCCGGTCGACCTGCTGATCATCGGCGGCGGCATCAACGGCACCGGCATCGCGCGCGACGCCGCCGGGCGCGGCCTGTCGGTCCTGCTGGTGGAGCAGGACGATCTCGCCTCCCACACCTCGTCCGCCAGCACCAAACTGGTCCATGGTGGCCTGCGCTATCTCGAATATTACGAATTCCGTCTGGTCCGCGAAGCCCTTATGGAGCGCGAACGTCTGCTCACCATCGCCCCGCACATCATCTGGCCGCTCGAATTCGTCCTGCCGCACTCCGCCGAGCAGCGCCCCGCCTGGATGATCCGCGCCGGCCTGTTCATGTACGACCATCTGGCCAAACGCCGGCGCCTGCCCGCCTCGCGCGCGGTCCGGTTCGGTCCGCACCCCGCCGCCGCAATCCTCAAACCGCAAAACCGCAAAGGCTTCACCTACGCCGATTGCTGGGTCGAAGACAGCCGCCTCGTCGTCCTCAACGCGATGGATGCGCGCGAACGCGGCGCCGATGTTCGAACCCGAACAAAACTGATCACCGCCCGCGCCGAGGGCATGCTCTGGTCCGCCGACCTCGAAGACCGCGCGACCGGCGCGCGCGAAACCGTCACCGCCCGCGCCATGGTCAACGCCGCCGGCCCCTGGGTCGGCGATGTGCTCAGCACGAGGCTCGGCCGCAACACCCAGAAAACCGTGCGGATGATCAAGGGCAGCCACATCATCACCCGCAAACTCTACGAGGGCGATTTCGCCTTCATCCTCCAGAACCCCGACAAGCGCATCGTCTTCGCGGTCCCCTACGAACACGATTTCACCCTGATCGGCACGACGGACATCCCTTACGAGGCCGATCCCGCGAAGGTCGAAATCACCCCCGCCGAAACCGATTATCTCTGCGAAAGCGTCTCGCGCTATTTCCGCACGCCGGTCACCCCGGCCGATGTCGTGCGCACCTATTCCGGCGTCCGCCCGCTCTATGACGACCACGCCGCCAACGCCTCCGCCGTCACCCGCGACTATGTGCTCGATGTCGAAGGCGGCGCAGACCGCCCCGCCCTGCTCTCGGTCTTCGGCGGCAAAATCACCACCTATCGCAAACTCGCCGAACACGCGCTGGAAAAACTCCTGCCCGTAATGGGCCGCCCGACCGGCACCAGCTGGACCGCGAGCAAACCCCTGCCCGGTGGCGACATGCCCAACGCCGATTTCGATGCGTTTTTCGCCGGGCTGGTCAAACGCTACAGCGCCCTGCCCGAGCCGATGCTCCACCGCCTCGCCCGCGCCTACGGCACCCGCGCCCCGCGCATCCTCGGCAACGCCGTCATCATGGCGGATCTCGGCGAAAATTACGGCGGCGACCTGACCGAAGCCGAAATCGACTATCTCGTGACCCACGAATTCGTCCGGGACGTCGAAGACATCCTCTGGCGGCGATCGAAACTCGCCCTGCACGTGCCGGAAGGTACGGCCTCACGGGTCGCGGCACGGCTGCAGCGGAAAAAAGTCAGGGAAGGCGCTTCTTTTTTGTAAAAAAGAAGCAAAAAACTTTTTTGAACTGGGTCACGGGAGGTGAAACCAGCACAGACCAAGGCGAAGGAAGTTTTTTTGCTTCTTTTTTTACAAAAAAAGAAGGTTCTTACGTCCTGAATAAAAACCCACGGGGGAAATCAACATGACCAGTTACGTCGGCGCCATCGACCAGGGCACCACGAGTTCGCGCTTCATCGTGTTCGACAAAGGCGGCAACATCGTCTCGGTCGCCCAGAAGGAACACAAACAAATCTACCCCAAACCCGGCTGGGTCGAGCATGACCCGCTGGAAATCATGGCCAACACCAACGAGGTCATCGGCGCCGCCCTCGCCCGCGCCAACCTCACCGCGTCCGATCTGGTCGCGGTCGGCATCACCAACCAGCGCGAAACCACACTCCTGTGGGACCGTCACACCGGCCAGCCGCTCTGCAACGCCCTGGTCTGGATGGATACCCGCACCGACCAGCTGGTCCAGCGCTTCACCCGCGATGGCGGGCAGGACCGGTTCCGCGCCAAAACCGGCCTGCCGCTGGCCACCTATTTCTCCGGCCTGAAACTGCTCTGGATTCTGGAAAACATCGAAGGCGCCCGCGCAAAGGCCGAATCGGGCGATGCCCTGTTCGGCACGATCGACTCCTGGATGACCTGGAACCTCACCGGCGGCACCAATGGCGGCGTTCACGTCACCGATGTCACCAACGCCAGCCGCACCATGCTGATCGACCTCGCCACCTGCGACTGGGACGACGAAATGCTGAAGCATTTCAACATCCCGCGCGCCTGCCTGCCGAAAATCGTGCCCTCCTCGGCGATCTACGGCGAAATCCACACCGCCCCGCTGCGCGGCACCCGGCTCGCCGGAATGCTCGGCGACCAGCAGGCCGCCCTGGTCGGCCAGACCTGCTTCTCCCCCGGCGAGGCGAAAAACACCTACGGGACCGGCTCCTTCATGCTGATGAACACCGGCACCGAACCCGTGCAATCCAAAGCCGGCCTGCTCACCACCCTCGCCTATCAGTTCGGCGACGAAAAACCCCGCTACGCGCTGGAAGGTGCCATCGCCATCACCGGCGCGCTGGTGCAATGGCTGCGCGACAATCTCAAACTCTTCGATGTCGCCCCGCAGATCGAACCCCTCGCCGCCAGCGTCGCCGATAACGGCGATGTCTATATCGTCCCCGCCTTTTCCGGCCTCTACGCCCCCTACTGGAAAGACGACGCGAGAGGCGTCATTGCCGGCCTCACCCGCTACGCCACCCGCGCCCATCTCGCCCGCGCCGCCCTCGAATCCACCGCCTATCAGGTGCGCGACGTGGTCGAAGCCATGCAGGCCGACAGCGGCATCACCCTCGCCGCATTGAAAACCGATGGCGGCATGGTCGCGAACGAATTGCTGATGCAATTCCAGTCCGACATTCTCGACGCCCCGGTGGTGCGCCCGAAAATGACCGAAACCACCGCCCTCGGCGCAGCCTACGCGGCAGGTCTCGCCGTCGGTTACTGGAAAAACGTCGAGGATCTCCGCGCCAACTGGGGCATCGACAAGACCTGGGAACCCAAAATGACCGCCGAAGCCCGCAATCATCACTACAAATCATGGAAAAAAGCCGTCCAGCGCTCTTTCGCATGGGTCGACTGAACAAAAATCAAGGGGAACTCGTTTTATGTCCAACACAACCGAATACCAGATGGAAAGCACGCCACAACCCGCCTCGCGGCCCTTGATGGGCGTGAAGTCGGGCTGGCGCGCCACCTCGATCTACGCCGAAATGATCGCCGAATTCCTCGGCTGCGTCGTGCTGATCGCCTTCGGTGCCGGCGTCGTCGCGGTCGCGGTGGTCGGCCTTACCGAATCGGGTCGCACCGCGGTCATCTTCAACGGCGCGGGCGGCTGGCTGCTGATCACCTGGGGCTGGGCCTTCGCGGTCACCCTCGCGGTCTATGTCGCCGGCGGCGTCACCGGCGCGCATCTCAACCCGGCGGTCAGCCTCGCCTTCGCGGTCAAGGGCGATTTCCCCTGGCGCAAGATCCTGCCCTACTGGGTCGCCCAGGTCGCCGGCTGCTTCACCGGCGCTGCCCTGGTCTATGCCGATTACTTCCGCGCGATCGATGCCTGGAACGCCGCCCACCACGTCGCCTCCTACGCGGCCAAAGGCGGGCTGACCACGTTCAGCATCTTCGCCACCTTCCCCGCCTCCTATCTCGGCGCGCACATGGACCTTGCCTTGCTCGACCAGATCATCGGCACCTTCTTCCTGCTGCTGTTCATCCTCGCGATCTCCGACAATCTGAACCTCAGCCCGCAATCGAACATGGGTCCGTTCATGGTCGGCATCGCGGTCGCGGCGATCGGCATGTCCTACGGCGTCGATGCCGGTTACGCGATCAACCCGGCCCGCGACTTCGGCCCGCGCCTGTTCACCTGGGTCGCCGGCTGGGGCTCGAACGCCTTCCCCGGCCCGCATGATTACTGGTGGGTCCCGATCGTCGGCCCGATGATCGGCGCCGTCCTCGCGGTCTACGTCTATAAATGGGCGATCGGCCTCACTTTGATCGCACGGGACCAGTTGCTGAAATCCCAGCACCCGAAACCCGCACAGGAGGGTATGGGCTACAGCCTCGAACAACTCCAGGCCGCTCTCGACCGCGCGAAACAGGCCCACGGCCCGCTCGCGCGCTGATCCGATATCACCGCAACGCAAAAAGGCCGGTCACAAGACCGGCCTTTTTTTCGGTATCTTCAAAAAATCCGGCAGAGCCGACCCGGCACGCAGCCGAAATCAGGCGTTCTTCTTGCCGCGCGGCGTCGGTGTCGCCGGAGCGGCGGCGGGTGCTGCGGCAGCCGCTGCGGGCTTGGTGCCGAGGCCGATCTTCTTGGCCAGATTGGAGCGCTGCTTGGCATAGCTCGGCGCGACCATCGGATACTCGGCAGGAAGCTGCCAACGTTCACGATACTGTTCCGGCGTCAGATTATAGGCCGACTTCAGATGACGACGCAGCATTTTCAGCTTTTTGCCGTCTTCGAGGCAGATGATGTAATCGTTGAACACCGATTTCTTCGGATTGACCGCCGGCTCCGGCGGTGCCGCAGCCTCGACCACCGGGGTTTCAGTCCCGCTCAGGCTCTGATAGACTTCGCGGATGAGCGCCGGCAGCATATCCGTGGTCACCGAATTATGCGACACATGTGCTGCAATAATCTGCGCGGTCAGTTGCAATAGTTGGCTGTTGGATTGTGACTCAGACATCATTAGTCCTTCGGAATGCGTTGTTACGGGGTGACTGGGCAAGTGTTTGGCGTATTTTCATCGCGAATGCAACAAACGCCATGAAATTCCCCCCGATCGGCCAAATCAGAACAGGCGACCATTGGTCAAACTTTTGCGGATGATTGGAAAACCTTAATGCAGCGCATCAACATCGCAGAGATGCCCCCGCACGACCGGGCGATCGACATTACTGGCGAAACCTGCCCCATGACTTTCGTCCGCACCCGGCTCGCGCTCGATTCGCTACCGGAGGGTGCGATTCTACTGGTGCGACTCACCGGAACCGATCCGCGCGCCAATGTTCCCCGCGCCGCCGCCGATCAGGGTCACGACCTGCTCGACATGTTCGATCTCGATGATGGCAGCGCCGTGCTGGTCATTCGCAAAGGGACCGCCTGAGCACCACCGCATCGCGCCCCGCGCCGTAGTAATCGGCGCGAACACCACACTCCTCGAACCCGGCGCTGCAGTAAAGCGCGCACGCCGCCGCATTCCCCGCCGCAACCTCCAGAAACAGCGTCGCCGCCCCCCGGCATCGCGCTTCCGCGATCACCCGATCAAGCAAGCGCCGCGCATGGCCCTGCCGTCGCATCGCGGGCACCACGCCGATTGTCAGGATTTCGGCCTCATCCGCCACCGCCCGCGCCATCACCATCCCGCCGGCCTCGCTCAGAAAGCCGAACACCAGCGGCGTGGCGAACAGAACGGCGATCTCCCGCGCGGACCACGCCTCCGCCCCGAAAGCCGCCCGATGAACCGCCGCCATCGCCTCGCACTGCACGTCCGAGACCGCAACGATCCCGCCCGTCATTGCGGCGCGGGGCGCAACCCGCCGCTCGGCAGCCTCGCTTCCGGCGGATCGACATAAAGCGGCATCGCCGCCCGCAAGGGCAGCCCCGCCGCCACATAAAGCCGCAGCGCCGCCGCCATCGCCGTCGCGGAACAGGCCCGCGCATCGGTCAGCATCACATCGAACCCGCGCGCCGCCAGCCGCGCCGCAACCGCCCCAGCCTGCTCACCGGCCAGCGCGATCGGCCCCGCCGGTTCGGGCAGATCGGTCTCGTCGAACCCGGCCGCCACCCCGTCCCGCTCCAGAAACACCCGCCCCCGCCGCGCGGTCAGTGCAACCCAGAGCGGCCGTCGCAACATGGGAAACGCGGCCGAAAACGCCTCGCCCATGGCAATCCCATGAACCGGCACGTCAGCCGCGAGCCCGACGCCCTGCGCCACCGCGATCGAGGCCCGCAACCCGGTAAAACTCCCCGGCCCGATCGTCACCCCGATCGCATCGAGGTCGCCCGCCGCAATCCCCGCCGCGCCGATACATTCGGCAATCCAGACCGGCAAAACATCAGCGAGCCCGGTCTCCGGCGCGCCGGATCGTTCGGCCACCACCCGCTCGCCATCGAGCACCGCAACCCGCGCCCCGCGTTGCGCCGCATCGATCACCAGAACATGCCGCGCCATCACGCCAGAACGCACGCCTCATTGAAATCGAGTCGCGGCGACCGCTCGAAAGTATCCTCCGCGACACCATGCCCAAGATTGATCAGAAAATTCGATTTCCACCCCTGATCGGACAGAAACAACTGATCCACCTTGGCCCGGTCGAAGCCGGACATCGGCCCGCAATCCAGCCCGAGTGCCCGCGCCGCCATGATCAGATAGGCGCCCTGCAACGTCCCATTGCGAAACGCGGTCTCATCGGCCAAGTCAGGATTGCCGGAAAACCAGCCCCGCGCATCGGCATGGGGAAACAATTTCGGCAACTTCTCGTAGAACAGCGGATCGAACGCAACGATCACCGTCACCGGCGCCGTCATCGTCTTCTCGATATTTCCAGGATTGAGCGCGGGCTTCAGCTTCTCGCGCGCCTCCGGCGTCCGCAGAAACACGAACCGCGCGGGCGAGGAATTCGCCGATGTCGGGCCGAACTTCACGATATCGTAAAGCTGCTGCAAAACCTCGTCGGAAACCGGCTCATCGGTCCACGCATTCTTGGTCCGTGCGGCGCGGAACAGCGTGTCCAGCGCCGCATCGTCAAGACTCACGCGGCCACCTGCTGGACCGAGGTCACCTCCGGCACATAATGGCGCAGCAGATTCTCGATCCCCATCTTCAGCGTCGCCGTGGATGACGGACATCCCGAGCACGCCCCCTGCATATGCAGCGTCACCACCCCGGCGCGATACCCCCGGAACACGATGTCGCCGCCATCGCCGGCCACGGCAGGCCGCACCCGCGCATCGAGCAATTCCTTGATCTGATCGGCAATCGCCCGGTCCTCAGGATCGACATCCTCCGCCGCCGCAGCAGCATCGCTCATCATCACCGGACGCCCCGACAGATAATGCTCCATGATCGCGCCGAGCACCTGCGGCTTGAGCGCCGGCCATGCCACATCGTCGCTCTTGGTCACAGAGACGAAATCCGAGCCGAGAAACACCCGCTCGACCGCCGGCAGTTCGAACAGAACCTTGGCCAGCGGGCTGATCGCCGCCGCCTCCGCATTGTCGAAATCCGCCGAACCCTGTTCGAGCACCACACGCCCGGGCAGGAATTTCAGCGTCGCAGGATTAGGCGTGACATCGGTTTCGATGAACATGGATATTCTCCTGATAAAACTGGCCCAAAAACCGGCCCGGACAAACCGGACAACTCCAGTCCTTTCTATACCATTGCGACCGCGATCGCAAAAATCAACCGCGCCATCAACATGCAAGCCGTCGCGCAGGAACAACCCTCGGCCATGATTCCGCCACGCCCATGCCGACATCCGGTCATCACCAAAGCTCTAAACTGCCGACATCCACTCGCCCCTCGTGAAGGAGACCGCTCATGCGCTTGCGCAACCCATCTGCCCCGACCCTCGCTCCCGCCTTGGCCGCCGTTATCCTCGCCGCCGGCATCGCCACGTCAGGCATCGCCACCGCCGCCACCGCCACCGCCACCGCCACCGCCACCGCCAAGGTCGACAAAACCACCACCGCCACAAAACCCACCACCGGCACCACGACAACCATGACCCCGGCCCAGAAAGCCATGATCGCCCATGTCGACGCCAATCTCGCGAAATTGAAAAAATCGATCGGCATCACCACCGCCGAGGAATCGAGCTGGCACGGCTTCACCCAGGTCTCGCGCACCAACGCCCTCAACCTCGCCACCCTCTACCAGCAGCGCAGCAAGACCCTCGCAACCATGAACGCGGTCCAGAACATGGAATCCTACGCCGCCATCGCAGCCAAAAACGCCGACGACATGAACGCGCTCTCAGCCGCGTTCCAGACCCTCTACGCCAAGCTCACCCCCGCCCAGCAGAAAAAGATCGACACGGTGTTCCGCGCCCGCGCCGAAGCGATGACCGCGAAACATCTGAAAAAGCTCAAACATAGCTGATATGCGCCTACCCTGACCGCGCCAGCACCAGCCGCCGGCGTCCCTGCATCAGCGGGATCACGCCGGCGACATCCTTCACCGCCTCGGCCACCACCACCCCGCCCAGTTGCGGCATCGCCCGCCGCCCCAGCCGCTCCAGCAGGTCGGCGGTGCTCAGATCCTTCCCGAACCCCAGCGGCGGAATCAGCAGCGCGACATCCCGCCGCTCGACCCGGAACAACGACCCCGCCAGCAACCGCCCGAGCTGCGCCGCGCTGTAAGGCTGGCCATGCCCGAACGGTGTCCGCTCCAGATACGCCCAGAGCGAAGCCCGGTTGGGCACCACCACGATCATCCGCCCCTCCGGCCGCAACACCCGCCACGCCTCGCGCAGCATCCGCCGCGCCGATTCCGCATGTTCCAACCCATGGATCAGCAGGAGCCGGTCGATACTGACATCCGCGAGCGGCAGGCAATCCTCCTCCGCCGCCGCACTGGCATTGGGCCGCGAAGCCGGCCAGCGCGCCGCCCCCATCTGCGCCGGCGTAATCACCACGCACCGCGCCGCCTGCTCGCGCCACAGCCGCACGTAAGGTGCGGCATAACCCAGCCCCAGCACATCCAGCCCGGTCGCATCCGGCCACAACACCCCGAGACGCGCACGGATCTGGCGCGCCGCCATCACGCCGTGGCGCGTGGCATAGAAATCCGCCATCGTCGTCGCATCTATACTCATGCGAACGTTATAGCACTTCTGAAGGATCGATCATGTCCATCGCCTACGCCGGCTACACCATCACCCGCGTCCCCATGCTGACCGACAACTACGCCTGGTACCTCTCCCGCGACGACGCCACCGCCTTCATCGACCCCGCCGATGCCGAAGCCGCCATCCTCGCGGTCGACCGCGAAGGCTCGAAGCTCGACTACGTCCTGCTCACCCACCATCACGACGACCACATCGCCGGCGCCCAAGCCCTCGCCGCCCGTTTCGGGGCCAAACTCGTCGGCAACGCCGCCGACGCGCACCGCCTTCCCCCGCTCGATATCGCCCTGAACGACAACGACACGATCGATTTCGGCAGCGCCAAACTCCGCATGATCACCACCCCCGGCCACACCACCGGCCACGTCACCTACGTGTTCGACGACATCATCGCCGCCGTCGGCGACACGCTGTTCAGCCTCGGCTGCGGCCGCATGTTCGAAGGCACGCCCGAGACCTTCCACACCAGCCTGCACCGCATCGCGACCCTCCCGCCCGACACCATGCTGCTCTGCGGCCACGAATACACCCTGGCCAACGCCCGTTTCGCCCGCAGCGTCGATCCCGACAACGAAGCCCTGATGGTCCGCGCCCGGGAAGTCGAACGCCTCCGCGCCGAACGCGAACCCACAATCCCGGTCCGCCTCGCCGAGGAGCTTTTGACCAACCCCTTCCTCCGCGCCCAGACCCCCGAGGAATTCGCCCGCCTGCGCACCGCGAAGGACCAGTTCTGATGTCATGAACCTGTCTTTCTCACCCCCCACCCGGCGCGCTAACCCATCGGTCCCACCAATTCAGAGGGCGGCATGACAAAACATCACCACGGCAAACCCAACCCCCACCGTTTCGGCACGCCGATCGCCGAACATCACGGCCTGCACTCCCAACTCGCCCCGCTCAGCGAAGGCGCCGGCTTCCAGCCCCTGCCCCCGCCGACCGGCGAAGCCCCCTACCGGCTCGACCTCGCCAGCATCATCCCCGATCAGGTCGCCGCCATGAAAAAAGCCGGCGGGATGGCCCTGCACCTCATCGCCGATACCGGCGGCGTGCTCGACCCCACCCCCCAGGAACTCGTCGCCGCCGGCATGATCACCGATGCCGCCATCGCCGGCCCCTACGGCAAACCCGCCTTCGCCTACCATTGCGGCGACGTGATCTATTTCGACGGTCAGGCGAACCGCTACTACGCCCAGTTCTACCTGCCCTACGAATACTACCCCCTGCCCATCCTCGGCGTCCCCGGCAACCACGATGGCGACATCTACGATAACGGCGTCATCGTCGATAACGTCCCCTCCCTCACCGCCTTCATGCAGAATTTCTGCGCCGCCACCCCCGGCACCCACACGCCCGAAGCCATGGACATCCCGCGCACCGCGATGACCCAGCCGAACTGCTACTTCACCCTCGAAACCCCCTACGCCACCTTCATCGGCCTCTACGACAACGTCCCCGAAGGCGGCGTCGTCCAACAGGACCAGCGCGACTGGTTCGCCGGCGAACTCCAGGCCGCCGCCACCGACAAACCCATCATCGTCGCGATGCACCACCCGATCCACTCGCTCGATGCCTATAATTCCGGCAGCAAAGTCATGCAGGAGGTCCTCACCGAAGCCGAAACCGCCTCGGGCCGCCAGGCCCACATGGTCTTCGCCGGCCACGTCCATAACTACCAGCGCTTCACCATCACCGAGACAGACGGCAGCGCCAAACCCTTCATCGTCGCGGGCTTCGGCGGCTATCACAACCTCTCGCGCATGCAATCGGTCGATGGCCAACCCCCCACCGTCCCCCTGACCCCGCCCGACCAGCCCAACGTCACCCTCGACGCCTATATCGACGACCGCTTCGGCTTCCTCCGCCTCGAAATCGACCCCGAAATCATCACCATCCGCACCTACACCGTCCCCCGCCCGCAGGAACCCTACCGAACCCCACCCCGCCTGCGCGACACCCTCAAATTCGACTGGAAATCCCGCCGCGTCGTGGGGTGACAAAAAACCAAAGAAAGCGCAGCGCTTCTTTTTTGTAAAAAAGAAGCAAAAAACTTTCATAAGCTGCGCTTATTTGACCACGACCATCACGTCTGCTTTTGTTGTGTTGCTCTCATGGCTTCGAGCGAATATCTTTTATCCTGATCCGAATCGCTCGCATATCGAATATCGTTCGGTGCAGGTGTTCAAACTCGGCCGAGACACCTGATATGGGTGCGTGATATAGGCGCATAACCAGCCGCGAGCGATTAAGATTGCTGAGGAGTTTCGACCCGCGCCGACATAGTCGGGAAAATGGCAGGAATACCAACCTTCCGATAGCGTGCAAACGGATCGCAGCCATCCCAGTCTTCCGGCATCCTGTTGCTCAGGCCCATCCGAGTAATCCTGATATTTTCGTCGGACGTAATGACACCCAAGCGGTAGTACCGCCGGAGAAAACCGCCGATGTAATCCGAATCCGCTTTTGCAGAGTCATCAAAAAGCATTTTCACCAGAAAACTGATTGGTACGGCGTGATCCACCATCAGCCGGATCGAGAGATCTTTGGAGCTGTATCGCAGCCGATAGGTTGACCCATCCGGGCCAGCCGATTCGATGATCTTCATTGCGTCGGCAGAAATATAGTGCATCCTTTTCAGCTGATCGCCAAGCCGGAGCACATCCGGGTTATTGAACCAAATAGGCCTTCCACCTTTTGAAAGAAGCCCGGCTGATGTTTCAGAAAATGCATACCAATTGTCCAGAAAGTCTCGAAATGGGGCGCTGCTATCCAAGACGCCTACTGCAATCTTAATATATTCAATGTAGCTTGCTGCGATCGACTGACGACGTGCTTCGTCCATCAGAATATTTCATTCATTTTATAAATGTCATTTGGCTCTGATACTTCCACGTCGCTGGCATCTAGAGCCAGTGTATAAGGATTTCCGAAAATCTCCCATCCTTCATCAGGACTGGGCCGGTCTTTCTTATCGAACCAATACCAACGCGAGCCAGTGGTTCTCGTTTTATCTTGAACGTGACTCGCAACCCAACTACTCGCCGTTATGAAATAGTCCGGACGTTGACTTTCGATCTCTTTCAGATTCACAAAAACATAGATGTGGCTATCCGATTTCATTTGCCTCGCGTGCGCACCTACCAGCCATGTGTTGGAAGGTCTCCTGTTTGTTTTCACCTGCACTGACCAAGCTTTGGTGCACGCTTGATCGGTCACCAGAAGATCAGCGCCCGCCGCCCCCCGTGACGTTGGCGAGACGATAAAATTACGACGAGATAGCTCAGCCGCGACCAGATAGACCCCCAGCATTCCTGTCATCTGTCCGTTGGACGCCATAACCGCTCCTATCGAGGACTCTGAAAAAAAATTATAATCGAACGATCCCAATCACACCTCGGTTCGCATCCAAACGCGATAACTCCAATGGCTGAACAGAAGCGCCCGGAACGATACTGACGCTGCCCGCTTCGCTGCGCAAGGAATGTTATTGAAACGGGACAGAGATTGATCGAATCTTTCATTTCAAGACCGCTACGGCACGAAAGTGATACCGAACAGCCCGCCGCCGCTTCTTCCGGATCATATTCCAGACTGCTTCTAGATTTTGATGCCAAACATGTATAAAAAGTCATTGAAGCTTTAAGGAATGGCAAAATGTCTGGTTCGCAGGTGTCTTTCGTCGCATCGTCCGAGACCACCGATACGTTCTCGATCGCCAGCCCCCTGGCCCCGTCGGTCCAAACCCTGCTCACCAACGACATCACCACCCTCATCCTGTCGCCGAACCCCTATGTCGGCGTCGAGGTCGGCACGCTCGACACCGGCTCCGGCGTCATCGACACCAGCATTACCGCGCCGGGCACCACGGCTTCGACCGGCTATTTCGAAGAGATCACCGGCACCGCCAGCGGCACCCTGTCCCTGCCCGCCTTCGGCGGCGCGGGCGGTGCCTTTGCCGGCCTCATCGTCACCGATCCCGCAACCCTGACGCTCGATGGGTCCATCGCCGAAAACGGCTTCCTGATCCTCGCCTCCGGCACCAACATCACGGATAATCTCGTGCAGACGAGGCCGGGCCAGACCTCGATCTATGCCGGCGGCACGTCGAGCACCCTGAACGTCTCGAACATCAACACCCAGATCGTCGTCGGCAGCGGCAAAAACACGCTCAACCTGTCCGATGCCCCCGCCTCGCTCAGCCCGTCCGGCTATACCTACGACAACATCACGACAGACCCCGGAACCACCAACACGATCAACGTGACCGGCGCCCTCGTCGGTGCCACCATCACCTCCGGCGGAACCGACCTGATCAACGTCGCCGGCATCGGCGCGGGCGCCTTCACCGACATGATCTCCGTCACCGGCAACTCGACGATCAACCTCGCCGCCACCGAAAGCGGGGCCTTTATCACCCTCGCCGGACAGGACATCCTCGATATCGGCGGAACCGGCAATTCGGTCTCGGTCGCCGCAAGCTCGACGCTCGACGTCACCGGTTCCGGAAACGACATCCTGATGACCGGCGGCACCGACACGGTCATGGCGAGCGGCAGCGCCACCACCCTCACGGTCCGAACCGCCGGCGCGATCGTCTCCCTCACCGGGGACAACAGCTATCTCGGCCTCGGCACCGCGGCGACCGGCGCGCTCATCACCATCGCCGGCCTCGACCAGACCGCCAATATCGGCGGCTCATCCGACACCATCATGGCCTCCGGCGTCACCGGCGATCCGTCCCACATCAACATTTTCGGCTCGAACGACCAGCTTACGGTCGGCAACGCCGGCGGCGTCGAAATTCTCGGCGGCAACGACACGGTCTCCTCCACCGGTGCCGCCGTGGCCGATTTCGGCACCCACAACACGGTCTCGGTCCTCAATGCGCCGATCGTCTACCTCTACGGCACCGACGGAACCATGACTGTCGGCACCGGCACCACCTATGTCATGACCAACGGCTCGAACAACACCGTCACCGCCTCCAGCGGCATCGTCCGCGGCCAGATGACCGATGGTGCCGTCACCGCCAGCGGCAGCGCCAGCGTCATCCTCGGCAGCTCAGCCGCGAATGACAGCGTCATGATCACCAGCAACGCCAACAACATCATCGAAGGCGGCGATCAGGTCACGACCTCCGGCTCCGGCTTCGTCGATCTCGCCGGCGGCAACAACAGCCTCACCTTCACCGGCCCGACCAACATCGCCTTCACCTCGAACGGCAGCGACACCATCGAGGCATCCGGCGCCAGCACCATCTACGGCTCGAACGCCGACGTCACCATGCGCGGCGGCACCTCGACCAGCTTCAACAACGGCTCCGGCTCGGTCTCCTTCATCGGCGGCTCCGGCGCCTCGGTCGTGCAGGGCGGCACCAACGGAAACAACAATCTCTCCGGCGGCGCGGGCGCGGCCACCTTGTTCGGCGCGGGCACCGACAACACACTGACCGGCGGACACTCGGGTCTCAACCTCCTCGTCGCCGGTGCGGGCGGCAATGAAAGCCTCACCGCGATGGGCGGCGCCACCACCCTGGTCGGCTCCACGGTCCCGGGCGGCACCACGTCCATGACCGGCGCCGCCGGAGCCAATTCCTTCGTGCTCGGTGCCGGGTCGAACCTCATCACGACCGGTGCTGCCAACACCATCTTCGCGGGCGATCCAGCCGCGAAAGGATCAGTGACGATCATCCAGGGCTGGACCGCAGCGGATCAACTCGACATCGCACCGGGCATCACCGTCACCTCCACCTCCGCCGGGCTGATCGCCCTGAGCCCAGGCACCATCGGCATGGCCTCGGTCGTCCAGCTCAGCGACGGATCGACCCTGCGCTTCATGGGCTTCGGCAGTTCGATCACCACCGCCAGCAACGTCACCCCCCCGATAATCTCCTGAAGGGCGCG
>Ga0315298_1000273_pt1 | contig 102962 bp, 99 predicted proteins | sample WHS_1_MG_FD_203077 | JGI IMG/M metagenome (GOLD analysis project Ga0315298, IMG submission 203077) | Extremophilic microbial mat communities from Washburn Hot Springs, YNP, Wyoming, USA - WHS_1_MG | ecosystem: Environmental > Aquatic > Thermal springs > Hot (42-90C) | place: USA: Wyoming...
CGCTTTACGGTCCCCACTCAAACCGGCCGTGGGTGCAGGCACTGAACTCGCTGGTGCATGGCCGGACGGAGAGTTAAAAGAGTTAAGTTTCAGGTTTCGCACCGACTAAGCCTTGACAGTAACTCCCGTGACAGAGCCGGAGTTTAATAACCGGACGACGTGTTAAAATAGAAGAAGTCCGAGCCGCTATGAGGTAAGCAAGGATGTTTGGCGTGCAACATATGGGTAAACTCTTGATACTCTTCGGGGTCTTCATCGCCATTCTGGGGCTGGTGCTGGTCCTGGCAAACAAGGTTCCATTTCTGGGAAGACTGCCTGGAGATATATTTATCCAGAAGGGGGACTTTCAGTTCCATTTCCCGATTGTAACCGGCTTGGTTATCAGCCTGCTGCTGACCATAATTGTAAATGTCATAGTCAGGTTACTGGGCAGATAGCGGATATTCGTGAACTGTAGTTCATGATAATGGTGTTTTCGGAAGGCATTTTCCCCTCCTGCCCTTAGTTTTACTGCCCTTTGGTGTAAACTATAGGCAAATGGCTGAACCGATTGTAGAGTTGTCCGAGAGCAAGTCCGTTTTCACCAACGAAGAAAGAAGGGTGTCTGTTTATTGCGATACGGAGCGACCTACTATCCCCAGCGAAGTCACTGAGGATACTCCACTTGAGAAGCTAAACCTCAACTGGCGGGAGAAAGACCTGCCGGAGAAGGAACGAACAAAGCACGTCCACCGGCTGCATCCTTACCTGGGGAAGTTCATCCCACAGTTGGTTGAAATTTTCCTGCGCAAGTATTTCCGTCCCGGGCAAACCGTCTTAGACCCCTTCTGTGGCTCGGGCACAACCCCTGTTCAGGCCAATGAACTTGGTATCAACGCGGTCGGTTATGATATTTCAGCGTTCAATGTGCTACTTACCCGGACGAAAGTGCAGAAGTACGACATCAGGAAAGTGCGTCAGGAAGTACTGGATGCCCTTCACAAGCTGCGCCAGCTTACACAACCGAAGACTCAGATGAGACTATGGGAAGAGCGGGTTGCGGAGTTGAAAATACCTGCCACGGATAACGAATATCTCAAGACTTGGTACGCCCCAAAGACACTCGAAGAGCTACTGACATACCGCTACCTGATTGAGAAAGAGGGCTATGTTTACCAGGACTTGATGAAGATAATTCTGTCGCGCTCGGCGCGTTCCGCTCGCTTGACTACCCATTATGACCTGGATTTCCCGAAAAAGCCGCAGACCGAGCCCTACTGGTGCTACAAACATTCACGGATGTGTTCACCAACTACTGAAGCTTCCAAGTTCATCAACCGATATAGCCTCGACACACTACGCCGCGTAGAAGAGTTCGACGCCCTCCGCACCAGCGCATTGGTAGAGGTATATCACGGGGATAGCCGCACTGCTGAGTTTCCACCTATTGATGGGGTAATCACAAGCCCCCCTTATGTTGGACTCATCGATTACCATGACCAGCATGCCTACGCTTATCACCTGTTAGGTCTGGAAGACAGGCGTGATTCTGAGATAGGGCCAGCCGCTAATGGCTCGAGTAGCAGGGCAAAGCGGCAATACCAGATGGATATCGCGGCAGTTTTTCGTAACTGCGTGAAAGCGATGACAAAGGGTGGCTGGCTTGTCGTGGTAATACATGACTCTGCCAACTTGTATCCTGAGATAGCCTCTATGTGCGGCGTAGAGGTAGTTGCGATACTGGACCGCCATGTTAACCGGCGCACCGGCAGGCGCTCCAGCGAATTCTACGAGTCAATTTTCGTTTGGCGGAAACCATAGAAGAGATGGCCTTAAAGATCGGGAGCTAGCGGAATGGATAAGAAGGACATGAAGACCGCTATCCAGGATGTCATCAAAGCGATGATGGATAGGGTCATGGAGCGTGTGCTGGTGACAGACCCCTTTATCAAGGAAGAACATAGGGCGCAGAAGCCTCTCTATGCAGCTCTGGTTCCCGATGAAATCTTCAAAGGCTCCCACTTCGAACGACGCTTCGTTACTCCCTTCGGCAATGCATGGCAGAACCTAGCTGTGGTAGCAGCGAACGCTGGGTTGGGACTCGGAACAGCTAGCTACCGAGTGGATGGTCTGGTAAAATCCGAGCGACTCCGGCGGATAACTGAGGTGCTGAACAGTCTGGAGCATACCGAGAGAGGTAAGCGGAAGGTGCAACCAGATTGGGATACCGAACTGAAGCATATTCTTGAAGGTGGTGGTGAGGACATCCCCGTCGCCGTGATATGCGACGTGTATGCCGAAGACCAGAAAACGGGCAAACGCTACGCATTTGAACTTAAGGCGCCTCTGCCAAACAGTGACCAGACTAAGGTGAGCAAAGAAAAGCTTCTTAAGCTATACAGCATGCAACCACGCCAAGTTGATGAAGCTTACTATGCGCTGCCCTACAACCCTTACGGCCGGAGGGAGAACTATAGCTGGAGTTTCCCCGCTAGGTGGTTCAACATGAAGGAAGACAAAGTGGTTCTCATAGGGGAAGAATTCTGGGAAAAGATAGGCGGCCTGGGTACCTACAAAGCGTTCATCGAGGCAGTGAATGAGATTGGCCAGGAGTACAAAGAGAGAATATACCGGGAATACCTTGGCATAGAACCCCCTCCGGAAGCATACGAAACCAAATTGTAATTACCGAAATACCGTCAGATTCTACCTTCAGGGACGAAATGTCGCTCCACTGCAAACATATTAAAGTGTGATAGACGAGACATCATCTGACACTTGAGACCTCTCTGACAGTGGTATCTGTCGGCTGTAACCTATCCAGCATCTTCTCATCAGCCAGGTGTTTGCTATCCAGGAAAGTCTGCCAAGGCGTCTTGCCGAAGCAATACTTCCCCGAGTGTGTCCGCTGCGTATTGTACTCCTCTATCCACCTATCCGCATCTTCCTGCATTTCATCCAGGCTATGGTAAATCTTCTTCCGGAAGGCCACCGAGTAAAACTCGTCCAGTATCGTCTTGTGGAAACGCTCGCAGACCCCGTTGGTCTGCGGTGACTTAGCCTTCGTTTTGGAGTGGTCGATGTTCTCTATCGCCAGGTAGAGCTCGTACTCGTGGGTCTCCCGGTTACCGCAGTATTCTGTGCCACGGTCGGTGAGGATGCGTAGCAGCTTGACATCGTGCTCATCATACCAGGGGATAACCCGGTCGTTGAGGAAGTCGGCGGCCACCAGGGCATTCTTGCGGTCGTACAGCTTGACGAAGGCCATCTTGGTATAGGTATCGATGAAGGTCTGCTGGTAGATTCGGCCGACGCCCTTGAGCGTGCCCACGTAGTAGGTGTCCTGAGCGCCCAGATAGCCGGGATGCAGGCTCTCTATCTCACCGTGGGCTTCCTTCTCCTCTTTGGCCTTCTCCAAAGCACGGAGCTGCTCCTCGGTGAGTATCAGGTTCTCATCAGGTTCTCCTGGGCCATCTTCGATTCCAGAGCCTTGAGACGCTTCTGGAAGGTCTCCAGGTCACGGCGGAGCCAGATGGACCTGACCCCGCCGGGGGAGACGAAGATACCTTTCTTTTTCAATTCATTGGAGGTGCGGAGCTGTCCGTAGGCCGGCTGCTGGATGGCGAAGTCGACCACCGCCTTCTCCACATGCTCCTCTACCCGATTTTTGAGGCACGGTTTCTTGCGGCTGATTTCCTGCAGGGCTAGCTCCCCACCTTTTTCGTAGAGCTCCTTGAACCGGTAGAAGCTGTCACAGGAGTAACCCATTACCTTGCAGGCCTGTGAGACGTTACCCAGTGTTTTGGCGAGCTTGATTAACCCGAGCTTGTTCTTGATGATCTTTTCTTCTGCGGTCATCTGACACTTCCTTTCTTGTCCTTTATTAATTTATCCGAAGTGTCAGATTAAGTCTAGACTATCACATCTAATCTCTGTCCAAAACCATTGCCAACAATAAGCCCCCAAATTTGGGGGCTTTTTCTTTTCCATTTTTCAAAACAACACGGAAAAGGTTGTCAGAAATTAACCGGTGAGGGCGATGGAACCGGTTTCCCTCCAGTCTGCAAAACCGGACGCAGCTCTTGCCAAGAGCTGTGATGGGTCCAACCAGACAAAAATACTGGTGCAGTTTCCCGGGTTTAGTATATTCCCGCAGGTTACCCGCTAACGCAGTTCATACTTATATTCCACGGTAACCCGAGAAGTAGCACTAGTCACCACATCACCGGTAGATAACTGATAACGTGCGCTGCTCACAACCGTGATGGTCAGTGTGTTTTGCGGCAGACCGGGAATATCAAATGAGAACGGCCGCGAATCCTGTAATGTCATAAATTCCTTTATCCCCGCGGGATGTCCCACTGGTCTCTGAGCGATTACACTTGTATATTTATCTCCAAGCTCAATCCTTATGGAACAAGTGCCTAAATCCGCACTTTTGGTATTTGAACCGGCATCACTCACGGCTATGGTGCCAGTCCATTTCTGTCCCGGTTTCAGTGTTGATGGTGGCTCCGTCCAGGTGGTTACCCATTTGAAGTTGCCGCTGGTGAGGCTGGCGGAGCCATCTCCTCCGGAAGCCGACCTTGCCGAGTAAGCGGGTGTAGTAACCGGTGCTGTTGGCGAAAGTGTTACCTTCTTGCTGACCTGGGTCCATGTCCCGGAGACGTCATCGGATACCTTCAAAGCCAGGCTCTGGTCACTGTTGCCGGTGTTGAATCCAACAATATATATCATGTCAACATCACTTACGGTCAGGCTGGCGCTCTTCTTGTTAGCGTTGATGGTACCGCGGTAAATGCTGGGATCAGCAGTCACTCCTCCGGAGACACGCTTATCGTTTTTCAGAACGTAGATGTCGGCATCAACGTCAGCGGCGGGCGGCGCATTACCGGTAATCTCCACCTTTATGGAGCGCGGCTTATTCAGTTGTGATTGCCCTACCTTAAAAGCCCAAATGCCAGAAGTATAATTACCCTTGAGATCGAGCGTATAGCTTAGCTCTCTTGTAGAGGCAAGCATATAAGTAGGCCGTCCTGTGTTCAGACTGCTGGCTGACAAAGCTGTGCTAAGCGGTTGCAATGGGCTGGTAGAGTCGAAAAGAGCATATGCGACAAAACCCTTGTAGTTGTCGTGTAGGGTGGCAGTTGATTTTTTCATAACGTAATCTGCAAATGAGCCCATTATCTGAGTATATCCCGCCGCCACGGCATCAAAGAGCCCTTTGAAGTCAACATTTTTGCGCGCGAGATAGTCCAAAAAACGCGCGGTCTGGTACTCGTGGCGCTTGTCCACAGTATTAATCGGCTTGCCGAAGTAATCCAGAGAAATATCTTCCATGGAATTGAGTCCGCCCCAAGCGATTCTATCAGCGGCATAGTCGGCGCATGCTTCCAGCCACCACTGCCGGAGACCATAGCCCCATATCGTAAAGTAACGCTGTTCTACGGCATGGAAAAGTTCATGGGCAACCTCATGTTTTACCCTTTCGAAATTATCATAATTATTGGCCAGTTTAATGTTGCCGATCATGGAATAGGTCTCAGATTCAGGATCTCCCCAAATAAAAATATACACTTTTGAAACGGGAAGTCCTATGGGCCAAGACAATGCCTCAATGGCATGAATAGAGGTATACCGGGGGTCTTTGAAATTGGCTTTCATATAAGCCTTATAGGACTCCTCGGCATAGGTAGCCACCCTCTGGGCAAAACCTAGTGCGTCCTGCTCTTGAGTTACAACCTTGGTTGTAGGGGTAGCTGTACCTTTTGCTGTAACGTCCATTTCAACTCCAACCTTGACACTCTTTTTGGGGTCATAGACCACAATAAAATGGTCTGATTCATAGATTTTGTACCCGCGCATAATATGAGACAGCTTCCATATTGTCAGATGGTCTGTGTAGATATCAACTGTCTTTTTCGCGGTATCAACGTGGACAGGTACAGTTTCCCAGGCGTTTTCCTCGGTGTCCCAGTAAGCCGCCAGCAAAGCCTTTTCCGGAGGTAAATCTGAATCTATCTTTGCCGGGTCATAAGCCATTTGGATAGCTACCGGCAGATTGAACTGTTTCATGTCACCAAGGTTGATCTCGTAACCGGCAAGGTCAGCTACTCCCCTTTGCTGATTCGTCCCTGTAGCCAGTGCTAGATTACTCGGGTCGAGCTTGTTAATCGTCAGCTTCTTGGTAGTGCTGAGTACACCGGCAGGTACGGTAACGGCGATATCATTACCCAAGTTGACGCTCCCGCCGCTGGCGGTGATATCTTGTGATTTTGTTTCGATTACTTTTAGTTTAGATAAGTCGGTTTTTGTCGGTGCGGTAGATGTCGGAGCGGAGGTTGTTGTTTTACTTGGAGCAGGCATTGTCATTTTTCCGGGTTCACTCGGCATCAGGTCACAGCCCGGTATCAGGTCACAGCCTGCCAACAAAATAAAAACGGTAACAATAAATACGGCAAGAATGCTGCGCTTTATCACTTCAGCCTCCTAAAAACTGGGGGATCATAAGAAAATACGCTTCTTAGCACGTTTACTCCCCCTCTTAATTTATGTTAAATATTATAGCTTAAGCGAATAGCAATATCTAGAATGGGATATCCCTAAAGAAAAACCAAAGTAATATTACCTTTGATTATCCCAAAGCTGGAAATATTCGTATTATGAGGACATTGAGTTTGAGTTGGCAGTCGTCGGAGGTATATAGGCGTCGAATTTAAGTTGCATATTGATAATTCAGGTAGAAGTTAATAGGTTAAATTCCGTTACTAAGGGCTGTTTAACTCAGAAATGTCAAAAGTGGGGAAAACGTGGTTCGCTAGATTTGCCGGCATTATAGATGCGGTTTTAGGGTGTCTGGCATTACTGGGCGGGATTATTCTTTCACCACGTATACTGGGGCAGACTCCCAGGATGCCGGGCTTTAATATCTTTGTTTTCGTTGTCATTATTCTGCATTCTGCCTTTATTTGTTTTTGGCATACTATCCATTGTTGGCAGTGTTTTTAATATCATGACTAGAAGATGGAGACTGGCTCTCACTGGTTCCATATCTTCGCTGATTGTCGTTGCATTCCTTAGTCTATCAGCAACAGAAGTTGAATATCATCCGGCGCTGGGGATTCTGGCTATTTTGCTTAGTACTATTGGAATTGTATTTACATCCATCACCCGCAGAGAGTTCAAATGACCCTACGCCATTATGCCAGGGAGCGATTCCGATATATGTAGCGATGGTCTGTAATGTGGTGCAGAGTGTCAATATGTTGAAGCAACTAGGAGCTTCATTTTACCTTGGTCATACCAAATGATGATTATTCCCTGAGTGCCTTAGCCACGTTCTTGGCTTCCTCCTCGTGGCCGGGGGGCACCGGGATACGCACGTTGTAGTCGCCCCTGGCAAATCCCGACTGGGCGCTATAATTTATCTCCAGATACGGTTCCTCCGCCTCGTGGTATTCCACAGAATGAATAAAGGAGGCGGGTAGCTTCCAGTAGTGCCACGTCCGGCCTATTAGCGCGCCGTTCCGGCCTAAATAGGCATCGCCGACGTGCTCGCGGTTGTACCTATATGCCGACACGGTTGATGCCCAGGCCACCAAAGCACACAATAATATCAAACCCGGTACTGTAACCAGTACTACTTTTAATGCTGTTTCGTTACGCAGTACAATCAGGAATAAGACGCCTACTACAGTGGCAATGATGGCAATCAGGCGAAACAAGCCCCACTTTTCACGTCGGTCTCTCAGATGCTCAGCCTCCGTATAGCGCGCCCAGAAATCAGGTGAGTACGTCCAGTGAGCCAGCAGACCCTCGCCGCAGACCATTTTATCCACTTTGCTAGCCAACCGGCTAAATATCACGGCGCATATTAAGGCGGTCAAAAAACCTAGGAATCCCAGAAATATGAGAGCGGGACTAACTCCATACGTCTCTATAGGATAAAAGACGGCGAATAAAAGAACACCGATGCCAACTAGTGCTGCTATCCAGCAGTATAAGGCAACCCGCTGAGGGGGATTGTACACTTTAGGTTTATTTTTCATGGTAGCAACCCTTTTCAAACAGCTTCGGCAACACAATGTCAGCCAGTCTTAGTTGAATCGATTTTACAATATGTATGTCGTCAGCGAAATTGGGACAAAACAGCCCTTTGGGAAAGTGGACACTCTAAGGGCGGTGCTCCTCCCTGACGCTCTCATTATAGTCCCTTCTTGCTACTGATGTCCTGCTCTTCGCCTCCCTTCTTTTCTGGATTATTTCAACGTATCTGCCGGTGTAGACATCATAGGGTGTGACATTGCCCGGCCCCTCATGGTAGCGGAGGCACAATCAAGAGGTGTGGAAATAGTTAGCGGCAAGACTGAGTGATTTCTCTGGCTGGTTTGGCGCTCCCCTTCGAAATCCCCCGGGATCTGCCGGCCGGTGAAGCACTTCGAATCGGGGCATCGGTCCGGCCGGAAAGCCCTTGTTTTCAGGCAAAACCGGCGTTGCGGGCGGTGTGCGGGATATCCGGTGATTAAGGAATGGCGGCAGGAACAATAGCATGCGGTTAGGGTAGGATGGATTTAATGGACACCAAAGTCAGATATATAGAAAGACGGAGGTGTCAGATTGAAAGGTATTCCACAAGGAAGGTACACCCGGGAATTCCGCCAGGAAGCGGTGAAATTGATAACAGAGGAGAGGCTTTCGTTACCGGAAGCAGGTCGCCCGGCTGTCCCTGGCTCCCTCAACGCTTGCTTATTGGGTCAAAGCCTATAAGCAAGGCAATCTAGGAGAAATCGGCAAGGCACAGAAGCCTTTGACCGAGGTTGAGATAGAACTGGCCAGGGTCAGAAAAGAAAATGCCACTCTGAAGATGGAGAATGAAATCCCAAAAAAGCGGCCGCGTACTTTGCCAGGGAGTCGCTGCCCGGTACGCGGCGATGAGGCAGATGCGACTCCACCATCCCATACCGCTCCTGAGCCGGATGCTGAGGGTCTCGGCCAGCGGTTTCTATGCCTGGACTAACCGGCCGCCCTCCGGGTGGGCAAAGGAAGAGACACGGCTGGAGGTGGCGATTAAAGCGGCCCACCGGCGGACACGGCAGACCTACGGAGCGGAGAGACTGCAACGTGAGCTGGCCGATGAGGGAATAATAGTAGGCATCTGCCGTATCAAGCGTATCAAGAGGAAGCTGGGTCTACGCTGCAAACAGAAGCGGAAATTCAAGGCGACCACCGAATCCAGGCATAAACTGCCGGTGGCAGAGAACTTGCTCAAGCAGCAGTTCAAGGTATACCAACCGAATGCCGTGTGGGTAAGCGATATCACCTATGTGCCTACCGATGAAGGCTGGCTGTACCTGGCCGGGCATAAGGACCTCTTCACCAGTGAGATTGTGGGCTACGCCATGGGAGAGAGGCTGACGCGGAACCTGGTCAACCAGTCTCTGCTGCAGGCGATGACCACCAGAAGGCCGGAGGAAGGGCTACTGCATCACTCCGACCGCGGCAGTCAGTATTGTAGCCATGAATATCAGGGCCTGTTAAGACAGTTTGGAATGGAGGTGTCGATGAGCGGCAGCGGGAACTGCTCTGATAACGCGCCGATGGAGAGCTTCTGGGGAATCATCAAGCAGGAGCTGATTAATCATCGCCATTATCGTACCCGGCGACAAGCCATTGAAGACATTACGGAATACATCGAGATATTTTACAACCGGCAGCGGCGGCAGGCTAAACTTGGCTACCTGTCGTCGGCAGCTTACGCCCGGAAATACTACGCCGGGCTGGTGGCAGCATGAAAGGTTTGGTGTCTATTATTGACGTCCGACCCCAGAGCTGCCAGAGAGTCTCCAGTTGGAGCCGAAATTGACTTCCGAACCTAAGCGTTTACCTTGGTTGAACAAACGCTTGGAATATTACTTTTCCCCACAAGTGCGAGCATTGAAATGCTAGCTTTCGCCAATGAGTCAGTAGAAAAACCCTGCCGAAACTAACGAATCAGTTTGACGGTTGCACCAACAGAAAGACTCGCCCACGTTTTGTCAGCTGTCAGTGTTACCACTCCCAGCGTCTTAGCCAAGCTCAAGCATGCTCGGTCGCCTAAAGAGATGCCCACGCTCTGGGTGCCGGCGCGAAGCAATCCTGCTTGGTACGCCTGTTCCTCATCAAAGGGCTCAACTTCAAGTCCAAGTGGTTGAAGAACTCGGTGGATCGCTTTCTCAGGCATACCTGCGTCGGAGAGCTTGGCGACTACTTCGGATAGATTGACGGCGCTAATGACCGCACCCGGCAGGGCTTCGGCAACCACATCGGCACCCGGCTCGTCGTTCAGCAGCGCGAGCAGTGCTGAAGCATCTATCACAACTTCAGGCATGAGCTGCCTCTTCCCTGCGCTCCTGGATTAGTTCCTCGGATAGGTTTCGACCCTTGGGGACATATCGTCGAACCAAAGTCTGTGCCCGCGCGATTGCCTGGCGCGTGCTAACAACTCTTATCTCACCATCTTCGAGCATTAGAAGTACCTCGTCCCCCGGCTTGAGTCCTAGCGCTTTCCTGTATGCAGCAGGAATAACTAACCTGCCACCTTCACGTACCTTTGTCTTCATCTTACTAGTGTGTCACCTCATCGTTAGTTTACCATATTCTAAGAATAATGGCAAATTACACATGAGCCGCCATGTTGGCCACGCCAGTGGCTTTGGCATAATAACCTGCTCTTCCGTTCTTTTTGCTGATGCTCGTTCTCTCCTGGGAGGAGACCATATACCAGCTAGGTTTTCTTATATAACAAAAGAGTCTTTTGTTCAATAATGAAGGAGGTAGAATCAAAAGGTGTGGCAATGGTTAGCGGCAAGACTGAGTGATTTCTCTGGCTGGTTTGGCGCTCCCCTTCGAAATCCCCCGGGATCTGCCGGCCGGTGAAGCACTTCGAATCGGGGCATCGGTCCGGCCGGAAAGCCCTTGTTTTCAGGCAAAACCGGCGTTGCGGGCGGTTGTGCGGGATATCCGGTGATTAAGGAATGGCGGCAGGAACAATAGCATGCGGTCTTTATACATAATCGTGATTCCATCGTGCCTTAATTGCACTAGCTGAAGACAGCTCCGATATGGGATGGTCTTTTTCCCGCCCGAAACGCTGTCACTACCGCGCGCTTCCCGAATTAACGGAAAGAACTGACACAGACCTGACACGTTTCGCTGCAAAGGCACACGTAACCGGTCGGCGGCGCCCCTAAGGAACGGGGCAATGCGGTAAATGGTGCGGCAATGGGCCCGCAACTGACATCTAAACTCGGGATTAAGACACATACCGTCGTTACCGCATCCAAACGCGGTCACTCCGGTTGGCAAGCGTGTCGTGTGCGGGATATCGTCAACCTGCTGGAGCGCATGTTTGGCGAGGGCAGGCGCAGGACCACAGTGCTACCGGAGCCCGAGTTCAGGATACGGAGAGACCACCGGTGGTGAATTTGCATATGGCCGGAGGCAGACTGCTAACCGACTGGCCACTTTTTCGTTTTATATAAGTAGAAAGGAGGTGAAACACAAATGTGGCGAAGAAAGAAATTAATCATGGTTGCCATACTGGCCACTGCGGTGCTGCTGGCCGGCAGTATCGGTGGGGTAGCCCTTGCGCAGACAGGAAGCACAGGCGATACGACCTCGGGCAAGACTTTGCTGGCCAGAGTTGCTGCCATACTGGGCATTGACCGGCAAAAAGTGGAAGACGCCTTTGCCCAGGCCCGGCGTGAGATGCGCGATGAAGCTCTGGACAGCTACCTCAAGAATCTGGTTGACAAGGGTAAGATAACCCAGCAGCAGGCCGACCAGTACAAGGCATGGGTGAAGTCCAGGCCGGACATGTCCCAGTACCAGCAGAAACTGAAGGAGTGGCAGCAGGCAAGGCCGGCCATGCCGCCGGAACTGAAGGACTGGCAGAGCGCAAGACCCAACGTTCCAGCGCCCCGTGCCTTTGGCCGCGGGCCTCTCGGCGGCATGAAGTGGGGTTGAGAACGCTCCTTCCGGGGCAGGTAGCCCTTCGTCCCAATCGGCTACCGGCAACTCCGGGGAACGCAGAAGATAAGAGCCCGATAGGGTGCCGCGGGTTGCGCGGTCAAACTCACCCCACCGGGCAGAGCAGGCCGAGCCTGACAGCGGGAGAGGGGAATGTCTTCCCCTCTCCCGCGTTGTGCTTTGAAGACCGGCGCTGTCCCTTTGCAGCCGGTTTCCTCGTCCACTCCACAGCAGATGGTTACCGGACTCGTGAGAGGCTGAGTGTAATGCGAGAGTCAGCATCCGTTACCGGCGGCACACCTTGCGAATACTTACCGGGGTGATGCGCCGAACACTTAATGTCGATGTCAGTGAATGAACCTGTTAGTGTAACAGCCAGTTTGCTATCAGAAAACCTAATCGTGATCTTAGAGCCCTCGACGGTTCCGGTGACATAGTAGGTCCCAGAAAGCGATTTCGCCCTATTCGTTGTAAGAAGATCTCTACCTTTCCAGTACCCTCCTTCCTTAACCCATTTGAGTGTCATGTATCCGGCAACGGTGTTGCCGGACTGTTTTATCTCCCACACGACATCGTAATAGAATGTCCAGCTCGCATCTTCCGGATCGGAACCGGACGGATAAAGATTAGAGGAACTGGGGTACGAGTTCTGTATGATAAGGCCCTGGCCCGAGAAGGTGTTTTTCCATGTACCCGTCAGATCACGAGCCGGAGCAAGGGGGCGGACGAAGGGCATCTCCCCGAAGCGCTTCGTCGCCACCTCGATAGCCTTAACGAACGTGTCAGTACTGAGCGGGTCCGCAATTGTAGGGCGTCCATTGATGCGTGGGGAGACACGTTCATCAAACAGGACGGAGACAAGCTGTTCCGGAGTGAGGTCAGGGCGCTCCCGGCCAATTCTTTCGATCAAACGCGTGATTTTTGGCGCCGTGAAGGAAGTGCCGGGTACGGGACTGCCGTCTTTAGTCGTCAGTTCCGGTACCCATAATATATCCTCTCTCCCGGCATAGTTCGAGTAATTTGTAGGGTTCAGGTTGCTGTTCAAGGCTCCTACGATAACAAGGCGTTTCCACCTATCCTCAGCCCCCAGTCTGGCCCACTTCAGGACCTCGGAGATGTCCAGGCCTTCGTTGCCCGCGGCCTTGACAGCAATGGCATTCGAATTGGCTTTCAGAAATTGAACGAGCATTTCGTAGACATTTCTTTCATCATACCGAAACGCAGAAGGACCCAGCGGACCCTCGGCAAGATCCGCACCCCAGGAATTATTAAGAACGGTTATCTTGCCCTGCCGATGGTCTTCGCGGGCACGCTCGTCGGCCATCTTTAGTCCGCGGTCTACAGCCATTCCGTATATCAGATTGCCGGCTTTGTCCTTATAGACATAACTGCAGTCTATAGAGTTCTTTCCGCTAACTCCCGACACCAGCTGGACCACTGGCCCGTGGCGTAGCTGCCCGCTGATATCTTCACTCCAGTAAAGGCTCTTATCGGCGGCGTTATAATGCAAGTACTTTCCCTGCCAGTTTATTATCGTCCTGTAGTCATCGAGAATATATGTTTCTAATTCTTTTGCGCTCCACACCGGGGTGGGGAAGGCACTGGCAATCATGGGGTTGTTGAGCAGAGATGAGACCGAGGCGGACTCTTTACCATCCAAGCCTCTGACGAAGTACAGGTTGCAGTTAGCAATCTCGACATCGACAGTGCCACCCATCGACTTGAGCAGCGCTCGAATGGCCTCAGGCGCAGCGTCCTTCTCTGCAATTATTGTGAGGCGGCCCGGGTGTGAGTAGGCGCTCCGCTGCCTGCCATCACGATCCACATATTGAAGGACAACCGGAGGTGGGTATTGTTCTTGCGAAGGGACTGATGCCGGAGGGAAGAGGGACGATTCAGGGCCACCGTCAGACGGGTATAAGGCGAAGGGACCGGTAGCCCGGCCGAAGAATTGGAAAAGCAGAATGATAAGAGAAATGGCAACAGCAGCGAGCGCCGCGCCGGTTACCCACCTAGTAATAGCCTTGACTTTCTTTCGATGGCGACGGACAACTTCACTCTCGTCCGCCGGGGGAGGAGCTGTTACCGGGGCAACTTCCTTGCCGCAGATACGGCAGAAGCGGGCACCCTCGATAAGCGGTGCCCCGCAGGCCTGGCAGACCTGCCTTTCGACGGCTCTGCCGCATTTCGGACAGAAGCGAGCATCATCGCCCAACCCAGAGCCGCAACCCCAAAGGATGTGTGTCGCCATACAGCACCAGTCTTTTGCCGCTCACTCGCCTACCTGTCTTATACTCCTCAGTTTATATTTTATTCAAGCGTTAGTACACTGCAATCCGGGCAGAACCAGCACCAGCGGGACAGCCCGGCCGCTACGGGTGACTTCACTATCGTTGAAAGAGTCGCGCACCATGTTAAGCAAAGTGCGGCAATAGCGGCCGCAATTTTCGCAGTCAGCTATATAGACCACGCATTTCCCTTGGCGCCATCGCTTGAGAAAGCCAGCTTCCATGAGCATCTTGAGATTTCTCGATATCTGGGAGGAAGAAAGCGGAAAAATCCCTTCCATCTCACAGACACAGATATCCTTTTCCAGCAGGAGCTTGAGCATCCTGATTCTTGTTTCATCAGAAAGAGCTTTGGCTACTTTTACCAGTTCCTGCATGTCCAACCTCATTGTTTATTATCACAATCATGCATTTGTTACACTACTTTGGGAGTGCATTTGGGGATATGAGACTAATGAGGCTCCTGGATCCCTAGCACCGTCAGGCGCTCAAGACATCTGATGCCTCTGATGCCGTCAGGAGCAAATACCATCGTGCCGGGCTTTACGTGCCACTGCTTTTCGCCGGCGGTAATAACACCATTGCCCGATACCACATAGAAAAAGACATCATACCGCTCATGATGAGGTGATATTTCGTAACCATCATCCAGACATATGACCACTATATTGAAATGTTTGCTTTTGAATACGTCGCTCTTGACCCTGTCACCCGGCAGGAACTTCATAAAGTGGTCTATATCATACTTCTGCTCTTTATTGACTCGTGCCACGTCATATTCTCCTCGGCATTGTCCTCTGGTGCATCTTCATTGCTACAACGAGAAAAATAGCAGTGAACCCAAGCAGGGCTAGAAAGTCAACAAACAAAGGAAGATGGCTTTGTCCCTGGATGGAGTTACGGGCGATATCAGTGAAATAGGTCAGAGGCGAGATGTAGGATATCGCCTGTCCCCAGCCAGGCAACTGGTCCAGCGGTATAAAGATGCCGCTGATGAATATCACCGGAAACCTTACCGCGGCGGCAATCATGTTTACCGTGGCCGGCACATTGCTAGGGGGGATAGAGAAGACATTACCGAGCGAGGCAAAGCAGATAGCCGCCAGAATAACTGCAAGAGCAAATAGCACCGGGCTGGATATGGTCATACCAAGGGCAAGGCCAACGATGATAGGAACCAGAGAGATTGCCGTTCCAAAGACAAATGAAGCAAGCACATCCCCCATAATGATGCTCTCAAGCCTCACCGGGCAGGACATCAGTCGCTCCAACGTTCTTGCCTGCGCCTCCCACGGCACCACCACGGGAGATATCGAGGTCGCCGTAAAAAAGAGAATCATCCCCAGAAATCCCGGCATCATGAAGTCAAGGGTCATATTCCTGCCAATGCTGAAGGAAAGGAATAGAAATATAGGAAAGAGAAGCCCGAAGATCACTACCGGGCCCTTGACGTAGAAAATCCTGATGCTTTTCTTGGCAATGGTGAATGACCTTATTGTCTGGTCAATAATTCCAAAGCTACTCTTCATGGCTTTTCTCCTCGGTCAGTCTTACAAAGGCATCTTCTAACGAAGGTGAACGGACGTTAAGGATATTCATCGTGAGCGAATTGGCGCGGCTGAAGTCAACAAGCGCGGTGACAAGGAGGGTGGTATTCTCAGTATAGAGTCTGAAACGGCTGCTGTCAGGTTTTTCTGCTGTCCCCGTTCCAGCAAGGGGACTCATGCCGCCAGCCGGCTGTCCCTGCATTTGCCCTCTTCCTCCTCCCATACCACCCAGCCTGCCAGTACCCGCCATTGCCATCTGTGCCCGCATCCTATCGGCTGCCTCAATCGCCTGTGCTGTCTCTAACTGGCTTACTCCCGGTAGCTTAGCCAGCACTTCAGAGCGTACGGGTTTATCAAAACTCAAGTCAATCAGGTAAACCCGGCCGCTCGTGATGCTCAAGTTGGCAGGGGTATCAACTGCCGCAAGTTTGCCATGGTTGATAATCGCCACCCGGTCGCTCAACTCAGCGGCTTCGTCAATATTATGAGTGGTCAGCATAATGGTCTTGCCCTCTTTCTTGAGGTTGCGCAGCATCGCCCTGATGGCGCGGGCGCTCTGCACATCAAGCCCGCTGGTCGGCTCATCAAGGAAAAGGATTTGAGGGTCATTTATCAGCGCCATCGTCAGGAGAAGACGCTTCCTCATACCCATGGAGTAGGTCGATGTCTTGCTGTCTTTCCTCTCATATAGCCCCAGTTCGTTTAAAAGCGCTCCAGCCCGTTTTCTTGCCTCAGCCGCCGGGGTGCGGTAAAGCTCGGCCATCAGCATGAGGTTGTCCCAGCCGGAAAGGTCAACATAGGCGTTGGCCATTTCCGGGACTACTCCCGAAAGCTGCTTGGCACGGAGACTGCCGGCGGTGTGTCCCATCACCCTGGCTTCACCGTCGTCCTTATTGATGACCCCGATGAGCATGCGAATGGTGGTCGTCTTACCGGCACCGTTCGGCCCCAGAAAGCCGAAAAGCTCGCCTTTTTTCACCTCAAAGCTGATATGGTCAACAGCCAGAATTTGCCCGTAGCTTTTGGTTAAACCTCTTACCTCTATGGCAAGCCCCTTATCCATAAATTACTCTCCTCTTTAGCGTGAAGCCTGTCAGAAACCTTTTTTCCACGGGCTTCTTTTTTAGCGACGAAACAGGGAATTCAACAACAGTAGTTCTTGACTTCTTATGCCTGGGTTTTCTTAAGCTCGGCCAGACGCTCCTCCACGCCCTTGACCTCGGCGCGGAGCTGCTCGAGGTATTCTTCCATCTCGGCAATCATCTCCTCTTTCGTGGGGAACCGCCGCATGCCATACCCCGGGTGACAGCAACAACCGTGGCCGTGGTGCCAGTGTTCCCCCATGCCGTGGTGGCCGGGATGCCCAAAGCCGCAATCCTCATGATGACCGCCAAATCTGAAAGCACTTTCATGACACATTTTTCCTCATCCCTTCGTAGCAGTTCTGACAAGCATTTTGTTCAATTGATTCATCTATATTCAATGCCGCCGACATCAGGTCCTGACAGCGCCTAACAGCTTCCCGATTGATAGAGTAGTGAATATGGTAGCCCCGTCTTTCACCCCTGACCAGACCGATGGCCTTCAATACCCGCAGGTGCTGGGAAACAGCCGATTGTGTCACCCCTAATATGCCTGCCAGGGCGTTGACGCACAGGGCATCGGGTCCTTTCTGCTGGCACAATAGCTTTACCAGTCTCAGCCGGGTGGGGTCAGCCAAGGCGCTGAAGACGGCTACCTGCTCATCTGTGTTTTCCCGAATTCTCTCCTGGCTCACCATTTAATATTATAAGTCCTCGCTAATATACTTATATTAGATTCTGGAAGTGCAGATGTCAAGACTGGACTGAACCCCTGAGGCTGGACACTCTGGGTTTGGAAGATTAGGAAAGTCTGGCAGGGTCAGGGTAAGATACAGGAGGAGAAAGGACCCTGCCATGAGAAATCAAAGGAAGTTCAGCTTAGAGTTCAAGGGTCAGGTAGTTGGAGGTACAATCAAGCTGTAGATAGCCTGCCGGTTTACCGCAACGGCCATGGCGAGGCGCGGCGCCTGACCTTGGGCTGCGGGACGGTCACCCTTTATCGGCCGAGGGTACGGGGACTGGAGCAACGGTTTGAGAGCCGGGTACTACCCATGTTTGCCCGGCGGACCGCCGAGATAAACAAGCTTGTCCCCCAGCTCTACCTTCACGGTCTGGCTCTGGGGGACTTCGACCTGGCGCTGAGAGGTCTTTTAGGTGAGGAGGCGCCGGTCCCGGCCAGCACGGTTGCCCGTCTCAAAGGAAGCTGGCAGGCTGAATGGGAAGAATGGAAGAAGCGCCCGCTGAATGGGCAGGAAGTGCTCTTTATGTGGGTGGATGGCGTGTATGTTAAGGCGGGTTTGGAGAAGGAGAAAGCCCCCCTCCTGGTGGTCGTCGGCGGGCTATTGGATGGGCGGAAGGCGATCCTGGCCGTCGAACCTGGGTACCGGGAATCGACGGCGGGCTGGTCTGAGGTACTGCGCGACCTCAAGGAACGTGGCCTGAACTGTCCACGCCTCGTTATTGGAGATGGCAATCTGGGCATCTGGGGTGCGCTTGCCAACGTCTACCCTGAGGGCCGCGGAACAGCGCTGCTGGAACCATAAAATCGTCAACGTGCTGGCCAAACTACCCAAGAAGGTGCAGCCGCAGGCCAAGCGGCGATTACAGGACATCGCTTATGCCGAAAACCGGCCGCAGGCCGAAGAGAAACGAGACTTATTCCTGAGGTGGTGCCATGAAGAAGACCACCGGGCAGCCGGCGAAACGCTGACCCCGGGACCGGGAAGGGATGCTCGCCTTCTACCAGTTCCCGAAGGAGCACTGGAAGCACCTGCGGACAACCAATGGGGCGGAATCGCCCTTTGGGGCCCTGAGACTAAGGACGGATGCCGCCAAGCGGTACAAGAAGGTGGAGAATGCCACCGTCGTCATCTGGAAGATGCTCATGCTGGCGGAACGGAGATTCCGGCGGCTCGATGCGCCGGAGAAGCTGATGCAGGTCTACTTGGGATTTGGCGTCGGAGAAACACGACAAGGAACAGAAGTTAAACGGGAGGAGGTACTTGCTGTTGCCTGACATTCACACACCTATTGACAAGACCTCGGACAAACTGGGAGTTGTGCCTATTGTACAGTATGGTGGGCTTTGGGTGACAGTTCCCGGACCAACTATATGATAAGACGGGTAACCCGGGCTACTTACTGCCTGGCTTGATCTTCTTTTTGACGATCTCGGCGGCTACCCTGGCAGTCTCGGCGGCACCGGTCGACCCGTAATAGCCAAAGCTACAACAGGCATCACCGATACAGAGCAGGTTCTTGACCGGCGTCTCCACCGGCATCATTGAACCCAGCTTGCTCCGTCCTTCGGGCAGTTCATCATCGATATTCTTCGAGATTACTTTGAGAACGCGGGCGTGCTTCTCAAAATTCGGGAAGTTCTCCTTGAGGTCGAGAAGGCACATTTCAAGCTCGTTCTTCGGGTCCATCCGCGTCTCATTGCTCGGCGGGCCTCCGAAAACGAACGTAAGGTGCTGTCCCGGTGGGGCATAGTGAGGCGAAACATTGGAAAGAGGGATAACGCTGGTGACGCGCCGTGCGCCCACTATCATCAGGATAGCGGCATCACCCTTCTCCGGCCACAGCGGCCTGTCACTGGCGAGGTAAATCATGGTGATCGGGTGCGGCCGCAGTTTAACGCGGGCCTGCCGGCAGTAGTCTTCGCCAAGGCACTCGGCTCCGGTAAGCTCAATGGTTGCCTTTGGTCCGATGTCGGAAAGCACCATCTGAGCGGTGATTTCGACATCCCCACCGTCTTTCTCGACGGTGACCGATTTTACGTTGCCACCGGCGATGTGGATTTTCTTGGCCCTGGTGTTCAACCAGATTTCGCCGCCCTTCTTTTTAATGGCGTTGGCCAGCTTCTCCAGATTGGCCAGATTCCCTTTTGGCGCAATGGCAACGTCCCGGTTGCCGCCCATGGTGCGGAAGAAGGCGAAAACGGACGAGGCGGCAATTTCATAGGAGTGAGCACCGCAGAGTGTGTTAGTGATGGTATCGAAGATGCCGTGAGCCAGCTCGTTATCGGTGTACTGGAGCAGCCAGTCCTTGAAGGTCGGGCCGCCTTCCTTTGCTTCCTGAACACCAAGACGGAAAGCGCCCATCACACGGTCCTTGGCGATGACCCTGGCAAAACCGCCGAATACTTTGGCTTTGTCCTCTTCCAGCTTGTTTATTATCTCCATCCCGGTGGAGAGGGAGCCCTTGGCCGGCATTTCATAGTCCTTGCCGCCGATACGGTAGAAAAGCCGGGGGACATCGATGAACTCGCACTGCTCGCCGGCGACCTTGAAGAATTCCTCCATGGCAGTACCCTTGTAATGGATAGCCACGGCGCCGGCGGGGAGCTTAAAGCCCTCGTATTCGTAAGTACTGTAGCGACCGCCGATCCTGCTGTCTTTCTCAATAGTCAGCGTCTTGTAACCCTTATCTTGGAGCAACAGTGCAGCGCCGATGCCGCCGATACCGGAACCAATTACCAGGACATCACAGTTGTAGGTCACAGGTCACCTCATAACTGGAAAATATCCATTAATCTGTTAAGAAAGGTGCCAACGTTTATCAGATTCCCCACGCTTCTTCTTGAGTGGCTCCGTTTTCTGAATCCGAGCGTTCACCTTCGGTTTCTGTTTAGCTTGGCTCCCCGAGCAGGATTCGAACCTACAACCTAGCGGTTAACAGCCGCCCGCTCTACCGTTGAGCTATCGGGGAGCGTTGAGAAAAACGGCAGTTATTATAGCTGATCCGGAGCCGCCGGACAACAGCTAACTCAGGCGACAGCCTTTGGGCGTCACCAGAAGCACGGGTACCGTCGCACTTCTCAGGACACGGTCGGCCACACTGCCGAAAGCCCATCGAGTGATGCCGGAACGCCCGTGGGTGCTGATCACAATCAGGTCCACCCCGTTCTTGATAGCATACTCATTGATCACGTCGGCCGGTCTGCCCCACATTACTACGGTCTTTGCCTCGATGCCCTTCTTCTTCAGCCCGGCCGCGACAGCCTCGAGGTCACGCCGCGCCGATTCCTCATTTTCCCGTTTGACTTTCTCCAGGTCAACGAGGGCAGCCTCCGCCCCAATTTCGGCCTGAATCACGGGAGAATCAATGACTTCCATCACTCTCAATAGGACCACCTGACTCCCGTCACCAACGACGTTCATGACCTCATCTAACGTACACCGGCCCAGCTCCGAACCATCCAGGGGCACCAGTACCTTCTTGTACATGTCTACTTACCTCCTAAGAAATAAGACCTCTACTGTATCAATAACCAGATGGCTTAAGAAACCGCCAGAGGCTGGCTGCCCGGCCAGGATTCGAACCTGGGCAAAAGGATCCAAAGTCCTTCGTGCTACCACTACACAACCGGGCAATCACCACAGGATAACGGTCGGCTTACGATAACCAAAGATGGACAACAATGTCAAGGCTGGTGCCGAAGGTCGGACTCGAACCGACACGGGAGTTGCCCCCCAACAGTTTTTGAGACTGTCGCGTCTGCCATTCCGCCACTTCGGCCGAGCCCTCAAAAAAGAATGGAGCGGAAGACGAGATTCGGACTCGCGACCTCCTCCTTGGCAAGGAGGCGTTCTACCACTGAACTACTTCCGCTCGCCCCAGCATGGTGCCGAGGAGCAGAATCGAACTGCTGACACGCGGATTTTCAGTCCGCTGCTCTACCTACTGAGCTACCTCGGCTCGGGCACGTGTAGAGGATATTTTAGCTATCCGAACGCCGCGGTGTCAAGAAAGACGGCTGCAGCCAAGGTGCCTGCCTCAACCGCCGAGACGCACCAGAGGCCTGCCCTCAGCACAAAGCGGGCAACTGTCCGCAGGATAAGCCACCGTCGGCGACCTCAAACAGGCAAACAGCGGAACGCCGAAATCAACCTTTTCACCGGAACGGTCAACCAGGACGCCGATGCCGACGATGTCGCCTCCGAGCTTTTTCACCGCATCCACCACTTCTTTCACCGAGCCGCCGGTAGTCAGGATGTCGTCGACAATCAGTACCTTCTCGCCTGGGCTGATAGAGAACCCTCGCCGGAAAGCGCGGCCGCCCTCGACCTTTTCGGCAAAGATACCGCGTACACCGAGCTGGCGCGCCGTCTCGAAAGCGAGGACAACACCGCCGGTAGTCGGGCCAGCCACAACCTGAACTCCGGCGTTCTTGAAGTTGCCGGCAATCAGCCGGCACAGCTTCTCAGTATACCGTGGGTACTGAAGCACCTGGAACTTCTCCCAGTACACCGGGGAATGCATACCGGAGGTGAGCAGAAAATGCCCTTCGAGGATGGCACCGGCATCTTTGAATATTTGAAGCACCCTGTCTGACACAACTGGCCCCTTGCTATTTCGTTGCGGATGAAGCCGGCTGGGGTATGCCCTGGCTGGCCAAGTCATAGTTGGGCACCATCCCCCAACGGGACGGCGGCCAGTAAATGAACCAGCCTTTGCCGATAATGTTCTGCCTCGGCACCGTCCAGCCTCCATGGGAGTCAACGCTGTTATTACGGTTGTCTCCCAGTACGAAGTAATTATCGGCCGGCACCGTCACCGGGCCGAGGGTGTATTGCGGCGGCGCCGAGATGTACGGCTCATCAATCACAAAGCCATTGACCTTTACTTTGCCGCCGACGACTTCAATTCGGTCGCCGGGGAGACCGATGATGCGTTTGATGTAGGGCGTCTCGGACTCGTTCCGGGGCGGCTGGAGGACTATGACATCGCCCCGTTTTGGAGCGCTTATCCAGTAGGTCACCTTCTCAACACGAATCCAGTCCCCCTGATGAATCCCCGGAAGCATGGAGGTGTAGACCACGGTATAGTTCTGCATGGTCAACTGCATACCGGTATAGATGGCAGCACCAACCGCGATATATATCAGTACCTCACGCAGCAGTTTCAAAAGACACTCCTGTACGTTCAGGGCAAAGAGCCCGAATAGGACAATCCATTATATTGCCTTCCGGACGTTTCCGCCACTTGGCAAAAACTGTCCGATACGCTATCCTATGTCGATTACTTAGCAGGAGGCGTTCGTCATGGCCGAGGCTTCGCGCGAACTCTTCTGGAACATGCCTTTTGGTGCCTGGATTGTATACCCGCTTGCCGCCATCGCCGTCATAATCTTCGCCTGGGCCGGCTACCGCCGCTACCGTCTGATCGCCATCGGCAAACGCGGCGTTCCGATGGGAAGCTGGAGCCAACGCATCATCAACTTCATTGGCGTCGGCATCGTGGACGGCTTCTTCCACAAACGTATCTTCCGCGACGCCTACCCCGGGCTAATGCACTTCTTCATCTTCTGGGGCTGTCTTGTCTTCCTCATCGCCACCGCCGCCGAAACCGTTAACAAATACGTCTTCCACTACCTGTACGGACCGACCTACCTGGTCGTTTCGGCCTACGTCGATATCATCGGCCTGCTGGCCCTGGTCGGTATCGCCATCGCCGCCTGGCGGCGCTACATCCAGCGGCCCAAGCGGCTCGACAATAAACCGGAAGATGCCATTGCCCTTATCCTCATCGCTGTCATCGTTATTTCCGGGTATCTGGTAGAAGGCCTGCGCTTCGCCTCTCCCGACCCGGGCAAAGATGCCGCCTACGCCCACTGGTCAACCGGCGGCTGGGTCTTCTCGTTATTCATGTCTCTCATCGGCATCAACCCGCCGCTGGCAGTTACCCTGTATCCATGGGCATGGGGGTTCCATGTCCTCTTATCAATCGGTGCCGTCATCTACGTTTCCGTTACTTTCAGCCGCTTCACCCATATCCTTATGTCGCCCATCAATGTCTTTCTCCGTCCTTTCAAGCCGCGCGGTCAGCTAGACAGCTTCGACATCGAAAAGGCCATTGAGAAAGGCGAGCCGCTCGGCGCCAACCAGATACACCACTTCAACTGGAAGCACCTGCTCGATACCGACGGGTGCACCCGATGCGGCCGCTGTCAGGACCAGTGTCCGGCTAATTTTACCGGCAAGCCGCTCAGTCCCAAGAAAATCGTCCAGGACCTGAGGACCGAACTCAACATAAACGGCCCCAGGGTCCGCGCTGCCATGGATAAAGCGGCCAGGGCCATGAAAAAGGCCAAACCGGCGCCGGCAACGGAAGGACAGGCATCGGCTGAAGCCGCCCCGCCGGAGCCGATTAACGCTCCGACCATCATCGGGAGCCGCATCTCTGAAGACGAAATCTGGAGCTGTACCACCTGCGCCGCCTGCCTTGAAGCCTGCCCGGCTTTCATCGACCCGCTGGGGAAAATCGTCGAAATGCGCCGCAACCTGGTGCTCGAACAGACCAAAATGCCGGAGACCGCCCAGACCATACTCAAGTGCATCGAAGACCGCGGCCATTCCTGCCGCGGCACGCTCTTCTCCCGCACCGACTGGTACAGCGGGCTCAGTATTAAAGCACTTGCTGACGATAATAAGGCCGACATCCTTTACTGGACGGGATGTGCCGCTGCGCTTGAGGACCGCAGTATCAAAGTTGCCACGGCCTTCGCCAAAGTCGCCAGGGCTTCCGGCGTAAAGCTCGGGGTTCTCGGCGCCGAAGAGAGCTGCTGCGGCGACCCGGCACGGCGCATGGGCAACGAGTACCTTTTCCAGATGCTCGCTATGAAGAACATCGAGACGCTGAAGACCTACGGGGTTAAGACCATCGTCACCACCTGTCCACACTGCTTCAATACCTTAAAGAACGAATACCCACAATTCGGAGGCGACTTCTACGAGGTGGTCAGCCACACCGAGTTCATCGGCCGGCTCATCGACGAAAGCCGGCTCAAGCTGACGGGCGAAGTCGACAAGAAGCTCACCTACCACGATTCCTGCTACCTCGGTCGGCACAACGGCATTTACCTGCCGCCACGGCATGTGCTCGGAACCATTCCCAAAGCACAGGTCGTAGAGATGAAGCGCCGCAATCAGAAAGGGTTCTGCTGCGGAGGCGGCGGCGGACGGTTCTGGATGGAGGAACGGATAGGCAAGAGAATCAGCGAGGAGCGCATCGAGGAGGCCATTGGGACCGGCGCCGATCTCGTCGCTACCGCCTGTCCTTACTGCCTCCAGATGTTCGAGGACGCCATCAAGGCCAAGGGTGCCGAAGAAAAGTTCAGGGCCAGAGATATAGCGGAGCTGGTGGCGGAGGCACTGCCAAAATAGAAGCTAGCGTCCCGGGCTCTTCTCGCGCTTGTTCACAACCTGAGGATAAACAACCCGCAGGGAGCCGCCGTGAACGGGGAACTTTCTGCGGGCCTTCTTTTTTGCCCGCCGCTCACCCTTCGTTTCTGTCACCTTCTCCTCATCCATTCGAAGCCGCCATTTTCAGCCGCAGGTACTTCATCACCAGGCTCATAGCTTCGCCGGCTTTGGCTCTTATAAGCACCTCCGCCGCGCTGTCCATCGGAGTCTCGCTCAGGTTAACAATGACCAGCTTTGCCCCGGCTTCCCGGGCGTACATCGGCATGTAAGCCGCGGGATATACCACCAGCGTCGAGCCGATAACCAGCATCAGGTCACAATTGCGGGCGCGATGGCTCGCCTCGGTCAAGTCTCTCACCGGCAAAGCCTCACCAAAAAAGACCACGGCCGGCTTCAGCATACCTTTACAGTCAGGGCAGTCGGGCACGCCGGTGTCCTGACGGATGAGAGGCACAATCTGCGCCAGCGGATAGCGCCTGCCGCAATCCAGGCACGCCGCCCACCTGAGATTGCCGTGGAGTTCAAACACCTTCTCCGGAGAATTTCCCGCCTTCTGATGCAGGTTATCAACATTCTGGGTGATTACGCAGTCCAGCTTGCCCATCCGCTCCAGCTCGGCAATCGCTAGGTGCGCCTGATTGGGCTGGGCATCGGCCATGAGGCCTTCCTTGCCCAGCATATGCCAGTGCAGTTTCCGCGATTCAGCACTGCTCACAAACTTCTGAATGGTAAAGTCGTCGGGGTCATAGCGGCTCCAGATGCCGCCGGGACTCCGGAAGTCAGGTATACCGGACTCGGTGCTAACGCCGGCGCCGGTGAAGACAACCAGACGCTTTGATTTATGTATCAGGTCTGCCGCCTTTTCAGCCTGTTGCTCGAGACTATCCGGGCTTCTCATCATGATTACTATGAAGAATAAGCGGTTACTTCTCCATCTCTCTGCTCTCCTCCACCCTCACCCCGAAACAGATACCCGTACCCGCCTTCTTGAGGCTGGCCAGTGTGGTATCGAACCTTTCCTTACAGGCCCGAGAGCAGAAGTAGTATGTCCTGCCCTTGTACGACGTGGTGAACCTGGCCTTCTTATCGTCCACTTCCATTTTACAGACCGGATCTAGCGCCATGGCAAACCTCCCAGTATCGGTCTCTACTGCCGTCCTCGCATAACGGAGACACCGCCGCGACCTTTACTCTGTTTCCAGTGTATCCCCACTCACCCTGTTAATCAAGTCGAGGACCCGCTCCCCACCCTCGATGGACTCATCAAGCTCAAAACTGAGCTCCGGCATCTGCCTGATCTCCAGCCGCCGCGATAAACGCATCCGAAAGAAGCCAGCCGCCGCCTCAAAGCCAGCCAGTGTGTCTTTTTTCTCAGCCTCACCACCAACAACACTGACGAATACTCTAGCCAGCCTAAAGTCAGGAGAGATCGCAACACGCGTGATGGAAATTAAGCGGCCCAGCCTGGGATCGCTGACTTCACGCCGCAGGAGATAGCTGATGTCATCACGGATCTGGTGGCCCAGCCGTTCGAGACGCCGCGTGCTGATTTTACCCTCCCCTAGCTGACCTTCTGTCTGCGGTAGAACTGGATAAAGTCACCAACCTCGAAGTCATTGAAGTCCTCAACGCCTACGCCGCACTCCATACCCTGGGTAACTTCTCTGACGTCATCCTTGAACCGCCTCAGGCTGGAGACCCTGGACTCACGGACGACTTTGCCGCCGCGGATAATTCTCACCTGCGCATCCCGGCTACCACGACCTTCCTTGATGTAACAGCCGGCAATCCTGGTCTTATTGCGGCCGGGGAAGGTAGCTCTGACTTCGGCCATACCCTCCACCACCTCGGCATATTCCGGCTCCAGCATACCCTCAAGGGCCTTGGTCACATCGTCGATAATGTCATAGATAATGTTATAAGTGCGGATGCTGACGCCCTCGTTCTCGGCCATGGCGCGGGCACCCGGTTCCGGCTGGCTGTTGAAACCGATGATTATGCCGCGCGACGCCAGCGCGAGCAACACATCACCTTCGGTAATCGAGCCGGTAGCGGCACGGATAACCTTGACCTTAATCTTACCGGTGGAAAGTTTGTCCAGCGATGTCTTGATGGGTTCGATACTTCCCTGAACGTCCGTCTTAAGAATTATGTTGAGCTCTTTAATCTCACCCGTAGCCGCCTGGGCAAACAGGTTGGTCAGGGTTACCGGCTTGACCGCCGCCTGCTGTTCTGACCGTTGTTTATCAAGAACTGCTCTGGCCTCTTTTTCGGACTCCACGACCCTGAAGTTGTCGCCGGCCGCGGGCACATCTTTCATGCCAAGGACAACTGCCGGCGTCGCCGGCTCGGCTTGCTTAATACTTCGACCAAGGTCATCAAACATGGCCCTGATCTTGCCCCAGGTATTGCCGGCAACCATGATGTCGCCGACCTTAAGTGTCCCTGTTTGCACCAGCACCGTGACCGTCGGGCCCTTGCTCTTGTCAAGCTCAGCCTCAACCACAGTGCCCTCGGCGGGCCGGTTAGCATTGGCTTTAAGCTCCATGATATCGGCAACAAGAAGGATATTCTCCAGCAGGTCTTTGATGCCGGTTTTCTTCTTGGCCGATACCGGCACGCAGATAACATCGCCCCCCCATTCCTCAAGATTCAAACCAAGTTCACCCAGTTGCCGCTTTACTTTCTCCGGGTTAGCGTTGGGTTTATCAATCTTGTTCAATGCCACGACCAGCGAAACTCCGGCGGCACGGGCATGATCGATAGCCTCTATCGTCTGCGGCTGAACTCCATCGTCAGCCGCCACCACGATAACCGCGATATCCGTTACTCTGGCCCCGCGGGCCCTCATCGCCGTAAAGGCCTCGTGCCCTGGTGTATCAAGGAAGGTGATTTTACGCCCATCGACTTCGACCTGATAAGCACCGATATGCTGGGTGATGGCACCAGCTTCAGTAGCCACCACATTGCTCTGGCGGATGGCGTCGAGCAGACTCGTCTTACCATGGTCAACGTGCCCCATGATGGTGACAATCGCAGGGCGCGTCGTAAGTTCACCGACCTGCTTTACCTTTGATGGCGCGGCCGCGGCTGCAGCCGGCGCTTCCCTGGCAGCAAAACCGAATGCCGGCGCGATTGCCGAAGCCGTCCGAAAGTCAATCGCCTGATTGATGGTCGCCATGATACCGTTCCGCATCAACTGCTTGATGACTTCAACTGGCTCGACCTTCAGAAGCTGAGCAAATTCACGCACCGTTATCGCGGAAGGAATCGTGACCACATTTACCCTAGGGGCCGCCGCTTTCTTTGGTGCCGACGCCGCCGCTGGAGTGGTTGATTGAGGTTTCTCGAAAGCCACTTAATATCTACCCCGTCAAAGTCCTGGCATAATTCTCAATCGTCTGCCGGTCAGCCGAATTTATCTTGGCCCTAAGGGCATGCTCAAGTTTTCCCTTGGCCAGAGCACCTTCCCAGCAAGTCCGGCGGTGACATAAATAGGCGCCACGCCCGGGCTTCTTTCCTGTCAGGTCTACTTCAAGTCTGTCAGTATACACGATTCGCACCAGTTCACGCTTGCCTCTAGTCTGGCGGCAAGCGATACAGGTACGCTGGGGAACATGCTTGGCCGCTAGCGGACTACCCATAAACCACTATACCTCATCGATAACCGGCGGCTCATCTGACTGCTTCCTGGGCCGCCCGGCGCGTGCCTCATCGCGGGCAGTCATCTTCTTCTTTTTCTTACCGGCTTTAGTCCGGCTGGGCATAAGTATATCTTCGGCGAAACGAATACCCGATTTTCCAAGCACCGGCTCACCCACGCCGGCACCGGCGGCGGCCTTCTCGTGGCTGGCAATGGCGGCAACTACCTCTTCAATAGACACGCCAGCCTCATTCTCTTCAGTTGCCGCTGGCTCGGCTTCGACCGCGGCTTCAAGTTCAGGAACTGCCGCGGCAACCTCCTCAGCCGTGGCTACCACCTCCGGTACCTTCTCCTCCACCTTCTCCACTGTTATTGCAGCCTCCTGGGGCTTTTCGGGCTTCTCCACGGCCACGACGGGCTTCTCCTCAGCCACGACGGGCTTCTCCACCTTGGGTTTAGCTTTAGCCTCGGCCGGCTTCTTCTCCGCCGGGGCCGATTTTTTGGCCTCGTCCGCGGGAGACGCCGCTTTAATGTCAATACGCCAGCCGGTCAGCTTAGCAGCGAGCCTGGCATTCTGCCCGTCCCTGCCGATGGCCAGAGACAGCTGTTTTTCAGGCACTATAACGGTGGCCGCATTCTCCTCTTCCCTGAGCTCAACACTGAGCACCTGTGCTGGACTTAAGGCATTTGCGATAAACTCCGCCGGCGAAGGCACCCACTGGACTACGTCTATCTTCTCGCCGCTAAGCTCATTAACGATATTTTGAATCCTGATGCCGCGCAGGCCGACGCAGGAGCCGACCGGGTCAACCCCCTCCTGCTTGGCGGCGACGGCCACCTTGCTCCTGAAGCCCGCTTCACGGGCAATTGCCTTAATCTCGACGTTGCCGCTGGCAATCTCCGGAATTTCCACTTCCAGAAGCTTGCGCAGGAGGTTAGGGTGGGAGTGAGAGACAATGATTTGCGAGCCGCGCGCCGTCCGCACCGGATCCATAAGATACAGCTTGAGCCTCTGCCCGGGACGGTAGTGCCTGCCGCGTATTTGCTCGCTTTCTGGCAGAATCGCCTCGGCACGACCAAGGTCAACCAGCACCTGCCCAGCGTCAGAGCGCTGCACTATGCCGGTTACTATGGTACCGCTGCGGCCGGCGAACTCCTCATAGATTGACTGATGCTCAGCCTCGTGAAGACGCCTCAGAATGAACTGCTTGGCCTTCTGGGCAGCGATACGGCCGGCGATCGGAGGGGCTGCTTCAATCTCCAGAGAATCTCCTATTTCAGCATCTTTGTTAAACTTCTTCGCCTCGGCCAGTGATATCTCACAGTTCGGGTCAGTGGGAGATTCCACCACCGTCTTACGTACGAAAATCTTAACGATGCCGGTATTCTGGTCAATCTTTGCGGTGACGTTCTCGTTAGTTGGGAAGAGGTCTTTACGATAGGCAGAAGCTATGGCCTGCTCTACCGTCGCCAGAACGGTATCTTTCGGCAGGTTCTTCTCAGCGGCAAGCTGAGTGATAGCCACCATGAACTCGCTCTTCATTTGTCTTCCCTACCTCTAGCTTCGAACAACTCTCCTATACAACAAAAAAGTGGGAGAACCTCCCACTTCTCGGAACAACTAACTAGATTGGGCAACATATACAATACCACAATGGCAACGTGAATGCAAGCGCGGCAGCTGTCCATAACATATTGTCAAAACACAGGAACAGTGATATAATCCGCCAATTCTATTAACAGGATGGGAGGAGGAAACCCGTGGAACCGACGTTTCCGAAATGCCGAAAGTGCAACGATGGCGACCTGGTACCGCTTTCCGATTTTGGCAGCCAGGGCGCGGCTATTCACTACAAGGCCTGGGTCTGCACCAATCCCGAGTGCGGTTATAACATCAAAATCAGGAACGGCGACCTCTACATCAACGAGCCCATAGTCAGCGGCGCTACCCACACCGTGCGTCCGCGCTAGACTCGCCAAACTGCCAATCCGGTCAAATCAGACGCCTGCCACAGCGTACCCAGCGACACCTCGGGTGTCGCTGGGAATGTCAACTGAGGTGAGCGTGCTTTCTTTGCCATCACCGCCGCGTCGTTACACCGAAGCGATTCTGGACTTCTTCTTCCCGCGTGCCTGCGTTAACTGTGGCCGACGGGGAGACCTGCTTTGCCAGAACTGCCTCCGGCAGTTGGCACCGGTCGGGCCTGCCTGTACCAGATGCGGCAGACCTCAAGGGAGCACCGGCGTCTGCGCCGCGTGCTGGGGCCGGGAATCGCCAATTGACGGCATCCATTCTCCGTATCGTTTCCATGGCATTACACGCACGGCTATCCACGCGCTGAAATACCATGGCCTGCGGTCTATCGCTGAGCCGCTGGCCCACCTCATGGCCGATTACCTTGCCGCCAGTGAGATTCCTGGTGATGTCTTTTTACCGGTGCCTCTCCACAAGCACAGACTGAAGGAACGGGGCTATAATCAGTCAGCTTTGCTCGCCAGACACCTTAGCCGGTTGACCGGGATGCCTGTGGAGGAGGATACGCTTATCAGGCTCAAAAATGCACCGCCGCAAGTCCGGACCTCGAGCGCCGACACACGCCGATCCAATGTCGCCGGCGCATTTGCCTGCCGCAACGAGCGTTTCCGCGGACATAGCGTTATCGTCGTAGACGATGTCTGCACTTCAGGCGCCACGCTTGAAGCCTGCGCCGCGGCCTTGAAAGCCGCCGGCGTGTTGACCGTCCACGGCCTGACTCTGGCCCGTGAGGTATAGTCCGGGCAACTCGATTCAATCGATATTCATCATATATAATTCAACAGGAAGGTAAAGATGGAACTGCAGGTTACAGGTAAAAACATCGAGGTCAGCGATTCCCTTAGGAGCCTGGTGGAGAAGAAGGTCAGCAAGCTGACCCATTTTCTCCCGAGCATCTCGGAGGCAAAGGTTGAACTATCCTATGAGAAGACCCGGTCTCCGAAACAGCGCTATACCGCCCAGGTGACCGTCAACTGCAAGGGAGTCCTGCTTCGCGGCGAAGAAAAAGCAGAAAACATTCAGACGGCACTGGATGCGGTCGCCGAAGTGGTGGCCCGCCAGATCAAAAGATACAAAGAAAAACGATACGAGAAGGGTAGAGGCAAATCGATTGTGCGGCAGACCGACGTTGAAGCCCCGGCTCCTGAACCCGAACCGGCTCCGGCTCCGGACAACGTGGTCAAGGTCAAGCGATTCCGGGTCAAGCCAATGCCCGTAGCTGAGGCCGCCGAGCAAATGGAGCTCCTGGGCCATGATTTCTTCCTGTTCATTAACTCGGAGACTAACAGGTTCAACTGCCTCTACCGCCGCAAGGACGGCAGGTACGGGCTAATCGAAACCGACCTTGCATAATAAAGAGGAGTCATTCAACATGGCCATAAATAAGATTAAAGTAGGCATACTTGGCGCCACCGGAATGGTCGGGCAAAGGTTCGTCCAGCTTCTGGACGGCCATCCCTGGTTTGAGGTCACCGAACTGGCCGCATCCGAGCGGTCGATGAACAAGACCTACGTGCAGGCGGTGGAGAACCGATGGAAACTGCCAGGCGATGTGCCGGAATATGCACGGAAGCTCGTTGTCAAAGAGTGCAACCCGAATCTCGATTGTCAGCTTGTGTTTTCGGCGCTGGATGCCGATGTCGCCGGCCCGATTGAAGAGGCCTTCGCCGCTAAGGGCTATGCGGTATCGAGCAACGCCCGCAACCACCGGATGGAGCCGGATGTGCCCCTGCTGATACCCGAGGTCAATTCCGAGCACCTGGCCCTTATCCCCGTGCAAAGGAAGAACCGGAAGTGGCCGGGTTACATCGTGACCGACCCGAACTGCTCGACCATCGGTATGGTGCTTGCCCTCAAACCGCTGATGCAGTTCGGCATTTCCAAAGTCATTGTAACCACCATGCAGGCCCTCTCCGGTGCCGGTTATCCCGGCGTGGCCTCGCTCGATATCCTCGATAATGTAATACCATTTATCGGCAACGAAGAGCCGAAGATGGAGAGCGAGCCGCTCAAGCTGCTCGGCACTCTGGAGAACGGCCGCGTGAAGATGGCTGATATGGTTATTAGCGCCCAATGCAATCGGGTAAACGTCAATGACGGTCATACCGAGTGCGTTTCCGTCAAGTTCAACCGGAAGGTCGAACTGTCCGACATCGTTGCGGCCCTTGAAGGATTCAACCCGCTTAAGGGGCTTCAACTCCCCACGGCACCGGACCGGCCCATTATCGTCCGCAGTGAACCGAACCGGCCTCAACCGAAGATGGACCGCGATCTTGAGAAAGGCATGGCGGTCACCGTCGGCCGCATCCGTCCGTGCCCGGTGCTGGACTGGAAGTTCGTTGTCCTCAGCCATAACACCATCCGGGGCGCTGCCGGCGCCGCCATTCTTAATGCCGAATTGATGAAAATGAATGGCTACCTGCAGTAATATCAGGGGGCCGGAGCCACTTAGCATGAGCCCGAGTAAGAGCACAGGAGGTCAAACATGATCGTCGCCGCAGTCATCATCGCCATCATCGTCATCATTGGCATCTGGATTTGGGTACTTTACAACGGTCTGGTCAGGGGACGCATGCGTGTTCAGGAAGCGTGGTCCGGTATCGACGTCCAATTGAAACGTCGTTCCAGTCTGGTCCCCAATCTGGTTGAGACAGTCAAAGGTTATGCCGCTCACGAGAAAGAGGTATTCGAGAACGTCGCCAAAGCCCGCGCCGCTCTAATGGGTGCCGGCGACGCCAGGTCAGCCGCCGAGGCCAACAATCAGCTAACCGCGGCTCTTAAAACTCTGTTCGCCGTGGCCGAAAACTACCCACAACTGCGTGCTTCCGAAAACTTCATGCAACTGCAAAAAGAACTCTCTGATATCGAAGAGAAGATTGCTTACTCCCGCCAGTTCTACAACACCAATGTTATGGACTTCAACACCAAGATTAAGGTCTTCCCGAACGTCCTGCTGGCGAACAGCTTTGGCTTCAAACCGGCCGACTTTTTCGCTGCCACCGAAGCCGAGAAGGCCGATGTCAAGGTAAGCTTCAAATAGCCCGGAATGAGCATCTATTCAGAAATCAGCGCCAACCGGCGGCATACCTGGCTCCTCATGGCCCTCTTCATTATTATGGTCGCCGCCGTTGTTGAAGCCGCGGCATGGATCCTCGGCGGCGGCTACGAAGCGGGGATTATCGCTCTTATCGCCTCCACGCTGTTCGCCGTCTTCAGCTACTATGCCTCATCATCTGTCGTGCTCAATATTTCACATGCCACCGAGGTAAAACATGATGAAAACCCCGACCTTTACCATATAGTCGAGAACCTGTGCATCGGCGCCGGCCTCCCCGTACCGAAGGTCTACATCATTGACGATACCGCCCCCAACGCCTTCGCCACCGGGCGTGACCCCCGGCATGCCAGCGTCGTCGTGACCAAAGGACTCCTCCAAAAGCTGGACAAGCTGGAGCTTGAAGGTGTCATCGCTCATGAGCTTTCACACATCCGCAACTACGACATACGCATTATGACCATAACTGTAGTACTCATCGGGCTGGTAGCGCTCGTCGCCGATATTACTTTACGCCTCACCTGGTTCGGTGCCGGGCGGCGGCGCGGTGGTGGGGACCGTGGGCTCGGAGCCGCGATAATGTTGATCATAGCTCTAATAGCACTGATACTGGCGCCCATCGCCGCTCAACTGATAAGGCTGGCTGTATCCCGCCGACGGGAGTACCTGGCGGATGCTTCAGGAGCTTTGCTGACCCGCTACCCCGAAGGCCTGGCCCGCGCCCTTGAAAAAATCAGCAACGACAAGGAGCCGCTTGAGGCGGCCAATAAGGCTACGGCCCACCTGTACATCGTTAATCCCCTCAAAGGCCATGACAGCTTTATGAACAATCTGTTCTCAACACATCCGCCAGTACAGGAACGCATACGGCGGCTGAGAGCTATGTAAAAATGCCTGACATTCCTTCACACTTGAACCTGCTCGAAAATCGCGTAGTCTGGGTCTCAGTCGCAGCGTGGTTCATCGCACAGTTTGTTAAGTTCGTCATCAATCTCGCTCTCACACACCGGCCCGACTGGCGGATGTTCGTCAGTCAGGGTGGGATGCCGAGCTCCCACTGTTCCCTGGTCGCTGGCATGACAACGTCAGTCGGGATTATCTCAGGACTCAACTCAGTACTCTTCGGTGTTTGCGCGGTACTTTCCATGATTGTCATTTATGACGCCGCCGGCGTGCGGCGCACCGTCGGCATCCAGTCCACCATCCTGAACCGTATGCTCGAAGAGCTGTTTAAGGGCAATCCTCTGGTAAAACAACGCCTCAAGGAATTCATCGGCCATTCAAGGTGGGAGGTCATAGCCGGCATTGCGCTTGGTGTCTTCATCGGATGGCTCGGATGTCTCGGCCTGTAAGCGACCCAAGACTCAGCTACACCGTCTTTGAGACCGTCGCCGGCTGGATAGCCCTGCTGTCATCATCTTCAGGTTTGCGGCAGGTCATTTTGCCACAGACATCGCCCGAAGAGGCCATCCGCCTGATGCTGTCAACCTCGGGCCAATCGGCCACACAGATATCGCCGGAAGCGCCAGACTCTCCGCTCTTTGCCAGCCCTGTCAGCCAGATAAGACGCTACTTCCGCGGTGAGCGTGTCCGGCTTACGGCCAAATTAGATTTTGCCGGCGCAACCAGCTTTCAGAAGCATATCTGGACGGCTACCCGCGCCATTCCTTATGGAGAGACCCGCACCTATGGCTGGTTAGCCCGACAGGCCGGCAGTCCCAAAGCATCAAGGGCGGCAGGACAGGCCCTAAGAGCCAATCACACACCGCTATTCATCCCATGCCACCGGGTATTGCGAACCGGCGGCGGCATCGGCGGTTTCAGCGGCGGAATTGAGATAAAACGTTATCTGTTAAGGCTGGAAGGTGTCTCCAGTTTATCACGGCCGACCCACGGGTCATGACACCGGTTTCGCCTGCACGTTGATACCATCGGCACCGACGATTTCCACCAGCTTCTGCCGGAACTCATCTGATGAATTCACCTTCAGGTCAGGAATGTCCATATTCAGCATCTCGTTGCCGTTAACTACCGTCAAGCATACCCGGTCCTTGCCCGGATACCTTTGAACCAGAGCCATTACTTTCTCCAGTCGGGCAATGTCAGCCTCCTTTTCACCCGTCTGCCTGAGCGTGATAGTCACCTGGCAAGGTGGCCCGGGCCGTTGCTTCTCATTCGGCGGACCGCCGCTGGCCTCAGACTCGGTGCCGGTCTGATACTGGTACGCTTCCCGGCAGCTGATGCTTGCTTTGTCATCGCCCCGCGCACGTATCGTTCCCTTCACCACCACCATCACACCCTCCTCCCAGAGATGGCTGGTTTTGGCGTATTCGTTGGCCCAAACGGCAACATCTATAGTCCCGGTCAGGTCTTCAAGCTCGACAAACGCTATCGGCCGGCCGTCGCGCGCGAAGGACCTGCGCACCGAACGCACCATGCCGGCCACCTCAACCTTCTGGCCGGCCAGATCCGGGTTCAGCTCGCTGGCCAGGGCACGCTTGGTGCTGCCAAGTCTGGACACCCTCTCCGCCATCTCTTGACCGGAGAAACTGACGCCGACTAACTCGCGCTCCCACTCCATCTTATCCCTGACGCTTACCGCGGCGTCCTCAAGTGCCAGACCGGGCACCGGTGTTTTAGCCGATTCACCCCAGAGATCGAACATCGTTGACTGACCCGACTCTTTAAGCTTCTGCTCCCGAAGGGAAAGAGCGACAATCTGGTCTAGCCCGGCCAGTAAAGCACCACGGTTGCCCAGTGAATCGAATGCCCCGACCTTAATCAGGCTCTCCAGCACCTTCTTGTTGACGCCCCGCAAATCGGTACGGCGGCAAAAATCCTCGATTGATTTGAACGGCCCACCGCTTCGCCGCGCTTCAATAATCGGCTCGACCGCCGAACTGCCAACATTCTTGACCGAGGTAAGTCCAAACCGAATAGATGTCCGCTTCTCGATGGTGAAACCAGCCTCGGAATAATTGATATCCGGACGAAGCACATTGATGCTCAAACGCCGGCACTCAGCAATTGCCGAAGCTACTTTCTCGGTATTCTGCGAGTAACAGTTAAGGAAGGCCGTCATATACTCCACCGGGTAGTTGGCCTTGAGGTAAGCGGTACGATAGGCCAGCATGGCATAGCTTACGCTGTGAGCCTTATTAAAGGCGTAACCAGCGAAAGGCTCAATCAGGGCAAAAACCTGCTCGGCCAGTTCTTCACTAAATCCCCTGGTCTTGGCACCGTTGATGAAGTTTCGTTTCTCTTTCTTCATCACCTCGGGGATTTTCTTGCCCATCGCCTTCCTCAAAATGTCCGCCTGCCCAAGGCTATAGCCGGACAATGCCTGAGCGATGAAAAGCACCTGTTCCTGGTAAACGATGACACCATATGTCTCCTGGAGAATGCTCTCCAGGGCCGGATGGAGATAACGCACCGGCTCCAGACCATGTTTGGCCCGGATGAAGGTAGGGATATGCTCCATCGGCCCGGGCCGATACAGCGCGATCATAGCCGAGATATCACCGAAGACCGTGGGCTTGAGTTCAGCAATGTACCGCCGCATACCAGTACCTTCAAGCTGGAACACGCCATGAGTGTCGCCGTTTGCCAGCAAAGCATAGGTACGGGGATCGTTGAGCGGCAGATGTGCCAAGTCGATGCTGATGCCGCGGTGCCTGGCGATTGTCTCCTTGGCTTTGGCCAGAATGGTCAGATTGACCAGCCCGAGAAAGTCCATCTTGAGCAGGCCCAGCTTTGCCACATTTTCCATCGAGTACTGGGTCATCAGAGCATGCTCATCATCAGTCTTGGTGACCCGCTGCAGCGGCACGTAATTGATCAGCGGGTCCCGTGAGATAACCACACCGGCGGCGTGAGTGCTGGCATGGCGGGCCGTACCTTCCAGCTTCTTCGCGGTATCTATCAGTTTGCGGACCGTTTCATCCTTGTGATAGACCTCGCTCAGCTCGGGCACTTCCTGAAGCGCTTTATCAAGAGTCGTACCCGGCAGACCGGGAACCAGACGGGCTACCGCGTCTACCTGTCCGTAAGGAAGTCCGAGCGCACGGCCTACATCACGCAATGCCGCCCTTGCGCCGAGAGTGCCGAAGGTAATAATCTGGGCGACGTGGTCAGTACCGTACTTCTGATTGACATAGGCGATAACCTCCTCACGGCGGTCGTCCTGAAAGTCCATATCAATATCCGGCATCTCCCGTCGCTCGATGTTCAGGAACCGTTCGAAGACCAGCTTATGCTGAAGCGGGTCGATATCGGTTACTCCGAGGCAGTAAAGAGCCAGGCTGGCCGCGGCACTCCCGCGCACGCCAAAAAGGATGTTCTTACTCCTGACAAATGTCACCAGGTCCCACACGACCAGAAAGTAATCGGCAAACCGCGTCTTACGGATAACTTCTAACTCGTAACTCAGACGCTTCTCAACCTCCGCCGCCGGTTTCGAATAACGCTCTCTCATTCCTTGCCAGCACAGCTCAGCCAGATAGTCATCCGCCGTTTTGCCGGCGGGGACCTCCACCTGAGGCAGGTGCAATTGATTGAATTCCAGTTCAAGCTGGCACATCTCGGCAATCCGCTGAGTATTAGACAGCGCCTCCGGCAGGTCACCAAAGAGCTCGGCCATCTCCTGCGGGCTTCGAAGATAGAAGTAATCGCCAGCCATCTTGAGACGCTTATCATCAAGCACCGAGGTATTGGTCTGAATGCAGAGCAAGAGGTCCTGAGCGGCGGCGTCCTCTCGATTGACGTAGTGGACGTCATTGGTAGCTACCAGTCGGATGCCGGTCTTCTGTGAAAGCGCCACGAGGCCGGGATTGATGACTTCGAGCTCCGGAATCGGATGCTTCTGGACTTCAAGAAAAAAGTCGCCCTCGTAGTTTTCACGGTACCACTGCGCCGCCTGCTCCGCCTCCTCAAAGCGTTGCTGCAGGATGAGCCGGGGCACTTCACCCTGCGGGCATCCGGAAAGAGCCACCAGTCCTTCGCGGTGCAGCCTCAGCAACTCCTTGTCAACCCGCGGTTTATAGTAGAAGCCTTCAAGCTGGGCTTTGGTTGCCAGTTGGAGTAGATTGCGGTAACCGGTCAGATTCTTGGCCAGCAGGGTCAGGTGATAGGGACTTTTCTCACGGGGAGTTCGATTTCGCCGATCGCCCTCAGCCACGTAGATTTCAATGCCGATAATCGGCCGGATGCCGGCACTTTTAGCAGCATCATAGAACTCAATGGCCCCGTACATGACTCCGTGGTCGGTAAGGGCCAGACTGTCCATACCCAGCTCTTTGGCCCGGGCTACAAGATGGGAAATTCGGCAAAAACCATCGAGCAAACTATACTCGGAATGAACGTGGAGATGAGTGAACTCAGGTTTCAAGAATGCCCTCGGGAAATGAAGTCCAAATCCGCAAAAGATTATATCATTTCGCCCGCAGGTTCAGACTATTCGCAGTCACGCTGTCAAGAGCCCTGCGAATCAGATCAGATCTCGTCAGCACGTGATACGGCACGCCTATACCACCTGGCAACCCTGGTCTTCTCGAGCAGGAAAACCAGCAGCGAGGTAACCACCATACTGAACAGCACAACCGAATAGGCCACACTCTGAATCAGCCCGCCGGTGTCGTACCCCTGCTGGAACGGGATCGATGCCAGGACTACCGCCGCCAGACCCTTCGGTATCATTACCGCAATCACTGAAACATCCTTGTCGGGCAGGGTCGGGTCCGCCGTATACCGTGTTATGAGAATCCTTACCATATACAGAAGCACCGTCAGACTCAGGCCGAAGAGAACGTACATCCAGTTGGTTAGCTGAAGCGATATACCGGCATAGACGAAGAACAGAGCGCGCAGTAAAAACGAAATTTCTGAAAAAAATGTGCGCTCACGCCGATTCAGACCTATAAGTTCTTCCGAAACGAATCGTTTGATGAATGGCAGATGCAGGGACTCCGGATTGCCTATGACAATACCAAAGGCCAGCGCTGCGATGGCACCGCTAAACCCCATGAGCTCGACAGCCCCGTAAACGACAAAAACAACCGCCGCCGTCATGAACATCGAGTTCTCGAGCTCGCGCACCTGTTTCAGCACCATCGACCAGGCAAAGGCTCCGAGAAAACCGAAGATTGTAGCTACAACAAATGATGCGACAATCTGACCGATTACAATGCCGACATTCAACTGGCCAAGCTTATAAGCTTCAAACAGCGCCACAAATACGACCACGCTCAGTACGTCGCTCACGGTGGACTCAAGCAGAAGGATCGAGTATGTTTCTTGCTTGAGACCAAGCCTGCGAGCCACCGCAACAATGACCGCCGGCGATAGCGAGCCAACGGCAGCCCCAAGCATCAAGCACACCAGGAAATCAGCCCGGGTAACCACGTAGCTCACACAGGCTACAAGAAACATCGAGGCGGTGAAGGTCGCCATGGAAAGTACCATGGTGCTTCTTACGGCCCCGCCAACTTCCGCCGGCCTGAGTCCAATACCGGCCTCAAAGAGCACGATGAGCAATGTGATGACGGTGAAAATCGGGCCGACCTGACCATAGGCCTCGGTGTGGGTGATACCCAAAACCGGCCCAAGCAGAAGGCCTACCATCATCAGCACAAGGGGGTCAGGGATCCTCGTTCTGGCAAACAAGGCACTAAGCAGGTGGGCCAGCAGTATCAGGACACCGATGACGGCTACAACCTGACCGATTTCGTGCAACTACCCGCTCTCCTCCAGACGGAGTATCACTTCAGTGGAGCCCGACTAATGGGCGCACAAGCCGGCACGTTGCGGATGTTAACAACTGGCCAAAGCTCCGTCAAGGCAGGTGACGGTGAGCCGATGTGCGAGGTCACCACTACAGGTAAATGATTTCTTCGGTGCGCCCGATAGTAAGGAACAGCAAAAGATAGTCACGCAGATGCCGCGTTATCAAGAAATTGCGTCTTACATGCTCCCGGCCATTCTCTCCGAGACGGCGGGCATAATCGGGGTTGCTGAGCAACTGCCTGATGGCATAAGCAGTCCCCTCAATACCATGAGAAAGAAGCCCTGTGACACGGTTTTTGACCTGCAGGGGGATACCCCCAACCGCTGAAGCTACCACCGGTTTGGCTTTCCAAAGTGCCTCGCTAACCGTCAGACCAAATCCCTCGCCAATGGATTTCTGAACGATGATGGTGGATGCTCGCTGAAGCGCATTGATTTCGATATCACTCCCGGGTGGTACCAGCAATATATGGATGTCCGGGTCCTTGCCAGCCTTGTCCCTGACCTCGGCAAGGACCTTATCTGACTCAGGGTCATCATCAGCGGTGCCGCCGGCGAACACCAGACGGCAGTCGATACTCTTTCTGACCAGCCGGAAGGCATCAATGACACCAACCGGGTCTTTCAAGTAGTCGAATCTTGAGACCTGGGTAATTATCGGCTTGTCCATGGGGACGCCATACTTACTCATGACAGAGTCTATCACGGATTTCGGCAGGTCCCGGTTCTTATCACTCACCGGGTCAATTGATGGCGGAATCAGGAACTGCCGGATGGGCAAACGCGGCGAGAAGGCCGGCGCCGAAAAGACCGCGGCATCATACTGGAAAATGTAAGACTCGAGGAAGCGCCAGACCTCAGGGTCAGGCCGGGAAACATCGATATGACATCTCCAGACCCAGTTCTTCCCGATGTCCTTCTTCTTCAACACGAGCGCTACAGGCTGTGGGTCATGGACGTAGATTATGTCGCCGTAAAGGTCCATCTCCGCCAGATTACGGCGCGACATTTCCATGAAGATTTCGTAGTCAGTCGGGCTCAGGGTCTCCTTTCTCCCGTGAAGTGCGTTATGGAACTTCTTTGTCACCTTAAAGAATTCGTCGTTTCCCTTGATGACGTTCCACCGTGCATCGACTCCCAGCTGCGCCAGAAGAGGCACCATCCGGCTGAGAATCTCAGCCACACCACCACCGGTAAAGGTAGAGTTAATGTTCTGGATGACTTTGCCGGCCAGTCTGTCACCCAGCAGCCTGAGCTCATCTATCGTGCTGCGTCCTACAATTGACTCGTAGTCGCGAATTCTTACTTGATCCGCTTTTCCATAAGCTGTATGAGTGCTGATCTCAGTCCCTCCAATGTGTATAGGTACGGGTCAAGCCTGGCGACCTCCTCGCTCAGCTCCTTATCGCCAAGACTCTCATCAAGCCAGACACTGAAATCGTTAAGCCCCTGGCCGACCCGGAGCCTCGCCTCGAAAATATGAAAATAGAGCGAGCTTGGTGTAATCTTACGCAGGGCCTCAACCATCTCTCTAAGGTCATGCGCGACATACGGGGACGGCAGGACTATACTTACCGACTTCATGAAATAGAAAGACCTCCCTTCCAAAGCCACCCTCTGATTGCTCTGCTTTGATATGTGCTCTTCAATTACGCTGACAAACCGGTCTCTCAAGGCCGCGATATTCGGGAAACTGAAAGTGTCTATGCTGGCCAGCCTCTCGCCGAGGACCTCTTCGCCGAGAGCGTCGCTGACCCAGACGGCGAAATCATTGGACAATTCAGGGGTCAATTGATGGTATTCCTCAAGAAAATGATGAGTGTGATAGTAAATAACGGCATCGGGCACCTGTTTCAAGGCATCCGCCAGTTCCCTCAAGGTGTTCGCCCTGACTCCCGTTAATTCGGTGAGATGACTGCGGCTGTTAAATCGGAACGGCGTCTGCGCCTTTTTCAAAGGCCGGCCATAGTTCACCACCCGCTTCTGCACCAGATGACTGTTGGGGATGATAACCATGCTTTCATCCAGCGCCTGGATACGGGTGCTGCGCCACCCAATTTCTCTAACGTAGCCTTCCTCGCCACTCTCAAGCTTGACATAGTCCCCAACTTTGATTTGCTGGCCGGCGCTCAGTTGAAAGCCGGCCGTAAGGTTAGGAACGGCGTCGCGGAAGGCAAATAGGGCCGCAAGCACCGCAACCCCGAGCAGAAACAGAATGGGCGTCGTAGGGACACCCCAGATACCAAGCAATATCAGAAAGGCCACAGCCAGTACCACAATGCTGCTGACATTATTGATTAAGACTATGGTGTGACCCGATGCCTTTATGCGTGGCCCGTAGAACCGTATCAGACCACCAATTATGTTTAAGACAGAGAGGGTCATCGAAGCAAGGAACAGTGACCAGAGCGTTTTACCTGTCGGATCTCTCCATTCGCCAGGCAAATTAGATGCCACTAGCGCCAGATAGGCGCTAAGAATTAGAGCCCATATCTGCGAAGGGCCGGTCAGAGGCCCCAGAAGTATGTCGTTGGCCGGCCATCTTGTTTTCCTGGCCCAACTCACAAGTCCATGGTAAGCTCTGCGCCTCAACCAGAACATCGCCAGGAGCGCCAAGAGAAACACGGCCAGGGGCAGAAATACCGACTGCCAGTTGTCGATACACCAGCTAATAACCGTGCTCATCTGAAATCCTTTTCAGCCGCCGTCAACAACGTCTCAAGAAATATTTCAACTTCGGCCGGATTATTAAGGAAATAGCGCGCACAACTACCCTGTTTCGGCTCCCCAACCAGTACCGAAAGCCCATTACCGTACTTCTCAACCGCCCTGAACCCGTCCTCGTCGGTCAGGTCATCACCGAGATAGATTGGCACAAGGCCACTGCCCCACCCGCCCCTCCCGAATCGCTTCATCAGTATGCTCACAGCCTTACCCTTGTCCCAGGCGACTGATGGTCTAACCTCGAGTACCTTTTTGCCGGCGGTCGTCCTGACCTTGCCAATGGCCCTGATGCCACCAACAATGCGTTCGAGCTCGCTCTTGACCTCCCCGGTGCGGCCCTCATCAACCATGCGGTAATGCACACTCAGACTGAGCCCCTTGTTCTCCACCAACACACCGGAGAACCTCGCCAGAGCACGGTCCAGGACTTGATGCAATACGCGTAATATCGGTTTGATTTCATCAGCAAGCGGGGTAACGAGGTTTATTCCAGGCCCGGCTATCTCCATTCCGTGATTACCGGCATAAATTATACCATCCAGAGCTACTCTATCCCGCAGGTCTGCGATTGCTCTCCCGCTGATGATTCCGATTGTAAAACGGTGTCGCCGTGAAAGTTCCCGGAGCGTCCGCCTGGTGCTATCCGACAGATTCGCCATTTCCGGTCTCTCGACAATCGGGGTGAGGGTACCGTCGTAGTCGCACAGGAGCATTATGCGCCGGACAGCCCTCAGCCTCTCTTTTAGACCCGGCCACACCGCTAGAAGGTGTTCCAAATCTGTCTATCCTTGAGCCAGTCCGCTCAACTCCGAGATAATATCCGCCGCCCACTTATATACGTTGTTCTCATGGACCAGTGCCCGCATACGGGCCATCCGCCTCCGCCTCTCTCCTTCCGGCATTTCGATTGCGACCTTAATCGCCTCAGCAAAGGCATCGGTGGCGTAGGGGTTAACCAGCACCGCATCGGTAAGCTCCCGGGCGGCGCCCGTAAAAGGACTCAAGATCAATACGCCGTCGCCATCAAAACGACTGGCCACATGCTCCTTCGCCACCAGGTTCATGCCATCGTGAAGAGAACTCACCACGCAGAAATGCGCCATCCTGCGTAAGGCCATCAGGGTATGCGGTGGTAAATGCTCCCGCAGATAAATGATTGGCTTCCAGTGCCCGAAGCGGTACTTCCAGTTAATTTCGTCAACCAGACGGTCCACTTCTTCATTCAGCGTCCTGTAAGTCCCTATGTGCTCCCGGCTGGGTACTCCGGCCTGTATGAAAACGACCTTCCTCCGATGGTAGGGATACTTCTCAAAGAATCGGTCTATTGCTCGGAGCCGGTCAGGAATACCTTTGGTATAGTCAATCCGGTCAAGACCAAGACCGATTACTTCGTCCCCGAGTCGCATCATTCGCTGTAAACGCTCAATCTCGGCAGTAACGGCATCGCTCTGGGCTTCGGCGGTCAGGGCATCAAAATCAACACTGATGGGAAAGGGTCGTATCCGGGTGCGCCTGCCACCGCGATGCACCTCATATCTTTCCCTATCGGTACGGGACTCGACCGCCCGGTCAACCGTATCCATGAAGTTATTGCAGTGATATCGTATGTGAAAACCGAGCAAATCGTTACCCAGCAGACCGTCAAGTATATCAACCTGCCACGGACAAATCCTGAAAGCCTCCGGATTCGGCCAGGGAATATGCCAGAACTGGGCAGTTATTATGTCCGGATTGGCCTCCTTGAGTATCCTGGGCAATAGAGCAAGGTGATAGTCCTGAATGAAAACAAATGCCTTTTGCCCTTTAACCTCAGCCATCACGCTTTCAGCAAAAATACCGTTTACCTTGCGGTATGCATCCCATTCAGTTTCCAGAAATACCGGGCGGGTATAAGCGATGTGGCAGAGCGGCCAGAGCGCACTGTTGGCAAAACCGTAGTAGTATCCTTCCTCTTCTTCCTGGGTCAACCAGACACGTCTCAAGTCATACTTAGGACTGCCTGGAGGCACTCTTACTTTGTTTTCCTCATCCACCACATCCTTGTCGGCATCGCCTCTACCGCTGGCAATCCACACGCCGCCGCATGCCTGCATGACCGGGTCGAGAGCAACGGTCAACCCGCTGGCAGGGACCTGCCATTGTACATCTTTACCGGCATAAGAATGGATATATGGCTCGCGGTTGGAAACAACAATGAACTTGTAGCCCGATAGCTTTCGAGCGACCAGTTCCGCAAGGCTCTCTTTAGTCCACATTTACGATTACCCCCACGCGCGATTGTTATCGTTCACTTATATACTTAATGTCTGCCACCTCTCTTCATCCAACAGCCAATGATTGATTCTCACTCTGACCCGATGGGGATGGACGGCCGTGCGCAAATTACCGGGCTGAGATGGCCTTACGGAACGTTTCCCACATCGGCGCGAACCGCTTCTGAGGGTCAAAACGGTAGTCGCTGAGCGCCCAGATATTCACCAGGCCCTGAATCATGCTGAAAATAAGCGTCGCTGCTGCATCAAGATCAACATTCTTCCTGACCTCCCCGGCTTCAACCGCTTCTTCCAGGAGCCCCCTTAAATGTCTGATGTACTTATCGATGGTATCCGATACTTTACGATTTAGCTTCTTATCGCCGAAGCTGATAATTTCAGCAATTACCTGGAAAGAAACCCCGCGCCTCTGCTCAACGGCTGAAAGGTGGCTGTTAAGACTGTGCTCAAGTACTTCCAGTGGGGTCTGGGACTTATCACCGGATTTCGTTATGTCGTCGAGAAGACTTCCCTCGATGTAGTCCGCCAGAAGGGAAAGGATTCCCCTTTTACTCCTGAAATGCCGGTAAATCGCCCCTTCAGAGAACCCGTCTTCTCTGGCAATCCGGCGCACAGTTACATGCTCGCTTCCGTAGCGGATAATCAGTTTACGCGCCGCTTCGATAATCTGCTTCTGTCTTACCCGGGTGTTTTCGTGCCTTTGAACTACCATGGATAACCTCTTCAGAACAATCGCTTCCTCAACATTTATCCTATCACAGGCCCTCTTTTACGGACCAGCCGGGCACAGGAGATAAGTCCGGACAGGATAGCGCAACCGCGACACCGGGTATGGCCTAAAAAGACTGAGACCTCTTCAAATGAAAGCCCCAGACTTATCCACCGACAACAGAAGAGTCCACAAGATTAACATGGAAGAGATGCATACCGGCGCCAGCTATTTCAACGCTTTTTTTCAAAGACCGCTTCGTTCCTGAGCGTCAGGTAGCCTTCGAAGATGACCAGCTCAGGATGCTGGTCGAAGAACTCCCAGCCGGTAACATCGAGACCCTTTTGCTGGACTTCACTCAGCCGAAAGACACGCATAAATGTCACTCTCCCCTTGCCATCAACCATCCCTTCCTTCTCCACCACCCTCATGTCCCTCGATAGAGTGTCCACATCCACACCATGCTGACTTACCAGACATCCCAGGCTCCATCACGAACACCCTTGACCACCTTTGGCTTCCCAAACAGGCCCATTACAAACCTCCATATGCCAGCGATGCGGGTAATGTAAGTGACTGATTACATACTAATGATAACATTCGTTTGCCGGCCTGTCAAGTCTCTAGATGAATCCGGACACGCAGCCATACAGAAGAAGGCAAGGCACCTTCAACTGAATGCCAGAGTGCAGCCCGCAAATCAAAAATGGGAGCACCTGGCGGTTTAAACCCGCGGTGCCGCCTCAGGCTAGCGGCCAGCCGGTGGCTGGCCCTGCCCGCCCTGCTGGACGGGGAAATTACCGAAATACACCTTGGTGTGAGGCCACGGTATCTCAATGCCTTCGACGTCGAAGGTCTTTTTGATCCGCTTGCGCAGTTCGCCCATAACCTCCCACTGACGCATCGGCTTTACTTCGCCAACGATTTTAATATCTATCCCCGATTCGCCCAGTTTATTAACCCTGACAGCTTTAGGTGTGTTGATAATCACCGGCGACCACTGCGGGTCCTCGGCCAACTCTTTACATACCCGGTTGATGACTGCCATGACCCGGTCGAGGTCCTCTTTATAGCTCACGCTTACATCAAGATTAACCCTTGACCATTCCTTGGTAAGATTGCTGGCAACGCGAATCTCTCCATTTGGTACATAATGGACGATGCCGTCCATATCGCGAAGGACGGTCCGCCGCAGGTTAATATCTTCCACCAGACCGGCGACATCGGCAATCCTGACTACGTCCCCCACACGGTACTGGTTCTCGAGTAGGACGAAGACACCGGCCAGCACGTCCTTGATAAGGCTTTGGGCCCCAAAGCCGACAGCAACACCAACCACGCCGGCCGCGGCCAGAATCGGTGCGATATCAATTTTAAGCTCGGACAGTATCATAAAGACGCCCACAAGCAGGGCGAATACCTGGACAACATTGACAAACACCCGCGCCAGGGTGTCTGCCCGCTTCGCCACCTCTTCGTTGGACTCGCCGGGCCGTCTGGAAATGGAGGCGGCAATGACTTTAGGCCCAAACTGGCCCGTCAGGACCACTGACAGAAGTGCAAGCACAACGATGAGGCCGATCCGCCAACCGTGCTCGCTCAACCACCCTGTAACCGAGACCTGCTGAACACCGAAAATGCCAAGTGCGAGGACAACCCCGAGGACAATCCCGGTAACCATGGCACCGATGCGGAAGACCTCCAGAATACGGGTGGTCAGACCGAGCTGCCTCTTGCCGGCAAGTTGTTTTTCATACCACTTCAAAACCGAGTTGACCACATCAAGGACAACGTAAAGGCCGAGAAGTCCAATTGCGAGCAACACAACCGCCACCACGTACTGGCCAACATTGGCCTTCCACGGCAAAACCCTCACCGCAAAGTAAGCACCGGCAACAGCGAGTAAGGCCACGAAGGGCTTCCGGAACGCGTCAACAATGACGTCGTCCACGCCGCTCTTTGTCCTTGCGGCCACACCATGCACAATCCTCAACAGCCAGTTACGGAAAAGCCACGCCAGGCCCAGTGATATGGCAAATATCATCAGGGCGACCGACACGTGCTGTACCGTCAATCCTTCAAATACCTGTTCCAGCATCTTGTTCCTACCTTGTTCGTCAACAGAAGTGAGTTGCTATTTTACCACACGACTCCGGGAATTCGTAACGCAGTGGACTATCCCGATCGCCTTTTCTGCAACCACCTGCGCTTCTGCTCGAGCCTGACTTCCTCATCGGTCGATCTGTATCTATCAAAGAACTCACGCTCGAAGCTTGCGAAGTTGTCTTTCAGAATAGCTTCATGCACGTGCTCCAGAAGCCGTAGTACGAAGCGTAGATTATGAATCGTCGCCAGACGATAGAAAAGCAGTTCCTCACAGCGAAAGAGATGATGGAGGTAGGCCGCGGTGAAATGACGGCAGGTGTAACAATCGCAGGCCGGGTCCAGAGGCTCGTCTCTAAGCCGGAACTCTGTGTTCTTGATATTCCTCCGGCCGCTGGGGGTAAAGAGCGCACCATTCCTCGCCGTCCGCGTCGGCAGGGCGCTGTCGAACAGGTCAATACCACAGGCCACACCTCTCACAATATCGTCAGGGGCACCAACTCCCATAAGATAGCGTGGCTTCTCAACCGGAAGCTGCTCTACCACCTCTCCGACCATATCCCAGGTCTGCTGGCTGGCTTCTCCAAGGCTCAACCCGCCCAGGCCGAAGCCGGGAAAACCCATCGCTGCCACTATTCTGGCAGACTGCCGACGCAATTCAGCAGAAACACCGCCCTGAACGATGCCGTACAGCAGGTTCCGGCGCTTTTTCCACGCCCGCAAGCATCTTTCCGCCCAACGGTGAGTGCGCTCCGTCGCCTCAAACACCCGTGCCGCGTCATCAATCGGCGATGGGCACTCATCAAGCACCATCATAATGTCACTCCCCATCTTCTCCTGGTATTCGATCGCCAGCTCTGGTGTCAGGAAATGCTCACTGCCATCGATATGTGACCGAAAGGCAACACCCTCTTCGGTGACCCGGCGAAGACGCGCCAGGCTGAAGACCTGGTAACCGCCGCTGTCCGTCAGAATCGGGCCATCCCAGCCCATGAAGCGGTGGAGACCGCCTAACATCTCAATCGTCTGGATTCCGGGACGCAGGTAAAGATGGTAGGTGTTGCCAAGCACAATTCCGGTACCGATGGAACTCAGGTCGTCCGGCGTCACCGCTTTAACGGTGGCCTGGCTGGCCACGGGCATGAAGGCCGGTGTCCGTACATTTCCATGCGGCAGGGCAAGCTCACCGGCACGCGCTGGACTGCGAGTGCTGGCTCTGGTAACCCGGAAGTGCTCGGTCACCGAACGGCTCTAACCGAGGGTAAGAACAGTAATCTTGTCGTTAGTATATATGCATAGCCGGGCAACGATTTCCATGCTGGCCCGCACAATCTCGGCCGCCGTCATTTGGGAGTGCCGCAAAAGCGCTGTGGCGGCCGCTTGAGCGTATCCCCCACCCGACCCTATGCCGATAACGCTTTCATCCGGCTCAATGACATCGCCTTCGCCGCTGATGACCAGCAGGTCCTGGCGGTCGGCGACAACCAGCGAAGCCTCAAGCCGCCTCAGAACGCGGTCCGTCCGCCATTCTTTGGCCAGCTCCACCGCCGCCCGCCTGAGTTGACCGCTATGCTTTTCAAGCTGGTTCTCAAAGCGCTCAAACAGAGTCAGGGCATCAGCTACAGCGCCGGCGAAACCGGCGATCACGGTATCCCGGTACAGCGTCCTCAGCTTGTTCGCGGTATTCTTAACGACCACATCGCCAGTCGTAATCTGGCCATCACCGGCGATGGCTACCTGAGTGCCGCGTTTCACTGCCAGTATCGTAGTCCCGTGTTTCATTGCGTCTCGTCCTCTCTGTACCATCGCCATATCAAAGCACCCGCATAAGCCAGACATCAAGGCACATCGTCAGGAAGGCGACCCCGAGATAGGGAAAAGCCGAAAGCTTATATACCCGCCAGGCCGAACCGGAACCGGGTGAACGCATCAAACGCACGTTAGCCGCAATCATCAGCGCGCCGAGCAGGACAGCCGCTATCAGGTACAACCAGCCGAACCCGCCCACCCGGTAAAGGGCCACAGTCACTCCAAAAAGAGCAAATGAAAGCGCCACCAGTACCCATCTTACATAACGCTCATTCCAGCTAAGAGGAAAATAATGGAGCCCGGCCCGTGCGTAGTCATCACGGTAAGAAATCATCAGAGTCCATACATGAAGGGGAATCCAGAGCGCAATCATCAGGCACAGCAAAAGTATCTCGAGACTGAATGCCGGTTTTATCGCCAGCCAGCCGATAAGGACCGGCGCAACACTGGCAATAATACCGAACACCGTGCAGGTAAAAGTCTTCCGCCAGGCCACCGAAGCGGCTGAGCCAACCAGGCCCACCAGAAAGCACCATGGAGAGACTATCCATGCCAGACCCAGCCCCACCGCAATCAACCCGACAACCAGGGGAAGCACTTTCTCCGGCGGGTCAATCCGCTTTGAAGGCAGGACACGACTGCAGGTCCGGCGCATCATGGCATCAACGCGCATATCAAGATAGTTGGTTATTCCATTACAGCCGGCGCTCCCCAACAGAACCGCAGTACTGGCCAACAAGAACGGCTTGAGCGGTGGGAGTCCAGCACCGGCAACCACACCCGAGCAAACAGCAATGAACAGCAGAAGACTGGTCTCCCGTGGCTTTAGTACCAGAATATAATCAAGAACCGTACGGGGGAAAGTCCTGTGGCCGATAGTATTTACCACCGTCACTTGAGAAGCTCCTCGAGCACTGACGCCACCATCCGGACGTCAACATCACTCCGTATCACCGGATGGCCAATGTCCTCCAGAAGCACCCAGCGGATGGCACCGTCTGTTGTCTTCTTGTCCACCTGCATCGCGGTAAATACATCGGTTTCCTTAACATCCCTGGTCCTGACCGGCAACCCGTACTTCTGAAGAATTGACTCATGCTCCTTGACCAGCTTACCTGGAAGCAGGCCCATCCGCTGGCTCAGCTTGGCTGCGCCGACCATCCCGATGGCCACCGCCTCGCCGTGTGTGAACGTTTCATAATGTCCTGCCGCCTCAAGACCGTGTCCGATAGTATGACCGTAGTTAAGCAAAGTCCGTATGCCGGTCTCCCTCTCATCCTGAGAGACAACCTCGGCTTTAACCGCGGCACTGCGCGCCACCGCCTCAACGGCCGCCTCCGGAACCAGCCGTATCAAATCAGCCGCCCGATTCTTGAGAAAGTCGAAAAGGTCAGGGTCAAGCACCAGCCCGTGCTTGATAACCTCAGCCCAACCCGAAGTCACTTCCCGCTTTGGAAGGGTAGTCAGCACCTGCACATCAGCAAGGACGAACTTCGGCTGATAGAAAGCGCCGACAAGGTTCTTACCCTGAGGATGATTCACTGCGACCTTGCCGCCGATGCTTGCATCAACCATGGCAATGAGACTGGTGGGCACCTGGATGTAAGGAATCCCACGCAAATAGCTCGCGGCAACATACCCGGCCAGATCGCCCACCACACCACCACCCAGGGCGATAATTGTGTCGTTCCTCTCAACCCGATTAGAAACCAGAAAATCATAGATCTTGACGGCAACCTCAAAGCTCTTCGATGTCTCGCCCGACGGCACCACGAAGGCAAGCGGCTTGTACTGAGTCCCCTCGAGCACGCTCTTGACCCGGCGGCCGTAAATATGAAAGACGTTGGAATCAGAAATAATAACCGCCCGGCCGGAGAGACCGAGCTGGCGCATCCGGTCGCCAATGAGATCGAGGATGCCCCAACCGACAATTATCTGGTACCGTTCGACCCCAGTCCTGACTTCGGCGGCCACGCGCTGGCGCGGTACCGGCTCAAGACTCCTCGAAAACGCCTGCCAGCCCTCAATGACTTCCTGAGCAACATCATCAATGGTGAGATCGTCTGTAACCACCACCATGTCCTGGGCCGCAGTGTAAGACTCCTCACGGGCCGCCTTAAGTTCCCTCGCAGTTGTCTCCGGGTCATCGGTTGCCAGAAGCGGCCGCGCCCTGCTCTCTCCATGGTGCGCCGCCTCATCCCTGAGCCGACCAATGATGTTAGACACCCTCGCTTCCAGCCTTATGACCACGCCTCTTTCCTTCATCAGGTTGCGGTTCTCTTCACTGAGGACAGCGCCGCCACCGGTCGCGACAACACGTTTCTCACCTTTAAGCGCTTCGCGCAGGGCCCGCCTCTCAAGCTCCCGGAACCGCCTCTCTCCATACTCGGCAAAGATCCCTGGCACAGTCTTGCCTGTCTCATGGACGATTGCCTCATCCGTGTCAACAGCCTCCCACCCAATACGGCGGGCGACCTCACGGGAGACCACGGTCTTCCCGGTTCCGGAGAAGCCCACCAGAATAATGTTATCAGCAGAACGTTTGACAGCCATATGCGGCCTCAGAAGACAGCAATCGACCTGACATAGCGACGGTACGCCGCCAGCGTCTCACGAAGGCTGTCGCCTCCGAACTTTTCCAGTACTGCCGAAGCCAGGACAATCGCCAGCATCGCCTCTCCAACCACCCCGGCCGCCGGTACAACGCAGACATCGGCCCGCTCGAAATGGGCCTCTGCCTTCTCCCCGGTAGCCAGATCTATTGAGTCAAGCGGCTTACGCAACGTGGAAATTGGCTTGACGGCAGCACGCACCACCAGCGGTTCTCCATTAGTCATACCGCCCTCAAGACCGCCAGCATGATTGCTGGCACGTTTCCAGGGAAGCGACTGGCCATCCGAGCCGGGCAAAATCACATCATGGGCCTCGGAACCCCTCAACGCGGCCACTGCAAATCCGGAACCGATCTCCACCGCTTTGACTGAAGGGATGCTCATCACCGCCTGGGCAATCCGGCCATCAAGCCGCCGGTCCCAGTGGGTATGACTGCCGAGACCAACCGGCATGCCCTCGGCAATAACCTCGAATACTCCACCAAGACTGTCGCCATCAGCTACAGCGGCATCCACAAGCTCCATCATCGCCCTGCCAGTCCTGATATCAGCACACCGCACCGGAGATGCTTCGACAACTTCCCAATTCACTTGACTGCCACTTCCGGACTGCACTTTACCGATGGCAAGTGTACGGCTGTGAATGGAAATCCCGAACTCTTCAAGGAAACGCCTGGCTATTGCTCCAACCGCTACCCTGGCCGCAGTTTCCCGGGCGCTCGACCTCTCCAGAATGGGTCGAATGTCTTTCAAACCATACTTGAAGACACCGGGCAGGTCGGCGTGCCCCGGTCTCGGCCTCGTTATCCTCCCCTTCCCAATTTCCCGACCGCCGACGGCCATAATGTCAGACCAGTTTTCCCAATCATGGTTCCAGATGACCATGGCAATCGGACTGCCCATAGTACGGCCGTGACGTACCCCGGAAATAATCTCGGCGTGGTCCGTTTCAATCTTCATGCGCTCGCCGCGGCCATACCCACCCTGACGTCGCCGCAGGTCACGCTCGATATAAGCTTCGCCGAGGCGTAGACCGGCGGGCACACCTTCGACTATCGCTACCAGCCCCCGGCCGTGCGACTCGCCTGCGGTCAGAAAACGAAACTCAGTCAACTAAATGAAAGCTCCTGACACAGAGCATCAACCCAGCTTGGCCAGCGCCTTTTTAGCTGCCAGCATCATGACATCAACCGGCGCCGGCCTTCCTATCCACAGCTCAAAAGACGCCGCACCCTGATAGACCAGCATCGCCAGACCACCAAGCCTCCTTGCCCCGACTTTCCTCGCCGCCTGAAGAAGCGGCGTCTCGGCGGGATTATACACCAAGTCATATACGAGGGCATTCCTCGGGATATCTTCCGCAGAGAGCGGTGACTCTCCTTCACCCGACCCGTGCGCCATACCGAGGGTAGTACAATTGACTATCAGATGACAGTGCTTTAGCTGGTTTGCCATCTCATCGCTTCCCCAGACCACCATCATCACCTCCGTGCCCGCCGACAGGCCCGAGCGCCGGTGGGCCAGAGCATCAACAAGCTCCGTGGCACGCTTGGGAGTCCGGTTGGCAACTGCAATTGATGCCACCCCCTCGCCAAGAAGACCGAAACATACCGCTCTAGCTGCTCCGCCGGCACCCAGTACCACCACTCTCCTATCTTTGGGATCAAAGAAGGCATCCTCTCTGAGAGACCTGATGAACCCGCGTACGTCGGTGTTGTAGCCGACCAGTCGGCCGCCGCGCTTTACAATTGTGTTGACCGCGCCAATAGTGGCGGCCATCGAATCGACCTCATCAACCATGGCTATGACGGATTCCTTATGCGGTACCGTCACATTGGCGCCGATATTCTCCGGCCAGCGGAGCTTCGAGACCGCGGTATGAAGACTGGCAGGCTCCGTTTCCCAGGCCCAGTAGCGGATATCGAGCTTGTAGTGGTCAAGGGCCGCCTGCTGAAATACGGGTGAAAGCGTGTGCTTGAGCGGATAGCCGATAATACCGATAAACCTTGTCATTTGTTCCTGACACGCCTGCTGTCAAGATAGCTCTGGAGAATCAGCGCCGCGGCTACGGCATCCCGTAAGCCATCCCGCTTCCGCCGACTGACGCCGGTTTCCCGCATCGACCGGTCAGCGGCCATCGTTGAAAGCCGTTCGTCCCAGGTGACTACCTTGACCGGCAACCGGCGTGAAAGCCCGGCAACAAACTCCTGTACTTTCTCTGCCGCCGGCCCCGCAGCGCCGCTCAATGAATACGGCATACCCACCACTACCTGATCAACTTGATGCTGGCTCGTCAGTCCCGCTATAGCCGCATAGGCCGCCTCATCATCCGTTACCATTACCACCTCAAGCGGGCTGGCGATGGTCGCTGTGGGGTCGCTTAAAGCCACGCCTATCCGCCGCTCGCCAACATCCAGCCCCATTACCCTCATTTCTGACCATCCCCCGGATACGAAACCAGACCCAATTCTTCTCCTCAACTGAAAGAGTTATCTCAGCTTTGCTCCCGCCACGAGTCGCCTGACAGTCCCCAGTGCCTCATCCAACTTCGACCTGTCCTTGCCGCCGGCCTGAGCTACGTCCGGCCTGCCACCACCGCCACCGCCTGTCACCTTCGCCACCTGCTTGATAATATCGCCGGCACTGAGCCCGCGCGCAACCAGGTCGGGCGTTACCATGGCTACAAAGTTAGGCCGGTCGTCCTTGATCGTACCCAGAACTATGACCGCACTCTTGAGCCGGTCACGAAGCCAGTCACCCATCTCCCGCATGGTTTCCAGAGAAGACGCAGCCACCTTGGCGGAAAGCACTGTCACTCCATTCACCTGCTCGGCCTGACCGGCCAATCTATCCACGTCTGCCTTGAGAAGCTGGCGCTCCATCTGCTGAGCACGTCTCTTCTCCGCGGCAAGCTCCTCGGCTAAGGCAGACACCTTTGCCGGCACTTCGGCAGGCGCTGACTTCAATTCCTGAGCTATAACATCCAGTATCGCCAGGCGTTCCTCAACCAGTGCCTCAGCACCTCTGCCTGTCACCGCCTCGATACGGCGGATGCCGGCACCAACACTGGCCTCACCGGTAATGAGAAAAAGCCCGATGTCGCCGGTGGCCGCAACGTGAGTACCGCCGCAAAGTTCATGACTTACCGGCGGCTGGCCGATACGAACGGAGCGGACGGTATCCCCATACTTCTCCTCAAAAAGGGCAATCGCCCCTTCGGCAATCGCCTGGCTGTACGGCAACACTACGGCCCGTACCGGCAGGTTCTGGCGGATAACCTCATTGACCTGTCTCTGGACCGCGCGCAACTGCTCCATGCTGAGCGGGCTTAGCTGAGTGAAATCAAAGCGCAGCCGCTCCGGCGAGACCAGTGAGCCTTTCTGAGAGATATGCCTGCCAACCACTTTTTTGAGCGCTGCCTGGAGCAGGTGCGTCGCCGTATGGTTACGGGCCGTGTCGAGACGGCGGACAGCATCAACCCTCGCCTCCACCTTCCCCATAGAAATCATTCCCTCGACTACCCTGCCATGGTGAATAATATAGCCGCGAGCATCTTTGACAGTGCCGGATACGACGACCCTGCCCGTGGCCATCACCAGCTCCCCGCTGTCCCCGACCTGCCCCCCCATCTCGGGATAGAACGGCGTCTCCCGTAGAATAATCTTTACCTCACGCCCCACGCCAGCCTCGGCAACGGGCAAGCCGTCAGCCTCGAGCCAGACGATCTCGGTCTGCCTCGTCAAGCAGTCGTAGCCTACAAATGGTTCACCTGCTACCGTCAACTGTACCTGTCCATTCGAACCGGCACTGCATTGCACCGACGCCACCTGACGGCTGGCCCTTGCCCGCTCCTTCTGCTTCTCCATCTCCGCCTCGAAGCCATCAAGGTCAACCGCAAGACCTTTTTCGCGCGCCACCTCCTGAGTCAATTCCACTGGAAATCCATAGGTATCGTAGAGACGGAACACGTCAGTCCCGGCTATGCACTTTCGGCCACTGCCGATTGCTTCCCCCACCAGCTTTTCCAGCAATCCCAGACCGCTCTCCAGTGTGTCGAAAAACCGTTCCTCTTCGACACGAATGACCTCCTTGATGAAGGCGTGATTGTTCACCAGTTCCGGATAGACGTGCCCCATACGGCCAATAACGACTTCGGCGATGTCCCCCAGGAATGGCTCATTCAAGCCAAGTTTCCGGCCGAACAGGCTGGCCCTGCGAAGGACTCGCCGCAGGACATAACCGCGGCCCTCATTCGACGGCAAAACCCCATCAGCAATGAGGAATGTCACACCGCGGCTGTGCTCAGCGACGACACGTATCGCCCGGTCAACCACCTCGTCCCCACCGTATTTTTTCCCGGCCAGGCCCGCCGTCTGCTCCAGCAAAGGCACAAAAAAGTCGGTCTCGTACACCGTATCCTTACCTCCGACCACTGCTACCACCCGCTCAAGACCCATGCCGGTATCGATATTCGGCTTCGGCAATGGCGTTCTTCTTCCTTCACGGTCCTGATTGTATTCGGTAAAGACAAGGTTCCAGATTTCGATAAAGCGCCCGCAGGAACATCCCGGATTGCAGTTTGGTTTCCGGCAGCCGGTGTCCGGTCCGAAATCAAAATGTATCTCACTGCACGGCCCGCACGGGCCGGAATCGCCCGCCGGTCCCCAGAAATTATCCTTCTCGCCAAGCCGGACAATCCTGGATTCCGGCAAGCCCATGTTGCGCCAGTACCCGAAAGCCTCATCGTCATCCTTGTAAACGGTGGCCCAGAGCCGCTCCTTCGGCAGCTTCAAACTACCCGTGACATACTCCCACGCCCAGGCTATCGCTTCTTTCTTGAAGTAGTCGCCGACGCTGAAGTTGCCGAGCATCTCGAAGAAGGTAAGGTGCTTGCTGTCGCCGACGCTATCGATATCGGTGGTACGGAAGCATTTCTGGCACGATGCCAGCCGCGGACTTGGTGGCGCCTCCAACCCCAGAAAGTATGGCTTAAACTGGACCATTCCCGCTGTGGTTAGAAGCAGGGTAGGGTCATTATGCGGCACCAGAGACGAGCTCGGAACAATCTTATGTCCTTTCGAACGAAAATACTCGAGAAACCCATGGCGTATTTCATCGCTGAGCATTGTCGAATTCACCTTTCCGGTAAAGCAACCGATTTTAGAGTAAGCCATTCGTGGTGTCAACGTGTGCCAGACAGGGATTTGTCTTTATCGGGGTATTCATGTAATCTATTTGGGCTGTGGATTTACAAAACATATTAACCATCGGCCTGCTCTTAGTGCTCTTTATCATGGGTGTGTACGTCATCCCCAACTGGCGATTCAAACGCACGGCAAGGCAGGTAGTTGCCATCTTCCGCCAGAACGGCGCTATCAATCCCCATGGCGCCAAGACGCTCGAGGATCTCGGCTTCCAGACGCAACGGTCTTTTCTCGAACAGTTGCTTAAAGGGCGCGATTTCCGGATGTACGCCATTCAGGCTATGCTCAAAGGGCAGATAGTCCAGGCAACTGAAGACGGACGCTTTTACCTGCTTGAGGACAGGATACCGCCGGCCTTTCGCTAGAACCACGCCAACAACACAAACGGACTCTCCGGCCACCTAATTGCCATCATTCTTTGTCTCAAACGGGTGGCCTTCGGCCTCAAAATCAGGCAGATAGTTTTCCGGCGACTCAAACCCCTGAATCCAGCCGTTCTCCAACCCGAGCTCACCGACCAGTTTCACCACCCGAAGGTACTCAGCCGCCGATATCTTCCGCGATAGCAAAGGCACCCGCGGCGCACGGAAGCACGGGTAATACTGCGCCATAATACTCACGGTAATGGTGCGCGAAACCTCCCGTGCCAGCCATGTCAGTGACTCCTCGCTCCCGGCGATATCGTTTGGCAGAATCAGATGACGGACGATAACGCCCCTCTGAGCCACACCGCGGTCGTCAACCACCAGGTCACCGACCTGCCGGTGCATCTCCTTAATTGCAGAACGGGCATAACCGACATAGCCGCGGGCCTGCGAGTATTTCATCGCCAGTACGTTGGAGCTGTATTTGATATCGGGCAAGTATATGTCAACAACCCCATCCAGCTCACGCAGAGTGTCCACACTGTCGTAGGCATTGGTGTTGTAGACTAAGGGCACTTTGAGTCCGAGGGGCACCGCTTCAAATACCGCCCGGACAATCTGCGGTACAAAATGAGACGGCGAAACCAGGTTGATATTGTGGCAGCCAAGTTCGTCCTGGAGATAGACCATCTTCTCAGCCAGAATGCGGCAGTCCATCTCCCTGCCGCGCTGGGCATCCGGTGACTGGCTTATCTGATAGTTCTGACAATAGACACACCGCAGATTGCAGTTACCGAAGAAAACAGTCCCCGAGCCGCGATTGCCGGATATGGCCGGCTCCTCGCCGTGGTGGTCGCAATATGAGGACACAATCGGCAGACGTCCGGAACGGCAAAAGCCCGTCTCGGCGGCAAGACGGTTAACACCGCACTCCCTGGGACAGATATCGCACCTGGCCAGCCTGGCTTCCAGCCTGCGGACACGGCGCTCCAGCTCTCCGGAGCGATAGAGCTTTAAATAACCAGCTTCAAATCCCATCCACCCCACATCATATCACCCCTCCACCAGGTCGCCGCCAATTGAATCAACCCGCACACCACGGGCCCTCGCCCAGGCTATGGCATTATCAATCTCGTCCGTGTCGCCCTCGAGCTCCAGCATAACCCAGCCGCGGTCCTCAGCCACGTCGGCGCGCCGGATGTTAGTAACCACCTTGAAGTTATGTGATAGATCATGAATGACCGGCTCTCTAATCAATTCTCTCGGGAAGGTGAACAGCACCTGTTTTCTAGCCATGGTCAGTCTCCTCCCTCGCCGACCGGTGCCGGCTGATGAGCCGCACCGGCCGCCGATTCAACAACTTTCCGGAAGGCATCAATACTCGCCGGCACACGGACCGGATGGACGACGTCAGATATTATTTCCTGCGTCCGCGGACCAGCACCCGTAAGAAAGGCTACCACAACCTGGTCGCGTTGAATAGCTCCTGAATCCACCAGCTTCTTGAGGCCGGTGACAACCACACCGCCGACCGCTTCAGCAAAAATGCCCTCGGTACGCGCCAGAAGTTTGACACCGGCCGTTGCTTCTTCATCGCTGGCAGATACCGCCCCACCACCGGACTGTCGTGCCGTCATAAGCGCGTGGTAGCCGTCAGCCGGGTTGCCCATAGCGATGGAAGTCACCACGGTATTCGGCGTGACCGGATGAACGTGAAGGCTACCCGTATTATAAGCACGGACTATCGGAGCGCTTCCTTCGGCCTGAACAATAAACATGTGTGTGTTGACCGGGCCGATAAGGTCAAGCATGGCCAGCTCCTGAAGCCCCTTCCATATACGTGTAAAAAGGAGACCGGAAGCAGCCGGAGCAACGACGCAGTCCGGAGCTTTCCATCCAAGCTGTTCCGCCACCTCGTAAGCAAGGGTCTTACTACCCTCGGCATAGTAGGGACGCAGATTGATGTTAATGAAACCCCAGTTGTATTCGCTGGCCACCTGCCCGCACAACCGGTTAACGTCATCATAGGAACCTTCGACCGTCACAAGATGCGGTGAGTAAATGGCGATTCCTACCAGCTTCCCGCTTTCAACACTGGCCGGCACGAAGACATAAGCCTCCATGCCGGCACGCGCCGCATGGGCAGCCACGGAGGCCGCCAGATTACCGGTGGAAGCACAGCCCAGCGTGCTGAAGCCAAATTCGCGGGCCTTGCTCACCGCCACCGAGACCGCCCGGTCCTTAAACGACCAGGTAGGGTTGACACAATCGTTCTTCAAATAAAGCCGGTCAAGCCCGAGTTCCCGTCCCAGCCGCTCGGCATGCAGGAGAGGAGTGAACCCGGTACCGATATCAACCTCATCGCCAAGCTCCACCGGCAAAAGCTGGGCGTAGCGCCACATATTGACCGGCCCGGACGCAATCGATGAGCGGCTTACCACCGCCTTCAGCGCTTTGTAGTCATAACACACTTCAACCGGACTGAGGCAGAAATCGCACATCCGCCTCGGTTGGATAGGGTATTCCTGACCGCACTTGCGACAGCGCAGAACCGTGGCATAGGACATACATCAACCTCCCAAACCCTTTAGCGCCTGGCCCAGGTCAGCAACAAGGTCGTCAGGGTCCTCCAGACCGACCGACAGGCGGATAAGACCGTCGGAAATACCCACGGCCTGACGGTATTCCGCCGGCATGGAGGCATGGCTCATGGTAGCCGGGTGTTCAATCAGCGAAACCGCGCCGCCAAGCGACTCGGCCACGGTAAACAGACGCGTCCGACCCATGACCCGATAGACCGCCTCAGTCCCCCCGTTAACCTCGAAGCTGACGACGCCGCCAAATCCTTTCATCTGCCTGCTGGCCACATCGTGGCCGGGATGTCCTGCCAGGCCGGGATAATATACCCTGCGAACAGCCGGTTGGGACTCAAGAAAGGCGGCCACCGCCAGCGCGTTGCTCTCGTGTCTCCTTACCCGCAGTGCCAGAGTCTCGATGCCACGCAGAACCAGCCAGCAATCAAAGGGAGAGGCACAGGTCCCCATGGCGTTGTGGAGGAAACCAATCTGGCCGGTCAACTCGTCAGTGGTGGTGACTATAACGCCACCGACCACGTCGCAGTGCCCGTTCAGGTACTTGGTCGTAGAGTGAACGATGATATCAATACCGTACTTTACCGGCTGGAGGAAAACGGGCGTGGCAAAAGTATTGTCAATAGCAGTGATGATTCCCCGTGACCGCGCCAGCCCGGCGACCATTTCGATGTCGGTTATACTTAACAGCGGGTTCGACGGCGTCTCAATCCAGATGAGTCTGGTATTCGGACGGATGGCCCGCTCGATGCTCTCCCGGGAATTCATCCGGGTAAAAGTAACTTCGATGCCGAACCGGGAAGTAACGTTCTGGAACAGGCGGTAGGTGCCCCCGTAGACATCATCGCCGCAGACGATATGGTCTCCCCGCGAAAACAGGGCGGCCACAGTGGCAATAGCCGACATGCCGGTAGAACAGGCAAAGCCAGCCTTGCCGCCCTCCAGTGCCGCAATGGTATCTTCAAGCACGCGCCGCGTCGGGTTACCTGAACGAGAATAGTCCCAGCCGCGGGTCTTCCCCGGCTCAGCGAAAGCAAAGGTCGAGGTCTGGTAAATTGGCACCGATACGGCGCCGGTCAGCGGGTCCGGCCGCTGACCGGCGTGAATAGCCAGTGTTTCCGGTTTCATATTTCCCCTCCGTAGGTCTAGAGCGTAGCCCCTTCCGAATAGAGGTCCTGGAAGAGCCATGTGCTCAGGTATCGCTCGCCAGTATCAGGCAGGACAACCACAATCAGCTTACCCTTGTTCTCCGGCCTGCGGGCAACCTCCAGTGCCGCCCATGCGGCCGCACCGGAGGATATTCCTGCCAGTATCCCTTCCTCACGGGCAAGACGGCGGGCAGTGGCCCCCGCGTTGTCGTTGCTCACTGTGACAATTTCGTCAATCAGGTCACGGCGCAGAACGTCCGGCACAAACCCGGCTCCGATACCCTGTATCTTATGAGGCCCGGGCTTACCGCCGGACAGGACTGGCGACGCCTCCGGCTCAACGGCAATTGCCTTGAAGTCGGGCTTCCTTTTCTTGATGACTTCAGCCACGCCGGTAATCGTGCCGCCGGTACCGACACCCGATACCAGAATATCCACCCGCCCATCGGTATCTCGCCATATCTCCTCGGCCGTTGTCTCCCGATGTATCGCCGGGTTAGCCGGGTTCTTGAACTGCTGGAGCATCAGGTAATTCGGGTTTTCCGCGACTAGTTGCTCGGCACGTTTAATAGCACCGTTCATGCCTTCAGCACCCGGGGTCAGCACAAGCCTGGCGCCGAATACCGCCAGCAGGCGGCGGCGCTCAACTGACATCGTGTCCGGCATGGTCAGCACCAGCGGGTAACCCCGGGCGGCACAAACGAAGGCCAGGGCAATCCCGGTATTGCCGCTGGTGGGCTCGACCAGCACTGTGTCCTTCCCAATGGCGCCGGCCTGCTCTGCGGCACGGATCATGGCAAAACCAATACGGTCTTTCACACTGGCACAGGGGTTGCGCGATTCCAGCTTGACGCAGACTTCAGCCGCCATACCGCTGGCCATGCGGTTCAGTCGCACCAGCGGCGTGCGCCCGATAGTTTCCGTGATGTCCCGTGCAATCCCTGACATTGTGATTCCCTCCTTCTTAATAACAAAGCTGACCACATTTCTCGGGATGAGCCGTAACTGCCGTATGATAACATTGTTTACTAAAATAATCAAGTAACTCATATGACTTTTGTCGTTAATGTAGGCGTCAACGACAAAGATTGGCAGAGCTAAGACCTAAAGCACCCGGGAAGTCCCGAAGACAGTACGGTTCCGCTTCCCCGATTCCGCTTTTTCCCGGATGCAGTTCGCAAATCGCTCAACCAGCCAGTTGTAGTAGTTCTGGGGAAGATTCTCCCGGCGAATGTCCGGGACTTCATTAAAGGCGTCAATCAGCCATGGCCTCCCATCCTCGTCAAGACACCACTCAACGGCGTTGACATCGAGGTCCAGCGCTTCGTTGAGACGAACCGTCATCGACGAAAGTTGTTCGACCAGACTTTCGATAGGCTTCAGGTCGGAACCTGGGAACTCTCCCATCCCGAGCGGGCGGGGAATCCAGCGGGCGAACAGGACATCCTTCCGATTGATGCAGAAGGCACGGTAATAGTCCCGGTACCGGATTAACTGCTGTGCCAGCATTACCGGCCGCGAAGTCAACGACTCATACTTCGTCCGGAGCTCTTCGAGGGAACTAACAACATACACATCGTCCCAGGCATAGCCGTCATACGGTTTGAGGATGCAGGGAAAGCCGATACCCTCCAGAGCTTTCTCCCAGTCAATCGCTGTGACCGCACCCTCCGTCTCCTCAAAGCCGTCAAGCCGCGGCAGAGCCACGGTTCTGGGTACCGGAATACCCAGACCGGCAGCCAGCTTCATGTCCACCAGCTTATTGGTCAGAGCCGAGGCGAAGGGGTTGTTGATGACGTAAGCGCCGCCGATGGCATAGCTCTTGACCACCTCACCCAGATAGGGAAACCGGAAGCTCAGACGGTCCACCACCACCCGGTAATCACCGGCAATCGGCACCGCGCAGGCCGAGAGCGAGATGAACTCAGTCTCGAAGCCGTCAATCCTGGCGATAACGTCGTTAATAAACCTGTCCGACTTCGCTTCAAGAAAGCCGATTTTCATCAAAGCTGTCCCAGGGGCAGTGCCCCGGTACTTCTCTCTAGAACGGAGACGGAAGTATGCGTCCTGTCACTCTACCTCCACCCTTACCGTCCGACCCGACCTGGCCCGCGCTCGCTGCGATTGGGTCAACAGTTTCTTGCGCAATCTGAGACTCTTAGGCGTCACCTCCACCAGCTCGTCATCATTGATGAAGCTTAGCGATTCTTCGAGGCTGAGCTCAACCGGCGGCGAAAGTTTGATGGCGATATCGGCGGTCGACGCTCGTACGTTGGTCAGCTTCTTTTCCTTGCAGACATTGATTTCAATATCGTTCGCCCGCGAGTTCAGGCCGATAATCATACCCTCGTATACCGCCGTACCCGGCTTGATAAAGGTTGTGCCGCGGCCCTGAGCGACGTTCAGTCCGTAAGTGACGGCCGTTCCCGTCTCCGCCGCTACCAGGACGCCGTTCCTTGCGGAGACCATCTCGCCGTGCCACGGCTCATAGCCCAGAAACATGGTGTTCATCACGCCGTCGCCCCGCGTGGCCGTCAGAAACTCACTGCGGAAGCCGATCAGTCCCCGGGTGGGTATCCGGTACTCCATCCGCACGTTGCCCTTACCATCAGCCTGCATGCTGGTCGCCCTGGCCAGTCGGTGACTGAGAATCTCCGTAAGGACGCCGATGTTGGTCTCCCTGGTATCAATGGTAAGCATTTCCACCGGTTCCATCAACTGTCCGTTGACCATTCTGGTGATGGCTTCCGGCCTTGATACCTGGAACTCATACCCTTCGCGCCGCATCGTCTCAATCAGTATCGCCAGATGAAGCTCGCCGCGCCCGGAAACCAGGAACGAATCGGGGCTATCCGTATCCTGCACTCGGAGACTCAGGTTCGTCTCAAGCTCGCGGTAAAGTCTCTCTCTCAGGTGACGTGAGGTGCAATATTTACCCTCCCGCCCGGCGAACGGTGAATCATTGACCAGAAACATCATCTTCACCGTCGGCTCGCTGATGGAGATGCCCGGAAGTGCTTCGGGCTGGTCAGCACTGGCGATAGTATCGCCGATGCTGACCCTGTCCAGACCGGTAATGGCCACAATGTCGCCGGCTGACGCCGACGCCACCTCCTCGCGCCCGAGCCCGAGAAAGGTGAAAACCCCCTCCACCCGGAACGGCGTAATATTATGCTTGCTGTCAATAACCGCCATAATATCGTGACGGGAGACGCTCCCGCGGAAGATGCGCCCGATAGCTATCTTACCCTTATGCGTATCATAATCGAGGTTGGTAACGAGCATCTGGAATGGTCCTTCCTCGATGCGCGGCGGAGGCACTTCGTTGATGAGCGCCTCGAATAGCGGGATCAGGCTGCGTCCCAGGTTCTTCGGGTCGGTCGAGGCGACACCATCGCGGCCGATGGCGTAAAAGACCGTGAAGTCGAGCTGTTCCGGCTCGGTGGCCAGTTCCAGGAAAAGGTCCTGGGTCAGGTTCAGGACTTCATTGATACGGGCATCGGAGCGGTCGACTTTGTTGATGACCACAATTGATTTAAGACCGCGGGCCAGTGCCTGTCGCAGGACAAACCGTGTCTGGGGCATCGGCCCCTCAGCGGCGTCAACCAGCAGAAGGCACCCATCGGCCATATTGACCACCCGTTCCACCTCACCGCTGAAATCGGCATGTCCCGGGGTATCGATGATATTTATCTTAATGCCCTTGTAGACTACTGCCGTATTCTTGGCCAGTATGGTTATGCCGCGCTCGCGCTCCAGCGGATTGTAGTCAAGTATCTGCTCACCGACCTGCTGGTTATCACGGAAGATCTTACTCTGCTTGAGCATGGCATCCACCAGCGTGGTCTTGCCGTGATCCACATGGGCGACAATGACCACGTTGCGGATATCCTCGCGAACGCGTTGCGGCTTGGTTGCAACTTCTCCGTTCGACACAATCGGATATTATAGCGCATCATATCTTTCTTCGTATCAGAGAGGCGTCTGGCCGGAAAATAGAAAAGGGAGCCCCGCACGGGGCTCCCCTTTCCTTCAATCCGTCCTACCGCTTACGCGGACGGCTTCTTTTCCTTAATGTCCCTGGTGAACCAGGTCATTTTTATCGCTGCCTCCGGGCACTTCGCGATGCACTCACCGCAGGTGGTACATTCAAGCTGATTAACTTTGGGCTTCACCCCACCACCACCCGGAGTTATTGCCTGGTAGTCGCAATCAACCTTGTAGCACCGCTTGCAGTCGGTGCACTTGGCCTCGTGAATCTTGACCTTCCATAGCGAAAGCTTGGAAAAGAGCGCCAGGGTGGCGCCCAGCGGGCAGACATACTTGCACCACGGAGCAAAGACGAACAGGGAGCCGGCCAGCACCAGCACTAAAAGAACCGTCCCCGTTATCGAGGTCAATTCCCAGCTCAGGCGGAAAAGGTTGCGGAACGGGTCGTTGGCACCCCACCATCTTACACCCCATACAACCACGGTTATTATCATCACCACCAGCACAACGTACCTGAGCCACCTCAGCCAGTTATGAACACGCGGGCTTACTTTCAATGCCATATCTTTGCGGAACAGAAACTGCTGGAAGGCCCCCATTGGGCAGACCCAGCCGCAGAAGAGCCTACCAACGAACACGCCGAGCATTATCAGAAAGAGCCACGTCAGGTAGAAGGACATATTGACCTTGATACCGGTCTCATTGAGGAAAATTATAAATGTGGATGGAGCACCAAGACCACTAAGGCGCAGGCCCAAAACAAAACCCAGATAGACAATGGAGAACGCCAGAATGGCGAAACGGAGCATACGTACCCTGAGAAAAAGCCCGATGACGCCAATGAGTAGAGGTATAACGTAGCCAAGGAAGTTGTCCTGGACCAGCGACCGTGCGATATGGTCCCACCATGTCATTTCCGCCATTGTTGCCGCGGTGAGAGTTGGTTGTCTGCAAGCCACCATAAATGACAGAAGCCCGAGCAAACCTGCCAGAGAAAGTAGCGACAGCCTCGTCTTCATGCAGAACACCCTCCACGCAAATTGTTAAAATGACCGGAGAGCAGGGAAAGCCTTGGCAGTGATGGTAGTAAACAGATAGAAATGCTCGATTTTTATACTAACACCCACCGCCGCGCATGGTCAATCGACCGGACGGCGTATTCTTAAAGCGGTTACCGCAACGGTGCGGACCCCACCCGACGTCACCCGCAACAGCTATCGTTGCCGATTGAAGAGCGCGGCGCTGCTTCTCTGGCAATCCCGTAGCCGGCATCCTTGACAGCTTTTTCCATATCCGCAAGGCTGGTCTTGGAACGATCGTATTCCACTGTCGCTTTACCTGAGGCGAGATCGACCTTAGCGCTGGTCACGCCGGGTACTTTCTGGAGCGCCCTAATAACGTGCATAACGCACTTGTCGCAGGTCATTCCAGTAACGTTCAACGTCGTCTTCTCATTCATGTTGCCGCCTTTCAGAATCAGCTTTTCAAATATCGGTAAAACACCGGTACGGTTGATGATTGACGTCAGGCTCTCCTCGCCCACCGCCTCCTCCTTAATGGTCTCGATACTGGCCTCAATTGCCTTCATGAGCGTATCAAGGTCGGCCATCTTATAAAGTTCGTAGCCTACCTGGTGAAAGCGCCCGAACTTGCCGCCGACCATTATTCGGAAGCCTTTGCGTTCCGACACCAGCTTACCCGTCGGACAGACTTTAACGCAATTTTCGCACATATCGCACAGATGGACATTTATCTTAGGCCCGCCGTCACGGACAACGATGGCGCCGCGGCGGCACCGGTCAACACAGGCCCAGCACTGTGAGCACTCGACCCCGGCTACCACCATCGGCTTGGAGATACCTTGCACCCCGAAAGGTCTGACCTCGGGGGCGGTGCAGGCATTGGGACAGCCGGAAATCGACACCGTAAAGTGGTGGTGGGCCATGATGCGCTCATCATCGGGAAGCATATCGGCCACCATCTCAGTCACCTTCAGTTCCCGCAGTTTCTTATCGACCTGTCTCTTAACTTCCCTGACGTCGATGATTTGCGAGCGACAGCGAAAGAACTGCGCGTGGCACATCTCCACGTTGAAGAGGTCGACTTCCCGGGCCAGTATTTCCCGGGCCTCTTTCTCCAGCTTTTCTTTCAGGTCTTTCTCACCCTCGGCAATGCGTCTATCCAGCTCCTTAAGTCTCACAGCTTCAGGCACATCACCATAGATTATCTTCTTGGTTTGCTCAACCTCTTTGAGCGTCACCTTATCGCTCTTGTTCTTCCGCGCAATTTTCTCAGCCTGTATTTTGGCATTCTCCTTTGCGCTTTTCGCCAGAGGCATCTTGATGAACTCAGCTACGGCTTTGCTGTCCCATTCCATCAACGTTTCTCCCTTCAGATGCTCAGTAATATGCCATTTATCGACCGCAATCGGTCGATAAATGGCAGAATACTTTAAGCCAGCTTCGGCGGTCGGTACCCGCGCAGTCTCAGCGAGTTGGAGACGACGGTAACAGAACTGAAGGCCATGGCCGCCGCTGCCAGCACCGGATTGAGGAAACCATAATCACCGAAGAAGAACCGGAGACCTGCCGGCACCCCACCCTGTCCCCACACCAGATATAGCAGACCAGCGGCTACCGGTATCAACGCCACATTATAAGCAAAAGCCCAGAAGAGGTTCTGACGAATAGTGCGCATAGTGCGCTTGCTCAGAGATATTGCCGTCACAATACCGCTGAGGTCGCCGCTGATCAGTGTTATATCAGCCGCTTCCATAGCCACATCGGTGCCGGTGCCGATAGCGATGCCGACATCGGCCTGTGCCAGCGCCGGCGCGTCGTTGATACCATCGCCAACCATAGCCACGGTCTTACCCTCATCCTGAAGCCTCTTCACCTCCCATGCCTTATTTTCGGGGAGAACCTCGGCCAGTACCCGCTTAATTCCCGCCTGTCTGGCGATGGCCTCAGCGGTGCGGCGGTTGTCTCCGGTAATCATAACCACCTCTAGCCCCATCCTGTGGAGAGCATCTACTGCCGCCCTTGAATTCGGCTTGAGGGTATCGGCCACGGCGATAACGCCGGCAGGCTTACCGCCGACCGCTAGCAACACCGGCGTCTTCCCCTCGCCAGAGAATCGGGCAACGACCTCCCCCAGCCCATCCAGTCCGATATTCTGCTCCCGCATCAGTGTCAGGTTGCCCAAAGCGATGTCCTTCCCGTTCATCCGCGCGGTAATTCCACGACCGGGTGCGGCATTGAATCCGGCGGCGTCAGCAAGAGGCAGGCCCTTTTCCCTTGCCGCGGACACAATGGCCTCACCGAGAGGATGCTCCGACCCCCGTTCCGCCGATGCGGCTATCTGCAGGACTTCATCCTGAGCGAAGCCTCCCCAGGCCACCACGTCGGTCACCACCGGCCGGCCGCGGGTCAGCGTCCCGGTCTTGTCCAGCACTACCGTGGTTATCTTATGAGCCGTTTCCAGCGCCTCGCCGCTGCGGATAAGGACGCCGTTTTCGGCGCCCTTGCCGGTACCGACCATGATGGCGGTAGGCGTCGCCAGACCGAGAGCGCACGGGCAGGCGATAATTAACACCGCCACGGCATTAAGCAGGGCAAAACTGAGCGCCGGCTGTGGCCCGATAACGTACCACACGGTGAAAGTGACCAGAGCAATTCCGATGACGGCAGGTACGAAGTAAGCCGCAATGATATCGGCCGCCCTCTGAATCGGCGCCTTGCTCCCCTGGGCCTCCTCCACCACTTGGATAATCCGGGCAAGCATGGTGTCCCGCCCGACTCTGGTAGCTTCAAACTTGAAACTGCCGGTCCTGTTAATGGTAGCGCCGATGACCTGGTCGCCCGGCGACTTCTCTACCGGCAGGCTCTCACCGGTCACCATAGACTCATCGACACTTGAATGCCCCTCTCTGACAATGCCGTCGACGGGCACTTTCTCCCCGGGACGAACGACGATGATATCACCAACGGCCACATCCTCAACCGGCACATCGAGTTCCCTGCCATCACGGATAATACGCGCTGTTTTAGCCTGAAGCCCGATGAGCTTCTTGATTGCTTCAGAAGTCTGCCCCCTGGCTCTGGCCTCGAGGAATCGCCCCATCAGCACCAGCGCGACGATAATTACCGAGCTGTCAAAGTAGACATGTGCCTCGCGTCCGGCGGCGGCGAAGAAACCCGGCGACAGCACCGCCGCAACACTATAAAAGTAGGCCGCTGAAGTGCCGACGGCAATCAGAGTGTTCATGTTGGCGGTGCGGTGTTTCAAAGCACCCCACATTCCACGGTAGAACTGCCCGCCGGCCCAGAACTGCACCGGCGTCGCCAGTACCCACAACAGATAGTGATTGCTGACGATTGGAGGAAGCAGTGATAATACCCCGGCAATCTCGGCGGCCGCGATAAAGAGCATGTAAATCCCGATAATGCCGGCAAAGATAAGCTTCCGGCGCAGTCGCCTGATTTCTTTCTGGCCGGCCGGATCAATCGCTTCCGGGCTGGCCACCACCCCGGTCTCGGCCGTGCCAACACCATACCCCGCCTCCTCAACCACCCGCTTGAAGTCAGCCACACCTACCCGGTCCGGGTCATACTCTACAGTAGCCTTCTCGGTTGCCAGGTTAACATTAACCGAAACCACACCATCCAGTCCCCTGAGCGCCTTCTCCACATGGGCAACACACGAGGCACAGGTCATACCGGCTACAGGCAGTGTTATTTTCCTGATGCTATCAGCCATTCCTTACCTCACAGCAACTACCGTTTCAGGGCCTTACGGATGGTGTCCACCAGCTCATCCACGTACTTATCGGCGTCCTGCTGGTTACGGATAGCCTGAGAGACACACCCCTCGATATGGTCTTTGAGGATGATCATGGACACCTCGTTGGCCGCCGCCGCCAGCGACGACAACTGCTGGACAACATCAATACAGTAACGGTCTTCCTCAATCATCCTGAGAATGCCTCTGGCCTGCCCCTCGATCCGCTTCATCCTGCGTCGCAGGGACTCAATGTCTTTGGTGTACGGATGTCGCCGATGTGCCATCAGCACCTCCAAGTGAGATTGCGGGATAAGTATACCTTATGCTACCATAGAGTATTACCCCAATCAATAACTACCCCTTCCCTCTCGTCTTGCAGCGTCGGGAGAGCCTCCACCCCATTCTGGCAATGCCATATGCATGCCTTTCTTGACGCTCCCCCACCCGTATGCTATAAGTGGCCGCTATGTATGACCTGCTCGTGACCGGTGGGACACTGGCAACTGGCAATGGCTCCCGTACTGCAAGTCTGGCAATCAAAGACGGCCGCATCGCCGCCGTCATCGAGCCGGGCAAACAAGCCGAGGCCAGTGACACCATCGACGCTGCCGGCAAGCTGGTTATTCCCGGGGCCATTGACGCCCACGTCCACGTCTATACCCCTTACAGCCCGGCCGCCGATACCATTGAGACAGCCTCTATCGCCGCCGCTCACGGTGGCCTTACCGCCATGTTTTTCTTCATCGGCGCGGCCAGGGGCACCAAGCAGATTCCAGGTACTATCTACCGCGCCGTTGACGCTTCCGGTCTCAAACTGGATGAGTTCTTTCCGCCGATTATCTCCGAGGGCCAGAAGACCTCGAAAATCGATTTCGGCATCCATTGCCTTACGCCGCCGGACCGCGGCGTTATCGACCAGATACCAGCGGCGGTCAAACTCGGCATCCGGTCTTTCAAATTCATGCTCGGCTATCACCCGGCCCGTGGCTGGGGCTTTGACGACCGTCTGCTGAAAATCGCCCTGGAAAAGATTGCCGGCTCCGGCGGCATCGCCATGTTTCACTGTGAAAACGGCACCGCCATCGGAGAGACCGAAGACCGGCTTTACCGACAGGGCAAATACGATGCTGACCATTTCCTCGAGTCTCGCCCCGGCACCTCCGAAGCTGAGACCATCCGGCGCGTGGCCGGGCTGTGCCGCCAGACGCGGTGCCCGATGTACATCGTGCACCTGTCCAGTAAAGAGGGGCTGGATGAGGTCAAACGCGCCCGTGACGCCGGCTGGGATGTGACCGTCGAGACCTGCCCCCAGTACCTCCTGCTGACCGACGATGACACCCGCCGCCAGAAGGCGCTCCTCAAGATGGCGCCGCCGCTGCGGACACCGGCCGATAACGAAGCACTCTGGGAAGGCATCCGGAAGGGGTATATCGATATCGCCGCCAGCGACCATGCGCCATGGGAGCTAAGTAAAAAGCTTCAGGCTAAGGACTTCATGGAGGCACCTTTCGGAGCGCCCGGCGTGGAGACGATCCTGCCATTGATGTACAGCGAAGGCGTGTCCGAGGGCCGTATCACCATCAACCGCCTCGTCCAGCTCATGTGCGAGAACCCGGCCAAAAGATTTGGGCTCTATCCGAGGAAAGGCAGTTTCGACATCGGCGCCGACGCCGACCTCACCATCATCGACCCCGAGGCTAAATGGACTATCCGCGGGACGGACCTCCACTCACGGGCCGGCTACACCGGCTATGAGGGATGGTCCGTCACCGGCAAACCGGTTATCTCGCTTCGGCAGGGGAGAGTGCTACTTCGCGGCTCGCGTCTCCAGAGTGGGAATCCGGCCGTTTTCCTGACCACAAAACCGTTATAAATCAGGCAGGGCTTTCCTGAAAAGGACCGGCCAGAGTCCAGTTTCTCCGGAACCTCCATCTAAACTGTAGCCACTACAAACACCGTACTATGAGCCTGCCACCTTAACTTCACGTCGCCAGCGATTAATCATAAGAGTACCAACAATTGCGCCAATACAGAGGATAAAGCCAATTACTTTTAGATTCCACTGCGGGAAAGCAATTAGAAAGCCGCCGACAACCAGAAGCACACCGGCCCACCACCTCAAACGCCCGATGGGAAAAAGATACCTCTCTATACCTGAAGCCATCCACCAGACCGCCAGCAGTGAGAGGCTGGTATATAGCAACACCAGATACCAGGGAGTATTGATGATGAGTAAGGCCGGCTGCATAACAAAGAAAAAGGGGAACAATGCAAGCACCATGCCCATACGGCATGCGGTATAGGATGTCTTAATGGGGTCCGCTCCGGCGATACCGGCGGCGACAAAGGCATGCAGAGCCACCGGCGGCGTTAGTCCACCGTAACCAAAGTACATGATAAGAAACAGATGTATTCCGATGACGCTGATGCCGCCGACCGCTGCGAATTCCGGAGCGGCCTTACCCAGGGCAACTATCGCCGGAGCGGCAGTGATAGCCAGGAAGGTATAGGCGGAACGTCCCAGCCCGACCATACCCATGACCAGACAGAAGGCAACGCTTATAAATAGAATCAGGTATACGTTCTCCCCGCCCTGGCTCACGATGAAATTGGTAAGGCCGGCCGCCATGCCGGTCTTGAGCAGACCGACCAAAATAAAGGCGGCGCCGAAGAAACTTGCGGCGCCATAGTTGATAAGGGACGCGGCCTGTGCCAGAGCATCCTCAAGGCGTCGGAAACCCCGCCAGAGACTGGAGCTCACTGACATCTCGGGGTCTGATACACCCCTTACAGAATTGGTAATCCGCCGGACTATCCAGCCGCCAAACTGAAGAACGACAATAACTCCAACTGCGTAAATAGGAGTGATCGCGCCCCAGCGCATGTAGACCAAACCGAAGACCAGGAAAACAATGAGGAAAATGTACGGCCATCCGCTCAACAGCGTCGGGCCAAGCGGTGGGCATTCCTTGCGCGGCATACCCCTCAAGCCCTGTCGTGCGGCATAAGAATCAACCTGAACAAACAGAGCAAAATAGTGAAGCAACGTTGGTATAAAAGCAGCAATCATGGCATCAACGTACTCCACACCGGCGATGACGCACATGAAAAAGACCACTCCACCCATGATAGGCGGCATGGTATCCCCGCCGGTAGACGCATTGGCCTCCACTGCAGCGGCATATTCCGGTGAGTAACCGAGCCGTTTCATTGCCGGGATAGTAAAGGCGCCGGTACCGGCGATGTTGGCGATAATCGAGCCAGAGAGGGAGCCGAAAAAACCGCTGGCAACCACGGCAACCTTCGCCGGCCCGCCTCTGACATGGCCCAACAATGACGTGGCCAGCTTTAGGAAAAACTCTCCACCACCCATTCCACCCATAACACCGGCAAAAATGTAGAAACCAAGTACCAGTCCGCCCAGCAGTTCTCCGGGCAATCCAAGCATACCGTCCTTTCCAAAGGCAAATGCCCCGAGCACTTCACTGAAGGAAAAACTTATCCCATACAATGGACCCGGCATACTCTCGGCGATGAGAGGATAGATTATGGAAAGTATCATAATAGCGACAAAACCCCAGCCGCCAATGCGCCGGCCGGCCTCTATGCTAAGGATGCCGGTAACCACGGCGGTAACAGCCTGCACCGTACCCGGCGGTGTCTCCCAGTTGCCCACGTCGATGGAACGAAAGTTTATTTCGAAGTAGATAATGCATCCCCAGAACATTGCCCCAAGCAGATAGTCATACCATGGCGGTGCCTGATGCCGCTGGCGTCTCGTAGCACCGAGCCCAATAAAAATATTGAACCCGAGCGCCGCAAAAATGAGATAGTAGTAACGAGCCGACGCCAGCACCTCGCCGCCGACTGGAACCGCAAACCAGTGCAGGATGAAGAGGATTACGGCAGCCACCGGTCCAAGCAGAAAAACAACCTTAATTGGCCATGGCATGTAGTGATAACGGCTGAGGCCCTGTTTTACTTCAGCGGTACCCGGCTTGGTTTTTCTTCCAATCATAGCTCAATTCTCATCGTTTCTTTTTGACCCAAACACGTTTTCCTAAAGGAAACAGGGGACATCTTGTGATGTCCCCTGTCCAAACGGATTGCTAGAATTGGAACTGGTGGACGAGCTTACTTTCTTTGGTATCCGTCTTGGCGGTAATAGTCAGCTTAGCGCGCCCACTCGGAATACTGTAGTGAGGATCCCACTCAAATGTGACCATACCGTCCTTATCGGCAACCTTCTGATTGGGTACAGGGTATTGACTGTCGGCGCCGGTGGGCATGGTAAAGACCAGGGTGACTTTAGCGCCGGGTATAGTCTTCAGCTTTACGACAGCATGCTGACCGGGATGAAGACCTTTTATTTCAACGATTTCGATTGGGACATCCGCGGATGGCTTGACTTCAGGTTCCGGCGTCGGCGGCACATAACCGGCAGGCAAACGCACCTTAGCATTCACTGTAAGGCTGGGATGCATGCCCAGAAGAGGAATCTTCTTATCTTTCTTTAGATTCTCCCACAACTCAATCCACTTCTCGTTCAGCGGGTCTACCGTAATATTCTGGCTCTTAGCCCTGGCAAGTGCTTCTGTCCAGGCGTCAATGTACTCCTGTATCCAGGCCATGTTGAACTTGTTACGCTCTTCGTGAGCCGGCGTCCAGACCCCTTTTTCCTTCAGAAACTTCTGTAACCCGGGGTGCACTGGAATAAAGGTGGTCTCAAGCATTGTTAGCGTATGATCCAGGGTCATAAACCGGTTCGAAGCATATTTATCCTTATACTTGTCGAAGTTTCCATTTAGCCACTTAACAATCTGGTATATCAGTTCGCTGTCGCTGTAGTAATTGGAAAGGATGGGGGTATAACCAGTGGGCATCCAGGTACCCCTGGTATGTTCCGGACCATCCTGGCTCGGGGCGAACATATACATGGGACGGATATCAAGAAAGCGTTTAAGGCCATCCGGGTCTTCGTTGGGGTTCATATCAATAAACCTTATGCCGCTGGGCGCCGAGGCGGCGTCAAATACGTCCGGGGCAATCGGGGGCACGAAACCTACATCCGCTTTTCCCTCGACAACTGCACGTGACACCGCATCCGTTGAACCGACATTGACCCAAACAACATCCTTCTCGCTAAGTCCGGCCCAGGCCAGCAGGGCAAGTATCGGTCCGGTAGAGCCCTCTTTCATGCTGTTCACAGCCGCCTTAACCGGAGCTTTAAGGTCCTTAGGCTTAAAGATGGTGGAATTACCCCGTACCATGTAACCCTGGCTTCCGAGTGAGGAATTCCAGACAACACCAGGCATGAACGGCCCACCCTTGGCATTGGCGTCCTCCTGGATTGCTTCAATGGCGCTGGCGACCCCTGTCCTTTCGATGGTTGCTAGCGTTACCTCATTGTTTTTAAGGAGCGGAATGATATTTAGAACCAGTGCTTCCTGACGCACGCGGATAGTCATTCCGGTGCTTGCCTCCATGGGCGCAATCCAGCTTACCTCTTTGGCTACGCCTGAGGTGCCCCGGGCAGCAACGTGCAAAACCGCAGGCCATTTCCACACGGCTTGGGGTGTCGTGGTAACCGACCCAGCAGAAGTTACCGCTGGTGCCGGTGATGCAGTCTGCGGCGCAGTCGCAGGTGCCGCTGTCCCCTGTGAACAGCCGTATAAAGGCATTAACACGAGTGACCCCACAAAAAGTCCCAGGAACAGGATTTTCAATGCTTTATTCATTTTTTGGCTTTCCTCCCTCTACTACTACGACTACATCGTACAAACATTATAAGTGCTATATCCGGCTGCTACATTTTACCTAACCTCCCTGTAACAAGGATCACTGACAGAGATTCAGAGACGTGCCAATTATTTCTTGCCTCTTAAGCCTATCGCCTTGACCGGACACTTATCGATACACTCACGGCAACTGGTACACTCGAGCTGATTGACCTTCGGTTTGATCCCGCCTTCACCGGGACTGATCGCCTGGTAAATACAGTCCTCGCGCCAGCAGCGGCCGCAGTCGGTACATTTGTCTGCGTCGACCTGTACCTTATAAAAAGACAGCTTTGAGAACAGGGCCCATATAGCACCGAGGGGACATACGTAGCGGCACCAAGGAGCGCCAACGAAAAGCGACCCGGCCAGCATGGCTACCATCAACACCAGGCCCACAGCAGTGAAGTCCTGACGGAAGAGGTTACGGAACGGGTCATTCGGACCCCACCAGGTCACGCGCCACACAGCTGCCGTCACAATCACCGCTATCAGGACAGCATATCTCAACCACCTCAGCCAGCTGTGCACGCGCCAGTTTACTCTGATTGAAAGCCCTTTGCGGAACAGGAACTGCTGGATGGCGCCCATGGGGCAGACCCAACCGCAGAAAACCCGGCCGACAGCAAAACCAATGAAGAGGGCGATAAGGAAAATAAGGTAAAGGTAGAGGTACTGCTTGATACCGGCAATTGTGTTCACAAAGAGAGTAAGCGTTGAAAGAAGCCCGAGGGAATTCACCGGCACACCAAGGACAAAGCCGAGATAAACGACGGCGTAAGCCAGAATGGCAAAGCGGAAATGACGGGATTTTACGAAAAAGCCGACGACAGCCAGAAGCATCGCAATTATGTATCCAAGGAAACTGTCCCTTATGAACGCCCTGACGAAAGTATCCCACCAGGTCATCTCGGCTATTGAAGGCCCGATAATCGGCGGGTTAGCGCAGGCGGCGATGAACCCGACCGAGCCTAAAGACAACACCGTAAGCAAATAAAGTAGATTAGATTTCACTTGCGCCTCCTGTACTCACTGCTGTCTCTCAGTTCTTCTCTCAAACTCATATCGCCCTGACCAGAGCCTTACGCCGGCGGTTCCACAGCCAGATGTAAGCATAACCGGCGACGCAAATCATGGCGCCAATTCCCATCATGGTCCACTGCGGAAAAGCGAAGAGGAAGCCTCCCATAATCAAGATTGCCCGGCCAACAGTGTTAAGACGCCCCGCTCCGATAATATAAGCTTCAAGACCGGAGGCCATGAACCACAAACCAAGCAAAACGATAGCGAACTGTATCAGTACGTCAAATATTGACGATTGAATAATGAGCAACGCCGGCCGCAAAACGAAAAAGAACGGCAGTAATATCAGGCCGATACCAAGGCGGCAGGATACCCAGGCCGTCTTCATCGGGTCGGCCCCGGCAATCGCGGCGGCGATGAAGGCGTGGATGGCCACCGGGGGAGTGAAACCACCGACACCGATATAAAAGATGAGGAACAGATGGACACCGATAAGCGAAATACCGCCGGTTGCCTGCAGGTCGGGGGCCAGCCGCCCGAGCATCACCAGACCGGGCGCCATACTTACAGCAAGGAATAGATAGGCCGAGCGCTGGAGGCCGGCCATTCCCATGACAAGACAGATGACACAACTGATAAGCAGAACGGTATATATATTCTCGCCACCAAGACTAACGATATAAGTTGTAAGACCGGCGGCGAAACCGGTCTTGACCAATCCCACAAGGATAAAACCCACGCCCAGGAAGGTAGCCGCACCGAAATTAATAAGACCAGCAGCCTGAGACAGCGAAGTCACGAAGCGCTCCCATGCCCGGCGGGCACTAACCTTAAATCCCATCTCCGAATCAAGCTTGCCCCGGACCGAGGCATGGGACCACCGGCCCAGCCACTGCATGAACTGAAGAATGTAAGTTAGAGCGATGGCGTAAATAGGAGTGATCGCGCCCCAGCGCATATACACCAGACCGAAGGTAAGAAAGAAGATAACTACAATGAAAATCCAGCCTTCCAGCAGAGTGCGCCCGACTGGCGGGCACTCTTTACGAGGCAACCCGCGCAGACCATGCCGGACAGCGTAAGAGTCTACCTGGATAAGTAAACAGAAATAGTGCAACACGGTAGGCAGGAAAGCCGCCACCAGAACATCGGCATAATCGACACCGGCAATAACGCACATCAGGAAAGCGACACCACCCATGATTGGCGGCATAGTATCACCGCCTGAAGAGGCACATGTTTCAACGGCTCCGGCGTACTCCGGACTGTAGCCCATTCTTTTCATCGCCGGAATGGTAAAGGCGCCAGTCCCGACAATGTTAGCCACAATCGAACCGGAGAGACTCCCGAAAAAAGCGCTGGAAATGACCGATACTTTGGCCGGACCGCCGCGGAAGCGTCCGGCAAGTCCGGTAGCCAGCTTTAAGAAGAACTCTCCACCACCCATACCACCAACCATGCCGGCGAACAGATAGAAGCCAAGGACCAGGTCTCCAAACATCCTTGCCGGCAACCCCAATATGCCGTTTGCGCCAAAGGCAAAAGCTCCAATTTCTTCAGAGAATGTCAGGCTCGTGCCGTAGAAGACGCCGGGAAGTTCGGAGGCAACCAGAGGGTAGATGATAGCAACGACCATCACTCCCACCAGCGGCCAGCCGCCGATACGGCGGCTGGCTTCAATCGCCAGCACGCCGACAATGATGGCTGGTATCAACTGCCCCATCCCCGGAGGACTGTCCCAGTTTCTGGCGCCAATCTCGCCTGAATTAGCCAGAAAATAGCCAAGACAACCGACAAAAAGGGCAGTCAGTGCATAGTCATACCACGCTGGCGGTCTCATACGTAACTTGTGGGTAGCGCCGATGCCGATGAAGACATTCAACGCCAGAAAGGTGAACAGGGCGAGGTAATAAGGAGTTGAAGCTAAAAGCTGGCCAAAGACCGGTATCGCAAAAAAATGCAAAACAAACAGAATAACCGAAACAACCGGACCAAAGAGAAACAGAACCTTAACAGGGCGCGGCATGAAGTAATAGCGGCTCAGACCCCGCCTCTTTTCCATCTCCATTGGTCTGTGCCCGTCCGGTGAGACCGACATGAGACTCAGCTCCCTACTTCTTCACTTACCAGCAACGCCAAGTGCGGAGTAACTTCACGGCCCGCTATAGACAAGCCGGATATTGAGAACGCTGGACGGCTAAAACTCTATCTTATGCACGAGCACACCTTCTTTACCGTCTTTCTTAGCGGTGAAGGTAAAGGTGCCTTCCCCTTTGCGAGTACGTTCAGAGACATCCCATTCCCATGTTACGGTGCCATCAGAACCAGCAGTCTTGGTCTTATCTGCAGGATAAGCGCTGATGGTACCGGTCCCGGGCAGAGTGACCTGTATGGTGATTTCGGCGCCAGGGGATGTCTTCACAACTACTTTAGCTTTCGACCCCGGATGAACGCCTTCGGCAGAAACGACCTGTATCGGAATACCGGTAGGAGCCGGGGGCTGAGCAACAGGAGTTGGCGAAGATGCCGGCGCCGATGTCTCAGATGCCGTTGCCGGATGCTGGTAATACGTCACCGGCGCACTCACCTCAAGGCTCGGGTGCTTGCGCAGCATCACCATTTTATTCTGGATTTTATAGTTCTCCCAGAATTCAAGCCACTTAGCATTTGATGGTGTAACAGTAATACCCTGAGCTTCGGCGGCAGTTACCGCCTTAGCATAAGCATCAACATACGTCTTGCACAGGTCGTAATTGTACTTATCCCGCTTCTCATAAATATCATTCCAGATCCCCTTCTCTATGAGATAGCGCTTCAGACCAGGATGGACCGGCGTAAACATTTCCGCAATAGCATCTTTAAGGATGTCCATGGTCATCCACACGTTGGAATCGAAACGGTCTTTGTACTTATCGTAGTTTTCGTCCAACCACTTGGCGATGCTGTAGATAAGCTCCGGGTCCGCCTCATAGTAAGACCAGTATGCACGCGGCCCGGAAACTGACCATGTACCCTGAACCTGTTTAGGACCATTTCGAATTGGGGCGAAGCCATACATGGGGCCTACGTCCTGAAAGCGTAGGGCGCCCTGGGGGTCTTTCACCGGGTTCAGGTCTATAAACCGGGCACCGTACGGGGCGGCCACCGCTTCATAAACGTACTCACCGGTAGGCGGGCACATGACAAGGTCGGCCCGCCCGTCTACTACAGCACGCACCGCGCTGGGAGTATCCCCGGTTTCCAGCCAAAGCATGTCTTGCTCTCTCACCTGTGCCCACGCGAGGAGGGCCTGGTACATCCTGAGCATACCGGTCGTTTTCCGCGAAACTGCCATCTTCATGCCCGGTCTGATGTCCTGAGGAACACGAATAACGGAGTCACCCCGGACGAGGAAACCGGTACTGCCGAAAGAGGCCGACCACACAATCCCGGGAATCCACGGCCCACCGTCTTTAAGAGCGTACTCGTCGATGGCCTCAATCATACTGCCGAGCGTGGAACTGCTGAACTCAGCTAGGGGGAACTTCCGCTGTTTCATGAGGCGGCCTGCGTGAGCGTAGCTCTCTTCGCTCTGGACACGAATCGTAGTGCCGGTACTCGCCTCCATCACCGAAGCCCAGCTTACCGTCTTGGTCATCCCCGATGTCCCGACGGCCAGCATGTTCAACGTCCGCGGCCACTGCCATGAACCCGGTGCCGCCGGCGTTGTCTGACGTCCACCACATGCCACAAGCAACACCATCGCCGGTATCAATATTCCCGCCGCCAATACCATCATCAGATACCTTCTCATCCGAATCCCCCTGGTTTATTTCCCAGTCCGGTAGCAACAGACCATCACTTCAGCCCGCCATAACCAGCTATCAGACAGGCGGCCTCGACGTACAACCTTACTCAACAACAGATGCCAATCCCGAACCGGTCAATGCCTTTTCAAGAAACGAGTCTCGATAGTTCTCGGCAAGCTCCTCAAGCAGGCTCCTCTGGAATTCGCGGAGCCCCTTAAGCAACTGCAGTCGGGTTTCCGGCGACAGACGTGCCATTATCCTTTTGACCGACTCCCTGCGGGCGGCGTACTTACGGCACTGCTCCCCTTTGCGGGTCAGGCAAATCCGTACCTCGTTCTTTTTTCGTCGGTCCTTAACCCTCCTCACCAGGCCCTGCTTTTCCATACGCGTCAGAATTGCCGACACAGTCGTCGGCTCGCGATAGGTAGTGCGGGCGATTGCGGTCGGAGTCGCTTTATCACCAAGCACGTGCACATGGCGCAGAATGCCTGCCTGACGCGTGGTCAGTCCGTAACGGCTCAGCTCCCGGTCTCGCACCCTTTTCATCACGTGGCCGACATTGCGGAGCACTGACCATAACACACGGTCAATATTTGGAGGAAGTTCTACACCGGACCGCCTGGCTGTCCTTTGCACCGTCACCATTTAGCACCCCCTCTCATTCATCTCTCCAGAGGAAATTACAGCATGCCTTGTATGCAACAGGTTGACGCAACTGCATGGTGCGTGCTAATCTTAGGGAGCAATGTGTGTATACACATATCGTATACACATATCAATTCAAAACGAGTATACACACACGGATTACACCTGTCAAACCACAATTGACTTGTAGTTGACAGACAAGAAACAGGAAGGGGGCATCTATCTATGAACTATGATCTTGCCGTAGTCGGGGCCGGCCCTTCCGGCCTTATGGCCGCGCGAACCGCGGCACGCGACGGGTTAAAGACCCTGCTGATAGAAAGGAAGCGCGATGTCACCCGTATCAGGCGCTACTGTACCCGGAACCTTCATATCGGGCCCGGCGGGTTCCGCTCCGACAAGACCTTTGACGACATCAAGCTTAACCGGGTAAATCTGGCTTTCGAAATTGACCATGGCAGGACCAAGATACGCCTCAAGAACCTCGACGTGGACATCGACTTTGAAGGATACCTCGGCGCCTATTACGGTGAAACATGGGTCTCGCCATCAGGCTACGATTTCCACCGTGAGAAACCCGGCGAAAGTATCACCGCCTTCCACATCGACAAGGAGGCTCTCCTAGCCTGCCTGCTCAAAGATGCTTCCGCCTCAGGCTGTCAGTTAAGGGCAGACACAACTTGCGAGCGCATCGAAGACACACCGTCGGGCACGATCCTTCACCTCAAGTCCGCGGGGAATACAGAGACTGTTCAGGCCGCCAGGGCAATCGTTGCCGACGGGGGATTCTCAACGCTTATCGAGCAACTCGGCTTCAACCAGGGACGTCCCCCCGGGGCACCGCAGCTCAAGTACCTGTGCTATATCCTGGATAGAATCGACTCTCCCTACCCCGATGGGACCAGCTTGCACCTCACCATCCCTTCACTGCACCGCGGTTTTATCAACATCGGCCTGTGGGCCGGCAACCGCTTCCAGTTAAGCTGCTCCGCCAGCCTGGTCTCAGACACCGACCTGCCTTCAATACTTGAGAAAGCTATGAAGTCCTCACCGTTCGCCTCGTGGTTCGCCAGGTCTAAAATTATTGACCGCCAGGGGTGCAATCAGGAGTTGAGACCGCCAGTACGCGAACCTGCCCGGGGCAATGTCATCTGCATCGGCGACAACGTCGCCTACGCTGAAACGGCCATCAAAGGCGCACTCGGGTGCGGCTACGTGGCTGCCAAGTCATCCAAAACAGCCCTGGCCGGCCAGAATGGTAACACTGAGTACAATGACTACTGGCAGCACGCCTTCAACTTTTTCAGTCCCAAGTACAGCGCCTGGGGCAAGCAGATGCAGCCCGTGCCACGAGTCCTGGACGACAGCGAAGTTGATACCCTCTATAAGTGGATTGGCGACAACGGCTTCTACGGCCTGCCATTCGATATACTGCCTGACAACCGCCAGAAGTTTACCGCAGAACTCCCGAAGATAGCAGAAAAGGTATTCGCTGCCGGCGGCCGTCCGGGCAGTCGGCCTGCCGCTGATTAGACCGGCACACCGAAGACACCAGGAGGTCATCAATGGCTTACGTGATAACCCGGGAATGCCTTGGCTGTGAGGCCTGTGTAAACGAGTGTCCCAATCACGCCATCAGCAACGGCGGCGACATCTTCAGAATCGACCCCAGCAGGTGTACCGAATGCATCGGCTTCCGCGATTCTCCGCGCTGTCTCGAAGTCTGCCCGTCCCGGGCACCAAAACCCGATGCCAGCCACCGCGAGGACTACGACCAGCTAATGGCCAAATGGCTTCGCCTGCATCCCAACGGACAACCGAGAGGTCTGGTACTTTTGCAGGACAGGAGCAAACCGGTCATCGCCCTCATTGCCGACGGCAGCGCTGACAAACCCGGAGAGAAAGTACTTGAGAAATTTGATACCCTGATTCGCAGCCGCTTCCCCGAGTACGATGTCGTCTGGGGCATCCAGGCAGTATACATGTTCGCAGCCCTCAGGGCGCGCGGGCAAAACTGGTACTTTGACCGCCAGGTCCCGCTGATGGACGCCGCGACTCTTCTCACCAGGCTGGCAAATGCCGGCCGCCAGAAAGTGGCCATGCAGTTCCTCATGACCAGTGAGAGCACCTTCTCCCGTGAGCCGATGAAAGCCGATACTCATGGCATGCAGGTTAGATACGGCATGCCATTCCTTTCCCATAATGAGAACCTTGGTGGTATTATAAAGGCTTTAGAGCCGGAGTTCGGTGATGGTGAGGAAACGGCAACGGTTTTGGTCGGGCACGGCGCCCTCAAAGACTTTGGGTTTAACGAGTGCTTCCTGGCCATTGACCGCATGCTGCGGTCCAGCTATCGTAACGCCTTCCTGGCTACTCTGCACGGCCCACCCGGCATCGATGGGGTAGTCCAAGAAGTAAAGAAATCAGGCTGCAGGAAAGTGAAGTTCGTATCACTTATGATTACCGGCGGTGGTCACATCACCCAGGACATCATGGGTGATGAGCCGGACTCCTGGAAGAACCGCATCGGCCTGCCGGCAGAGATTTTTACCGGCATTGCTGAAATACCAATTTTCAGAGACTACTTCCTCAAGCAAATTGAGTCTTTACTCGGACAGTTCAAATAGTCTGATAATCGGGCATTGAGAGGAGCGCTGACCATGAATGATACTTTCCTGAAAGCATGCCGGGGTGAAAAGACCGATTACACACCCATATGGATGATGCGGCAGGCGGGACGATTCCTTCCCCAGTACCGCAAGGTTTCTGACAAGCATGGTTTCCTAGCCATGTGCCGCACCCCCGAGCTGGCTGCAGAAGTAACGATTCAGCCGGTTGACGTGCTGGGCGTTGACGCCGCCATCTTTTTTTCAGACATCCTGACGACGGTGGTGCCGATGGGCATGGACCTGCGCTACGACGAGGGCAAGGGCCCCTCGTTTACCAATCCCATCAAGAGCGGGGCGGATGTGGACCGTCTGATTGTACCCGACCCTGAAGAGACCCTTGGCTTTGTCTACAGGGCGCAGAAGATACTGGCAAGAGAACTGGCCAAAAAAGTGCCGCTAATCGGTTTTGCCGGCGGGCCGTTCACTGTCGCCGCCTATATGATTGAGGGAGGCGGTACCCACTCCTTCAACAAAGTAAAGACCTTCGCTTTCACCCAGACGGAGGCGTTTATGACCCTGATGGACAAGGTGAGCCGGCTCACCGCATCTTATCTCCAAATGCAGGCAAAGGCCGGCTCAAACGCCCTCATGATTTTCGATTCATTCGCCGGGGTGCTGGGGCCAAAAGATTACCTCGAGCTGAATTTTCCATACGTGAAGCGCATCATTGCCGACATCAAGAAGACCGGTGTACCTATCATCTACTTCGGCCTTGGCCAGCATGGTGGTCATGCGGCAATCGGCAAATGCGGCGCCGATGTCATCGGAGTCGACTATAACGTCAACCTCGATGCCGCTATTACCCACCTGGGCGCGAATGTCTCCGTCCAGGGCAACCTTGAACCATACGTTCTGTTACAATCAAGAGAGCAAATTGTCACCAGGGCCAAGGATGTGCTGGCAAGAGCCAGGAAGGCCCGCGGGCACATCTTCAATCTCGGCCACGGCGTCCCGCTCGGCACTCCGGTAGACAACGCCAAAGCCCTAGTAGATGCCGTACACGAGTTGAGTCGCAAGTAGCCCTCGTCGTCTTGTGCGGGCTTTAAGAATACAATAAAGTCCGGCCAGAATCCGGTTTGACTATCGTCGGAAAGGCGGAACATGATTCGAAAGGTCTTTCCGGTCATCGGGCTGACCGTCTTCTCTGTCATGCTCGGGATGGGGATACTCAACCCCATCCTGCCTATCTATGCCAAAGACGTCGGCGCTACCGGTGTCTGGATTGGCTTCATTTCCGGCGGCTACGCCGTTTCCCGCGCCGTCTTCACGCCGTTCATCGGCCGCTGGTCCGACCGCAGCGGCCGCAAGATATTCCTCGGCTCAGGATTACTCGCTTACGCGCTCATATCACTTCTCTACGCCTTATCCGAGGGTCTGCCCTTCCTTTTCACGGTAAGACTTCTCCACGGCGCCGTCAGCGGTATGATCCTCCCCATTGCGCAGTCATGGATTGGTGACGTCACACCAAGGGGTGAGGAGGGAAAATGGCAGGGTTATTACAATACGGCACTTTATACAGGCTCGGCCTGCGGGCCATTTCTGGGCGGAATGCTTGCTGATATTTTCAACATAGACGCCGCCTTCGCCGCCATGGGATTCCTGAACTTCATCGCCTTCGTCGCCGTAACTGCTTTTCTTAAAGAGACCACAGAACGTAAAGATGTGAAACGTGCCCCGCTTTCGTTTCGCAAGCTCGGTGAAAGCCCGATGTTTCAGGCGCTATTCGCACAGAGGACAGCGCTCGAGCTCAGTATGGCGACTGTTACTGCCTTCCTTCCCATCTTCGCTTTTGATGAACTGGGGATGAGCCGCTCGCTTATTGGGGCTCTAGTTGGAGGTGGGCTCTTAACGACATCATGGCTCCAACTGGCCACCGGTCGCCTGGCTGACCGCTTCGACCGCCGCCGCGTTGTGATAATTTCCAGCTGGGTTACCTTCGGTATTTTCGCCCTAATCCCTTTCGCCGGATCCACCGTAGTTCTTGTGTCCCTCGTACTATTACGTTACATCAGCGCATCTTTTTCAATGCCAAGCTCATCGGCATTGTCTGTTGAACTTGGACGCCGGTTTGGCATGGGAACAACGATTGCCCTGCTGGGAGTAGCTACCAGCGTGGGTATGGGGCTCGGCCCGATATCATCCGGATTCGTCTACGATTTCATGGGCGGCATCACCTCGGTTTTCTACTACGCCGGCGGCATCGGCTTCATCGGCACTTCACTTTTCGCCTGGCTGAGTCACAAGGCCGAGTCGACCCATCAAGCTACACAGGCCTCAAGCGCATCCACGGTACCGACAGACCAAACCACCAAACGCTGAACATTCCGGTACTCGATGAAACAAAAAGAAAGCGAGGACAAGAAGCATGACAAAGGTAAGATTTACTAAAGACGGCCAGAAAGCACTGGACTTCATTCTGGCCCGATGGGCACCCATCATGCGCCCGAGGCGCCAAGCACGTATCGAGCGCATAATCTCCCTGCTCATGACCGAGCGGGGCGTCAAGCAGGCCGACCAGCCGCTGGTCCTTGAAGCGACGCGCATGGTCGTCAATAAAGGCTTCGAGCCGTTCCTCCACATGCTCGAAGACCCGGCCGGCTACGCCCGGCGCCGCCGCGCCCAATACAATGACCTGGATGGATACTACAAGAGACCGTACATCGTAACCAGATGGCCAAGCACGGCCACCAAACCAGCCAAGCCTCCCAGCCAGATGAAAGTGCTGGCCGTCTGCGGTTCGCCAAGGCGGCATGGCAACACCGATGTCCTCATTGATGAAGCCCTGCGCGCCTGCCAGGACGCCGGGGCGGCCACTGAAAAGATTTTCCTGCAATCGCTAAACCTGAAGTTCTGCATCTCCTGCCGTAAGTGTAAGGAGCCGGGATGGGAAGGCTGGTGCACCATTAAGGACGATATGTCGCAGATATATCCCAAAATCGAAGCATGCGATGCAATGATAGTTGGCTACCCGATTTATACCGGGCGGGAATCAGCCCAGATGTCCACCTTCTTCGACCGGCTGGACTGCCTCAGAGGACATCTGGGGCAAAGACTAAAACCGGGACGTCGGGCCATGGTCATTGCCACCTGGGGCTACCCATATACCGACACCTACGACCACTCGGTCGAACAGGTGATAACCTGGCTTAACCTTCACCGGATCGAGCCCGTAGAAGCCCTTACCGCCTGCGGTTTCTCCGGTCTGCTCCATGGCTGGGACGAAAACCACAAGGCTATCATCCTGAGACATCCTGAAGAAATGGAAAAGGTGTACCGGGCGGCATGGCGGATGATTACCGGCGAAGAACTCAAGGGAAAATCGTCTCCCAATCGCAAAACTGCAAGGAGGTAACCATGACACGAACACTTATCCTCTACGAGACCACTACTGACAACGCCAGGACGGCAATACGGCAAATGTCGCTGATACTCGGACCCTGCAAGTGTTGTTCTCTTTCCGAATTCAGGCAAGAATCGGCGGAAAGCTACAGCTATGTAATCATCGGCGGCGAAGATGGCGAACCATGCCTGACCAGGCTTAATGCTTTTATCGGCGCCCGTAAGAACTGGATTTCCACCAGGTCAACCGCCATTTTCCTGATCAGCGGCGAGCCGGTCAGCGCCCGCTCGGCTATAGAAACTATGAACCGCAGTCTCGGCGGCCTGGCTACGCACCTCGAAATCATCCCCGGTGCGGCCAACGGCGTCGAGATTTCCCAGGTGGTTGACTCGGCCATGCGGCTGAGGATGGCCAGGGCCCGCACCGCCCGAACCATGCCGCCGGAGGAAGTTAAGAGGCGCGTGGAGAACGTCCTCAAGAGCGAGCTTTACCTTGTCCTCTGCACCGGCTCCGGAACGCGCGTCCGCGGCACGACCATCGGCTACACCTACCTGGATGGAAAAGTCTATGCTTTCTGCGAAGGCTCGGAGAAGTTCGCCAACATCCTGCTCAATCCGAGTGTCTCTTTGGCCAACTACACCCTGCCGGAGAAGGAGGGAATACAGATAACCGGCACCGCTTCCATCTGCTATCCCGGTACGCCGGAATATGCCGAGATGTGCCGCCTGCTCAAGCGCGACCATCAACGGTACCTGAACCTGCCATTCCATCTCAACGGTATCATCATCAAACTCCACAAGGCCGAGTATTACCTGGGCAGTCTGAAAGACAGGGGCTACGATACCAAGCAGGTATACTACTTCTAGGCGGTCCGCAAAGTGCTCCCATGACATTCCTTAATCTGCGGACATTCAGCTCGCTGGGAAACCGTGACTACCGGTACTACTTCGGCACGGTCACACTCCAGACGACGGCGATGTATATGCAGACCATCGTCAGGTCACTTCTCGTCTACCGCATCACCGGTTCGGTAGCTCTGCTCGGAACAGTAGCCCTGATAAGCGCCCTCCCCGAAATCGTACTCTCACTTTTCGGCGGCGTCCTTGCCGACCGCATCCCCAAGAAGCTGGTGCTCATTTTCGGGCAGACAGCGTATGCTATCGCTTCCCTGATTGTCGCCGTTTGTATTACCGTCGGTTATATCAGCCCCGAACATCCGGAGTCATGGTGGGTGCTGGCGGTAACAGCCTTCTTCAGGGGAGGCGTGCTGGGCATTGTCATGCCGTCGCGCCAGGCAATTATTTCCGAACTCGTTGGAAGCGACCTGCTGATGAACGCCCTTTCCATCAATAACCTCGTCAGGAATGTCTCCCGTTTGTTTTCACCGGCACTGGCTGGCATTCTCATAGATACTGTCGGTTTTGAGGCGGTTTACTATATCATGACCGTCATGTACGTTCTTGCTATCCTTCTCACCCTGCCCCTGCCGCTGACCGGTACCGCAAAAAAAGGGACACGGATAACCAACCCGTTCATCGAAATCAGGGACGGACTTAAATACGTCTGGCGGGAAAACATCCTTTTCTCAATTCTCGTCCTGACCATGTTCATCACCCTGCTATCTTCACCGTACATGCAGTTGCTGGCTGTCTTTACCGATGATATCCTCGGGGTGGGCGCTACCGGACTGGGCGTACTCGTCAGTGCTTCCGGCGCTGGAGCCATGGTCGGCACGCTGATCCTGGCATCGCTGCCGAACCGCCGGCGCGGCCTGATGCTCTTCATATCCGGAGCGATACTCGGTATGGCGCTGGCCGGGTTTTCGTTCTCATCAATATGGCTTTTGTCCCTGGCACTCATGACTATCATCGGTTTCGGACAGACCGGACGCATGCTCCTGTCAAATGCCCTCCTCCAGAGCTACTCCGAGGAAAGCTACCGCGGCCGGGTTATGAGCATCTACCTGATGGAGTCCGGCATAAGCACCGTTGGTGTGTTCTTCGCCGCGATACTCGCCGAAGGAGTCGGGGTACAATGGGCGGTAGGCAGCCTGTCAATTATGCTACTGACAGGTTGTGTACTTGGTATTTTCTTCCAGCCGCGGGTCAGGCACCTTGATTGAAAATGAGCACTGATTAAGGCAGTACTGACCAGTAAGACTCCAAGCCAGCCTTCGATAGCGGCATAAGATTAACAACCGACAACCTGCTACCCGGCCTGACGGTCTTATTGTATCGTGACGTAGCTCTCACCCACCAACCTTCTTCTCAGCATAAGCACCCGCCCAGGGCAGCCTGTACATTTCCCCCTTAAAGGCTTTTAACATGAGTATTATCCACAGAACGAAACTCAATATGTTAAGAAACCAGCCCAGTATTGCGCCGATAACAGGGATAAAGCCAAGAACAAAGCTTAATACAGTGAGTGCGCCAAAGACAATAATAGACTGTAACGCGTGGAAACGCACGAACTTGCTGCTTTTCTCCAGGAACCAGAACACCAGACCGGTTATCCAGCCCAGCACATAACACAGCAACCCAGCGACATTGGCATTGAGACCGGTCGACGACTTTTCCATTAGTACCTCCTCCTGAATCCAGAATGAATTGGCCGCCGGGCTACATACTAGGACTGACACTACCATTACGTCAACCGGTTGATGATGTCTCCCGTTGCCGGACGATTGACTTCGTCCAAGCCGCTCATCTATTATGGTCATGTTTACAATTGCCTCATGGGAGGAGCACCAATGGGCGAAAAGGTTATGGTGGACTTCCCCGCTTTCATCACCCGGGACAGCGAGACCATGTGGCTCCTCGTCCACGATGACAGCCACGTACTTCTCAGCAACAGCGTTATTGCTGAACTCTACCGCCAGATGATTGCCGCCCTTGGCTATAAGAAGGCGATGAACATGATGTACGAGTCGGCCCGCAAAGGTGCCCATGTCGTCCAGAAAGATATCATGAAAGCCTACAGCCTGAGCATCAGAAGCGATGGTGAGCTCAGGCGGCGTATCGCCAGCATCCCCTTCTATATCCAGACCTACGGCCACGGCCGCGGCCGGACCGTCCAGCGCGGCGACGAGTTCGTCTTCCGCGTCAAGCATTCGTCCCTGGCCGAGTACCTCAAAGATAGCCATCCCGAGGGGCCGGTCTGCTCCTTCCTGGCCGGCTTCTTCGCCGGCATGGCCGAAGTCTTCGCCGGTATGAGAAAGCCGACACGCTACACCTGTGTCGAACGAAAGTGCATCGCTGTCGGCGACCCGTATTGCGAATTCAAGCTCTCTCCGCAAGAGAAGACCTAGAATGCCAGACAGCGATTGAGGTGGGTAAACCGATGCCGTACGTAAGAGACAGGGACTTTGCCCGTATCCAGGAATTGGTCCGGACTATTCAGCAGTTGGCTGAAAAAGAGGCGCACAGTTCGATACCTGATATCGCGGGCCGGGCGCTCAAGATTATGGACAAGTACATCGTGGAACGAGAGGAGGACGAGAGGGAGTAATTTTCCCCCGCTCAGCAGTTGAGGGCGCAACCCGGCACTTGCGCCCTTTTTTTATTACCCACCCCCGAATGTACTTCGACTCCCTCCACAGCGATATCTAATTAGCCAGCGGCACCGTGGCCAGACAGGTGTAAACAGCCCCCTTGGGCATCAGCTGGCTCCGCATCAGATTGACGCCGCCGACGCTAAAACGCGATACCGACTCCAGCCTGGTACGCGTTACCATCTCTCCGAGCATCTGCCTCTGATGAGGCGTGGCATCGTCGCGCACCCGCGCCAGCGTCAGATGCGCTTTGAACTCGCGCCCCTCTCGGGGAAAGTCCAGGATGTTAAAGGCCACATCCACGTTCTCCTGAAGCGTCCTGAGGGCTGTGATGTCACCACCCACACCAACCCAGAACACCCGCGGCTGGCGCGGGCTGGGAAAGACGCCGACCTGATCAAGCTGAAGCGTGAACGGTCGAATGTCCTTAACCGACTCCTGAATAGCTTTTACCATCTCCGGCACCCGCTCCTGCGGCACCTCGCCGAGAAACTTAAGTGTCAGGTGAATCCCTGACGGCTCCACCCAGCGCAGAAAGTCCATCCGCGCCGCCTTGAATTTCGCCTGAATACCGGCCAGTTCCGCCTTAACCGGGTCCGGAAGCTCAATGGCCACGAAACAACGGATCAATTCAGGCATGTTGAAGCCCCAACAACCTTGTCGCATTAACCCCCAGCAGTGCCCTCTTCTCCACCTCACCCAACCCCGCTTTGTCCACATCGGCCATCACCCGACCAGCCGATAGCAGGGGATAGTCACTCCCGAAAAGGACTTTATCCGGTCCGGCCAGGTTGATAACGTGCCGGAAAATCTCCGGCTGGTAGAGATAAGGCGTCGCCGCCGAATCGAAATAGACATTCGCCAGCGCTTTCCTGACTTCGGGCATAAGCGCATAGAATGGCAGCCCACCACCCCAGTGGGCACAGACGACCTTTAACTCCGGAAACATGCTGATAAAGGCATAGAGCTTCTCAGGCGTCACCGATCCTTTACCCGGGTAGACATGTCCGACCGGTTCCGAAGCATGGGTAAGAAACAGCAGATTGTGGCGCACCAGCACTTCCACCAGCGCATCCATAACCTCCCGGCTGGCCGGATCAAAACCCTGCACGTCTGGCCTCATCTCGCCAAGGCCCTTTGCACCCGCTTTCGCACATCGTTCCACTTCCCTGACTGCCGACTCACCCGCCCCGGGACGAACAGAGATGAAAGGCACCAGCCGCTTCGGATATCTCGCCGCTGACTCAAGAATATAATCATTCGTCTCCCGGCAGATATCCCGGTCTACCCAGCCGATGTTCAGCGCTACAGAGACCCGGACCCCGGCCTCGTCCATGGCGGCAATAAGCTCCTCCGCTGTAGCCATCCTGGCCTTCGGGTCAGCGTACATAGCGGCAAAACAGGGGTCGCGCCTGGCATATTCCTCCCGCGTCTCCCTGACCTTCGGTGGGAACACGTGGGTATGGAAATCAACAATCAATGCCGGTGCCGCTCCTCGGCCTTCTCCAACCAGTCCGGTACCTTCGCGCCCTTCGGCAGGTCATGACCGGGGATGAAAGGCTTGATATCAACTACCGGCGTGCCGTTGATCGCGTCGAGGCCGCTTACCTTCAGCACGTTTTTCTTCCGTTCCATCAATCTGACCGTAGTCAGCCCCAGCGGGTTAGGGCGGACCGGGCTCCGCGCCGAAAAGACGCCAACCCGGGGCAATCCCCTGTCCCCCTGGGGATGCACTCTCAGCACTTTCCTGCCCCCGGGTTCGATGGCGTCCATCCAGAAGATAACGACGATGTGGGAAAAGCCTTCGATACCGTCGAGCGCTTTCTCCAGCGCCGGATTGATGACAATTCTGGACTCTACCCGCCGCCAGTCACGATGCCCTGATTTCCTGATGCGATTGCGGACAAAGCCTACGGGGTGAAGCTCTATCACCAAAGCCCGCCGCTAAGGATTGACGGTAAGGACTTCCCGGACCTCATCCGGGAAGTTGGCGATAAGGCGCAACTCATCATTTGTGAGTGGCCGCTGGGTATGGGCATTGGCATAACGCACCAGCTCCAGAATGCGGTTGGCGGTAGTATCGTCGGGGAAGGTAATGCCAAGCCGGTCGTAGACATACTTGAACCCGGCCAACCCGCCGTACTCTCCGGTAGTAATGACGCGCCCCCGCGTCGGCTGATCTTCGTCCTCCTCATCGAGGCCGAGAAGCTCGAAATCATAAAGCTCGTAATTGCGGCGGTCCTTGAGTGCGCCATCGGCATGGATCCCGGCTTCATGGGCAAAGGCATTGGCCCCGACGCCTACCTGGTTTATGGGTATCGGCACCCCGAATGCATAGGAAACATACCTTGCCAGCCGGGCCGCAATCTTAAGATTGATGCGGTCGCCAATCTCATATTTTTCCAGGCCGGCGGCGAACCTAAAGGCCAAGATACAGGAAAGCAGGTCGGCCTGCCCGGCGCGTTCACCCAGCCCGTTTATCGAGGTGTTAATATAGGCGTCAACACCGCCATCCATGGCGCCGGCTGCCCCGGCCACCGAATTGGCCACAGCCATACCGAGGTCGTTATGACAGTGCTGTTCCACAGGCAGTTTCACCTTCTCGGCCAGCGTCCTGCAGCGGCTGTAGATGGTCTTCGGCGAATCGTAGCCGAGCGTGTCGCAGTAGCGGATGCGGTCGGCCCCGGCTTCCCTAGCTGCCATAGCGAACTCGACAAGATAGCCCATATCGGTACGGGAGGCATCCTCGGCATTCACGCCGATGGTGGCTACCTTATTCTTCCGGGCATACTTTACCGCCTCGGTCATCTCGCGGATAATGGCGCCCCTGTCCAGCTTGCCGCGAAACTTGTGGCGTATCATCTGGTCAGAGGTCGATATGGACAGGTTCATATCCTTAACGCCGGTCTCAAGACAGGCATCAACATCAGAAACAATCGCCCGGCACCAGCCCTCAAGCACCAGCGTACCCATCGCCCCTTTTTCCTTGAGACGCAGGTTCGCCCGGATGTAGTTGCCCTCATGTTTGGTGAAGGGAAAGGCGAACTCGGACTGGTGAATGCCCATCCGGCCAAGGTACAGGTTGACCATGGTCTTCTGGAGTTTGGCCAGCTTGATGCGCGAAGCCTGCACGGCATCGCGGTTGGTCACATCAATAAAATGCACCTTCGGCATTTTCCTATCTCCGTCGAAGGCTTCAATACGTCTGAAGTACATAAGTTAACACATTCGCCAAATGAGGGCAAGTTCCGGCAGGCCGGGACGCCATTGTTGCATCATCGGGGTGATTATTGATAGTCTTGTGGTGCATTCACAGACACCACCAACCGTTCCACCGGTCTAATTTATAAAGCAGGAGGGGACTTTGTTCAAGAAGATTCTTGTTGGTCTCGACGGTTCCAAACTGGCGGAGCAGATACTTCCTTACGTCACCTCCGAGGCACAGAGGCATGGCAGTACCCTACTGCTCCTCCACGTAGTCACGACACAGCCGGTGATGGTGATGCCGGGAGTCCCAGGCGTGGCCGGAGGCCCGGTGAGCACCAGGGCACTTGTCGAGCAGGTGGATAAAGAGGAAAAAGAGGCCCGGGCCTACCTGAAGCAAATAGCACGGAAGCTCCAACGGAAAGGACTGAAGACGAAGACAGTCCTGCTCCGGGGAACGCCACCGGGTGAGGCCATAGTAAGCTACGCGGCAGAAAAGAAGGTTGACCTGATTGCGATCGCCACCCATGGCCGTGGCGGCCTTGGCCGTCTCTTTTACGGTAGTGTTGCCGACTATGTCCTCAAGCATTCGGTCAAGCCCGTTCTCGTCATTAGACCACGTGAGACCGCGTAGTCGAGCGACGACACTCGGTCCGGTATTATGCCTCAGAATCCACAGAACCAGATAACGAAGGGGTGACGTCCATGAACTGGGACAACGAAGCGGCTGACATCTTTGTCGGACTATTGATTGCCGATTCAACCCGTGAAGGGGCCAAGATCCATGCCGAGACCGTCGCGCGTCGGGCCGGGCACGACCGCGTGACCAGGGAAGACATGGAAAAAACGAAAAAAGCGTACTACGGGCGTGTCCCGGAGGAATTACGCCTTCAGGAGTTCCGCAAGCGCGCCGGGGCCAACGAAGCGGAACTGCGGAAACGCTCCGAAATGGCCTCACGGGAAATATTGAAGCGTGATATCGACCTTTTCACCGTCAATGCCTGCCGCGCCGAACCGGCCGACCGCAACTTTGACCCGTGGGACCTCAAGCCGGAAATCGAACGCAAACTCCGCGAACTTGACCTGACCCGGATTATCACCGATAAATTGCCATTGAACCGGCCTATCAGCAATCACCATAAGTTCATCGTTTCTCTGGCCGGGTGTGCCAACGGGTGCGTCACACCCGAAGCCCGCGCCTTCGGTCTGTCCGGCGTCATGAAGCCGAAGATAACCGACCGGGAGTGTAGCGAGTGCTACCTGTGCGTCGACGGCTGCAAGCAGAACGCCATCATCCTGCGAAAGGGACGACCTGAGATTGATTTCAATGCCTGCGACTATTGCGGCCACTGCATCAAAGTCTGCCCCAAGAAGGTCTACGAACCGGAGCAAATCGGCTACCGCGTCTTCGTCGGCGGCCGTCTCGGGCGTTTTCATCAGCCCGGCTTTGTGCTTTTCCGGATTACCGACAAGGAAACCGTGATGCGTGCCCTAGAAGCAGTGGTGACGCTGTATCGCGACGAGGCCAAGGGCGAGGAGAGCATCGCCGACCTGATTAAGCGACTCGGCCCGGCGCCCTTCTACCAGCGGATATACCAGAGTTAAGACAAACGTGGAGAAGCAGGCCTATTCGGGTGTCCTAGCAACGCCAGCAGTGGTTACCTGAGAATAATGCATGGCCCGATAAATAACTCGGATTTCAGCTTTAAATCCCCACCCCGCCATCAACTGCAATCACCTGTCCGGTGATGTAGCTGGCGGAGTCGGAGCAAAGAAAAGCGACCAGCTCGGCTACGTCTTCGCGGGCACCGAGGCGGTGTAGGGGAATACGGGACAGTGCCAACTCCTTCTGTTCAGCGGTGAGCCTATCCGTCATCTCAGTGATGATAAAGCCGGGAGCAACGGCGTTGACGGTGACCTGCTGGGAGCCGACCTCCTTGGCCAGCGCCCGGGTGAAGCCGATGAGACCGGCCTTGGAGGCAGAATAATTGGTCTGCCCGACGTTGCCGATAAGGCCGGCCACCGAAGTGATGTTGATGATGCGGCCCCACTGCTGGCGGAGCATGGTGCGCAGGGCGAGTCTCGAGCACAGAAAGGCGCCGCGCAGGTTGGTGGTCATGACATCGTCCCAGGCTCTGTCGGAAAGCCGCAGGATGAGTCCATCAGCGGTAACGCCGGCGTTGTTGACCAGAATGTCTATCTTCTGCCACTTCGCCGTGATTTCTTTGTACATACCGTTTACGGCTTCGGAACTGCCGATATCGGCCCTGGCTAACATCACCTCCCCCCCGGCCTTAACGATGAGGTCAGCCGTTTCGGCGGCCCGAGCGTCATTGCTTTTGTAGTTCACGGCGACTTTCGCACCGAGGCCGGCTAGCTTGACAGCGATGGCCTGCCCGATGCCACGGGAAGCGCCGGTGACCAGGGCAACGCGGTCTCTTAAAGTACTCATAGCTTAATCCTTATTTATCAAAGCCAGAATGTGACTCAGCCACGGCAGGGAATACTACTCCAAGCCGAATACAGGAGCGATTGAGACCCCGCCGTCGACGATAAGCGTCTGGCCCCGGATCATAGAAGCCGCATCACTGCAGAGGAAGGCAACGACATTGGCCACATCTTCTGGAGTAACGATACGGCCGGCGGGAGTCGATTGCCACAACAGGCCCTTTTTCTGTTCTGGGGTGTAGAACCTGAGCGCCTCGGTCTCGACGGCACTGGCAGCGACGGCATTGACCACAATGTTCCTCGGGGCCAGTTCAACCGCAAGGTAACGAGTCAGCGCCTCGAGCGCCGCCTTAGAGACTCCTACCGCAACGTATTTCGGCATAGCCAACTGCGAACCAAGACTCGATATGCTGACAATCCTGCCACCGCGACCTTCCATAAGCTTTACCGCTTCCTGAGCGCAAAAAAGCAGGGCGCGGGCATTGATGTTCATGGTCCAGTCCCAGCCCTGGGCATCAAGCTCCATGGCCGTGCGGGCGACGCCCGAGGCGGCATTGTTCACCAGGATGTCCAGCCGGCCGAATGTCTTTCCGACTTCGTCGAAAAGCAATTTGACCTTCGCGGGATCGCCGACATTGGCCCGAACGATATGCACCCTGACGCCCGTTGCCTCGATTTCCTTCGCCGTCGCCTCTGCCGCCGGACGGTTGCGGAAAAAGTCAATGACTACGTCAGCGCCGAGGGAGGCGAACTTCCGGCTGATGGCACGGCCAATGCCGCGCGAGCCGCCGGTGACCAGAGCGACCTTACCCTTAAACTCGCTGTCCACAATACCTCCTAGCCAGCTTTTGCTTTAGCGGCAACGACGCCTTCGATATAGGCAACCAGGTCACCGAACGACTTAAGCTTCTCGGCATCGGTATCGGAAATCTCGATTCCGTAGGTCTCCTCAAGCTGGACCAGCACCTGTACCAGGTCCAGCGAGTCGGCTTTCAAGTCCTTCCAGGTGGTGGTCGGCGTCAGCGCCTTACCCTCGCAGTGGACAATACCGGTGATGATTTCTTTGATTTTTTCTTCGACTGTTGAAGCCATGTCAATTCCTCCTGTGACGCAATGATTCTAAGGCTGAGGCTTTATCGTTTCTTTTATTCGGGCCAACTCCGCTTTGAGCTCACCGACGAAGTTGGTCTCGACCACCCATTTTGCCATATTGATAGCCTTAGCTATCTCATCAGCTTTGCTCCGGCCGTGGGCCTTGATGGCCACACCGTTAGCACCCAGAATCGGCCCGCCGCCGGCCTTGTCGGCGATGTTGGTCATGGTGAACAGCTGACCGGCTAAATCCTCCAGTTTCTCATCCGGCACATGCCCCTTGAAGCTGGCCTTGAGCCACCGGTTGACGGCATAGCCCATGCCCTCGGAAAACTTGATGAGTATGTTGCCGACAAAGCCATCACAGACAACCACATTAGCCTTACCGCTGACCAGGTCCATACCCTCGACGTTGCCGATGAAGTTGAGACCGCTTTTCCGAAACAGGCTGTAGGCTTCCCTGACCGTCTCGTTACCCTTACCCTCTTCGGAGCCAACGCTTAAGAGCGCTACTTTGGGGTTTTCAATATTCAGGAAGCGCCGGACGTAGACGGTGCCGATAACGGCAAAGTTGAGCAGGTGGTACGGGTTGCTGTCGACATTAGCCCCCAGGTCAAGAACGAAACTGTTAGGCGCAAATCCCACAAACGGCCCGCCAATGACCGGTCGCTCTATACCTTCAATCAGCCCCATGACCCCCATTGCCGCCGCCATCACCGAGCCGGTCGGGCCGGCGCTGACCACAGCATCAGCCTCGCCGGTACGCACCATCTTCGCCGCCAGCAAAACCGAAGCCTTCGGCTTTTTGCGCAGGACCATAGCCGGGGGCTCACCTTCCTGCACGTACTCATCGGTCGGGAACAGGGTCACCGGCAGTCCCGATTTATTCCACTTCGCAATTTCATCCTGCGCCGCCGGCACGCCGACCAGCTTGATTTCCACCCCTTCTTTCTCGGCGGCCATGACAGCCCCTCTGACAACTTCACCCGGAGCGTGGTCGCCTCCCATGGCATCAACAGCGATACGGAGTTTCTTTCCAGTCTCGGTCAAGTTATCCACCTCCTGAACTGTCCGGTTTCAGATTGCGACCAGCACCTGGCCGTCAATTACCGGCTGTCCTTTGTCGTTGCGGCAGACCACTGTGTACTTAAGATACTGCTTTCCCGAAATAATCTCGTCACCCTGCCTTTCGGCAGTGATGGTCAGCGTGTCGCCGGGGCGGGCCGGGCCTCTGAACTTGATACGCATGACGCCGCCGGAAAGCCATTTCTCACCGAACTGCTTGCCCATCATCTCCGATACGTAGGCAAGCGTCATCATACCGTGGGCGACGATACCGCCAAACGGCGTTCTAGCGGCGAAGGCCTCGTCAACGTGAATGGGGTTGAAATCACCGCTGGCCTCGGCATAAAGACGGATGGCCTCCCTGGTCACCTGCCTGGTCAATATCAACCTGTCCGGCGGCCCACCCGTCATATCTTTCTCTCCAGAATACCGACCAGCATCCTCCCGGCCATGACCTTATCCCCGGCGGCATCGAAGACGGTAAGCTCAAAGGTGATCATCTTGAGGCCGGCGCGCTCCTGCTTCCTGCCGACAGCAGCACGAGAGGTGACCGCTTCCCCGACCAGCACCGGTTTCAAAAACTCCAGGTCCTGCGAAAGATGGATGGAGCTTTGCGACAGAGTCAGGTGGGACATGAGGCTCCGCATTGCCAGTGCCGCAACAGCCACCGGAGGCACCGGCGACCCGACCGCCGCACGGCCGCTTTCTGCCTCCACAACCCCACCAACCGCTTTGAGATAGGCGGCGACCACCTCCGGCTCGAGGGTATGAGTCGTCGGCGGAAACTCGAACCCGGGGTTAAGGTCTTCGTAGGCAACTGTTTTTGGCGGCATCGGACTGCAAAGCGCTGACAGGCGCGCCTGAGTGGACCGATTTTATGGACTCGACCCGGCAAAGTCAAGGTTACCTGCCGGTTTTTTCACCAGCTTGACAGCTCTGAAAGCCGCTACTAACATACTGCTTTGCATTCGATGCGACATCATACTATTGACCCCGGCCGGGCGATTTCCCGGCCTGCCGTTACTTTTTGTACCTGAACTCTGTCATGACCGCAACCGGCGTCAGGGAATACAGCATGGAGTCCAAGCAAGAAACTTACCACGGAATACCATACAAGAAATGGTCGCACAAAGTTGTGGCCGTTATCATTCGCGCTTTCCTCAAGGTCTTCGCTCGGTTCGAAGTCAAAGGTATGGAGAATGTGCCAAAAGAAGGCCCGGCCATTGTCGTTTCCAACCACCTCAGCAACTTTGACCCCATCATCATCCTCCTCGACTTTCCCCGCTGGGTCAACTTTATGGGCAAAGAAGAGCTCTGGCGGCACCCCTTTTTTAAATTCATCATGCCCTGGGCGCATGTCTTCCCGGTCGTCCAGCGCGGCGACAGCCTGCGCGGGCTCCGCGACTCCATGCGCAATGCGAGGAAGGTTCTGGGGGACCGGCTCCTGCTCGGCATTTTCCCCGAAGGCACCCGGAGCAAGACACGCCAGCTCCAGCCGGCCCTGCCGGGCGCCATGTTCATCGCCCTTGAGAACGACGCCCTGCTCATTCCCGTGGCTGTCACCGGGACCGAAAACTTCATCGATCTCACCTGGCTGCTGCGCCGACCACGTATCACTGTTACCGTCGGCAAGCCGTTCCGCCTGCCGAAACACGCTGGAGGACCGATGGACAAAGACCTGCTAGCCTCCATGGGCACTATAACCATGCAGCATATCGCCGAACTCCTGCCGCCGGAGTACCGCGGTCTTTACGCCGGGAACAACCATGAAGCCACCAGTCATCATTGAGAAATCCCCTGATCACGGCTTTTGCTGTGGTGTAAAGCGGGCCATCGGCCTGCTGGAAAAAGCGGCCGGTGCCGCTGGCAAAATCGAAACGCTCGGCCCGGTAGTCCACAACCAGCAGGTCGTCGAATCGCTGACCAATAGGGGCATCAGGCCGGTCTCCAGTCTGCACGACGTCACGGGTAAGGTGGTGGCTGTCACTGCCCACGGTACCGACCCCACCACACTGAAAACGCTTGGCGCCCGCGGGCTGGAGGTGATTGATACCACCTGTGCTATCGTCAAAAGCACCCAGAAGACGGTATCACGCTTCGCCAAAGACGGCTACGGCATCGTCATTTTCGGGGACCCGGAGCACACCGAGGTCAAGGGCTTGCTCGGCTGGAGCGGAGAGAAGGCCAGAGCCACTACCGACGCCAGTGACATCGCTGCCTGGCGCGGGATGCCCCGAAGGCTGGCCATCGTCTCTCAGTCAACCCAGAGCCAGGCCAGATTCCGCGAGTTCGTCAAAAAGGTGCTGGACGCCTCCCTGATGCAACTGCGTGAAATCCACATAGTCAACACCATTTGCAAAGTCACCCAACAGCGGCAGAATTCAGCCCGGGAGCTGGCAGGGCGGTGTGACCTCATGCTGGTCGTCGGCGGGAAGAACAGCGCCAACACCAGACGCCTTGCCGAGACCTGCAGTGAGCTCGTCGAAACCCACTCCATCGAAACGGCCAGCGAAATCCGCAAAAAGTGGCTTAAGGGGAAAAAACACATCGGCATCGTTGCCGGAACGTCCACACCGGACGAAGTGGTTGATGCAGCCGCCGCACGGCTGAAGAAGCTTACCAGCGCCTAGCCGAGCTCATCGTCGAGCCGCCGTCCGCCAAGCAGGTGCATGTGTAGGTGCGGCACGACCTGACCGCCCTCCGGGCCGCAGTTGACCACCAGCCGGTAGCCGCGGCCGGCGATATTCTCCCGTTCCGCCAGCCTTTTCCCTACCAGCATCAGCTTGCCCAGGAGGGCACGGTCCTGTTCGACGGCATCGTTAAGCGAGGCGATATGCACCCGGGGGACGATTAAGATGTGCGTCGGAGCGATCGGATGTATGTCGCGGAAGGCCACGACCTCATCGTCCTGGTGGACGATATCACCGGGCAAGCTACCGGATACAATGCGGCAAAAAACGCACTTTGCCTGTTCTTCGGCCATATATAGAGTGTACCGGGGCGTCGGGCTAGGCGACGCGGATAGAGAGGCAGGTCACCGTGCGGGTGATGCCCGAGATGGGATGGATTTTGCCGGTGACGAGACTGCCGATGGCATTGAGGTCTTCACCCTCGACGATGGCAATGATGTCATACGGGCCGGTCACCGCATCCACATTCTTAATTCCCGCCGTCTTTTGAAGAATCTTGATGACGTCGTTGGTCTTGCCCACTCCGGTCTCGATAAGGACGTAAGCTTTAGCAGTCATGTTCACCACCTCCCTTACGATGATTTTAACCGATAACTATCGCCCGCGCAATGGTTTGTACTCGTTCAGTAGATCAGTGACACATCGCCTCCTTTCTCAGATTGGGGTGATGGCACTGTAAATACTCCTGAGGAGTCAGGTATCCCAGGGACTGATGCGGCCGGACGGTATTGTACACCCT